>JAEEGL017445674.1_pt1 | contig 64977 bp, 56 predicted proteins | sample 9134231 | NCBI WGS metagenome assembly JAEEGL01 (sample SAMN16246548, study PRJNA631951) | gut metagenome | biome: gut microbiome; feature: rumen; material: fiber-attached | host: Bos | place: Iran: Karaj | collected 2018-10
ACAGAACGACAACTAAAATGCAAGTACTTTTTGCAAACAAGTTCAGCCATTTCCATAAAAGAAGACAAATCCCCTGTTCGCAAGGGGATTTGTCTTCTTTTATGGAAATGAGCGGAGCGTCAATACATGAACAAAAAATCATTTGCACAGCAAATGTAACAACGAAGTTCCTTAAGGTATGCCGAAAATTTTCGTCCAGGCGAATTTTACCATAAGAATTGATTTTTGAACGATATCAGGGTACACTTAGGTCACTTTAGCAAGTTAAAGTGTACCCTGCGTTCATATTTTTCTTAATTATAAAGGTACACTTTCCTCGCTTTAATGCCTTAAAGTGTACCTTTCCTTTTAGTTTTTATTTCACCTCAAGGTACACCAGCTATTTTTTGTTCTCTGAAAGTGTACCTTAACATTTCAACTTTCTCACATCTTATGGTACGATCAGGGAAATCGCCTTCCAGAAGTGTACCTTAACGCTACTCCTTTTCCAAACCATAAGGTACACCGACAAATTTTGTCATTAAAAAGTGTACCTTAACATTTCAATTTTCTCACATCTTATGGTATTTCCATAAAATCCACTTCAAAAAAGTCCTATCCCAGCACTTCCTTTGCAATATCCGCACTCATCTTTGCATCTTTTGCATAGTAGTCTGCCCCAATCTTTATCGCATAGTCCGGAGTCAATACCGCGCCTCCTACCATAACCTTACAGTCTACGTTATGCTGTCTGAGCAATTGAATTGTTTCTTCCATAGATCCCAAAGTCGTAGTCATCAGTGCTGACAATCCAACCAAATGAACGTCCTGTTCAATGGCAGTGTTTACAACCAGCATCGGATCTACGTCACGTCCCAGGTCAATTACATCATAGCCGTAGTTTTCCAAAATAACTTTCACAATATTCTTTCCGATATCATGGATATCGCCCTTAACCGTTGCTACGATGATTTTCCCTTTCAATTCTGAAGCCGCACCATTTTCGGCCAGATAGCCCTTAATGGCTTCAAAACACTCTTTTGCCACATCCGCTGCAAGAATTAACTGCGGAAGGAAAATCTTTCCTTTTTCGAACTTATCTCCTACCACATCCAATGCCGGAATCAGAATTCCATTGATAATTTCCATGGCATCCTGCTCCTGCAATAATTCCTCAGTGAGTTTCTTTCCATCTGTTTTCATACCGGTTTCCATTGCTCTTAAGATAGCATCTGCCTTAGGACTTCCCAAAGAAACCTTGCCTTCCGGAGTCGCTTTCACTTCCACCGGTTTTCCAACAGCAACTTCAATCGGATTGTTATTACAATAATCAATGAAATCCATAGAGTTTTCATCATAGGCTGCAAGAACTTTATACGACTTTAATGCCCAAACCATTGCCGGAACATTCGGATTCATAATCGGAAGATCCAGTCCCTGGTCAAGAGCCATTGTAAGGAATGTCTTATTGATCATTTCTCTGTTTGGCAGGCCAAAAGAAATATTGGACACTCCAAGAACTGTTCTTAAGCCCAGTTCCGTTTTTACTGTATGCAATGCTTTCAATGTTTCCTGGGCAGCTTTTTGTTCTGCAGAAACTGTCAGCACTAAACAGTCAATAATAATATTTTCTTTCTTCACACCATATTCCATGGCGCGATTCATAATTTTCTTTGCAATTTCCACACGGCCTTCCGCTGTTGGTGGAATTCCGTTTTCATCTAAGGTCAATCCGATTACAGCCGCACCGTATTTGGCTACTACCGGCAAAATCTTATCAAGGACTGCATCTTCTCCGTTAACGGAGTTGACAATCGGCTTTCCGTTATAAACACGCAACGCTGCTTCAATAACTTCCGGCTTTGTGGAGTCAATCTGCAACGGCACATCCACGATAGACTGCAAAGCCTTTACCGTGCGAATCATCATTTCCTTTTCATCAATTTCCGGATGTCCTACATTAACATCCAAAATATCCGCTCCACCGTCAATCTGTTCAATTGCCTGTGAAAGGATATAATCCATATCATTTTCTACTAACGCCTGTTTAAAACGCTTCTTTCCCGTAGGATTGATTCGTTCTCCGATAATTCTCGGTTCATCCACTACAACGGTTTTCAGTGGAGAGCAAACAGACAACACTTTTTCTGTCCGGACCTGAACGCGCTTTCGCACCTCCAGTCTTTCTTTAACTGCACGAATGTAATCCGGTGTCGTTCCACAACAACCACCCAGAACACAAGCGCCCATCTCAACCATCTTCATACAGTCATCTGCAAAGTCTTCCGGCTCCACGTCATACAAATTGGTAACCGGATCAGGCAATCCCGCATTCGGTTTTACAACAATTGGGATTTCTGTCCACTTTGCGATTTCTTTTACAATCGGAATCAATTCATTCGGTCCCAAAGAACAGTTTACACCCACTGCATCAATCCCCATCCCTTCCAGGGTAAGGCACATTGCCGCCACGGAACAACCGGTAAAGGTTCTTCTGTTTTCCTCAAAGGTCATGGTACAAATTACCGGCAAATCTGTGTTTTCCTTCGCCGCCAAAACAGCAGCCTTGGTTTCCATCAAGTCAGTCATTGTTTCCACAACAATTAAGTCTGCCCCTTCTGCCGCTTTGATTTCCTCCAAAAAGATATCATAGGCTTCTTCAAACGTCAGACTTCCCGTCGGTTCCAAAAGCTGTCCGATGGGTCCCAAATCCAATGCCACACGACATTCTGTCCCTTCTGCCGCTTTCTTGGCATTGGCAATAGCAGCTCCAATCAATTCCTGAACGGAATAACCGGACTTTTCCATTTTATAGCGGTTCGCACCAAAGGTATTTGCATATACCACCTGAGCACCGGCTTCAATATAACTGCGGTGAATATCCACAATCCAATCCGGCTTTTCAATATTCAATGTTTCCGGAATGGTTCCGAGTTCCATTCCTTTCTTCTGGAGCATTGTTCCCATTGCTCCGTCTAAAATCAAAAAATCACCTTTAAATAATTTATTCTCCACAGTTCTTTCCTTCCTTTCGAAACTGACATTGTTCTCTCATATTGCAAAAGTCGCAACTTTTCACATTTTCTCTTTTCAACTGATGCCCCAGTCCAAAAACACAGGTTACGGATTTTACCGGTGTCAGCATCGAGGCATTGTTGACACAGACGCCAATTCGTTTTGGTGCATCCAGCAATTCCAGAAATTCCTTTTGGGCCGCTAGAGGGAAATCTCCGTATCCCAGCCCAAACCTCCAGGTATGTTCATATCCCGGAAATGCTTCCATAATTCTTTTTTCGGCCTCTTCACAAACCTGTTCCACTGCCACAGAAGCAAGACTGTCAATCATCATAGCTTCCGCCATTCCTAAAATCTGCTTCTTGCGGATCAAGGTATCCACTCCGGCCGAAATCGTGGCACACATAAAGACAACTTTCTCGCAGCCGTCCAAATGTTTTGCAATAGACTCCCCTTTAAGTTCAAAGGAACAGTTTGGAACCTGTCCCCCTTCCAAATCAAAAACCTTATACAGGAATTTTCCGTCCAGAACCTGACGTAATTCCTTTTCGCATGACAAAAGAAGCTCCATTGTAGTATCATCCGGTTCCTTTCCCCGAAATCCCAAATACCTTAGAGCCTCCTGAAAATTAATCTGTTCAATTGTAACACTTTGAACACTTTCCATTTCTATCCATTAAGCATTTACAATGCTCTTTACACCTTCTGTAATTTTTCTTGCCACATATGGGTCGTTCATTGTATAAATATGTACTCCTTCAATGCCGTTGGAAACCAATTCAATAATCTGATTGATTGCATAGGAAATTCCTGCATCTCTCATTGCTTCCGGATTATCTCCAAAACGCTGAAGAACCTTCGACAATTTTGCCGGGATGCTGGCACCGCACATAGACACCATACGTTCAATCTGCTTTTTATTTGTTACCGGCATAATTCCTGCTTCAATAGGAACGTCAATTCCGGCAATTCGTACTTTTTCAATAAAATCATAATATGCATTGTTGTCGAAAAACAACTGGGAAATCAAATGATCTGCTCCGGCATCAATTTTCTTCTTTAAATTCATGATGTCCGTACGCATACTGTCTGCTTCCTGATGCACTTCCGGATAACACGCACCGGAAACGTGAAATCCCATGTTCTTTGACAAAATGTATTCTGTCAATTCTGAGGCATAATGAAAATCATCTTTAATAGCAAAATCAGGATTGGCATCGCCTCTTAATGCCAGAATATTTTCCACGCCCTGAGACTTTAACTGTTCCAGAATTTCATCGACACTTTCCCTGGTATTGTATAGGCAAGTCAAGTGTGCAATGGTTTCAACACCTAACCGGTTCTTAATGTGAGAGCATAAATCTGTCGTAGAAGCATTTGCCACTCCGCTTCCTCCTGCTCCGTAAGTAACACTGATGAAGTCCGGCTTTAAATCCGTAAGTTGTCCCAATGTTTCATAAACGGTTTCAATACCGCTTTCCTTCTTTGGCGGAAACACCTCAAAAGAAAATACTGTTTTATCCTGTTTGAATAATTCTGCTATGTTCATGCTATCTTCCTATCTTTCCGCAGCAAAACAAGTTGAATCCGAGAATCATGCACATAATAATGAGACAGACCGAAACGAAACTGCTCTCCATAAACAAAGAAACAATCATTCCTACTGCCATCCAGAAAAGTGCAAAGCCTATGATTTTCCGCATTCATTTTCCTCTTTTTATTTTAGTATATGCTGCACATTTATCTTTTTAGTCTTATTCCTCCGGTTCTCCGGAAAAATCATCATCATTTTTGCTGGTGAACTTGTCTACCACATCCGGAACCAGATCCATAATCTTAGAAAATCCATCCTGTTCCTTAATGCTGATAATCTTTGAAGTACCGTTTTTCATAACCAATACTGCTGTCGGTGTAATTTTTCCACCAACACCACCGGTACCGTTATCTCCTTTGGAAAAAGTTCCAATTCCCATTCCAAAAGAAACGTCTGCCATTGGAAGAAGAATGGTATCATCAACTTTAATCGGTTCCCCTACAACGGATTTTGTTGTCAGGAACTTTTCCATTGCTCTCATTAATTCTTCTGTGGTCTTGTTGTTTTCTGCCATATTATTGCCTCCTATCTATCAATCTTCTCTATTTTCCCAATTTTTTCATTACTAATTTCACATCTCTATTAAAATATACTTTTAACAGATATACAAGTACTATTCCTAAAAGAAATCGTCCTTTTATGTTCAGATACCCTTCCAGAACTTTCTTTTCGAAGTCCGGATGGATGTTCATTCGATTCAACGGAATCCGAAACATTGCTGCTGCCATAGACACATAGCCCAGAATCTGTCCGGTCTGATCCGGCTGTTCCATTCCAAAATCCAATTCTCCTTCAACTTTTTTCGGACGAATATGCTTCAACAGTTTAATTACCATTTCCTTGACGTACAGGTAGGCACGCTTGGTTGTTTTTGCTTTCAGCACCCGTTTCGTATGGTCAAACTTTTTCTTCGCTGCCACGGCCTTTTCTTTGGAGCTGCTATACATATCCTTTACCGTTTGAATGAATTCTTTTATTTTTGCAATGATTTGTTTTACTTTTTCCGTAAACGGAATTTTTTCCGGTTCGTCCTTCTCTTCTGCTGTTTCTGTCTGCTGTGGTTTCGGTGCACCTTCCGAAATGCCGGTGTTTTGTGTTATATCGGAGGTCGCAGGTCGTTCCACTGCTGCGGTTGTTTCCTGCACCGCTTCCTCTGCCTCTTCCTCTTCCCGGAAGTTCTTTCGGTATACCGGAATTCCGAATACTCTTACAACGGCCTGGCCATCAGCATTTTCGCCTTCCACGGAAATATGGATAATATGTAGTAACCACCAGAACTTGCAATGATAAGTAACCTGCTTGTCCCGGATATCACTTTTTCCTATATACTTTATAGGAAAAAATAACAAAAGTAAAGCAAGACATAAAACAACCAATAATATTATTCCGATTATTTTTAGAAGTAACAGTAATATCTGTAATATCATAGGCTCTTTTTTCCTTGCTTTCTTTTTTATTGCATATTATTTCTAATATAAGATTTCACATCTAAATCACCGGTTGCCTCCATACAATCCTGAAGGACCAGCTGCATCATATCCATTGCTTCTTCTTTTCCGTAGGCAATGCCCACAACCACCAAATCCGATTTTCGATAATGCTTTTGTGTCAACACATTAGATGGATATATTTCCAACAAATCATGTTCATTCGGGGACAGTGTAATTGCAAAAATATTAAACTGCTGCTTTCCCCATTTCATTTTACGCATTACTTCCCGTTTCCGTTCAAGAAGATTATATCCAACGTATAAATCTTTATACCAAATCATAAACAAACTCCGTTTTAAGCTTCCATGATTCCGTTTAATATCTCAATACACGCAAGTTTTTCTGCTTTATCCGTACAAATAGACAAGTTGTTATAAATGTAATCCTGCAATTCGCTGATATTATTAAAGAACACCGGAAGTTCCGATAATGCCATGGACATTACCGCTCTGTTAATCATCTTTTCATTGTCTTTGAACAATGCACTATAAGCTGCAATCAATGCTTCCTGCTGCTGTACCACATAAGCCTCATCAACAGTTTCCGTTTCATCCACTTCCTCTAAGTCAATAAACATACTGTCGGAATTCAGTTTTGGAAGTTGGAAAACTGTAGCGTACTCATTCTCAAGTCCCAGATTTCCAATCTGTTCCATATAGCTTTCTTTAATCTGATCTGTCACATCAAAAGAAGTCAGTTTCGGATACAATTCCTCCTGACATCCTTCCAGTGCCACAAACATATCCATGATTTCATCTTCATTCTTCTCTGCAAACTTCTTTAAGAATAACAGATTGGTATTTTTGATGATATCCTCACAGACAGCGATGGTATCATTTTCTGCCGAAGCATCTTTTGTATATAAAATCAACAACAGGTCATTAATTATTTCCTGTAACATCAAATATCCGTTCATAGTATCTTCAATATACTCTGAAGATTTATCTATATTATAACGCATATCGTCGTATTGTTCACTAGAAATTGACTTGAATTCGATTTTTTTGAATTCATCAAAAATTTCTTCCAGATGCGGATAGTTTTCCTGCATGGATTCGGTTCTTTCAAGCATGCTGGTGGTCTTAATCATGTATAAGAAGTCATCCAGGCTTTTCTTTGTTCCCTCTTTATAGATGGAAATCCCCTGTGTCAACATTTCAAAGAATTTGTTCTTTGTCAGACGCAGTGGCAACTGACCGATAACCTGACTAATCTTCTGATTGATTGCCATACGGTCTTCATCTTCCAGAATGAACTGCATCAGTTTTCTGGTCAAATCTTCGTCACTGTAGCCTTCCGGAATATCTTCATCTTTAAACCGGTACTCCACTCTGTTGAGAGCATGCTCATAAATGTTGAACATATCCACATAGCAGGTCAAATCCTGTACATTGTCAATCACGTCTTTTCGGATTGCCTCAACCTGTGTGATGTCGGCCTCAGATACCGCTTCATTTTTATAAAATGTATTTTCAATAATCTGATGGAGGGTGGAAAGTTCCTTGTGGTAATCAATCACAAGTCCATTATCCTCTTCCACCATCGTATAGTATGTATAGTAGTTCATTGCCATACGAATCAATGCATATTCATAGTTCAGTTCCTTGAACTGCTTTGGATATGCCTTCAGGCTTTCTTCTACATTTCTGTTCTTTAATAAATCTCCTACGATTTTTTTCATCTTACTCTCCATCAACTGTTTTCTGTTTATTTCATAATGTCGCAGAAATCGAAGGTTGCAAAATAATCCTTTGGTGTTTCCGCACGACGAATCAGTTCTACACTGCCGTCTTCCTTCAACAATAATTCTGCAGATTTCAAACGTCCGTTATAGTTATAACCCATAGCATAACCGTGTGCACCGGTATCATGGATTACAAGGAAGTCTCCCAAATCAATCTTTGGAAGTTTTCTGTCTACCGCAAACTTATCATTGTTTTCGCAAAGAGAACCAACCACATCATAAGTATGGTCGCATGGTTCGTTTTCTTTTCCCATGACGGTAATATGATGATAAGAACCGTACATTGCAGGACGCATCAGATTTACTGCACAAGCATCTACACCGATATACTCTTTGTAAATATGCTTTTCGTGAACAGCCTTTGTTACCAATGCTCCATAAGGTCCCATCATAAAGCGTCCCATTTCCGTATAGATTGCCACATCATCCATTCCTTCCGGAACTAAGATTTCATCATATACTTTATGAACGCCTTCACCGATTGCGAAAATATCATTTGGTTCCTGATCCGGTGTATAAGGAATTCCAACACCACCGGAAAGGTTCACAAACGCAATATGAACATCCAATTCTTTCTTCAAAGAAACCGCCAATTCAAAAATATCCTTGGCAAGCATTGGATAGTATTCGTTTGTTACGGTATTGCTGGCAAGGAATGCATGAATTCCAAAATGCTTTACGCCTTTGCCTTTCAAAATACGGAACGCTTCACGAATCTGTTCCGGTGTCATACCATACTTGGCATCTCCCGGATTGTCCATAATTCCGTTACATACTTCATAAATCCCACCCGGATTGTATCTGCAGGATACGGTTTCCGGAATACCGCATTCAGCTTCCATAAAATCAATCATTGTAATATCATCCAAATTGATAATTCCACCTAAAGAATTACAGTATTTGAATTCTCCTTCCGGTGTTTCATTGGATGAAAACATAATTTCATTGTTTCTAAATCCAAGCTTTTCAGCAATCATTAATTCTGTATAAGAAGAACAGTCTACGCCGATTCCCTCTTCCTTTAAACGCTTGATGATGAATGGATTTGGAGTCGCTTTTACAGCAAAGTATTCACGGAATCCCTTATTCCATGAAAATGCCTTATTGACATTTCTTGCGTTTTCTACAAATCCTTTCTCGTCATAAATATGAAAAGGGGTTGGGTATGTCTTTTCAATCTCCTTTAACTGCTCTAATGTTACAAATGGTTTCTTTTCCATTTTTCAGTCCTCCTTTGTTTTTTGTGTAGTACCTTTTTCAATCTATCTGCCATAGATATCGCACAAATATCTTAAGCGTTCTATATCCTTTGCGTCAACCTGATTTTTTAACATTCTCCAACGCCAGTTTGTTCCCATGGAAGACGGAATGTTCATTCGTCCCAGACTTCCCACTTTCAAAACATCCTGCATTTGGAAAATAACAATGTTAGCAACACTGGCATATGCTTCACGGAACAGATGGTCCACCAGTTCCTCAATGGAAGCATGCTTATTTCCCATGTATTCACGGATATATCCCAATTCCCACCATTGCAATCCGGTAAAGTAGCCCACCAGGGTATCGTTATCGTGGGTTCCGCCGTATGCAACAATGTTCGCATCCCAGTTGTATGGTAAATGCTCATTTTTGCGGTTTCCGTCAAAAGCAAATTCCAGAACTTTCATTCCCGGATAACCGCTTTCCTTAAGCACTTCTTCCACTTCCGGAATTTTCACTCCTAAATCTTCGGCAATGATTCGCTTTTCTCCAACGGATTCATTGATGGCACGAATCAGTTTCATTCCCGGTCCGTCCTTCCACTTTCCGCCGGTTGCATCTTCATCTTCTGCCGGAATGGAATAATACTTTGTCATTCCGATAAAGTGATCGATTCGAATGACGTCATAGAGGTTCGCAGAATGTTTCATGCGCTTTCTCCACCATCCGAAATCTTCTTTCTCTAAACGGGTCCAATCATACAATGGATTTCCCCAGCGCTGTCCTGTTTCAGAAAATGCATCCGGTGGCACGCCCGCCACTTTCTTTGGATTTAAATCTTTATCCAATTGGAAAATCTGTGGATTTTGCCAAACATCAGCAGAATCCATTGCCATATAAATTGGTATGTCCCCAATAATTTCAATCTTGTTTTCATTGGCATATTCTTTCAGTTTATTCCACTGCCGGTAGAACTTGAACTGCACAAACATATGAAATGCAATTTCATCCTTCAATAATAAACTGTAATGCTCAACTGCACTCTCTTTTCGGAATTTGATATCATCTTCCCATTCCTGCCAGGTAATATCCTCAAAATGTTTTTTACAGGCAGTATACAGGCAGTAATCCTTCAACCAGAATTCCTGTTCTTTTACAAATTCCTGATATTCTTCCGTTTCCTGATGCTTGCTGTTTTCAAAGGCTTTCTGCAACACCTTGCTTCTGGATTCATGAAGCAACCCGTAATCCACATAACCTTCTTCCATGTTCCAACGGAAGCTTTCCACGTATTCCTTTGTTAACAAGCCTTCTTCAATCAGCATATCCAAATCCACAAAATAAGGATTGCCTGCGAAGGCTGAAAACGAAGCATATGGGCTGTCCCCAAAACCTGTTGGTCCCAAAGGAAGCACCTGCCAATACTTCTGGCGTGCCTCAACCAACCGGTCCACAAAATCATAAGCATCCTTTCCAAAAGTTCCTATTCCATACGGAGATGGCAAACTGCTAATGGGCATTAATATCCCGGCACTTCTGTCAAACTCTTTTTGTTTCATCTGCGTTCTCCCATCTTTTTTTACTTGTGTACATGTGTGAACAAATGATCCTGACAGTATTCCTTACCGCCGGAGCACTTGGAACAGTAACGGAACGTCAACTCCGGATGATCCAAATCTGTTCTTCCACAAACGACACATTTATGTTTTACACCGTTTTTATAAACACGCTGTTTATTTCCTTCATGTACGGATTTCTGGTATGCATAATTTCGTTTCACATGACTGGCAGTATTTTTCCCGTAACCGAACAGCCAGTAAATCAGGAAGTTCAGCAAGGACATAAATACTATAACCGTGTGGATAATGGCAATGGATACCAGATCCTTCCAGTCTCTAAAGGTTGAGAAAATATCATAGGCAATAAATGCCCCGTAAAGATATGCAAACCACTTGATTCTTACCGGAATGACAAAATAGAGTAACAATTGCATATCCGGATAAGTAACTGCAAAGGCAAGAAAAATCGACATATTGATGTAGAAAGTGCTTACCATAATAGACACATAAGCTCCGAAGAATGCTGCGGTATTGTCTACATAGAGAACACCCATTTCCGTTTCGGAATAATAAACTACCATGATGATATAAATCACTATGGCACCAATAATCGTAAATAAAAATCCTGAAATCAGGAAAACGTTATAGCGAAAAGTTCCCCAAGTACGTTCCAAAGCTGTTCCCAAGGAGTAATATAAAAACAACATCACCACAGTAAAAATTCCCAAGTCCTGTGGTGCTGTAAATAACCAGGTGATAATACGCCAAACCTGTCCGTGAAGAATCTTGTAAGGATCAAACAAAAGCATTTCATACAATTCAGTATTTGCCAGACTGATTACATATCCTACAATATACCCGATAATCAGGTATAAAGTCAGGTTTGGAATAGCATATTTTCCATATTTTCGTTCCAATTTTGATGGCATATTTTCCCCTCCGTTTTTTCGTAAAATAAACCTCTATACAGTATAATTTCTGCCCCTGTTTTTGTCAAACCGCTTTCCATTGCAATTTTCGACAAATTGTACTATAATATCATAGTTTTAGACTTGAAAATTATACTTTAATATAAATAAGAAGAGAGAACACTCTCCAGGAGGATGAAATGAACACATCAAATACAAATTATCGGTTGGGTATTGATATCGGTTCGACCACTGTCAAGATTGCGATTATTGACAGCGAAAACAAAATTCTTTTTTCTGATTACGAACGTCATTACGCAAACATTCAGGAAACGCTTGCACTTCTTTTGAAGAAGGCAATGGGAGAATTAGGGGATGTAACCTTATCTCCAATGATTACCGGTTCCGGTGGTCTTGCTTTGGCAAATCATTTAGAAGTTCCGTTCGTACAGGAAGTTGTAGCTGTATCAACTGCTTTGGAAGATTTTGCTCCACAAACTGATGTTGCAATTGAGTTGGGTGGTGAAGATGCGAAAATCATTTACTTCTCTAACGGAATCGAACAGCGAATGAATGGTATCTGTGCCGGTGGTACAGGTTCTTTTATTGACCAGATGGCATCTCTGTTACAGACCGATGCGTCCGGATTAAATGAATACGCCAAAAGTTATCAGGCAATTTATCCGATTGCTGCCCGTTGTGGTGTATTTGCGAAAACTGATATTCAGCCACTGATTAACGAAGGAGCAACCAAAGAAGATTTGGCAGCTTCTATTTTCCAGGCGGTTGTTAATCAGACAATTTCAGGACTTGCCTGCGGAAAACCAATTCGTGGTACCGTTGCATTTTTAGGTGGTCCTCTTCACTTCTTACCGGAATTGAAGAACGCTTTCATCCGTACTTTGAAACTGGATGATGAGCATATTGTTGCACCGGAGCATTCTCATCTGTTTGCTGCCAGTGGTGCTGCTATGAATTCCGATGAAAAAGTTCAGATTAATATCAATAAATTATATACACAGTTGTCCGAGGGAATTCAGATGTCTATGGAAATCAAGCGTCTGGATCCATTGTTCGAAAATGAACAGGAATATGCCGCTTTTATGAAACGTCATTCTAAAAACTGCGTGAAGAAAGGGGAATTATCTGATTACCACGGAAAGTGCTTCCTTGGTATTGACTCCGGTTCTACTACTACAAAGGCTGCTGTCGTTGCTGAAGACGGAACATTGCTTTATTCCTTCTACAGCGGAAACAACGGAAACCCTCTTCAAACAATTATTGATGCGATTAAAGATATTTACAAACAATTGCCGGCGGATGCACAGATTGTCCGCTCCTGCTCAACCGGATACGGTGAAGCACTCATTAAAGCTGCTCTTCTCTTAGACGAAGGGGAAGTTGAAACCGTAGCCCACTACTATGCTGCCGCATTCTTTGAGCCGGAAGTTGATTGTATTTTAGATATCGGCGGTCAGGATATGAAATGTATCAAGATTAAAAACGACACCGTCGACAGTGTACAGTTAAACGAAGCTTGTTCTTCCGGATGTGGTTCCTTTATCGAAACATTTGCCAAGTCTTTGGACTACACGGTTCAGGATTTTGCAAAGGAAGCTTTATTTGCACAGAACCCTACAGATTTGGGAACAAGATGTACTGTATTTATGAATTCCAACGTTAAGCAGGCACAGAAAGAAGGCGCTACCGTCGCTGATATTTCTTCCGGTCTCGCTTACTCGGTTATTAAGAACGCATTGTACAAGGTTATTAAGATTACAGATGCATCTGACCTTGGAAAGAAAATTGTTGTTCAGGGTGGAACCTTCTACAACAATGCGGTTCTTCGAAGTTTTGAAAAGATTGCAGGAACAGAAGCAATCCGTCCGGACATTGCCGGTATCATGGGTGCTTTCGGTGCTGCGTTGATTGCAAGAGAACGTTATCACGGGGAAGAAACTACAATGCTTTCCATTGATGACATTAACAAATTTACATACACCACAAACATGACTCGTTGTAAGGGTTGTACCAATGCTTGTATGTTAACAATTAATATGTTCTCTGATGGTCGTCGCTTTATCAGCGGTAACCGTTGCGAAAAAGGAATTGGCGGAGTGAAAAATCAGGAAAACCTGCCAAACCTTTACGAATACAAATACAACAGAATTTTCGGATACGAACCTTTGGCTCCGGAAGATGCTCCGCGTGGCGTGGTTGGTATTCCTCGTGTTCTGAATATGTACGAAAACTTCCCTCTTTGGGCAACATTCTTCAAAGAATTAGGATTCAGCGTTATGCTTTCTCCGAAATCTTCTCACAAGATTTACGAATTGGGTATTGAATCCATTCCGAGTGAATCCGAATGTTATCCGGCGAAGTTATCCCATGGACATATTACCTGGCTCTTAAGAGAAGGTGCCAAGTTCATCTGGTATCCATGTATTCCTTACGAACGTGATGAAACTCCGGATGCCAACAACCATTACAACTGTCCAATGGTTACTTCTTATGCGGAAAACATCAAGAACAATGTAGAGGAATTGGAAGATGAATCCATTAAGTTTTTAAATCCGTTCCTTGCGTTAACTTCTGAAGAAATCTTCACAAAACGTATGGTGGAAATTTTCGGTAAAGTCTTTGGCATTTCCGTTACTGAAGTTACAAATGCTGCACAAAAGGCCTGGGCTGAATTATTGCAGTCTCGTGAAGACATTAAAATGAAGGGCGAAGAAACCTTAAAATATTTGGAAGAAACCGGTAAGCGTGGTATTGTCCTTGCCGGACGTCCATACCATATTGATCCGGAAATCAACCATGGTATCCCTGAAATGATTAACTCCTACGGTTTGGCTGTTTTGACGGAAGATTCCATTTCCCATTTGGGAAATATTGAACGTCCGTTGATTGTTTCCGACCAGTGGATGTATCACTCCAGACTGTACAAAGCTGCAGAATATGTAAAGCACAGAGATGATTTGGATTTAATCCAGCTCTTCTCCTTCGGTTGTGGTTTGGATGCGGTTACAACAGATGCGGTCAGCGATATCCTTACTTCTTCCGGAAAAATTTACACTGTTTTAAAGATTGACGAAGTAAACAATTTAGGTGCTGCAAGAATTCGAGTTCGTTCTCTTCTTGCTGCCATCCGTGTTCGTGCAGAAAGAGAATTCCATCGTGACATTCAGTCTGCCGTATATCACAAAAAAGAATTTACAAAGGAAATGCGCGACGAGCGTTACACGATTTTAACTCCACAGATGAGTCCAATTCATTTCACAATGCTTCAGCATGCTATGAACTCCTGTGGTTACAACTTCCAACTTATGGAAAGTGACAAGTCCTGCATTGACTATGGTTTGAAATACGTAAACAATGATGCCTGCTACCCTTCTTTAATTGTTGTAGGGCAGATGATGGAAACATTGTTATCCGGTAAATATGACTTAGACAAAACGGCTGTTATTATTTCCCAGACCGGTGGTGGTTGTCGTGCCACAAACTATATCGGTTTCATGAGACGTGCTTTAGAGAAAGCCGGAATGGAACATATTCCTGTTCTTTCCTTAAGTCTCCACGGTTTGGAACAACACAGTGGATTTAAGATTACACCAAAACTTTTAACAAAGATGATTCAGTCCGTCTTATACGGAGATTTGTTTATGCGTGTCGTTTACCGCACACGTCCATATGAATTGAATCCTGGTGAAACAGACCGTCTCCATAAACAATGGGAAGAAAAGCTTTGTAAAGAACTGTCTGATAAGAAGTTTGGCTTTAAGCGTTTCAAGAAAAACCTTGTTCAGATTGTTAAAGACTTTGATGCGATTCCTAGAAAAGATATTAAAAAACCTCGTGTTGGTATCGTTGGCGAAATTCTTGTAAAGTTCTCTCCTACTGCCAACAACGATCTTGTAAACCTTTTGGAAGCGGAAGGCGCCGAAGCTGTCATGCCGGACTTAATCGACTTTTTCCTTTACGGTTTCAGAAATGCTTCTTTCAAATATGAGAAGCTTGGTTTCAGTAAGAAAGATGCTATCATTAACAACCTTGCTATCAAGATGGTAGAATGGTTTAGAAAGCCGGCGAAAAAAGCACTTATAAAGAGCAAGTACTTCTCCCCAACTTCTGATATTTGGGAAATGAGTAAAATGGCTGAAAATATTGTTTCTGTCGGAAACCAGACCGGTGAAGGCTGGTTCTTAACCGGAGAAATGCTTCACTTAATTCATGACGATGTACCAAACATCGTTTGTACCCAGCCATTCGCCTGCCTACCAAACCACGTTGTAGGTAAAGGTGTTATCAAGAAAATCCGTAACATGCATCCGGAAGCAAACATTGTTGCCGTAGACTACGATCCGGGCGCCAGCGAAGTTAACCAGCTGAACCGAATCAAACTGATGCTTGCTACAGCCAATAAACGATTGAAGAAATAAGAAATTAAAGACACCCAATTGGGATATGTGACCTCTTTACTGAGCACATATTTACGAACTGGGTGTCTTTTTGGGTTTGTACCTTGGTTTTGGTTTTTTCTTCATTTCTAGGATACACTTTTCTTTCTCGTTTTCTGACGGTGTACCCTGGTTTTTAGTTTTTCTTCATTTCCAGGGTACACTTTTCTTTCTCGTTTTCTGACGGTGTACCTTGGTTTTTAGTTTTTCTTCATTTCCAGGGTACACTTTTCTTTCTCGTTTTCTGGTGGTGTACCCTGGTTTTTGGTTTTTCTTCATTTCCAGGGTACACTTTTCTTTTTTGTTTTCTGGTGGTGTACCCTGGTTTTGGGTTTTTCTTCATTTCCAGGGTACATCCAGCAGTTTTTCTTCACTAAAAGTGTACCCTGATTTTGAAACTTTTCTTGTTTCCAGGGTACACCCAGTTTTTTCCACCACTAAATGTGTACCCTAACTTTGCGTTTTTTCCCATTTCCAGGGTACACCCAGTTTTTTCCACCACTAAATGTGTACCCTGCAAAAGATTATTTTACATTTCTTAATGCAACTCTACTTCAAAATCAAAATTTCCGAAACGCTTCTTCTTTGCTCTTCCGAAACATCTTTCAATCTTCCACTTTTCACTAATGCATCCTTAATGTACCTCATAAACATTCCTTCGGCGCCAAACAACTGCTGTGATGTAAAGTCCCGCTGAATTTTCGTATTTTTTGGAAGATAAGCGCTCCCTAACACTTCGCGACGGTATTCATCAATCGCTTCCTGATATTCCTCCAATACAGAATTCTTGATTTGTTTTGCCAAAGACAGTAGCTTCTTCTTCGTCTCGCCGTCTCTCAGTCCAACGATTGCCAGTTTAAAAGTGTCACCATTCTTTCGAATATATCCCTTTTCCAACATCAATACATACTCATCAACACTCAACTCTTCTCCCTGGGTAAATCGCTTCAAGAGCCTTAATTCCGGTTCAATATTAGCACCGCCATAATGTTCATTCACCCGCTTTTCTGTCCACTCCCCGTCAATCAACCATAGGATGACATTCTCATTTTCGTTCCAACACGGTCCGCAAAAGTATTCATTCCAAAGCGCAGGTTTTTCTATTATTTCATTTTCTACTGAAGCAACAATAATATTTTCACCGCCATCGGCACGAATGGTTGCAGCTTCCTGAAATGAAATCTTCTTTTGAAATCCATTCTCTGATGTCGCCAGCAGATAGAACATCAGCGACCACATTCTAAAATTCTCATCCTTGGGGCCAACGATATCATCACTATGTAAGTACCCACCTTGGACAATTTCATCAAATAACCGATTGGCAATTTTTCCTGTGATTGTTTCATACAATTTTTCTGTTGCGTGAATGTTTTCTTCTGTTTCTTCGTCAATCAGAATATTGCAGAGATAGTTATTTTTCTTTCTTAAGACCAGCTGATATTCTTCCAGATATTCTAATTCGCTTTCCACATAAACCGGAGAAACCCCAAGCAGATCTGCGATTTGTTCCACTGTCAATTCTTCTTTCTGAATGCTATAAAGTATATTTTGTGACAGAGCACTTCGTACAAAATTTATCGGATACCCCACGGTTCCAAGTCCCCCACTCATCCCAACATTGCTAAAGTTTATCGGATTAAATTTCAATTCATTTCTGTTTCTCATCTTTTCCATTCCTTTCTTCATTTCCGCCTTGGCAACATTTAAATGCCATTTCACCGTGCCCAGTGGAACATCCAATATTTTTGCAATTTCTGTTTGCTTCTTTTCTTCGTAATAATATAGAATCAATACTTTCCGTTGAATTTTAGATAGATAGGCAATTTCCTGCTGAATCCGTTCACAATTTTCCCGGTGAATCAAATTATTCAGAGCACTTTCTTTCTCGTCTGCAAAATCCATCGTTCCCTCATCAATTGAGAGATTGTATTTTGTTTTTGCATTTCCTCGATAGAAATTAGTCAGCGTATTTTTTGCCACTACCCACACAAATCCTTCCACATTTTCAACGTCTTTGACGCATAATGAACGGTAAAGATTCAAAGCAATTTCCTGAGTAATATCTTCTACATCTGCTTCATTTGCCACTCTCTTTTTTACATATGCATAAATTCTGTCAATGTATTGTTCTACAGTTTCGTTTGCTTTATTTTTCATTGAATTCCACCTCGTTTTCTGAACATGTTCACATATTAAGACGAGCAACTTTTAAAAAGGTTGGAAAAAATTCCATTTATTTAATAATATCTGAAAAATCTAAAAAAAGACAATCGAACGCTCCTGAATGTAAACATTCGTCGTGTTATTGCAACATTCTTTCCCCTCACTTCCTTGAGACGATTCTAGCTCGCGAACCTTCGGTTCTCTCGCTAGTTGGCTTTCGCCAACTAAAAAGAATGTTGCAACATCCCTCTTGAATGCAAGCATTCATCGTGTTATTGCAACATTCTTTTTAATCGTCTCAATGCTATTCTATGTTTTCGATTTGCCAGTCAATAGGTTCGATGCCGTTGGCTTTGAGGAATTCATTACATTTGCTGAAATGTTTGCAGCCGAAGAATCCACGGTATGCAGACAATGGACTCGGATGCGGTGCTTCCAGCACCAGATGCTTGGGATTGGTCAGCATTGCTTTTTTCTTTCTGGCAGGGCTTCCCCAAAGGAAGATTACCAGAGGGCGGTCTTCTGCATTGACTGCTTGAATGACTGCGTCGGTAAACTGTTCCCAGCCTTTTCCCTGATGGGAGTTTGCCTGATGGGCACGGACGGTTAAAACGGTGTTTAATAACAACACGCCCTGGTCTGCCCACTTTTTCAGATAACCATTGTTGGGAATATAGCAACCCATATCATCTGCCAATTCTTTATAGATGTTCTGCAGTGATGGTGGAATATCATTACCCGGTAAAACGGAGAACGAAAGTCCATGAGCCTGATTCACATTGTGATATGGATCCTGGCCAAGAAGTAATACCTTCACATCTTTTAGTGGTGTGAAGTGAAAGGCATTAAATATATCTTCGGCCGGTGGATATACCACGGTCTTGGAATATTCATCTTTCACAAAAGTGTACAAATCCTTATAATACGGTTTCGCAAATTCTTCTTTTAAAGGTTCCAACCAATCGTTTTCAATCATTCCCATAATCTGTTCCTCATTAGTTTTCTTCTATGATTTCATTAATAAATGTTCTGTCGTTAAATACTTTTACGGCATTTTTCCTGATACTGATTTCAAAGTGTTTTCCGGGAAGCATTTCTCCGTCCACATTGAACACACAAGTTTCATCACTATCTATAATAATATGCTCATTGCGGTATTTCTTAACTTTTGGTGACGTTTCATGGGTTCCCCGGATTAACTTTGTCAGCACCCCGAGAATTCTCGGTTTTGCCATTTTTTCCACAATATAAATGTCAAAAGCCCCATCATCTACCAATGCCTGCGGTGCAATACGGTATCCGCCACCGTAATACTGGCCGTTGCCGATTGCAACAATGGTAATGTCTGTTTCTGTCTGAAACTCTCCCAGCTGCAACTTCAGTTTCTTTGGTTTAAACTTCGTAAAGGTGTAGACCAAACTGGCATTGTACCGTTGGCTTACCGGAATCCATTTCTTATTCTTCGTTTTTTCCAAATTGTTTGCCACGTCCGCATCCAGTCCTAGGCAGGCCACATTAATAAAATAGCGACCGTTAATCACACCCACATCGGACAAGACAAACTGTTCCTCGTAGTTTCTAAGCGTCCTGTCATAGTCATTGCCACTTCCATAGGGAATATTCCCCAGAATTTTGTTTTCCGAGCCAATAACACCATTTAACACGTCATTGAGATTTCCATCTCCGCCCACGGAAAAAACAACGCATTCTTCTGCATCATTGATGCTTTTTGCAATGCGCCGTCCATCTCCCGGAGCTTTTGTATACAACACTTCATAAGGCACTTTCCGTTTCAGACACGCCTGATGTATTTTATTTTCCAGATCACCCAATTGGCGTTTCCCACTATTGGGGTTAATAATAAAATAATATTTCATTCTTTTCTACAGACGTACTGATACGCCCTTCTCATTCAAATACTTCTTTAATTCACTGATTTCCAATTCTTTGTAGTGGAACAAAGATGCCGCTAATGCTGCATCTGCTTTTCCTGCTGTCAATGCATCATAAAAGTGTTCACAGTTTCCTGCTCCACCGGATGCAATAACCGGAATCGATACATTCTCTGCAATGACTTTCGTTAGTTCAATATCGTATCCCTGTTTTACACCATCACAATCCATACTGGTAAGAAGAATTTCTCCTGCTCCCAGTTTATCAGCTTTCATTGCCCATTCTACAGCGTCAATTCCCATGTCGATACGACCACCGTTTTTATAAATAGTCCAACCGGAACCATCTGCACGTCTCTTGGCATCAATGGCAACAACAACGCACTGGCTACCGAATTTATCTGCAGCATCACTAATGAGCTGTGGGTTCATAATTGCCGCAGAGTTAATGGAAATCTTGTCGGCTCCTTCTCGCAAAATTGCACGGAAGTCATCCACAGTACGAATTCCACCACCTACGGTAAACGGAATGAAAACCTGTTCCGCTACACGACGTACCAAATCTGCCACAGTTTCTCTGTGATCTGACGAAGCTGTGATATCCAAAAATACCAGTTCATCCGCACCGGCTTCATTGTATGCTTTTGCAACTTCTACCGGATCTCCGGCATCACGAAGATTCACAAAATTGGTTCCTTTTACTACTCGATTATTATTGATATCCAAACATGGAATGATTCTTTTTGTAAACATATTTAAACTCCTACTTCAATCCTATTTTAATTTTGCAAAATTCTTTAATATTTCAAGGCCAACGTCACCGCTCTTTTCCGGATGGAACTGACATGCAAACACATTGTCCTTTTCCACGGAAGCATGAATATGGGTTCCATATTCGGTAGAAGCTTTCACGATTTCCTCTTCCTTTGCTTTTAAATAATAGGAATGTACAAAATAAACATAGGCATCATTGTGAATTCCTTCAAATAATCGGCCATTGTTTGTAAGTTCCAGAGAATTCCATCCAATGTGCGGGATTTTTAATCCATCCGCATCCGGAATTCTCAAAATTTTCCCCGGAAGGATTCCCAATCCGGAAACTCCCGGTGTTTCATCACTGCTTTCAAACAACAGCTGTAATCCCAAACAGATTCCCATAAACGGAATCTTTTTATCGACAATATCATAAATGGTATTTTCCAAATGATAATCTTTGATTTTCTGCATTGCATCACCAAAGGCTCCAACCCCCGGTAATACGACATGGTCTGCATTCAGCAATACATCGGTATCTCTTGTCAGAATAGTTTCCTCTCCAATGTACTGAAATGCTTTCTCTACACTTTTGATATTTCCTGCATCATAATCAATTATTGCTATCATAATAAATCTCCTGTCCTTTTTATGCCTGTGCATCCAGTTCAAACCAGAATTCTACGCCATCCGGTTTATTTTCCACACCATAGTTCTTTTCGTGACGCTCCATAATGGCTTTTACAATGGAAAGTCCAATGCCGTTTCCACCGTAAGCTCTGGTTCTTGCTTTGTCCACTTTATAGAACTTTTCCCAGATATTTTCCAACTCGTCCTGTGGAATATTCTCCCCGGAGTTGAAAACAGACACTCTTAATATACCATCTTTTGATAATATTTTCACTTTAATTTTTTTCGTTTTATCTACATGATGTAAGGCATTGCTCAAGTAATTTGTAATCACCTGTTCAATCTGAAATTCATCTGCCCAGACGTAAACAGGTTTTTCCTCTGAAAACGCAATGGTAACGCCCTGCTCTTCACACTTAATTCGCATAGAGTCAATCACACCCCGAATTACCGAAACCACATCAAACCGTTCCATCTGCACTGCATTCTCTCCCTGTTCCAACTGAATCAAATTCAGAAGCTGTTTCACCATCTTATTCATCTTACCGGCTTCATCGACAATTACATCGCAGTAATACTGCATATCTTCCGGATTCTCCATAACCCCTTCCTGAAGTCCTTCCGCATAGCCCTGAATCAAAGCAATCGGTGTCTTCAATTCGTGGGATACATTGGAGATGAATTCTTTTCGCATTTCATCCATCTGCTCTTTTTGTTCAATATCCCGATGGAGTTCCACATTGGCATTTTTCAGATCCGTGATTGTTTCTTCCAGTTTTTCAGAAAGCTCATTCATGCTTTCTCCCAACACCCCGATTTCATCCTTACGATTTCCTTCGTACTTTGTATCAAAATCCAGATCTGACATTTTTTTGGAAATCTCAGCCAGCTGTAACACCGGTTTGGTATATCTTCGGGTAATCAGAATAATGGTTAAAGTTGTTAAAATTAACAACACAATTCCCACTACCAAATAAAATTTATTGCTGATGGAAATACTCTCTTCAAAGTTTTCCACCGACATACGAATTAGCACAATTCCTCCACTAGGTAATGTAGCAAACAATTCATAATATTTTCTGGAACTTTCCTCTTCTTCCGTGGACTGAATCTTGTAATTCTTTCCTTCTTCAATAATTTCCGGTGCTTCTTTCTGCTCCCGGTTATTTCCCAGAATCATATCCTTTCCACGCAAAATCAGCATATTCCCTGAACCGTATTCGTAAATCGGAGACCAGGAGCTGTCGAAGAGAACCATGGACGCTCCGTATTTTTCACAGACTGCTGTAAGACGAACAATATTCTCGGAAGAAGAAATATCCACATCTTTCGAAGATATGGACTTCACTTTCTCATATACCTTCTTGATTGACTTCTGCTTCTTTCCTGCATAATATTTTCCCAAATATACACTGCCAAAAGCCCCGGCTAGAGCAATAGCCAGGGACATAATAACGATAATAGAAATTGTTAATTTAAAACCAATGGAATGTCTCATATTTTTACCTTCTTATTAATCATCCACTTCAAACTTGTAACCCATTCCCCAAATTGTATGGATATAGGTTCCGCAATCTCCAAGTTTGCTGCGAAGTTTCTTCACATGGGTGTCAATTGTTCTTGCATCGCCAAAATAATCATAATTCCAAACATTGTTGAGAATATTTTCTCTGGACAATGCAATTCCCTTATTCTTCACAAAATAAGCAAGCAGTTCAAATTCTTTAAAACTCAGTTCAATAGGTTCGCCGTTAGCCTTCACCGTATGGGCAGCTTGATTGATTTCCAGTCTTCCGGCCTGTTCGATTTCATTGCTTCCCAGATTTCCTGTTCTTCTTAAAATTGCATCTACTCTGGCCACGAGAATACGTGGGCTGAAAGGTTTCGTAATATACTCGTCCACGCCCAGTTCAAAGCCAAGCAATTCATCACTTTCCTCACCTTTTGCCGTCAACATCATAATAGGCACTTTGGAGTTTTTACGAATTTCTCTGCAAACTTCCCAACCATCCATTTTCGGCATCATAACATCCAACAAAATCAAATCAATGTCCGGATGTTCCACAAATAAATCAATTGCTTCTTCTCCATCTGCAGCTTCCAACACCTGATAATTCTTTCTCGTCAGGAAGTCTTTTACCAACTTTCGCATTCTTGCTTCATCATCCACAACCAATATTTTTAATTGTTCCATAAAACACCTCCTGAAATTCTACTTTCTTCCATTAAACACCGAAACTGTGTTAATTTTATGAACTAAACTGTTTTTTTCATATAATACAAGCCCTGCTTTTGTCAGTACTCGTTCCAAGTTTTTCACAGCATTCCCTTGAGCTTATCATATATTTCTTTTGCCACTGCAAGCTTGTACATCAGTCGGCTTTCCTGTGGTTCTATTTCCACAAAAAATCCATCAACCTGTCCCTGATAATCAATGGCAAAATAAACCTGTCCCGGAACAGATGCCTCCGCATTTTCCGGATCCACATTTCCCATAGTTCCGGTCACACCAATTCCAATGTCTGCCCGGTAGGCTTTGGCACAGGCCTGCGCCATTTCCTTTGCCGTTTCCACGGAGTAAACAGAATACTTTTCGAGCACCTCCGCCGAAACGCCCTGCATGATTTTTGCCTCATTACAGTACGTGACAAAAGCACCTTTGAATACTGCCGAAGAACCTTCTGTGTCAGTAATTAAAGATGCAAGTTGTCCTGCCGTAGCACTTTCCATAGTTGTAATTGTCAGTTTCTTTTCAATAATATCTTTGGTCAGATTTTCATAGTCTTTCCGAATCTCTTGTTCACAATAATTCATACTTCATTTCCTTTACAGCAGGCTTGTTCCTTCGCCCATTACAACGATTTCCACTGCAGTAGCATTCTCCAAATGAAATGTCATCATTTTATTTCCAGTCTGTTCGTTATAAATATCTCTCAGATTTGGACTTGCATCCAACATTGCTTCAGCATATTTTCCATCCGTTTCAAACACTGCTTCTCCGGTGTAACGCATCCAATGTCCGTCCTGCTTGCAGGCAACAATCTCGGTTTTCGGGTTGTTCTGTAACTGACGGTAAACATTCTTGAAATCACCTACTCCGAAAATAACCTTTCCATCCATTTCCAAATGTGCTCCCAACGGACGCAACTTTGGCTGGTCTCCATCTACGGTTGCAAGAAAAAATACTCCTGCCTCTGTTAAAAAATCATTTACTTTACTCATAATATGCCTCCTATTCTCCATAATACGTACATTATATCAAAAAAAGGATGGTTAAAAAACCATCCTTCCTATTTTACAAAAACTTTACTGCAGTTCCGTAGGCAATAACCTCAGCTGCTCCCTGCATAATTCCGGAAGTTGTAAATCTTACGTTTACAACCGCATCTGCTCCCATCTGCTGTGCTTCCTCAACCATACGGTTTGTTGCAAGAGTTCTTGCTTCATTCATCATTTCGGTATAGCCTTTAATTTCTCCACCAACGATTGTTTTTAATCCTGCCATAAAATCTTTTCCGACATGTTTAGAATGTACAGTACTTCCTTTTACAATCCCTAATGTTTCCAGTTCTTTTCCTCCAATGTAGTCTGTGTTAACAATAATCATTTTCTGCCTCCTTTTTTATAAATGATTTTCTATATCTATCATACTATATTTCTTAGTTGTTGCAAGAAATTCATTGATATCTCAGAAATATAAAAAGACCGCATCCTCAATCGAGATGCAGTCTTTTTAGTGGACCAGATGGGAGTTGAACCCATGTCCAAAAGTCCTTCCACCGTTCTTCTACTATCATAGTTCGTTATTTAACATTCCCTCGGGGTAACGGAAACGAACATCCTTTACCCTTTGGTAGCTTCATAAATCTCCTGACTGCGCAAAGCTTTGCAACCAGGGTGCCCTACAAAAAGTCGATGCCAAATTTCAGGGTGTAGGAGTCCTAAAACTGACAGCTGCCATAATTAGGCAGCGTATGCTAATTTATTATCAGCGTTTAATTTAATTGTGTGAGTTAACGCATCACCTGCGGATAGCTTCACCAGCTTCCAAACCCCTGTCGAAACCAGTACTGGCCCTTACTGGATATTTAAATCTGTTTCAAGATTATCGCACACTTTTTATAAAAAATCAACTATCAATCCATGGAAAAAGTGCATTGTCGCCAAAATCACGACAATGCACCTATACTTCTCCCTATAATCCAATTGAATGGCATTTAATTCTCATTTTCTTCTATATACTTGCTTGCCGCCAATGCTGCCACTGCACCATCTGCCGCAGCGGTAGTTAACTGTCTAACCGCTTTAGTTCGACAATCTCCTGCCGTAAACAAGCCATCCTGAGATGTAGTACACGCTTCCGTAGCCACCACATAACCGTAATTATCCAGTTCCACTTCTTCCTTGAAATTCTCGTTTTCCGGAATCTGTCCAACTGCCACAAATATTCCTGATACTTCCAAAACCCGCTCTTCGCTAGTTTTCACATTTTTTACTTTCAAACCGGTTACCATTGGTTCCCCTTGGATTTCTACGGGAACACTGTCAAGCACCAGTTCTACATTTTCCTTCTCCTGCAAAATCGAAGACAGCTTCTGTTCGCCTCTAAAGGAATCCCTACGATGCACCAGATAGACCTTTGCACAATAGTTGGACAAGAAAATCGCATCCTCCAACGCTGTATTTCCACCACCAACGACAACAACATTTCTATTTCTGAAAAACATTCCATCGCAAGTAGCACAATAGGATACGCCTGCACCAATCATTGCTTCTTCCCTTTCCAAGCCCAAAGTTCTGCGCTTCAGACCTGTAGCAAGAATTACAGTCTTCCCTTCATATTCACCTTTTCCCGTGTGGATTTTCCAAACACCATTTTCCTTTTCAATTTTTTCGGCTTTCTCATAAACTATTTCAGCACCCAAATCTTTTGCCTGATTAAAAAGATTTGTTGCAAATTCAAATCCTGATACTTTTGCAATTCCCGGATAGTTTTCAATTTCCGGTGTATTCACAATCTGTCCACCGTAAGCTTTTTCTTCGAATAAAACCACGCTTCTTCCTGCACGCAATCCATAAATTGCCGCAGACATTCCTGCCGGTCCGGCCCCTATAATCATAATATCGTACATAGCATTTCCTCCTCTAGCACAAAAGGGAAAGCCCTTTTTACCAGACTTTCCCTTTCTCCCTATCTACTATTTATTAATGAACTGCACTAATTCTTCTTTTGAAACCAGTCCTATATTTCTTGCTTCTTCTGCACCATTTTTATATAAAATCATTGTAGGGATAGACATAATCTGGTATTGCATTGCTGTCACAGGATTTTCATCAACATCCATTTTACAAATTTTGATATTTTCTGTTTCTCCTGCCACTTCTTCAACAATTGGTCCAAGCATCTGACATGGTCCACACCAGGTTGCCCAGAAATCTACCAATACCGGCTTATCTGATTTTAATACCTCTTCTTCAAATGTTGCATCTGTTACATGTGTTAATGCCATAATACATTCCTCCTCTACAAAATAGTATTTTTATTTTTTTGCAAATAATACATTAGCTGTATTCCTTTGCTTGAAGAAATTATAACACAGCCAAAATTAAATTGCAAGCAATTTAATTTTATGCATTTTATTTTTTTCATATATTTCGTATTTTCTTGTTCTATACGGTATCATTTTCTTATAATCGCGGCATGGCGAGCCGTATATTTCGTGTTTTCCCATTCTATACGGCACACATCCTTATGATTCGTCAAGAATTGAACCACATATTTCGTGTTTTCTCATTCTATACGGCACGCATCCTCATGACTCGTCAAAAATCGAACCACATATTTCGTGTTTTCTCATTCTATACGGCACGCATCCTCATGACTCGTCAAAAATCGAACCACATATTTCACATTTTCTCATTCTATACGGCACGCATCCTCATGACTCGTCAAGAATTGAACCACATATTTCGCGTTTTCTCATTCTATACAGCACGCATCCTTATGACTCGTCAAGAATTGAACCACATATTTCGCGTTTTCCCATTCTATACGGCACACATCCTTATGACTCGTCAAGAATCGAACCACATATTTCACATTTTCTCTTCCTATACTGTTTTATGCGTCCTTCAGGAAAGCTTTGTAGCACTTGTATGTTTCGTACACATCTGCTTTGCTGGTGATTTCCCACGGAGCATGCATATTGAGAACTGCTACACCACAGTCAATGACTTCCATGCCGTACAGAGAAAGAATATATGCGATGGTTCCGCCGCCGCCTTTATCTACCTTTCCTAATTCGGCAAGCTGAAACTGAACATTATTTTCGTCCATGATTTTACGAAGTGCTGCAAGATATTCCGCATTGGCGTCGTTAGAGCCGGACTTTCCTCTGGCACCTGTAAACTTGTTGAAGACCACACCTCTGCCCAAGAATGAGGCACTTCTCTTTTCAAAAGCATCTGCAAACAATGGGTCGAATCCTGCATTTACATCAGAAGAAAGCATTCTGCTGTTCTTTAAGCAACGACGCAATATAAGATCGTTGTATTCGCCCTGTAAGTTCAACAATTCTGCTACGACATTTTCAAAGAAATGAGACTGCATTCCGGTAGCACCTACGCTTCCGATTTCTTCTTTATCTACTAAGAGACAGCAAGCACTCTTTTCTAACTCCGTTGCTTCCAACATAGCAATCAGGGATGTATAAGAACAAACTCTATCGTCCTGACCGTAGGACATTACCATACTCTTATCAAAGCCTAATTCCCTGGCACGTCCTGCAGGAACCACTTCCAATTCTGCGGAAAGGAAATCTTCCTCTTCAATATCATAATTCTTTTTCAGAATATCCAAGACACCTAATTTCACGGCATCCTTTTCTTCTGTATCCAACGGCATATTTCCTACCAATACATCCAGGTTTTCCCCTTCAATGACCTTTGCGGCTTTCTTATCCATCTGGTCTGCTGCAAGGTGAATTAATAAATCCGATACACAGAATACAGGATCTTCCGGTTTTTCACCAATAGCGATTTCCACAACCGTTCCGTCCTTCTTTGCAACCACACCGTGGATTGCCAATGGAATTGTTACCCACTGATATTTCTTGATTCCACCATAATAATGGGTATCTAAATACGCCATATCTTCATTTTCATAAAGAGGGTTCTGTTTCACATCCATTCGTGGTGAATCAATGTGTGCCCCTAAAATATTCATTCCTTCACTTAAGGATTTTTTTCCAATCTGGAATAATGCAACCGCTTTATTCATATTAACGGCATAAACCTTGTCTCCGGTCTTTAATGCGACACCTTTTTCCAATGCTTCTTCCAGAGAAATGTATCCGGCTTCCTTTGCCTGCTTCACAATTTCCTTAACACATTCTCTTTCTGTCTTGCATTCTGACAAAAAGTCAATATAATTCGCATTCAGCTGATTCAGTTCTGCCTTTGCTTTTTCATCATATGTGGTCCAAACACTCTTTCTTTCCACTTTCGTCACCTTCCTCTCTATCTGTGTCTTTATTATTTCAAATCACACAGCTAATATTCATTATACTAAAAACGCAGGCATTTTCAACGTTTCTCCCTTGAAAACCCTGCGTAATTCTTAATATTCCTTTAACACACTTTCTACCAGATTTTCTCCTTCATATCGAACCTTTAACGTGAAGAACCGGTCATCTTTCAACAGCTTGCGCAAAAAAATTTTATCCCCTTCCCAAAGGTTCAGGTTCAAAAGTTCTTCCTGAGGAATCCACTGCAAATCACCTTCATCACATTCCTGAAGTTCACCTTGAAATCCGGATGCATCAAAAAGATACATATATTCTGTAATCCATTCATTGGAAATAAAAGTAATGACACCTCGGAGCCGATATTCGGTCAACGTCAATCCTGTTTCTTCCTGGACTTCTCGAAGCATACATTCTTCCGGAGTTTCATTTTCTTCAAACTTGCCGCCCACACCAATCCATTTTCCTTCATTGATGTCATTCTCTTTCTTGGTACGGTGAAGCATTAAATATTGATTATCTTTTTTGATATAGCAAAGTGTCGTATTAATATGATTCATTGGTCTCTCTTCCTTTTTTCATAATGATAGCATCTGATGATTATTTGTCAACCTATAGACTATTCCTCAAACAGAGTGCACCCCAACCTGCCTGAGGACTTGGTACCATAAGAGTTGCCGGGAGCTGCCTTGCTCCCCGAATCAGGTACGCCTTCAACCTTTCTCCATACATAAACGGGTCGTTTCCCCGAACAATCCCCCACTCCATCAATAAAGCTGCGCTCCCCGTAACAAAAGGAGTTGCCATAGAAGTTCCAGTCATCCTCATCAATCCGCCTCCGATTGCTGCTGAAACAATCTCTACTCCCGGTGCTACCAGGTCCGGCTTCACTAGATTAGTCTCCCTTAAAAAGCCTCTCCCGGAAAACGTTGCCACCGTATCCGTTCTGCTATCATAGGCACCAACAGAGATTGCTTTTAATGAAGTAGATGGCACCGTCAATGAAGTGAAAGGCTCCGGCATCAAAAAGCCGGTATTTTCATTGACCACTCTTGTTCCGGGAAGCCATAAATCGTAATTACCTACCCGTATTCTTTCGGGGAAAATCTGAATTGTCCAAATGCCCGGTGTCACATACATTCCCTCCGGGATAAATTCCATATAGATTTCCTGATATTTGCTATAAGGCACCGGCATCCCGTACAAAACCGCAACATTAGTTTGATCAATTTGAAATTTCCGAACCCGTTCCCCCTCCTGAAGAAAATCCGTCCGTTCCCCCGATGGTGCAATTACTTGAACCACGAACACATCACTAAAATCTTTCCACAACTGAATATTGAATCCCCTTTGAAAACCTGATACTTGGAATTCCACTGCCGTTGGGATTCCTTCCTCCACTACACCACCGGCATGCCCTGTGCCATCTCCTTCATTCCCTGCACCAATTTGCACGGAAATCCTATTGTCATTGATAATCGAATCCAGGTAAGTATCCAACAAGGAATTTCCATCGTGAGAACCATAAGAATTTCCAAAGCTGATATTCAAAGCAAGTGGCATCTGCATCCTTCGTGCCTCCTGAACAACAAAATCTATTCCTTCCATTAGCCTGCTGGTTCTGGGAAACGAATTATCAGAAGCTGTAGCCATCTTCACAATTAGCAAGGAACTCCTTGTGGCAATTCCCAGATGCTCTTCCGGATTCTCCGCAAAATTTCCAGCTACAATTCCAGCCACGTGCGTTCCATGCCCAGTCACATCCCTGCTTGGAACAATTTGAAAAGGCTCTGAACTTTTCAGAGCCTTGTTAATTTCTTCCCTATCGTATATTCTATCCGTCACCTGATCCCAGAGTTTTACAATTCGTGTCGTTCCATCCGGATTGCGAAATGCCGGATGAGTGTAATCGATTCCGCTGTCAATCACTCCAACCAGAACACCTTCTCCAGTCAGCCCCAAAGTTCCTTCTACCTGTACTTCATCAATACAAGATGCCCGTTTTCCTGTAACAATCGAAAACTCCAATGACTTTGGTTTTTCGATGTATATAATTCCCGGAAGACTTGCCAGCGTTTCAATCCATTCTTCCGCAACTCGAATAATGGCATATCCGTTTTGCAATTCCTTAATTTGAATTCCCGGAATCTCTCTTGCTTCATCGAGACTTTCAAAGCGGATAATCAATTCCCATTGTGTTCCATTGATTCCTTCCATTAAACTTTCCGATTTTTCCCGTTCTGGTCCCGATAATTCCAGTGCAAGATTTAATTGATTATCAATTTTTTGGTTCATAGATATTTTCGTTTTTTCTCAGTATATGCACTCGTTAAATAAAATATCCACATACAGAAATCCCGCCTATTTCCTTTTCACTTTAACCCCTTTCTTAAGCCCCTTTACTTTCAGCGACTTATCACAAACAAGCTTTTCTAAATAATTCTGTCCTGTTAAGTCGATGGAAGTCAATTTGTTATTCTGACAATATAATTCTGAAAATTCCTCACTAGGACTTTCAACGGTTAAACTGCTCAATTCGTTATGATCGCATCGCAGAATCCAAATAAAATCCGAGCAAACTCTCAATGTCTTAATCTTATTAAAGGAACAGTCCAAAATTTTTTCAACACACTCCGCATCCTTTGGTAATTGTTTCAGTTGATTATGGTCGCACCACAAATAAGCAAGACAAACATTTTCAAAATCCAGACTTTTCAACTTGTTATGACTACAATCAACTCGAATATATCCAAGATTTTTTAATTCTAGTGTTTTCATTCCATTGTTATTGCAGGAGAAAAATTCCAACATCTCTACTCCTTCAATATGCAATGCAGAAATTTTGTTATAAGAACAATCAAGCTCCGACAGGTTTTTTAATTTGTTCACTGAAATTTTTGTAATTTTGTTATAAGAACAATCAAACTCCGACAGGTTTTTTAATTTGTTCACTGAAATTTTTGTAATTTTGTTATCACAAACATTAATTGCTTCCAATCCTGATAATGAATTGAAACTAATCTTTCCTTTCAGTTTCTTCTTTTTCCAGGTTATTCTCTCCAATCTTCCGGTTTTCTTATTCCATCCGTACTGTTTTTTATTATTTATATCACTACTGATTTTTGCACCTCGTTTTTTCTGCACCGATATAATTTTCTGCAGATTCCGTATATCCTTTGAATTTTTTGTTTTCGCTGACACTCCCTGTGTTGCCACCAAGATGGAACACGCAATGACCATTGAAACAACAAGTCTCTTTAAAATTTTCTTACATCTCATCCCCAAATCCTCCTTTTTGTCATTGATATACTATTTAAACGTCAATTTTCTCAACTTTCTTTCAAAAAAACAGAGGTTTCAAAACATTCTTTAAAACCTCTGTATTAATTCTTATCTTAAAAATCCATTTACAATCTGTTCTTCTGCTTCTTCTTCAGTCAATCCCAAAGTTTGTAACTTGATGAGCTGTTCCCCTGCAATTTTTCCAATCGCAGCTTCGTGAATTAAGGAAGCCTCCAAATCATTGGCTGTAATTTCCGGAATGGCACTGATTTTTGCATTGTCCATAATAATGGCATCGCATTCTGAGTGACCGTTGCATTTTGCATTTCCATTAATCACAGAATAGAATGTCTGCTTTGAATTATCTTTTGCAACGGAACGGGAAATGACATTGGCACTGGAGCCGTCTCCATCCATATCTACATCAAAACGGGTAGTTGCCACCTGATTTCCATGAGTCATTAAACGCTCTGTAATCACAATCTTTGCATCCTTTGCCAGTTTTCCTGTTGTTACACGGTCTGTGGAATCAATTCCTTTAATCTGAACTGTTTCCATTTCCATATAGCCGCCTTCTTCAATGTTCACCACAGTAGTCGGGTTCATGACATTTTCGCCGGTTCCTTCCCCTTTTCCGTAATGCTTTTCCACATATTTTACGCGAGCATTTTTGCCGATATAGAAGGTGTGAATTCCGTCATGTCTGGAACGTTTGTCCCCACCGTTGTGAATACCGCAACCGGCTACAATCAGTACGTCTGCACCTTCTCCAACATGGAAGTCATTGTAGACGCATTCTTCCAGCCCGGTCTTACTGATAACAACCGGAATATGAACACTTTCATTCTTTGTTCCCGGCTTGATATAAATGTCAATGCCGTCTTTATCGTCCTTTGTTACAATATCTATATTTTCTGTCGTATTACGACTATCTTTCTGACTGTTTGCTCGAATGTTATAAGCTCCTGCCGGAATTTCATGAAGTCCCGTCAACTGCTCAAACAAATCCATTTGTATCTGATCCATCGATTTCCTCCTAGCTCAACCTTCCTACGACTGCAGTCTGTCGCAAACGCCGTTTTTACCCGGTCCTAAAACCATTGGCATGATTTTTTCCTTGGTTCCTTTGGCTTTCACCAATCCGTCGGATAACAGAATAATTTCGTCTGCAATATCCAAAATTCTTTCCTGATGAGAAATAATCAGAATGGAATTTTTGTTGTTTTTCTGCATTCTTTCAAATACTTTAATGAGACTGTTAAAACTCCAAAGATCAATTCCTGCTTCCGGTTCATCAAATACGGAAAGTTCTGTTCCTCTGGCAATGATAGTTGCGATTTCGATACGCTTTAATTCACCACCGGATAAACTTCCGTCTACCTCACGGTTGATATAATCCTTAGCACATAAACCAACCGCAGATAAATATTCACAGGCTTCCGTAATGGTCAACTGTTTTCCCGCTGCCATACGAAGAAGATCCAATACTTTGATTCCTTTAAATCGAACCGGCTGCTGGAAAGCAAAACTGATTCCCAATTTTGCACGATCGGAAATCGACATATGAGTGATGTCTGTTCCGTTAAATAAAATCTGACCTTCTGTCGGTTCAAAAATACCAACGATTAATTTCGCTAATGTGGATTTTCCGGAACCGTTTGGTCCGGTAATTGCTACGAATTTATTCACATCCAGCTTTAAGTTTACGCCGTTAATAATATGTTTTTCCTGTCCGTTTTCATCACGAACACTGAATTTCACGTTTTTTAATTCAAGCATACTTTACTGCTCCCTTTCCATCTTTACTGGTAATCGTTGCCTTGGATCCCATAACCATTGGGAACTGTGGGCCTTTATGTCCCACATCCGCATCGAAGATTACCGGCACGTCAAGATCACCTAAAATCGACATAATTGCAGTCTGATAATCCTGCTCTATCCAGCTATTATACATCAAAGGTCGTCCAAAAACAAATCCCTTCACGTTTTTAAAGTATCCCTGCTCTTTCATCTGCCACAGGTGTGTAATGAGTACCACGTCTTCCATATTGAAGCTTTCCAGCACCCAGATGATTCCATCCTCTGCGTACTTTTCCACAAACTGTTTTCCACCGTCATACTTTGTTCCGAGTAAAAAGACAATGACATCAAAACATCCGCCAATGAGTCGTCCGGATATTTCAATTATCTCTTCTCCTCTTCCATTCTTCCAGCAAACTGCTTCATCCTGATAGTATCCCTCTAAACCGGTTTCATATTCATGACGCTCCGCTTCAAAGTAGTCATAGGACTGCAGTTCTTTTTGTGTTCCTTCCAGCACCCCCAGATTATCCTTCACGGACTGTCCCCAGGTTTCCATTCCGAAATCGCTGAAGTTACTTCCGTAAATAGCAGCCACATCGCAAGTGGTAACAATCGGATAAACCAGACCGGTGTTATCGGAATACCCCTGGAACCATTTTGGATTTTTCTTTATCGCTTCAAAATCCACATTAGAAAGCATTTCCATCAGATAGTCTCCCCCTGCAGGAGAAAAGATTGCTTTCACCTGTGGGTCTTTTACCAAATCATTAAATACCTCTGCCCTTTCTTTTCCGGAGCCGCAGCATCCGCGCCAATCGGCAGTAAAGACATTATCGCTAACTTGCACCTGATAGCCTTTTTTCTGAAGATTTTTCACTCCATTCTCAACTCTTACTTTTTTTAATTCATCTGTAATTCCGCCGGATGTTCCGGTTACGCCCAAAACATCTCCCGGCTTAATTTTTTCCGGAATAATCATTTGATACCTCTTCTATCTTTATTTCATCGCCCAGTGTCACAGAATAAATAATCATTTCCGACACTTCAATTCCTGCAATCTGTTCCAACGCTTTCTGATAACTTTCCAGTTGTACGTGATACTTATCCACCAATTGCTGCAAAGTTTTCACCTTGTCTGTTTTGTAGTCTGCCAAAACAAACTTTCCGTTTTCCAGAAAACAAACATCAATAATTCCCTGAATGACAACCATGTCTTCTGTGGGAGCAAGATGCTCTTTTCCGGCCAACGATGCTGCCGGAACGCCCATCAGGAATTTTCTTTCCCGATATAATTCTCCTCGTTGCGCCGCCTGCTTCATTCGTCGGAACAACTCTGTATCTGTAAACTTTACAATATCTGCACAATTAATGCAATCTGCTTCTTCTTTACTAAGCAAACCTTTTTCCACATATTCCTCAATGAACTGTTCAACCATTTCCGAAGTATATTCTTCCACGGACATATCCAACAATTCAAAGACACGGTGATATGCCGTACCTCTCTTTGCACCGGTAAGTCCTGTTTCAGCATCTTGTTGCTTTTCAAAATCAGGAATTATTTCTTCCAATTCCGGCTCCGGCTTTTCTCCAAACAACGCCGTTCCATCCTGCATTTCTTCATAAGCCATACTTTGCTTTTTAATTTCCGAAACGCTTGCCTTGGAGTACATGGAAATGTAGTCTTTGTACGGATATTCAAATTCCAACATTTCTTTCAGTTTCTGTGGGTCTGCTTGGGAAGCAGCGTCCTTCAACAACAGCCGGAACTCTTCCTTTTCCATCTGGTCTTTGACTTGGTCCTCAAATAAATGGCGGAAAATATCTTCTTCCTCCACAACAGAAAGGGAATAACAACTGTCTTTCTCGTAATCCTCGTTCTCTTTTCTCAGTTCCATCTCTTCTTCCTGAAGAATTTCCATCTCCGGTCGCACATCCTCAAAGGCTTTGTTTTTCCCCAAGGTATTCCCCATCCAGTCAAAAAAGCTGTTCTTCAACAAAACATCTGTGTAAGGCATCACCGAATTGCGGTAATAACGCAGACCTGCGTAATCGCCTATGGTTTTACTCGCATTTGCACATCTTCCGGTAATAAACAATTTCTCCTGGGCTCTGGTCATGGCTACGTAAAGAATTCGCATCTTTTCAGCCACATCTTCTTCTTTTTGTCGTTCCTTAATCCATCGTTTATAGAAAGTTTCTTCTTTTGTTCTCAGGACAGGATCAATACAGTCCACGCCGATATTGCCATCGTCATCCACTAAGATCTTATCCCGATCCTTTCCGGAACCGGCGGAAGTTTCACAGAGAAATACCACCGGAAACTGCAAACCTTTACTTTTATGAATGGTCATAATTCTTACAAGATTGTCCTGCTCCCCTACGGTAGACATTTCTCCTTCGTCACCGGACACTTTCTTAATCCGTTCAATATAACGGGTAAAGTTGAACAGTCCTTTATAACTGGTCGCATCATAATTGACTGCTTTTTCCTTTAATGCCTCTAAATTCATTTGACGGCGACGTCCGTTTGGCATTGCCTGAATATATAAGTCATATCCGGTTACTCTTAGGATTTCCTGTATCAGTTCATAGACCGTCGTATACGGAACCATATCCCGGAACCTCTTTAACGTAGTAAGGAACTGTTCCACTTTTGCCTTCAGTTTTTCGTCGGTTCCATCTAAAAAATAATATTCCACAGATTCGTAGAAATTCTTTCGATGCGACTCCATTTTAATTTTGGCAAGTTCTTCTTCCGAAAAGCCGAACATCGGACTGCACAGCGTTCCAACCAACGGAATATCCTGATATGGATTATTAATGACTGTCAGGAAATCGATCATTGCCCTCACTTCAATAGTATCGTAGAACCCTGTCTTTTTTTCTGCGTAAGAAGGGATACCTAACGCCTCCAACTGTTCCTGATAACTTTCGCTCACATTTTTAACCGTGCGAAGTAAGATTGCAATATCCCGATATTCCACCGGACGCATTTCCCCTTTTTTCTTCGTAATCTTCCTCCCACTTTTTGGGTTGGTGATTTCACGAATCTTCTGTGCTACAAAGGCCGGTTCATTTTCCGCTTCTTTGGTTTCCAAAATGATAAATTCCGTATTCTGATTTTGTCCTTCCGGTACTTCATCATAGTCCACAGATCCTAAAGTCAGACGATTTTCATTTTTATAGTCAATTCCTCCCAGTTCCTTATGCATCAGATAATCAAACAGATAATTAACACTGTCAATTATCTCCCGTCTGCTTCGGAAGTTTTTATCCAGAATAATTCTGCAACTATCCTGGGTACAATCCTCTGAATAAGTATCGAATTTACTCAAAAACAGTTTCGGTTCCGCCTGACGGAATTTGTAAATACTCTGCTTCACATCTCCCACCATAAACATATTGTTCACACCACGTCCATTTGCAACTGCAGACAGGATTGCCTCCTGAATGTAGTTACTGTCCTGATATTCATCAATCATGATTTCGTAAAACTGCTTTGCCATATTCTTTGCCACTTCTGATGGATGGAGATTTCCTTCCTCGTCTCTGTCATTTAAAATACGAAGAGCCAAATGTGCCTGATCCGTAAAGTCAATAATCCCCTTTTCCAGTTTCTTTTCGCGAAACCGTATCATAAAATCTTCTGTAAGATTTTGAATCATCTTCACGGAACCGGAACTCATTTTAATCTCTTCAACAATTTCTTTAATATTTTGTTTAAAGGCCTTATCCAACAATTCGAACTTGCAATATTTCACAATCATAGTCTTTAATCCGCCAATCTGCGTTTTTAAATCCGGATTAAAGTCCGCCGGAAATTTCACTGTGACGGATTTTCTGATATCTTCCAATGCCTTTCTGATGTCCATATAGTGCTCTTTGGATGCAGCAAGTCCGACAACATCAGCAACCTTTTCCAATGCTTCCGCAGTAGACGATGCATTGCACTGATACATTCTGCTTGCCGCTTCCTCCAATCTGCTTTTAAACTCTGCAAGAATCTTTCGGTAATGAGCGATAAAGTCTTTATATAACTGTGTTTCTTCCAACTCTTCCACGGATTGGATTTCGTAAATCTTACTGCAGTTTTGAAGCCACTCTTCCGGATTATACTGCCCAATGGCAGAATAATACAATTCCTTAATCAGGCCCCCGATTTCATCCTTCATTTTGGATGTAGTGTACTGCTGAGCCAAATTCATAAATTCCGGTTCGGCTTCTTCATACCGCTCTTCCAGAAGTTCCTGAATGATATCAGACTGCATCATTTCCAATTCCACTTCATCTCCGATGCGATAGTTCGGATCCATATCGATTTGTTCAAAATGTTCCTTCACAACTCTGGTACAGAAACTGTCGATGGTCGTAATCTGAGCACTGTGAATTAAAGACAGCTGTTTCCTGATATTGTCATTTTCCGGAAATTGCTCTGCCAGTTCATCCAAACGTTCCCGAACACGTTCCTTCATTTCCGAGGCAGCCGCACGGGTAAATGTCACTACCAGCAATTCGTCAATATCTACCGGATTTTCCGAATCTGTTATCATCTGAATAATTCGTTCCACCAACACGGCAGTCTTTCCGGAGCCTGCCGCAGCAGCAACCAGTATATTTCTTCCTCTTGTATCAATTACTTTTTTCTGTTTCTCAGTCCAATTCATCTGAATTCTCCTACTATTCTTTCGCCGAGTCCTCCTCGCCGGCATTCTTCCTATCCAACATATCCTTTACCTGTTGCAAATCCCAGGAATCCGGTTCCCGGAAATGCCCACCTAATTTTCTGTCAAATCCGCAGATTGCTCCGAAACTACAATATTCACAGGCTTCCTTCATTGGATTCACTGCAATCTTTCCCTGAAAGATCTGCTCCTGCAGGTGGTCCGCCACATCGGAAACATAATCAATTAATTGTTCAAAATGCTTTGTATCCAAGATGCCTTTTTCCTCCGGCGTGCCATCACGTTTTGCAGAAACCGGCAATACTTTTGATTTTCCTTTTTTACTCAAGGCATTTTCATCCATTGCTTCAATGATTTCCGGATTGTCATTCACCAAACCGGTCATTCGATATTTTTCGTACTTACTTTCATTGATTGCATTCTGCATTTCTTCCGGCGATACATCTGAGGAAGGCTTTTTCACATAAGGATTATCAATATGGAAATACAATCCTCCTGCCGGCAATACTTTTTTGTCCGGATACTTTTTCTGTTCATAGGCAATTGCATCTTTCAGGTAAATCATCAGCTGTAACTGCAATCCCATAACCGTATTCTGAATGCTAAAAGTCGTATTTCCCGATTTATAGTCAATGACTTTAACATACACTTCATTTTCCTGTTCCAATACATCGACACGGTCAATTCGTCCATGTTCCACTCGTAATTCATATTCCGCCGGTTTAAACTTTCCTGCACGAATATGCTTGATCAAAGTATCCACCGTACATTCCGCAGTTTCCTTTACCTGCTGTTTGATAAATGCACTTCTGGCAGAACTGTCCAACATATCATTCTCATAGGCATTCACAACTCTCTCCACACTGGAATCCACCAATTCTTTTCCCTGATCCCAATCCATGGTTTTCCAATCCAGATTTTGTCTCTGAACTTCATTGAAGAAATCATCAATAGTCCCGTGGTATAAGTTTCCAATATCGAAAGCCGCCAACTGAAAGACATCCCGTTCTCTCAGTTTCAATCCGTCGTTTAAGAAGAAACGATACGCACAACCTGCGAAACGCTCAATCTGTGTAATTCCAATATTGCTTTTATTTTCGTACATCTTCTTCGCCAGCTCCGGTGTCAGTACCGGTTGTTTCATCTTGTAAAAAGCTCCCTGTTCCACTTTGTCCATCAGTGCACCGGTATCTTCTTCCTGTTTCATGTAAGAGGACAATTCTAAAAATTTCTGCGGGTTTTCCAGACTGTCAAAATCCCGTATCCGCTCTGCCACATAAGACATGGCAATTCGCTTGTTGGAAATACTATCATAAGAAACATGATTCTTTTCATTTCCGTACCGCCTTATATTTTTAAACAATCTTCCCACTTCGGAAATCAAATAGGATGCTCTCGCCGTTGTCCCATCAAAAGCTGTTTGGTGGTAGCACAAATAAAGCTGTTCTGTCGGCTTTGCAAACAGAGAATACAAATACAGTCTCTGTTGGAACAACCCTTCTTTTGCCGTCGGTGCCAGAACGTAACTCTTTTCTTCCAGCAGTTCACGGTCTCTGTCCGTAATAACACTGCCACTCGGCGCCTGTTTTGGAATAATGCCATCATTTACTCCAAGAATAAACAGCACCTTTTTCGTATCCTTTAATCGGGAGCGTTCAATATCTCCCACCATTACCGTATCCATCCCCGGTGGAATAATTCCCACCTTAATGGTTTCAAAGCCGGTTTCCAGAATTTTACGATATTCCGTCAGGGTCACTTTTGCGTCCCCCAGCAACCCGGTCAGCTGATTAAAAAGCCCAATAATCGCTTCGTAGGTCTGCTGATATTCCTTTTCCTTGCTCAGTTCTCCATTCTTATGGAATACAGCCGTGTATTCCGCCAATTTTCGTTGTATTTCAAGAGAAACAGTAAAATGGTAGACTGCCTTTGTTAATGTCAAAATCGTGGCATTTTTTTGTTTTAATTCCTTTCGGAAAGGTTCAATCAGTTCCCTTAGTGATTCTCTTGCTCCATTGACCCGTTCCAGGTGATCCTCATCCATATTTTTATATATTTTTCCCCATTTTCTGGCATAACTGTTGTAACCACGTTTTCCGGAACGTAAGACGTAATTTTCCAGTAAATCAATATCTTCCCGTTCAATATCCGTAATGCCCAAACGCAGGAATCGAAATACAGAATCAAAAGAGAAATCCTGTTCAATCATGCCAATGGCTGCAATCATTCCGTCTACAAACGGATTGTTTGCAATACTACGCTTATGGTCAATAAACACCGGGATTTCATACTGTTCAAAAATCTCGTCCACAAAACGATAATACGTTTCCATATCTCCGGTAATTATGGCAAAATCATTATATCGGTATCCCTTTTTGGAAACCAATTCAGATATTTTTGAAGCCACAAAAACAACTTCTCCGTAAGGGTCTTTCATTTCACCAATGGAAATCCCCTCATTTCTGATTTCCAACGGTTCCACTCCGGTATTTTGGAACAGATTATTCTCCGCAAAACAAAGTGGTTCATTTTCTCTAATACGATAAGGTGGTTCGTCTTTTCCAACAACGATCATAGGTTTCACATTGACCCCGTTTTGCTCTGCCAAAACAGATAAGTGCTTTAACGTTTCCTTGCTCAACGCAAACAAATCCATTTTGGAATAATTGGAAAAACTCTTTTCTCTTTCCGGCAGTGTCACGGCAACCACCACTTCTTTGGCATATTTCAGCAACAACTCCAACACCTGATACTGCACCGGTGTAAAACCGGTAAATCCGTCAAAGTACAAAGACGAATTTTTGATTAGTTCGGAGCTTGCAATATATTTACAGAAAATTTTCAATACATCTTCTGTCGTAATCATTTTCTCCTGAATATATTTTTCAAAGGCCTCATAGATTTTTTGAATATCTTTTAACTTATGAACCAGGGACAGACTCTCCACTTCTCCCATCATCTGTTCCACATTCTCAACAGATATTCCGTATTGTTTCAATTCCGACAATACACTTTTCATTTTCTCGGCAAATCCCGGATTATCCGCCTTCTTCTTGTAAATAACCAGTTCTTCTCTGCACTGCAACAGAACTTTTCGCATCACAAGTGTTTTTCCCAGGTCGTCCATAACCTGAAATCCGGTATAACCCTGTTCTTCAAAAACCGCATAGGCCAATCTGTAAAAGCTGGTCACTTCAATATTAAAGCTTCCGTGCTTCTCCTGCTGTTCCAATATTTCTTTCTGGGTTTCCAGAGAATACTGCTCCGGAACAACAGCAATGAAATTCTCATTTTCTTTTTGGCCAGCCGCCTCAATCATCATCTGATGCATCCGATATGACTTTCCGGCTCCTGCCTTTCCGATAATAAATTGTAATGCCATGGATGTTTACCTCGCTTCATCTTTTCACGAACATTTTCTCATTTTTGATGTCCCAAAAATGACACTCATATGTAGTAGTATAAACCTAAAAATGCATTTTTAACAGCTAGTTTTTGAGATAATACACTAACCAGATCATAACTCATCCTTTCTATGCACAAAGTTTTTTATGCATACTTTCCGGGAAGCAATAATAGATTAGACTATAACATTAATTCGTTTGAAGGAGTGCTTATGTCAGGTAATCCGAAATTTGTGGTTTTTCATTTAAAAGAACTTATATATACAGTGGTTTTTGTACTGTTGGGGATTGTTTTTTTGATTTCACTAATCCTGATGTTCAGTCAAAAAGGCGGGCAAAAAAAAGAGGAGCAAACTACCGACAACATATATAATGCCGGTGTCTACACCTCTTCTATTACGCTTAACGGAAATCCAATGGATATTACCGTTACTTTAGATTCCAATCATATTAATTCCATTAAAATGGAGAATGTCAGCGATGCCATTGCTACAATGTATCCGTTGGTTCAGCCTTCTTTTGAAGATATTGCCAATCAGATTGTTACAACCCAATCGCTAGATAACATCCGGTTTTCGGAAGATTATCATTACACTTATACCTTGCATTATGATGAGATTTGCCATCTCATCGATTCCGCAAAAGTATCCGCGGATTAGTATAATTCTTCCAGCCATTCTTTGACGCAGGCATCACTTGGCATACGCAGGTCGCCTCGCGGAGAAACTGCAACAGAACCAACTTTTGGTCCGTCCGGAAGGCAGCTTCGCTTAAACTGCTGGGAGAAGAATCTTCTGTAAAATGTCTGAAGCCATTTCAGAATGGTTTCATCGTCATATTTTCCCTGGAATGCTTTCTTTGCCAGGAATAATACCTTTTTGGGTGCATAGCCGAAACGAAGTACATAATAAAGGAAAAAGTCATGCAATTCGTATGGTCCTACCAGATCTTCTGTTTTCTGGGATATCACACCATCCTTTGGCGGCAATAATTCCGGACTTACCGGTGTGTCTAAAACGTCCAACAAAATCTTTGTCAACTGTTCATCTTCACAGGTATCCGCATAGTAACGAACCAAATGTCTTACCAGTGTTTTAGGCACGCCGCTGTTTACGCCATACATTGACATGTGATCGCCGTTGTAGGTTGCCCAACCCAGAGCGAGTTCCGACAAATCGCCGGTTCCAATAACCATTCCGTTAAATTCATTTGCCAAGTCCATTAAGAGATAAGTTCTCTGTCTTGCCTGTGCATTTTCATAAGTCACATCCTTGTTTTCCATATCGTGACCAATCTGATTTAAATGAAGGGTTGTAGCTTCGGAAATATTGATTTCCTTGAATTCACATCCCAAAATGTCGATTAAGGTTACCGCATTGGTGTAAGTACGGTCTGTTGTTCCGTATCCCGGCATAGTTACTGCAAGGATTCCTTTACGGGAAAGCCCCAACATATCAAATGCACGAACTGTTACCAACAATGCCAGTGTAGAATCCAACCCACCGGATATGCCTACAACAGCACACTTACAGTTGGTATGCTCTAAACGCTTCTTCAATCCCATCGATTGAATATTTAATATTTCTTCACAGCGTTTGTTTCGCTCTGCTTCGTTGGATGGTACGAAAGGTGCCGGATCCACAAAACGATTCACATCACTGTCCACAAGTTCCATGGAAATATATTCTTCTGTGTACTCTTCTTCCACATCGATTTCAAAGGTATTCATCCTTCTTCTTTCCGCAACCAAACGGTCCAAATCAATATCAGCAATAACGGTTTCATTTTTGAAACGCTGAGATTCTGCCAGAATATTGCCATTTTCTGCAATCAGATTATGTCCGGCAAAAACAAGGTCTGTAGAAGACTCGCCCTCACCGGCGTCAGCATAAATGTATGCTGAAACAGTTCTTGCGGACTGACCGGATACTAACGTTCTTCGATAACTGTCTTTTCCGGTCAGTTCATCGCTGGCTGAAAGGTTGGCAATGACTGTGGCACCATGAAGAGCATGACTTGTGCTAGGTGGGTGCGGTACCCACAAATCCTCACAGATTTCCAAAGCAAGTTCCAATCCCGGAATATTTTCAAAAACAAACTTTGTTCTCGGTGAGAAACTGCAGCAAATTTCATCGCCATCTTCATCTACGCCAACCTGGATTTCTCCATCCACGTCTTTACCGGAAACAAAATGTCTCTGCTCATAGAATTCCGAATAATTTGGCAAATAGCTCTTTGGAACAACACCACATACTTCGCCGCCATAAAGCACTGCCCCAACATTGTACAATTTATTCTTGTATACCATCGGTAATCCTACCACTACGGTTATTTCCATACCCTCGCAGTAATCGGCAATTACCTGTAACTGTGCTTTCGCATTTTCAAGCAATGTAGTCTGCCAAAACAAGTCACTACAGGTATATCCGGTAATACATAATTCCGGGAAGACTACAAGCTGAACTTTCTCTTTATATACTTCATCAATTTTCTTACATATTTCACCGGCATTATACCCACAATCTCCTACTTTGATTTTCGGTGTCACTGCCGCAACTTTTAAAAATCCGTTTCTCATATCTTTGATCTTCAGTCCTTTCCTAAACTTTTTTCATTATAACATTCCAAAATTGAAATCTCAAATAGTTCTCAATCAGGAGACAATAAAAGTATTGTAGCCCATCATTCTTAACTGTTGTTCTAATCCGATTGCATCGTCCAAATTTGCAAATTCCCCAATACGCACTTTAAACAATCCGTTATCAAAAATAAGGTTTGCCTGAAAGCCCTGATTTCTCAATTCATAAACAAGATTGACTGCAAGGTTCCGGTTTCGGAATGCTCCCACCTGTACGCTGTAATTCATTCCACCGTTTCCGTAAATCCCCTGACTTCCCAGTGTATCAATAATTCCGTCGGCAATAGCCTCACCAATCCGATCAATATTTTCATCAAACAGAAGATTGTCACTGTCCGAATTCAAGAATCCAACTTCCACCAAAACAGCAGGCATTTTCGTCCGACGCAGCACCACCAGATTTGGTCGTTCCACTACCCCCAGATTTCTAAATCCCAGTGCCTCCAGATTTGCATTGATATTCCTTGCCAACTGTCCTTTCAATCCGCTGTCATTGTAAACCAGCGTCTGAACTCCATCATAACTGTTTGCTGAAGGCGAGGAGTTTCTGTGAATTGATACAAACAGATTTGCTCCTGCTTCATTTCCTTTAGTCGCCTTTTCAAACGGCGTGTCATAGACATCTGTTGTCCTTGTGTAGTCTACGGAAAAACCTGCATTTTTCAGATATCCTCCCACTCGCATTGCCAAAGCCAGCGTGTCGTCCTTTTCCTGTCGTCCGTTGTATACAGCTCCCGGATCACTGCCTCCGTGACCGGCGTCTATCATGATTTTATATGCCATGCTTTTTTCCTATCTTTTTGTTCACATTATTATATGCCCCAAACCGGAAAAATTTCCATAAAAATACCCCCAAAATGTTTCAACATTTCAGGGGTTCTTCATGTAGACTAGTCTTCCAAATCGGATTCAATTTCATCCACTTTTGTTTCGGCATCATCTACAATATCGCCGACAACACCGTCGTCTTTATGATCCTTTTTTCTTTCTTTTTCGGTTACCTCTTCTGTCGTCACTTCATCAATTACCGTTTCATCTTCCAGTCGTTCTTCTTCCGTTGTTACTTTTTCCGTTGAAACGGTATCTTCATCTGCATTGTCCTTCATTCCGCAGGCAACCAGACCAACAGATGCTGCAACCAACATCATAACCATTACAAAATTTTTCATTGCTTTCATATAATCTTCCTCCAATTTTTCTTGGTTCGATTATAGTTTGCGCAATTTCAATTTTTTTATTCAAATTTAACCAATCACATCAGACATATTGTAAAGTCCGGCACCTTTTCCAGCCAGGTATTTTGCAGCGTCGATGGAACCTTTTGCAAATACCGCTTTGGAGTATGCACGGTGTTTGATTTCAATTACTTCATCAGTTCCTGCATAGATTACATCATGGTCACCAACAATAGTTCCGCCGCGAACTGCTGAAATACCGATTTCTTTCTGTTTTCTTTTTTCGCGAACAGTACTTCTGTCGTATGTATAATCATATTCATTGTTCAGCACCTGATTAATGCAGTCAGCCAATGCCAACGCTGTTCCGCTTGGTGCATCCAATTTCTGATTGTGATGTTTTTCAACAATTTCAATGTCAAAGCCTCTGTTTGCCAATACTTCCGTTGCCATCTGCAACAGTTTCATTAATGTGTTGATTCCAAGAGACATATTTGCTGATTTTAATACAGCTACTTTTTTGCTTGCTGCATTGACTTTTTCAAGCTGTTCCGCAGACAGCCCTGTAGTACAAAGCACTACAGGTGTCTGTGTATCCACAGCGTAATCTAACAAATCATCTACTGCAGATGCGGTAGAGAAATCAATAATTGCATCTGCTTTCACGTCACATTCTTTCACGTTGGAAAATACCGGATAGTTATTTGGTACTTCTGTATAAGCATCCACACCGGCAACAATCTGAATGTCCGGATCGTTTTCAATCAGGTCTGTAATAACTCTACCCATTTTGCCATTACAGCCATGCATAATTACATTTATCATATGAACCTCCGTCCTCTCTTTTGCATTATAAAATTCCGTAATCTTTCATTGCTTTTTCAAGTCTTACTTTTCCTGCATCTGTCATTTCAGTCAATGGTGCACGAACGATTCCTGCTTCATAACCTAACATGTTCATGGCAGCCTTTACAGGAATTGGATTTACTTCGCAGAATAATGCGCCACATAAATCAATGGCATCTAACTGTAATTTCAATGCTGTTTCCACATCACCTGCAAGGTAAGATGCAACCATATCATGAACCTGCTTTGGCGCTACGTTAGACCATACAGAGATTACACCTTTTCCGCCTAAGGAAAGCAATGGAACAACCTGATCATCATTTCCTGAATAAATATCAAGGCATCCGTCTGCCAATGCAGCAAGTTTTGCCACCTGGCTAATATTTCCTGATGCTTCCTTAATTGCAACAACGTTTTCAACACCCTTTGCAATACGAACTGCTGTTTCCGGTAAGATGTTTGTACCTGTTCTGGATGGAACATTGTACATAATAATTGGAATATTTACAGCATCTGAAATTGCTTTGTAGTATTCAAAAAGTCCGTCCTGAGTAGCCTTGTTGTAATATGGTGTAACACAAAGGAGTCCGTCTGCTCCCATTTCTTCCGCTTTCTTTGAAAGGTTTACAGCTTCTCTTGTGCAGTTTGAACCTGTACCTGCAATTACAGGAACTCTTCCTGCAACTTTATCGATACAATACTTGATTGTATCAAGGTGTTCCTGATCACTCATTGTTGAAGCTTCACCTGTTGTTCCACATACGATAATGGAATCTGTTCCTGCGGCAATCTGGTCTTCGATAATCTTTCCAAATGCCTCATAATTAATACTTTCATCCTCATTGAATGGTGTAATAATTGCTACACCTGCGCCTGTAAAAATAGACATGTTTCATTCCTCCTAAATAATATGTATTTCATTAAACTTTAGTATTCTACTTTTATGCATTATAAAAGGGAGCTTATGCAAAGCTCCCTACAAGTCTCACTGCTTATAAGTAGCTCTCCATCTTTCGATGACAGTCACATAGCTGTTAACTATATGCCCAGGAAAAATATTCCGCAACATTTAACCTTCGGCGCCACATCCTTTCTGAAATGTTCTTCTGCCTGCGGGGCATCCCATTTCTTACTCTTAAGTAGCGCGACCTCTACTATCGTTTAACTCTTTCTATCATAACATTGTAAAAATTGTCTGTCAACACTTACTATAGTCTATTCCGACTTTTTCGAATTGACACCGTTTATTCCACAACCACATCTTCTTTCGGGTTATCCTTCGGAGTACTGTATTTCTTTTTGCCGTATCCCTTTGGCATTCCGATTTTCATATACAATTTACCCAATCCGGTAATATCTCCTGTATAATGATTAAACATTGCCGAAGCTCCGTTTCTGCGGTCAGTTGTCTGGAATGAGAACCAGGCATAACGCTCTACATAATCTCTCTCATCCAGTTTTTCGATTACCTTCTTCATATAATGGCGTACAACTTTTCTGGCCCTTGCGTCCACGCTTGGCACCCCACTAATGGCAAACTCAGTTACCCAGATTGGCTTATGATACATTTCATATGCTTCATCCACCAATTTAATAAAGGCATCAACACCATCATCATCATACCAGTTCCAGTAATGATGAAGTGGAATAAAATCAAATTCCCAGCCTCTCTGATCCACTTTTTTCATAAACGGCTGGAACCAATCCTTGGACCAGGATGGCAACAATGCTGTGGCAGGCGCCCCTACCAAAACATTTCCTTTATTCGCGAATACAGTTTCTAATCCACCCATAACTTCATCTACAGTCAGATTTGCCTGTTCCGCCAAATCCGGTTCGTTGTAACACAACATGTAAGTGAAATCATACGCATTGAACAACTGCATATTACGTTCATCTGAGGAACCAATACTCCAAAGCATCGGAACATATTCCAAATCCTGGAATGAAGTGTATTTGAACGGATACATCGCCCAGTTATAATACCAGGAAACTCCCCAGTCTACTGCATCCAGATTCATCGCCATATCTTTGTTGGTACAAAATCCTTTTTTGTTTACAAAGAATGTATTGATATCAGAATTCAGAACCGACCCATTCTCCATATCTGCTTCAACATATACCGTATGCTTTGTAACCTTTGTATCGTAATAAGTACAGGTGGTAGTTTCCCCATCAGTTGTTTCAATCAACTGATCATCCACATAGACTTTATATCCGGAAACCTTCCCCAAACTTTCTGCGCTGTTCCATGTGATTTTCATGGTTCCGGCAGCCTTTAACGAACCTGCAGCGGGAGAAACCACTGCGGTATTCTCCCACTGCTCCTTGTTCGCTTTAATATCTTTTTTTTCTTCTTTTACCGCATTTTCCTTGCTCTGTTTTGCGGTATTTTCTGTTTTGCTTTTATTGTCATATTTTGCGAAGCAAACACCGCCTGCGATGGCTGCACAACATACGACTAATGCTAGGATTATTACTGATTTTTTTCTCATTTTACTTCGTTTTTACTTTAACCGGTGTAATCTTACTCCAGCCATAGTATACCTTTTTACCAAGAATCATTTTATATGCTCTTACCCTAACATAATATTTAATCTTTTTCAATTTCTTTTTCTTGATTTGTTTCTTCTGTTTCTTTGTGAAAGTAACTTTAATTTTTGAAGAAATCTTTGATACGGCTTTTGTCTTGGCACCTTTCATTTTCTTATTGGTTCCATACTGAACTTCGTATCCGGAGGCTCTCTTCACTTCCTTGATGGAATAGGTAAATGCTTTCTTCTTTCCACCTACATCAAAGAGATTTGTCTGGATTGCTGCAGCGCATCCGGCAACAGAAGTGTTTACTGATGTCGAAGAATTTACGCCATAGGTTTTTGCCTTATATCCTGCAGGGTTACCAATCTGAGCATACATCTTTCCGATGTTTGTAAGCACACCCGTATCGTAATCATACAATGCAGATGATGAAGCATCAGAACCATAAAGATTTGGAACAAACCAAGCATATCGTTCTACATAACTTCTTTCATTTAATCCCTTACAAATTGTTTTCAGGAATTCTTCAGCCTTAGCTCTTTCTTTCTGATTTGCATCACCCTTTAACCACAACGCAAACTCAGTAATCCAAATAGGCTTCTTATATTTGTCATAAGTTTCATCAATCATTAACAAAAATTCTTTGGATGTTTTGCTACTGTAGTTTTCATAATACTTATGAACAGAAATGAATGTTGTATTAGCTTTATCATTTACAGATAAACCATTCCAGTATTCACTCCACCACTTTGATTCTACGAGCGGGCTTGCCGTAGAAATTGCAGGAGAACCTAATTTAAGGTTTCCTTTATTTGGTACAAAGTAGTTTTTCCATCTGGATGCAGCAATACTTGCACGAATATTTGATTCCCACTGTAAATCCGGTTCATTAAATCCTAATAAATACTTATAACCTGCTTCTTTAATTCTTGTGAAAGTTTCTGTCTTCAAACCACCTTCACCGTAAATCATTGGAACAAATTCCAAATCATAGAATTTTGTGTTCTTTTCCTTCATATCTTTAAAAGAACTTGTACCCCAGTCGTAGTACCAGCCTAAATTCAGGTCAGCCGGATCAACAGCATTTCCCATGTCCTTGTTGTTTACACCAAGACCTTTCTTTGTAACATAGAATGTTCTTGTATTTGTTTTTACTGTAGTACCGTCTTTCAGTTTTGCCTCAATATAAGCAGTGTGTTTACTAACAGATGTAGTATACATTTCAGCAGACATCACTTCTGCTGTAGTTGGGTTTAATGTACTCAGTTTTTTTCCATCCACATAAACAACATAAGATGCTACATCATCCAGGTTATTATTCCATTTAACATCAATATAACCTGCACCAACTAACTTTCCTTCTTCCGGAGCAACAATTGCTGTTTTACTCCATTCATCACTCGTTTCAGCAGAAACTGCTTTTGATTCTGTAAGTGTAATTCCGCTTACAAACATTGCAGCCACCAATAACATAGAAATAATTTTTTTCATTTTATTTCCTCCATCATACTTTGTTTTTTGAATCTTTCCTTATAATACAAAAGGGCAGAATGAATTATATGCACCCATATAACCCTTTCCACCCTTTCAACTGTTTAAAAGATTATGATTATCTTACAACTGCGGTTTTCTTCTTTGACCATTTTCCATATACTTTATTTCCAAGAGAGTCTAAATTGTATCCTCTAACCTGGATATAAACAAATGAACCTGATTTTAACTTCTTAATTGTTAAAGATGTCTTTTTAGTTTTCTTTGATTTAGCACCCTTCATGTTGGATTTCTTAGAATACTTGTATTCGTATCCAACAGCATTTTTAGCCGCACCTTTTAATACAACTTTAACTTTCTTCTTAGATGGGCTCTTTGCACTCTTAATCTTTGGAGCAGCTGGTTTCTTAGTCTTTACATAATGAGCCTTTAAAGTAATATCCTTTGTTACGCCCTTTGTAAAGTCATACTTAGCACCACCTAATGTATAGTAATCAATTGTATAGTTCTTCTTTCCAAGCTTCATTGATGTAGAAGATGAAATGGAAGCTCTAGCACCTTTGTTTACATAAGTAGCATAAGTCTTTCCGTTTCCTGTGAAAGAAACCTTGTACTGATGTCCAGCGATTACCTTTAAGTTAGAGATATCGACCTGACCCTTCATACCGATTTCATCCGGATATGAATTTAAGTATGCACCTAATGTGAACATAATTCCCATAGATGTTCCACCATAAGTCTTAGGAATAGTTACTTTACATGTAATGTTCTGTCCTTCTGCCTTTGTAGAATCTAAAATTAAAGAACCATCTAATTCAGCACCTGAGATGCTGTCAAATTCAACTTTTGGTTCACCCTTTGAAACAGGATCATAAGCCTTAAAGAATGCATGTTTCTGAGAAACTGTTTCTTTCATAGGCTGGCTACTTCCATCCAAAATCGGATTTCCATCATCATCCTTCAATTCTTTTGTTGTTGATAATGTACTCTTAATATTGAATGAAATTGTATAACTACGTCCTTTTTCTACCGGAATACCTTTTAATTCAAAATGTAAACCGTATGGGTTATCACCTACAAGTTTTCCTTTATCATTGTACTGTCCATCCCATCCACTGTTCTTTACATAAAATGAAACAGCATCTGCTACATTCGGATTAGAAACAAAATATCCTTCTGTATAACTCTTGTAGCTATCTGCCTCTTCCAAACCTGCTTTATATTCCGCATCAGTAATTCTTCCTGCTGCATAGTCAGCTTCTACCTGTTTGATTTTTTTCTGGATTTCTTCCTCTAATGCAATCGCCCATTCTGTTTTCTGACCGTTGACTACATCACAAACAGAAAAACTTGACCACTTTCCTGATGTAGCTACATTTGCACCATTTGCAGCATGAGCAGCTGAAACAATGCTGGCAGAACCAATCACCATAGACATTGCTAATGTAACTGCAGTGATTTTTTTCATTAAAATCTTTCTCACTTTTAATTCCTCCTCTTATTTCACTCGTAAATAGTAGCCCAATGCTTCTGCATTGGGCACTACTTAAATTTCTTTTTTCAAAGAACAATTATTTTTTAATTTTAACCTTAACTGTCTTGCTGAATTTTCCAGCTTTGTAACCATTTGCTGCTAATGCGCGAACTTTAACTTTGTAAGTTTTGCCCTTCTTGAATGTTCCTTTAGCAACAAGTTTCTTTGCTCCTACCTTAGAAGTATATTTCTTCGTTCCAATCTTAATCTGATACTTCTTAGCTCCTGTAACTTTCTTCCAAGATACTGTGATTTTACCTTTCTTGTTGTTCTTAGCTTTAACCTTAGTAACCTGTGCGAATACTTTTGCAACAGCCTTCTTTGTTGTCTTTTCAACAGGCTTCTTTGTTGTTGCAGGTGCTGCTGTAGAATCATCTTCCCACTTTGTAGGAACTTCAACATATTCAGGATTTAATCCTAAGTCTGTAACTGTGAAATCACTTACATATACATGACCATGCCATCCATTTTCAACAGCTGTCACAATGTCTGAAATATCATTTCCTCCCTGATCCTGCTGTGCATCAAATGCTCCAAGCATAACTGTAGTTTTGAACGAATCTAAACCAACCCAGTTTGTGAAAGTATAAGTAAAGGTCTTTGAAGTTGTTCCAAGTGCAACAACCTGCTTGTTTCCAGATATAACATCACCTTCATATGGTGCGATATCAACCTCTGAACCATCATCTCCTTTAATCTTTCCACCAACTGCAAAATATGCATACTTCTTTTCATCTGCTGATGCAGTGAATTCTACTTTATAATTATGTCCTGGAATAGCAGGAACATCAACGAATGCCTGAATAGACCATGGGTTAATTCTATATGGACTAAAATCCCACATAGCATCCCAACCAGTATTAGCAATATTAATATCAAATCCTTTTGAGGCCTGTGTGGCTGACTGTGTCTGTCCTACAGATGGATTATTGGCAGCACCTTCCGCACCGTTTCCTCTTAACCAACCTGAGATGGTTTCATTTGTTCCGTTCATTACTACTGAATCAATGTAACCTTCGTTTCCGGCCTGAGAAGGTACATACTGTCCACCCTGTGAGAAGGACCAATTTGAATATGTAACCTCAACTGGCTCCGGAGTATCTCCAGCATTTACATTTTTTGCTGTGTTTACTCCTACTGCTAATGTTGCAACTAACGCTAGGGATAAAGTCCCTACCATAACTTTGTCGAAAATTTTTCTCATTTTCACTCCTCCTTAAAAACGTTTTGAAAACTCTTATTTTCAGTTAGACATATTTTATCATAATATTTTTTTAAATACAATCTCAAAATAGAAGGTTTTCACAAATAAAACTCTTTTTATCCTTAAATACCGTCATTTTTAACATAAACATTCCTTGATACCTCAAAAATGTATTATTAAAAATGCATAATTTCCCATCGTTTAACCGCTATTTTTGAAACGTTTTAATCATATTTTTGTTTTTTGCCAACTTTTATCTCCACTATTATATTAAAAATTTCAAATACACTTGGCTGTTTTTATTTTTTTGCCTTGGCTGTTTTTATATTTGACCAAGAGCCTTTTCCCGCAGAATTAATTGCGCGTACTCTAAAATAATACTTCTTTTTCGCTGTAAGCTTTGAAATTTTAAGCGTTACTGCGCTGCAGATTTTCTTTTTTAATTTTTTTGTAAACTTCTTATCTAACGCATACTGAATTTCATACTTCTTTGCCCCACTTGCTTTTCCCCAAGTAAGCTGAACTGCTCTTTTCTTCAAACTCTTTGCCTTTTTCAATTTTACAGTTCCTGGCTTACTTACTTTTGAAATTGGTTTTTTCGTACTCTTTTCAGTCGTATTATCAACTTTCTTTGTTACTGTCGGTGCTACGGTAGTACTTTCCGCTACAGTTGTAACAGGTACCGTGGTATTTTCCGGCAGTGTTCTTTCTTCTCCAGTAAAAACAAACATCTTCTCATCCGGAATTGTTGTCGCATTATAGCCTTCAGGATTTCCAATGGTTGAGTACAATCTACCTAGTTCAGTGTATAATCCCGATTCAAATTCAAACATAGAAGTCGCTCCGGAACCATTATATGAATCAATGTCATTTGTACTGTCAATATTGTACGAGAACCAGCAATAACGTTCTACAAAAGGATAAGCATCAAGTGCCTCTACAATTCCGTTTACATAGTTTGCCATTTCTTGTCTTCTTTGTGGAATTTCATAACTATAGTCTCTCGAGGTATTTTTGGTTCCAAATACTGAAATTTCTGTCACCCAAATCGGCAAATGATAACTGTTCCACAACGTTTCTACCGCACCTTTCAGTCCTTCCAGATCAATTCGATCCTGGTAGAAATGAAGAACAACAGCATCCACATCATTAAATGCATTTTCGTCATTTAGTACTCCGTTTACACGGATGTGTGTGCTCTGCGCGAATTCATTGTCGTCAAATCTTCTGAATTCTACCCATTGTTCAGGGTTTTTAGGGCTCTTACAAATATCTTCTCCATACATAAACTGTGCTAACCATCCAGAATTTCCTCCCGGTGCTGCTGGAGCAGGAGCAACTTTTCTCATATTCAACGGTGCAATATACTGATTCCATACACCGATTGCATCATAAAAGAACATATTTGCCTGTCCCGGAATATCCGGTTCATTAAATCCCAAGATATAATTTGATTTTGTAGATAAATTTTGAATATCCTCAATATCATTTTTGTGTTCTTTGTTATTTGGTTCATCTCCCAATCTGTTTCCCCACATCATAGGAATATGAGCAACATCCTTATCTACATCATTATCGAACGCCTTTGTTCCCCAGTTATAATACCAGGAACAATTCAAGTCCTTTAAAGCAATTTTATCTGTCATATCATCTCCGAGAGCTAATCCCTTCTTCGATACATAGAATGTTCTTGTATCGGATACAACTTCACTGCCTTCTTTTTCAGCCTTTACTGTCAATTCATGTTTGCTGACTGTAGTTGTGTACACTTCAGTCTTTCCTGTATCTTCTGATGTAAAATGCTTGATTACGGAACTGTCTGTTTTTTCTTCCCCGATATCAGTACGAACAATATCGTCTCCGTTCCAGTACATTGGTTTTCCATCTAAATAAACCGTGTAAGTATAGCCTTCCATGGAATTGTCAAATTCCACATCAATATACCCGGCACCGATTAACGAACCTTCACCGGGAGTAATCACTGCATTTTGCTTCCATTCTTCCACTGTTGTTGCAGCATCAACAGGGCTGGTGTAATTGATTCCGCTCGCTGCTACAACCAGGGCTAACGATACAGAAACAACCTTTTTCAATACTTTCTTCATATTCATTCTTCTCCTTCTTTTTTTGCTCCATAATTCTTTTCTAAAGCAACCCATAGTCTCGGGTAAATTTTATCACAAAAAAAACACCCCCACAATACAAACGAAATTCGTATGAGGTGTGTTTTTTTTATAGGTGTCATTTTTTATTCTTCAAGATATTCTAACTTGCTAACTGACACCTCGTAGGCTGTATGCTTCTCTGTTTCTTCTTCATTAATACGCTTAACATATTCTCTGCTTTGGACTCTTCCCCAAATCTGTATATGTCCCCCAACTTCAAAAGATGAAGCATATCTTGCGTTTCTGCCCCAGGCAATACACGGAATGTAATCCGACTTTCCGTATGGTCGATTGACTGCAACCAGCAAATCTGCAATTTCTCTTCCCAACGGTGTTTTTCTGTAAATCGGTTCCTTACAAATATAACCGTCTAAAAAGATCTGATTGGTCTTTCCACTTTCAAACTCTTCGTCAACCTCTTCCCATTCTCTTACAAAAATAGATAAAATCAACTTGTTCTTTGTGCCTTCATGACGATTATACGACCGGAACTGACCGGATACTTCTACCTGTCTTCCTATGTAGTCTTCTGTTACATCCACCAGACGTTCGGAAACCAACAGTGGAATCACGTCTGTTAAATCACTGAGACGGTCCACGGAAATGTCTACCATATAGAAGCCTTCTCCAAACACGTCGTGACTGTATCTGAATTCCGATACAATCTCTCCTATCATACTTACTCGGTTGTTTTCAATCACTTTGTCAATCATTGTATTTCCCCCTTTTCCATATTGTGGTTTATTATTTTTTTATCATTATTATTATATTCACTTTTCTATCAAATATGTAAAAAACTCTTCGCCTTTTTTCGACCCCATTTCGACCTTCGCCCCTCTCGGTAAACGCAAAAAATCCCCCACATACTTCTATGTGGGGGATAATAAATTCATATGTAGTGAATTATTTCACTTTAACTTTCTTAGCCTTGCTCCAAGGTCCGAAGAATTTCTTTCCTTTAGCATAAGCTCTAACTCTTACACTTACTTTCTTTCCGCTCTTGAATTTCTTGTTCTTTAAAGTAACAGATGGCTTTGTCTTATATACTTTCTTAGAACCAATCTTGAACTGGTATCCAGCTACTGACTTCTTGATACCTGTAGCAGATTTCTTAACTTTAACCTTTACAGTATTCTTCTTAGGTGATTTTGCACTTGAAATCTTAGTCTGTGGAATAATGCTGAAGTTTGTGATAGAGATATCTGTCATTGCATCTGGATCACCGTCTGCATCGTTTGGAAGTTCATTTTCAGCTGCTGCCTTTATATCTTTCTTAAAGATAGCGTATCTGATTTCAGCATCTTCATCAACACCTGTACGATCACCAAATTCTCCACCTAAACCAAAGTATACAGTTTTTGCATCAACTTTAGCTTTGAATGTTCTGCTAACTTTCTTTCCTTTAGAACCAGCCGGAATCTTTACCCAAGTTGCATATGAAATCACTTCGTCTGTAGCGATTTTTACATAGATGTACTTATTTACATTTGATGACTTTGCAGTAAAGTTAATTGTGTATGTTTCACCTTTTTTAATATTAACAAGCTTAGTATCTTCTGTAAGGAATACCTGTGCTCCCCAGATACCGCCGTATCCAACTTTTTCAAGTTTTGCTGTGAATCCTGCAAATGTGTTTGCATTTTCCAGTGTTCCTGACGCACCTTCATTCCATCCCTGATCAGCTCCATAATAATTCTGCCATGCTTCTGCTAAACATGTTGTGCTAACAGCGAACACTAAACCAAGTGAAAGTGCTGCAGCAGTGATTTTCTTTGCAAATTTTCTCATCTTTGCTCTCCTCCTTAAAATTAACAAAATAATATGCGAAAATCGAAACGTTTTCGCTTTTTTGAGATTTGATTTTCTCAACGTCAAACCCTTTGTTGATATTCTATAACAAATTGAACAGTTTCTGCAACACATTTTTTCATTTTTTTGAAATAAATATATTTTTATTGCACAAAAACCCTATAAATACACCTCTTTTTTTGACAGATGTTACAACACTTTTCTGACCTCCGGTGGGAAACCCTCATCATTTTTCACAGTTTCTTCATCTTTCCTTCTTTTAACGGGACTTCTCGGAGCATTTTTAAGATGGACCTTCTCAAACCTTTCCTACAAAGAAAAAAAGACTTTGGGAAAATCCCAAAGTCTTTAGTAAGCTGTAATCTTATCCTACTCTCTTAGAGTATTCACCTGTACGTGTATCAATTACAATTGTTTCTCCCTGTTCTACGAACAATGGAACGTAAACTGTAGCTCCTGTTTCAACGATTGCCGGCTTTGTAGCATTTGTAGCTGTGTTACCCCTGAATCCAGGTTCTGTTTCTGTAATTACTAATTCTACAGTAATTGGTGGTTCAATTGCAAAGATGTCTCCGTTGCATGAGCAAATCTTTACTTCTTCATTTTCCTTAACAAACTTCAGAGAATCACCTACGTTATCTTTGCTGATAGCGATCTGATCATATGTTTCGCCATCCATGAAGTAATATAAATCTCCGTCATTATATAAGTACTGCATATTCTTTCTGTCGATATGAGCATTTTCAAATTTTTCTGTTGGTCTGAATGATGTTTCAACCACACCACCGTTTTTGATGTCTTTTAATTTTGTTCTAACGAACGCTGCGCCTTTTCCTGGTTTTACATGCTGGAATTCAACAATCTGAAAAATCTTTCCATCATATTCAATCGTAATACCATTTTTAAAATCGCCTGCTGTTACCATAATTTTTCCTCCTAATGTTCATACGTATAAACGCACATTTGATACAATTATAATTTATTTGCCCCTATAATTCAAGTACTCTTTACAAAAAACAGTTTTCCTTCTATATTCTTATTCCAACACGCCCCGTTCTTTCAGTGCCTTGAGAATTTCGTTACAAACTTGCACTCTGTCATTACAATCAACCGACACCTGTAAATCCGTTACCGATACATAACGCGGTTCTCTTTTACTCATCAACTCTTTGATAAATTCCACATTCATATTATTCTTTAAAATCGGACGACTGGTATCATCTTTTACTCGTTCATAGATTGTTTCCGGTGTTGCTTTCAATAAGACGATTTCTCCGGTCTGTTTCAGAATTTCAACATTTTCATCCCTTAACACAGCACCACCGCCACAGGAAATAATCTGTCCTTCCTTTTTCGAAATCGTACGTAATGCTTCGGTTTCAATGTCCCGAAAGCCCTGCTCACCCTTTTGCTCAAAGATTTCATTGATGGACATTCCCTGGGTTTTCACAATATATTGGTCCACATCAATTTCTTCCAATCCTGTAATCATAGACAACGCCCGGGACACTGTTGTTTTCCCGGTTCCCATAAATCCAATCAAACTGATATTACCCCGCAGTTTACAACCGCGATTGATTTGAAGCAGATTTCGTACAGTTTCCACAGAAGCCTGTCCCGGTGCTGATGCATCGACACCGGCTGCAAAAGTTATTACCGATCCGGTCTGTTTTGTACAGACTCTGGTAACTGTTCCCAGTTCGGACATAGACATGGTAATCAATGGTTTTGTCAGTTGTTCATTAGCCTTCTGTGATGCACTCATCAATTTTTCCACGTCATATTTGTTTTTCGGCATTACCGCCAATTTACAAAGGTCGGCACCGGTTTCTTCTATCTGTTTCAAAATCGAAATCATTTTACTTTCATCCGGTGTGCTGAAGAAATGATGATTGGAGCCAATAACTTTTACCGGATATTGGTGCAATTCTTCAATCAAAGAAGCTGCTCCTTCTACCCGACACGCTTCTACATCAATGAACTCCACATGATATTCTTCGCTGATGGAAGCCACATTCAGACATACCTTTTTGTAAATTTCATCTGACACTTCCCATTCTCCACCTTCCGCCTTTGTACGAATGGTGTAAATAATCGGAAGATCTTTCAGCGTATCACTAATCCCTTTCAGACACTGACGATTCACTTCCAAATCGGTAACGGCATCCTTCAGGTAATCTGCTCTCCATTCAACCAAATCAGGCTTTTTTTCTTTTACCAGCGCTGCCTGATGGGCAATTTCTTCCGGTGTCGTTCCTATAATCGGAACACATATTTTTGTTTCCTCTGTATTCAGTTCTATATGTGCTGTTTTTAATGTTTTCATAATTTCCACTTTCTTTTTAATTTTGTTTACTTTTTAACTATTTAAAATTATACTTATATGAGAAAAAAAATCAACAAAGAAGAGGTAGCAATATGGGATGTATCAATAACATTACAGGAACAACAAAACTCACAGGGCTTCTCGGCAGTCCTGTTGCTCACAGTAAATCCCCACTGATGCATAACGAGTCCTTTCGACTTTTGGATTTAGATTATGTTTATCTGTGTTTTGACGTTCCGGAAGACAACTTGGAAGTAGCCTATGAAGGATTAAAGAAATTGAACGTTGCAGGTTTTAACTGCACAATGCCTGATAAAACAAGAATGAGTCAGCTGGTGGATGAATTGTCTCCTGCGGCTTCATTGATCGGTGCAGTAAACACTGTTGTAAACAATAACGGTATTTTTGTCGGACACAATACCGACGGCATTGGATATATCAGTTCCCTGAAGGAAAAGGGTCATTCCATTATCGACCGAAAGATGACTTTACTGGGAGCCGGCGGTGCTGCATCTTCCATTATGGTTCAGGCGGCCCTGGACGGTGCCAGAGAAATCGACGTCTTCAGTATCAAAGACCGATTTTGGGAAAAGGCAGAAAAGATGATTGACGGAATCAATGCAAAAACGAATTGTAAGGTCAATCTGATTGAAATGAATTCCGATGAACGGTTGGGTGCTTCGATTGCCGAAAGCGATATTCTTTGTAACGCCACCACCGTTGGAATGGCACCGAAAGTAGACGGTTGCCTGATTAAAGATTCGTCAATGTTACGGGAAGGATTAATTGTTTCCGACATCATCTATAATCCGTTGGAAACTAAGCTGTACAAGATGGCTCAGGAAGCCGGCTGTTCCGTATTCAACGGTCTCTATATGCTTTTATACCAAGGGGCCGAAGCATTCAAATTATGGACCGGACAGGAAATGCCGGTGGAAACCATTAAACAGAAATATTTTGACAACTAAAAAAATTGCCCGGTAACTGTACCGGGCAATTTCTATTTTGTCTTCATCAATCGCTTTCTCCATCTCCATAAAACAAATTTTTCCGGAATTCGTTTTAGGACAATCTGGATTTCTTCTTTTTTATCTATTTGCTTTACCATAATGGTCTGCATTCCACAGCGGTTAGCTCCCCAGATATCCGTAAAAATCTGGTCTCCCAAAAACAAGGTTGTTTCCCGCGTGGTTCCCATCAATTCCATCGCCTTTTCATAATTCTTTGTGGATGGCTTATGGGCATTGAAAATATATTTTGACTCTACTGCATATGCAAAGGGTTCCACTCTGGCTTCTTTGTTATTTGAAATCAGGCAGGTGTCAATTCCCTTTTCGTGCAACTCCCTAAAATAAGAAACAATTTCAGGGGTGGCAGGTGCTCCGTGGGGAACCAATGTATTATCAATATCCGAGATAATCCCTCTAATTCCCTGTTTATAGTACATATCCCAATCAATATCCCAAACTGAATCCAGATATTCATCAGGAAAAAATCTTTCCAGCATGTTCCTTCTGTCCCCTTATTTCAACAATTTCGCCAACTCGTCCATAAACGTATTTACATCCTTGAATTCACGGTATACTGACGCAAAACGAACATAAGCTACCTGGTCGAGTGCCTTCAGACGTTCCATGACAAGTTCCCCAATCACTTCACTCTGAATTTCTTTCTGTTCCATATTGAAGATTGCATTTTCCACCTCTTCTACTGTGGATACAATCTGGTCATAGGAAACCGGTCTTTTATGGCAGGAACGTAAAATTCCAGCCTCGATTTTCCCGCGATCATAAGGTTCTCGAATATTCCCTTTCTTGATAACAATCAACGGAATACTTTCCACCTTTTCGTAAGTCGTAAATCTTTTTGAGCACTGTTCGCACTGTCTTCTTCTTCGAATAGCACTATTATCTTCTGCCGGACGCGAGTCAATTACTTTCGTATCATCTGCTCCACAATATGGACATTTCATTTGTCTTCCTCCTTTAGGTTCACATAAAACGATTATAAAAAAATTTGTCCTATCGGTCAAGGTATTTTGACTTTTTGCCGAACCCGGTTTTCCTCCACTTCTACCAGAATTACGTCCGGTCCCACCTGGGTAATACAAGATATGGGAATGACATATTCATAATCACTGCAAAAGAATCCAAACCACTTTGAAGGCGCAGTCACAATCAAAGCACGAATGTCCCCGGAGCACAAATCAAACTCCAAATCTCTTGCGCAGCCCAGCACTTTGCAGGAGCAGGTATTGATAATTTCTTTTCTTTTTAAATCCTGAATTCGCATTTTTATTTTATTCTATGCACCACTTCTTCCGTTAGCGAATATAATTTTTCATGAGTTTCAAAGCATTCTTTTCCAGGCGACTGACCTGCGCCTGGGAAATCCCGATTTCCTCAGCAATCTCCATCTGAGTCTTTCCGTTAAAGAAACGCATATCGATAATCTTTCGTTCCCTACCAGAAAGTTTTCCCAACGCTTCACTTAACACAATACTCTCCACCCACTTTTCTTCCTTATTTTTCTTATCACTAATCTGATCCATTACATACAGCGTATCTCCTCCCTGTTCATAAACCGGTTCAAATAAAGAAACCGGACTTTGAATTGCATCCAGAGCATACGCCACCTCTTCTCTTGCCACGCCGATTTCCTCTGCAATTTCTCCGATTGTCGGCTCCCGGTTTGTGGTTTTTGCAATGCGTTCCCTGCAGTAAATCGCCTTATAGGCAACATCTTTTACCGAACGACTGACGCGAATCGCTGCGTTATCCCGCAAAAATCTTTTCAATTCTCCTGCAATCATCGGTACCGCATAAGTGGAAAACTTGATATTCAGTGTATCATCAAAATTGTCCACCGCTTTAATCAAGCCCACACAACCGATTTGAAACAAGTCATCCATATTTTCCTTGCTGCCTGAAAACCGTTGTAGGATACTTAGTACCAACCTTAAGTTTCCCTGAATATAACGTTCTCTCGCCTCCATGTCCCCTTCTTTGATTTTTCTGAATAGTTCTTTTTTCTCTTCTTCTGAAAGTAACGGTAATTTCGAAGTATTCACTCCGCAAATTTCTACTTTATAAAGAGCCATTTCAAACCTCCCATCAATACTTATTTAGCATTGACAGTTTTTGGGCTCTTTATTCATATTTTAAAATTTCCCGTTTTAATCGCTTAATAATTTTCTTCTCCAATCGGGAAATATAGGACTGGGAAATTCCAAGAATGTCCGCCACCTGCTTTTGTGTTAATTCTTTCCCGTTCTTTTCCTTTAACCCATAACGCATTTCCACAATTTCCCTTTCTCTGGCGTTCAGTTTTTCAATTGCCTTGTAAAGCAGTCTCCGCTCAACTTCCGATTCCAGGTCTTTTGAAATCAAATCTTCCTCTGTTCCCAGAATATCCGATAAAAGCAATTCATTGCCGTCCCAATCCACATTCAGCGGCTCGTCAATGGATACTTCCATTTTAATCTTGCTGTTTTTTCGCAAATGCATCAGAATTTCATTTTCAATACAACGTGATGCATAGGTTGCCAATTTGATATTTTTGTCCGACTTAAAGGTGTTGATTCCCTTAATCAACCCGATGGTTCCAATGGATATTAAGTCTTCCACGCCCACACCGGTATTATCAAATTTCTTTGCAATGTACACCACCAGACGCAGATTATGCTCAATCAGCGTACTTCGCGCTTCCTTGTTTTGCTCTTCACACAGTTTCCGGATACATTCCGATTCTTCTTCACTTTCCAAAGGTTCCGGCAGCACATCACTGCCTCCTATGTATCGTAGTTCGCCTTCTCCGGAAAAAATCCATCCCTTAAAGCTCCGTAAGTGTTCTTTTAATTCTCTTCTTCTCTCTGCTATCATTTTTCTCTCCCCCTTTTTCAAAATATTCCGGATGAATAATCATTTCGTATCCACGATGAAATACGTCTTCTTTCTCGCAAACAGCCACGGGAACATTTTCATATTCCACGTCCGACACCATCATGCGTTCCAACCAAAACCCTTTCATTATGCCATGGCTCCGGTCAATGGTATTGTACGGAATATACACAGGCTTCTCCTTTTCCTTGACCTGATTGGTTGCCAAAACGCAAACCGGTTTTCCCGTAATGGGCTCCACTAAGCCATTGCCTGTATCACAGAGTCCATAGACTGTTTTCTCCTGTCCTTGCATCCAAAGTTTTACCGGAATGATTTGTTTTCTAAAGTTGATGTCCCGCCTACATTTCTGCCACAGTCCCTGTGCTATTACCAGAACAATGAATGCCATTGCCACACATAATTTTCCATCCACGGTTCCGGAAATCCCGGTGGTTCTATACACCACCCTCTGCTTTCCGCCAATATCAGCCCCCAATACAATCATTCCGCAAAGCAAAAAAGTTCCTAGATACAACTGCACCATACGCACAAGATGCTCCCGCAGACCTCTCCACTCCAGACTGATTGCCACCAGCACCTGCCCAACCACAAGATAGGTCAAAAACCACTGCACTCCATAAGCCGGTTTAATCATCACAATTGCGACGGAATAGAAACCTCCAAACAGCGCTCCGTAAAAACAGTATCTGCTCTTTTTTCTACAATCATTCCATCTTCGCACAAGACTCAACAGGCAGAAGTCCATACATACATTGAACAGAAAAAACACATCCAAATAAATATAACAAATCATCCCTTTCTCCTTGAGATTTATTATATTTTCTCCAATAAAAAAAGTCCGTCGAAAAAAGTTTCCGACAGACATTTTGTTCAATTTATTTTTCCGGTTGTCGTCGAAGCGAACCGACGACAACCTTTTTTCACAGATGTGTTACCATCTGTATTCATCATACGCATCCCCTTCACACAGTTTGTCCCCCAATTATATCAATCTATAGAAATTTCAGACCAGTGTACGTTTTTCATACTTTCATACACCATTTTCTGATTTTTTCGGATACAAAAACAGCTGTGGGAATAAACCCACAGCTATAAATAACCTTATTTTGTTTTTTCTTATTTATTCTGTAAAAATTCAGGAATCTTGATTGGCTTTTCTTCTACTGTGCTCTTTGGAACTGTCTGAGCATTTCTCTGATAATCAGTCTTAGGAGTAGTAGCCTTTGCAAAATCACCAAATGAAGTTGCTGCATTTGCAAATGGTCTAGCCT
>JAEEGL014021561.1_pt1 | contig 64964 bp, 53 predicted proteins | sample 9134231 | NCBI WGS metagenome assembly JAEEGL01 (sample SAMN16246548, study PRJNA631951) | gut metagenome | biome: gut microbiome; feature: rumen; material: fiber-attached | host: Bos | place: Iran: Karaj | collected 2018-10
ATAAACACTTACGATGAACTCAAAAGACTTCTTTCCGAAATCTACACCGAGGATGCCGTTATGGATATTCTTGAAAACTATGATTTCTACAAAGATATAGACGGCAAACTCTACTACGACCTTTCCGATAAAGACAACACGAGAAAAGGCTGCAAGTGGGAGAGAATGAAAGATGTCGCCCCCGAGATTGAGGGCAGAGAAGAAAACACCTATGTAATTGAATACAAGTTTGCTTGCGGCAAAAAAGACGAATTTGATGAATTCACTTTTGTCAGGACCGAAAACGGATACCGCCTGACAAAACTGCAGTATGTTGACTGAAGGAGGAATTACGGTGGAAAAAATGAGAACGCCCTGGTTTGACAAGGTTGATAAGGACTGTCCCTTAAGCGAATATCCGCGCCCGCAGCTTGAGAGAGACTGCTGGCTCTGCCTCAACGGCAGTTATGATTACGCAATAACTGATAAGTCAGCCGGCAAGCCCGAAAAATACGACGGCAAAATACTCGTTCCGTACGCAATAGAGAGCGAACTGAGCGGAGTGCAGAAAGCACTTCTGCCCGATCAGATGCTCTGGTACCGCAGAGTTTTCACTCGCGGCGCCGAATTTGAAGGCAAAAGAATTCTCCTTCACTTCACGAGTGTTGACTATAAATGCACCGTGTGGGTAAACGGTAAAGAAGCCGGAAAGCATACGGGCGGCTACATCCCCTTCACTTTCGATATCACGGATCTTGTGAATTCCGGCGAAAACGAACTCGTTGTTGCCGTTACCGACCCGACTGACAAAGGTCCTCAGCAGAGGGGCAAGCAGATTCTCAAACCCATGGGATTCTGGTACACCGCCACATCCGGCATCTGGCAGACTGTATGGCTCGAAGGCGTTGAAGAAAATTATATCGAATCTCTCAAAATCCTGCCCGATATTGACAGCGGCAAAGTGCACATTGATGTCAAAGCGGCCGGCGAATACGATTCAATCAGAATAAGCGTGTTTGAAGGCGATAAAGAAATCTTCTCGGGCGAAACAGGCGAGAGCGCGGACATCCCGGTTGAAAACGCCCGCCTCTGGAGCCCCGAAGACCCCTTCCTTTACACCTTCACCGTCACGCTCACCAAAGACGGCGCCTCAGATAAGGTAAAGAGTTATTTCGGAATGCGCAAGTTTTCGATTATGAAAGACGGTAAGGGCATTCCGCGTCTCGCTCTCAACAACAAGCCCTATTTCCAGAGAGGTCTGCTTGACCAGGGCTACTGGCCCGAGAGCGGCCTTACAGCGCCGACAGACGAAGCGATGATTTTCGATATAGCCGAAATGAAGAGACTCGGTTTCAATATGCTCAGAAAGCATATCAAGAAAGAGCCCGCCAGGTGGTATTACCACTGTGACCGTCTCGGCATGCTCGTGTGGCAGGATATGATAAGCGGCGGCAAGGCGCTTAACCCGGTTTACGCCGGCGTTTATCCCAACTTCAATATTCACGTAAAAGACAATCAGTATAAAGTTTTCCACAGGGAAAAACCCGAGTGGAGAGAGGAGTTCAAAAAAGAACTCTTTGAACTGATTGACAGTCTCTATAACAGCGTTTCAATCTGCTGCTGGGTGCCCTTCAACGAGGGTTGGGGGCAGTTTGACGCCAAAGAAATCGGCGAAAAGGTCAAGGCATACGACCCCTCAAGGTTTGTCGACCACGCCAGTGGCTGGCACGATCAGAAAGGCCCCGATTTCAAGAGCATCCATAAGTATGTGCTGCCCGTGAATCCACCCACCGCAAGAAGAACACGCGGCAGGCCCATAGTCCTGAGCGAATTCGGCGGCTATCAGAACAGTGTGCCCGGCCACCTGTGGAAAGAGGGCAAGACCTTCGGTATGTATCTTAAATACCCCGATAAGGATTCCCTTTCCGAGCATTACCGCCGCCTGCATTTCAATCAGATAAAGCCCTTCATCGCAAAAGGGCTGTGCGCCACGGTCTACACCCAGGTGAGCGATGTTGAGTGCGAACTCAACGGCATTTTCACCTATGACCGCAAGGTGCTCAAAATCCACGAAAATGTTTTGAAAGAAGTAAATGAAGCACTTGACTTCTGAGGTTATACGATGAAAAGAATCACAGCGCTTTTACTTGCCGTTATCACCGTTTTGTCTCTCGCTTCCTGCGGAAGAAAGGTAACGGTGCAAGTACCCAAAAACAAAAAGGTCGCCATACTCCTCACATCCGCACAGCAGTACCCCGAGGACGCTATGGCAGCCGAAGAACTTGAAGCGGAATTCCCCGGAAAAATCGTCATAAAGCAGCTCGGCGATTCAAGGGCGCTCACACCGGGCGACCCCGAAATAGTCACAGCCGCGAGAGAGGTTGCCTCGGATAAAAGCATAGGCGCAATCGTCTTTGACCGCGCCACTCAGTTCACCTCATCCGCTGTGCTTGAGGCAAAGAAGGTAAATCCCGATATCATCACGGTATGCATTGAGCCCGAAAGAGAACTGTTTGAACTCGAGGGCAAAACGGACCTCACCTACATTGTGAACTGGCACGAGTATGCACGCGATATTATCGCCACCGCCAAAGAGCAGGGAGCCGAATACTTTGTGTTCTTCTCCTTCCCGGCTCACGCGGAAAACGACCTCTACATCACCGCGAGGGAAAACTTCAAGGTATACTGCGAGGAGCAGGGGATAGAGTATGTCTATTCCGAGACCAAAGATCCGATTTATTCGGGTGGTATCAATGACGCGAGAAAGAGCGTCAGGGAAAACTACTACAAACTCCTTGAAGACGGCACGATAAGCGGCGAAAATGTTGCCGTATTTTCAACTGACAGTTCCGTGCAGCCGGAACTCGTTGAACTTACCGACAAGCAGGGTATAATCTATGTCGCCCCCTCGTTCCCCACACCATACAACGGCATTTCGGAAGTGTTTGAGGTGGAAAAGCCCGAAGATTATAAAGACACCAAAGCATATATCAAAGCCCTCAAAGAAGCGGTGAAAGACAGCAAGGGAAGATTCTCCGCCGTCACATACACCCAGGCGGGCACTATGCTCAGGGGCGCGGTTTACGCCGCGTTTGATATGGTGATTTCTCCTTCGATAAGAGATAATGACTATTTCGCCTTTATGGATAACGCCGTTTCAAGAGCGCTTGACGCCGCGAAGGATAAGAAATATACGGCGATTACGGTTGAAAACCAGCCCAACACCGTTTACTGCTACAAGCCCTCAATTAAAATAATCAAGTGAGGAACTTTTATGCTTTTTGTTTGTTACCCAAAGTGCACCACCTGCCAGAAGGCAAAGAAATATCTTGACGACGCCGGAGTGAAATACACTTTAAGAGACATTAAGGCCGACAGACCTTCCGCCGCCGAGATTAAAAAGTGGTATACCATGAGCGGCCTGCCTCTCAAAAAATTTTTCAACACGAGCGGGCTTCAGTACAAGGCGCTCGGGCTTAAAGACAAACTGCCCTCTATGAGCGAAAAAGAGCAGATTGAACTGCTCGCCTCCGACGGTATGCTCGTCAAACGCCCGATACTCGTTGACGGCAAAAAGGTGCTTGTAGGTTTCAGAGAGAAAGAATACGAAGAAGCGATTAAATAAAAACAGACTGCGGAATCGGATGTGATGCGATGTTTGCCCGGATTAACAGTATGGGCCTTTTCGGACTTGAAAGTTATATGGTCGGTGTTGAAGTTGACTTCGGCACCGGGCTTTCACGCGTCGATGTGGTAGGCCTTCCTGATTTAGCGGTGAACGAGAGCAAAAACAGAGTCCGCTCCGCGATGAAAAACAGCGGCTACACTTTCCCGCAGGGCAGGGTTACGGTAAACCTATCGCCCGGCGACATAAAGAAAGAGGGCTCGCTTTACGATCTGCCCATTTTCATAGCCCTTCTCAAGGCGGGGCATCAGCTTGAAGCAAACCTCGACGAATACGCCTTCATCGGCGAACTCTCGCTTGACGGCCTTGTGCGCCACGTGAAGGGCGCGCTGTCAATGGTCATAAGAGCACGCGCAAGCGGAATCAAAAAGGTGATTGTGCCCAAAGAAAACGCCTGCGAAAGTTCTGTGGTTGACGGCATTGAAGTTTACGCGGTTGAAAACGTGAAGCAGGTGGTTGACCACCTCAAAGGCATACAGCCGCTTGAAAGAGAAATATACAGCCCCGGTTTTGAAAATGTCTCATCTGAGGCTCTGCCCGATTTCAAGGATGTTATGGGTCAGCAGGAGGCAAGATACGCGCTCGAAATCGCCGCGGCGGGCGGGCACAATATCCTTATGGTCGGCCCTCCCGGCTCGGGCAAAAGTATGCTCGCGAAACGATTGCCGTCAATCCTGCCGGATATGACGTTTGAGGAATCGCTGTGCACCACCGAAATCTATTCGGTTGCCGGCGCGCTTCCTTCAGGAGTTTCGCTTATAAGAAACAGGCCTTTCCGCTCGCCTCACCACACGGTTTCACCGGCGGGGCTTTCGGGCGGCGGCGTGATACCGAGGCCCGGCGAAATCTCGCTCGCGCATAACGGCGTGCTTTTCCTTGACGAGTTTCCCGAGTTTTCGAGGCAGGCGATGGAAGTGCTGCGCCAGCCGATTGAGGATAACAAGATTACCATTTCAAGGGTAAACGCCTCTGTCACATATCCCTGCTCGGCTATGATAGTGTGCGCGATGAATCCCTGCCCCTGCGGCTATTACGGCCACCCGAAGAGGCAGTGCACCTGCCCTGCGGGCGCGGCGCAGAGATACCTCGCAAAGATATCGGGCCCGATGCTTGACAGGATAGATATACATATCGAAGTGCCTCCCGTTGATTTTGAAAAACTCTCGTCAAAAGTGCAGAGCGAAAGTTCGGCAGAAATCAAAAAGAGAGTAAACGCCGCGAGGAAAATCCAGCAGGAGCGCCTTGCGGGCACGGGAATAGCCTGCAACGCAAAGATGGATTCACCAATGACAAAGCAATTCTGCAACCCCACCCCGCAGGCGATGGCAATGCTTGAAAAAGTGTTTGAACGCCTCGACTTTTCCGCGAGGGCTTATGATAAGATTCTCAAAGTGGCGAGAACGGTTGCCGACCTTGAGGGCAGCCCCGCGATAGAGGTTCCGCATATAGCCCAGGCGGTGCAGTTCAGAAGTCTTGACAGAAAACTGTGGCACACATAAAAATCCGACCGCACGGACGGATGTTAAATAAATACCCCAAAGAAAGGGTGTAAGCATGATAAAAGACGATTTTGACCCCAACGCAAATGAAATTGTGCAGGAAGACGGCACAATAGCCGAAGACTATGTTGACACTGTGCAGGAAGCTGCCGAAGAGGCGGCGCAGGACGCAGTTGACGAGGCAACCGGCGAGACTGCAGAAACCGAAGCACAGGATGCAGACAATGAAATAATCGGTGACAGCGAATCTGAAGACAGCGCAGAAGCAAGCGAAGAGGACGAAGGTCTTTGCCCGCGCTGCAAAACCAGGAAGATTTCAAAAGGGCGTACCTACTGCTACCGCTGTGAAGAGTCGCTTTCACGCAAGCACGTGCCGGTAATCGGGCTCATAGCGGCTCTGCTCGCTCTGCTGCTTTCGGCATTCTGCTTCCTTATTGTCTGCCTTGACCTCGCCCCCGCTTTTCAGACTATGAAAGGCGACAGGGCGCTTGCCAAAAAGAATCTTTTCACGGCATATACCGCTTACAGCGAGGTTGACTCAACCGTCGCCGAAATTCAGGAGATTCTCGGCGCCAATTCACCGCTCAATAACTTCGTAAAGGGCGGCCTCGGCATCAAGTCCAAAATGTTCAAGGCAATCACCGGCATTTACGACCCGCTCAGGACCTATCAGAGAGCGACCAATGTTTACGGCGAGGATGTCAGCGAAAAATATCTTGCACACGATAAGTTTTATCAGGAGTGCGGCGAGTATTACAAGCGCTTCGAGAAGACTTACGCCATCATTCAGGAGCCTCTTGATATGATGCAGGATATGGAGGAAGTCACTCCCGAAAACGGTGAAACGGTTATCGCCCTGTTTGAAGAAAAGCGAAACGAAAAGGGCTGCGACCCCGTTATCTTCGACTATTTCTATTACACCGTATTGAGTTACTACGGTATGGATAAAGACAGGGTGCTCGAAAGCATCGAGAAACTCGACGAGGACGCGAAAGCGACCGGGCTTGACTACTCCTGGCTTTACTATAAAGAGTACGCCAGAGAACTGATTAAGCGTGACAGGGTTGACGAGGCGGTAAAACTGCTCGATGTGCTTACCGACAGAGACATAAGCGCATATGACCCCACGGCTATGAAAGCGCGTGCATATATCAGCCTGGGTGAAACAAAGAAAGCCGAAGACCTGGTGGAAAAATACTGCAGGAACAATATGAAGGACGAAAAGACGCAGTCCGATTCAAACTACAGCCTGCTTATTTACCTTGCCAGAGCGCTCGGCAAAACGGAAGAGGCGAAGGCGGTTATCGCGGAGGCTAAAGAACTTTACCCGACCGTGCCCGAGTACGACCGCCAGGAAGCGCTCATTTTCCTCACGGAAGGGGACTATGACCAGGCGTTTGAATCCGCTTATTCATCCGAGCAGATTGCATACAACATAGCGAGTTACTACGGTGACACCGAGTATTTCAACTCCGAAATGCTTATGAACACCGTTTATATCTCCGCCAAACTCTGCAAACTTCACGGCAAGCAGAATACGGAGAATGCACAGTATCTTGACGAGGTTATCAAATACTATGAAACCGTAAACTGGGATCAGCAGATAATTGATATTGCCGAGGGCAAGACGGATATCAAAGAGATTACCACGAAGGGAGCGTGCGACTTTATATGAGAATATTCTATGTTATAACAAAGTTCTTACTTTTCCCGGGTGCGTATCTCAGAGGCTTCTGGGAGCAGGTCACCTGCCGCATTCTTCACCTTATGGTTGAATCCGACGGCTATATGAGGCTCGACGAAGCGTGCGGCCACGTTGACCACTCACTGCCCGAAAAGCAGTTTGCCGCTTATCTTATGTCCACGGGACCGGGCTTTATGAATTTCAATATGGGTATGGCATTTTTCCTTTTCGGTTTTCTCAATGTCAAAGTGCTCGGCATCACCCCGTATGACAGCCTCCCGCTTTTCATTGTATATGTTATTTCAATGTATATAGGCGTATCGCTGCTCAACTGCCTTTTCCCGCTCACCGAAGATATACTCAATTACTGGGATATCGCCTGGGGCAAATCAAAGCCCGTTAAGAAAAAGGGCCGCAAGGTCACCGGCGGCGTGCGCAAAGTTATCGCGCTCCCGTTTACGCTGATTACTCGCGCGGGCGCCTTCCTCGAAAAGAACTGCGTAATCTTCATACTCTGGGTTGCTTTCCTCGTGTGGCAGTTTGTTTTCTGAAAACAGGATAAAATAAAAACATCGGCACGGTTGTTAACCGTGCCGAGTTTGTTTTTGTTTTCACGCAATTATTTATACTTTCTTTTGCGTGCTGCCTCTGACTTTAATTTTCTCTTTACAGAGGGCTTCTCGTAATGTTCTCTTTTACGAACTTCCTGGATAACGCCGTCTCTTGAAGTCTGTCTCTTAAATCTTCTGAGTGCGCTCTCGAGAGATTCGCCTTCTTTAACCTTTACGGTGCTCAATATATTCACTCCCTTCTTATAATCACAGGGACATAATTTCCTGATTATTCCGCTACATTATACTAAATGTTCGGGGCAATGTCAACAGTTTTTTATGAGGGCTTAACCACTATGTTGACGAGCCTGCCCTTTACATAAAGTTCTTTCACAATGCTCATACCTTCGAGCGAGGCGGCAACTTTTTCGCTGCCCTTCGCGGCGGCAATCGCGTCTTCGGATGAAATGTCGGCGGATACCGTAATCTTGTCTTTAACTTTTCCGTTAATCTGTACCGCTATTTCGATTTCATCGTCAACGCACTTGCTCTCGTCATAGGTCGGCCAGCTTTCGTAGGCGATTGTATCCGTATGGCCGAGAATCTGCCAGATTTCTTCGCAGATATGCGGGCAGATGGGTGAGAGCATCTTCACAAGGCCTTCCGCGTAGTCCTTCGGGCAGGAGCCTGCTTTATAAACCGCGTTTACGAATATCATCATCTGGCTGATGGCTGTGTTGAAGGCAAGGGTCTCAAAGTCACCCGTCACCTTGCGCACGGTCACGTTGTAAACCTTTTCAAGTTCGCTTCTCTTGTCTTCGCCGAGATTTGCTTCGTCTGTAAAGAAAGTCCACACGCGGGTGAGGAATCTCTTCGCGCCTTCAACGCCCTGATTGCTCCAGGGTTTTGATGCTTCAATCGGGCCCATGAACATTTCATAAAGGCGAAGAGTGTCCGCTCCGTAATCGCGCACGATATCGGAGGGGTTAACCACAAACTCGGGGAAACGCTTGCCCATCTTGATGCCGTTGGCACCGAGAATCATACCCTGATGCACGAGTTTCGCAAACGGCTCTTTAACGGGCGAAACTCCCATATTGTAAAGGAATCTGTTCCAGATTCTTGAATAGATGAGGTGGCCTACGGCGTGCTCCGGTCCGCCGATGTAAAGGTCAACGGGGAGCCAGTGCTTAAGCAGTTCGGGGTCGCCGATTGCTTTATCGTTCTGCGGGTCGATATAGCGCATATAATACCAGCTTGAGCCCGCGGAGCCCGGCATGGTGGAGGTTTCGCGCTTGCCCTTTATGCCGTCTTTTTCGATGTATTTCCAGTCCTGAGCGTTTTCGAGAGGAGCCTTGCCGCTTTTGCCCTTGTAGTCGTCAAGTTCGGGCAGCACAAGCGGCAGTTCGTCATCATCAAGCACGTGGATTTCGCCGTCGTCCGTGTAGTAAACGGGAACGGGCTCGCCCCAGTAACGCTGGCGGGCGAATATCCACTCGCGGAAGTGATAGTTGGTCTTGCGCCTCGCGACGCCCATATTTTCAAGTTTAACGGTGATTGCCTCTTTCGCTTCCTCAACAGTGAGCCCTGTGAATTCGGCAGAATTTATGAGTTTGCAGCCCTTGCCGAGATAATCGCCCTTTTCAAAAGCGCACTCGGAAACGTCCGCGCCGTCAATTACCTGAATCATCGGAATACCGTGCACCTGAGCGTACTCAAAGTCGCGCTGGTCGTGGCTCGGAACAGCCATTACCGCGCCCGTGCCGTAACTCGCAAGCACGAAGTCGCCTATGAATACGGGCACTTCCTTGCCGTTTACGGGGTTCACCGCGTATATGCCCTTGAGGCAGCAGCCGCTCTTTGTCTTGTTGAGTTCGGTGCGGTCCATATCGGTCTTCTTAACGGTTTCCGCTATGTATGCCTTCACCTCGTCCTGATTCTCAATGCGCGGCATAAGTTTCTGCACAAGGTCGCCGTCGGGCGCAAGCACCATGAAGGTGATGCCGTAGATGGTTTCGATACAGGTGGTGTAAATCGAAAACTGACCGCCGCCTACTACGTTGAAATCAACTTCAACGCCAGTGCTCTTGCCTATCCAGTGGCGCTGCATATCTTTGGTCGATTCGGGCCAGTCAATCTCATTGAGGCCGTCAAGCAGTTCTTCGGCAAACGCCGCCTGGTCGATTACCCACTGTTTCATATTCTTACGGATAACGGGGTAGCCGCCGCGCTCGCTCTTGCCGTCAATAACTTCATCGTTCGCAAGCACTGTGCCGAGTTCTTCGCACCAGTTTACGGGGATATCAACGAGTTTCGCGTAGCCTTTGAGATAGAGCTGCTTGAAAATCCACTGAGTCCATTTGTAGTAAGAGGGGTCGGATGTCGCGATCATCTTGGACCAGTCATAGTCAAAGCCGAGTTCTTTCAGCTGCTTTGAGAAAGTCTGTATATTATCCTGGGTGAAACCGTTGGGATTGTGACCGGTTGACACGGCATACTGCTCCGCAGGCAGGCCGAATGAGTCATAGCCCATCGGGTGAAGTACATTGTAGCCCTGCATTCTCTTCATGCGGGATACTATGTCGGTGGCTGTGTAGCCCTCGGGGTGACCCGCGTGAAGGCCTACGCCCGAAGGATAGGGAAACATATCAAGCGCGTAAAACTTGGGCTTTGAAAAATCCCACACATCCGTCTTGAATGTTTCGTGCTCCTCCCAGTATTTCTGCCATTTTTTTTCAATTGCTTTGTAGTCGTAGGGTGCCATTTAAGCAACTTCCTTTCAATTCAACTCTTTGATAATCAGTCAGCCGTGAGCACATCGGACAGGTCAAGCCTTTTCGCATCTGTCCACAGGCGCTCAAGGTTGTAGTATTCTCTGCTTTCAGCGTCAAATATATGCACGAGCATGGTGCCGTAATCGAGCAGTATCCAGCCTGTGGCTCTGCCTTCAATATGGTCCGGGTCGATATCAAGACGCTTTTTTATTTCATACTCAACCTCTTCCGCGAGGGCTTTGGTGTGAGTATTCGAAGTGCCGTTTGCTATAATGAAAATGTCGGAAACTATCGTAACCTCTTCCGTCTCAATCGCCACGATGTCAACGGCCTTCTTTTCGTCAAGCACTTTTGCTATTTCTTTTGCGAGATTTTTGGGGTCGGTCATATTTATCTCCTTTTCAGATGCCGAAATGTCTGAGCATATCGTTGTAGCAGTCCAGCGTGGCGGGATGCACGGGCCTGTCGTTAAGGGCGAGTGTCCTTACCGTGTATCTGCTTGTGTAAAGGATTGCGTGCTCAAGGCTGAGTGTCGCGAGTTTGCGCACCGTTTCAACATCGGGGTAATCTCTTTCCGCCGAGATATAGTCGGCAACATACACGATTTTCGAAAGCAGGGTCATGCCCGCCTTGCCCGTAGTATGCCAGCGTATGGCTTCGAGTATCTCCTCATCAGTCACGATTCCTCTGCTCTTTAAGAAAACGGGGGCTGAAATCTGATGCCATACTTTCGGGCTCGATTTTTCGAGCGGAGTCATTTTGCCGATAAGGTCAGCGTGCTCATCGGAGTGAAGACGCTTGGTTATATCGTGCAGCAGACCTGCGAGTTTCGCTTTTTCCGGGTCCGCGCCGTATCTTTCGGCAAGTATGCCCGCGCTCTCGCTCACGCACTCCGAGTGGAAAACTCTCGTTTCATCGAGCATGCTGTGTATGAGTTCGTGGTATTTGTCAAAGCCGTCGTCATAAAGGTCGTTCGCCTTTATGTAACTGAGCACTTCCGGGGCTACAATGTCGCCGCAGTCGATATTGCCCTTGATGTAAAACCTCACCTGCGTGGAACTCAGTTCATAGGGCTCAATCGGCATAAAGATTATCTTTTTGCGCTGCGCCTCCGTGTAGCCGGAGAGGTCCGGCTTGTAGTCCGTCTTTCTCGATGCCGCGCAGATTGTGCACAGCGAAAGGATTTCCTCCCATCTGTACCACTGCGTGAATGTTTCGAGCATATCCGAGCCGATGATGAAATAGAAATCATCCTTCGGATACATATCGTGAAGAATATGCAGGGTTTCAACGGTGTAACTTCTGTCGCCTCTGTTTATTTCAATATCGGAGACCTCGAAAAACGGCTCGGGAAATTCGAGTGAGCACATCTCCATCCTGTCCTTTGCCCCGGCGAGCGCCGCGGCGGCCTTGTGAGGCGGAATGCAGGAGGGCATGATTATCACTCTGTCAAGCCCGAGGCGGCGGTATGCCTCAAGCGCAAGTCTTTTGTGACCGTTGTGCGGGGGGTTGAAGGTGCCGCCCAAGATGCCTGTTTTCATATTTTAACTGATGTTTATTCTCTTGTGCATGATGTGTGCTGTGGCGAAGAAGAGCCCGAGGTCCTGAAGCACCATAAACAGATACGGCATAAGCGTCAGCTGCATACCGGGGGAGTGCGGGTCGCCGAAATCGAAGGTAAACGACTTGTCATTGCCGAGCACAAGGTAAACGCCGAAGAATTTTTCAAGATAATAGATGCACACAAGGCCGAGAATCATAGTGCCGGCGGAAATGATGACCGCCCAGATTACATTCGCCTTCTGGAACTGCCTGATGTGTGAAAGAGCAATTCCGAAGTAAACGATAATGGTGCAGGAAAGGATTATCGTGAAGAATTCAAGAATATAATACACGGCGTAGGTGATTATCTGCGCCTTTGAGGGGAAGTTTGCAAACACTGAAAGAAGACTTGATGCGGTGTCAATCGTTTCACCGTACTGCTTCTGTATGTATTTTGCGAGTATATCGAGCACGAGCACGAAGTTTACAAACGAGAATACCATCCACGCGCCGTAAACGATAACCTTTGAGCCGAGCAGCTGCTTGCTGTTGACGGGCAGGGTGAAACTCAGGTAACCCTGCTGGCCGAAAAGTGACTTCTGGTAATCGTAAATAACGAAGAAGAGCGAAACGAATACGAGAAGGAAGGAAACGAGCAGGCTGATGATAACGCCCGCGGTGAGAATTTTTGTTTTTTCTGTGTATTTGCCTATGAAGAAAGCGCACAGCGCGGCAATCTCAATGAGATAGAAGAGGGGAATAACTCTTGCGCTGGCAAGGAAATCGTTTTTTATGAGTTTGAGCATCTTGCCCTTTACTTTGTCAGATTTGCCAGTCACTTGCAAACACCTCCTTGAATACTTCGTTTACGGTTTTGCCCGTGCTTGTGAGATGGGCTACGGTATCCTGCATAAGCAGTTTGCCTCTGCCTATCATAATGATTGAATCAAGCACGCCTTCAATATCGTGAATAAGGTGAGTGGACATCATAAGGGTTGAGCCCTCGGGACGGTTTTTGATGATTGACGCAAGGATGAAATCCCTTGCCGCGGGGTCAACGCCGCCCATAGGCTCGTCGAGGATGTAAATCTTCGCGTTTCTGCACATAACGAGTATGAGCTGAAGTTTTTCCTGCTGACCTTTTGACATTGTCCTTGCCTTCTGCTTATGGGGCAGCTGGAAAGTGTCAAGCATCTTCATCGCTTTCTGAAGGTCGAAATCATCGTAGAAGTCGGCCATATACTTGATGGCGTCATCGGCGGTCATCCAGCTTGCAAGGTAGGTTTTCTCGGGCAGGTATGCTACCATGGCCTTTGTTTTCGCTCCGGGTTTGAGCCCGTCCACAAGTACCTCGCCGCTGTAGTCGTTGATAAGACCGGTGAGTATTTTGATAAGAGAAGTTTTGCCGCTTCCGTTAGGCCCGAGCAGGCCGATAATCTGCCCGTCTTCGAGGCTGAATGAAACATTGTTAAGCACACGGTTGCTGCCGTAGGATTTTGACAGCCCGTTGATTTTTATTATTTCAGACAAAAGAAACCCTCCGTTTCCGTTATTTACCTTTAAGTGTCGTTTAATCCGTGATATTATATCACTTAATTAAATAAAATAAAAGAAATTTTTTTCGATTTATGCGAATATAAGTGAATTTTCTGTGAATTTGAGGGCGGGCGTGCGGATAAATATCACGGAAAAGATTGATATTGCCTCTCCTTTATAGTAAAATATATCCATTAAATCAGCGGAGTTGATATTATGTTTTACAGAGCGGAAAACGAACTCAGAGAAATACCGTTTGAAGAGATAAGCGAAGATTTCCTCACAATAGGCATAATCAGCGGCGAAGAACTTGACGCGCTTAAAGAGAAACTCGATTTTTCGGATTCTTCCGCGGAAAAATGCAAAAGAGCGAATCCTCTGTTCAGAACGGAAGTTGAAGTTTACGGCAACTATACTTTCACCGAACTGCGCGTGCCCGCAGGCAACGGGCAGGATGACTATATCGCCGTTTTCCTCAAAAAGAATTTCATACTCATAGTCGATATCCTTGACCGCGACGGCTCTACCATGGACATATTCCGCCGCGTGGTTGACAGATTCCCTGCAGAAAAAATCAACCCCGCGAAAGTGGTCTGCTCATTTATGGAATCGCTTGTGTCCGACAGCGGCGCGATAATCGAAAACGCGCGCAACGAACTTGTGGCTATGGAAGAAAGAATAGTCAGCGGCGACACGGGCGACGACTTCAACATTGAACTGCTCGATATCAAAAAGGATCTGCTCAGATTCAACAATTACTATGAGCAGCTGCTCGATATATCCGAAACCCTGAGCGACAATGACAACGATATTTTCCGCGAGGAGGATGTCATCTACATCTCCAACCTGCAAAACAAGATTCAGCGCATAGTCAACGATATCGACTCGCTCGAAAATTCCGCCGACCATCTCGGTGACGCCTATTCATCATCGCTCGACCTCAAACTCAACCACTCGATGAAAGTGTTCACGGTGATTACCACCATCTTTTTCCCGCTTACGATTATCGTCGGCTGGTACGGAATGAACTTTGACAGCATGGCGGAATTTCACTGGAAATACGGGTATTTGTTTGTGATACTGCTCTCGGCGGCAGTCGTAGCCTTTATGATGATTATCGGCAAAAAACGCAAATGGTTTTGAGGACGGTCGGCGAATATACGGCGAAAAACAAACAAAAAAGTATAAGAGGACTGCGAGTTTTTAACTTGCGGTCCTCAATTTTTATTCAATCAAATTTTCATAAGGAATATTTTTTATTTTTTTTGTTTTCGGAGCCTTTGCTCATTCGCCGTATCTTGATACTGTCTTCAGTCCGGAAAGAGCCGTTTTCATCCGTTTCTTCGTCCTCCCTGCTTCTGTGCCTTTGAGTAAGTGACATCAAAACCGGTCGGGACATAAAAGGCGAAAAACGAAAAGACAATAGTTTGACAGAAGTGCGGGTTTTGAACTCGTACTTCTTTTCTTTATTCGATATAGTTTTCTATAAAGAATATTGTTTTGTCTTTTCTCGGCGTTCTTTCGGTCTTGCCGTATCCTGATACTGTCGTCGGCCGAAATAATCGCCGTTTTCATCCTTTTCTGTTCCCTCCCTGTTGCCGTGCCTTTGATAGAATTACATCAGGAACAAATTGACAATATAATTGATTGTCATTCCGAGCCTGTCGAGGAATCTCAAATAGATCCTTCGACTCGTTTCACTCGCTCAGGATGACAAAACGGTTTCAAATGTTGTTACTTCAGCGGCACTTAGGGAGGACGCAAGAAGCGTTGAACCGCCGATGCGCCGCCTGTGGCGGATGAAGCGAGGCGGTGAGAGGAAAAAACAAGGAGAACTGCGAAGCGAGCCAGCGAGCAGAGCGACTATGTTTCTGACGGTTAAAAATACGCCGAGAAAAGACGATAACAAAATATTCCTTATGTTAAATCAGAACAAATAAAAATCAAGGACCGCAAGTTAAAAACTTGCAGTCCTCTTAAACTTTTTTGTTTGTTTTTCGCCGTATATTCGCCGACCGATTATTCTACGGGCTTCTGTGCGGGAGCGGGGGCTCTGGAGCAAACAAGGTTTACGATAATGCCCAGTATCAGAGCGCACGCAACCTCTGTAAGAGTAACCTTGCCGATTGTGAGGCTCAGGCCGCCGATGCCGCTGATGAGGATAGTGGCAACCACGAAGAGATTTCTGTTGTCGCCCAGGTCAACGCCCTGAATCATCTTGAGACCGCTTACCGCGATGAAACCGTAAAGGGTAACGCAAACGCCGCCCATTACGCAGGAGGGGATGGTCGCAAGCAGGGTAACAAACGGAGCAATGAAGGAAGCAACGATTGCGAGACAGGCGGTGGCAAGGATTGTTGCTACCGAAGCGTTGCCGGTGATGGCTACGCAGCCTACGGATTCGCCGTAAGTGGTGTTCGGGCAGCCGCCGAAGATTGCGCCGACCATTGAGCCGATACCGTCGCCCAGAAGAGTTCTGTGAAGGCCGGGCTCTTTAAGGAGATCCTGGTCAATGATGGAGGAAAGATTCTTGTGGTCCGCAATATGCTCTGCAAACACAACAAACGCAACGGGAATGTAAGCAACGGCGATTGTCGCGATGTAGGAGGGAGTGATGTCACCGAGGCTCTTATATGCCTGAACGAAGGTGAAATCGGGCACCCACTGCATATTCTTGAACAGGTCGAAATTAACAAGGATGAGCGCTTCGTTACCGGTGCTCTTGCCGATGAGGGTGAAGATTGTCGCGGCGATGTAGCCTGCGGCAATACCGATGATGAAGGGGATAAGTCTTGCTGTCTTTTTGCCGTAAACTGAGCAGATGATAACAACGAAGAGAGTTATGAGAGCGCAGAGGAAACCTGCCCAGTTCATATTTTCTCCGCCGTTTTTCATAGCGTCGCCGATTGCGTTGCCTGCGAGTGAAAGTCCGATGATGGCAACTGTGGGGCCGATAACAACAGCCGGCATGAGTTTGGAAATCCATTCAACGCCTGCCGCTTTAACTATGAGAGCGATTACAACATAGACGAGACCTGCGAACACCGCACCGATGATCAGGCCTGCGAAGCCTGCGCCTGCGGATGCCGCTCCGCCGAATGCCGCAAACATCGAGCCGATGAAAGCGAAGGAGGAGCCGAGGAAAACGGGGCTCTTGAACTTTGTGAAGAGCAGATAAACCAGCGTGCCTACGCCTGCTCCGAAAAGAGCGGCCGACTGGCTCATCCCGTTACCGATGATTGCAGGTACGGCGATTGTTGCCGCAAGAATTGCGAGCAGCTGCTGAAACGCGAAAACGATGAGCTGCCCGGCTTTGGGTTTGTCTTTTACGCCATAGACAAGATTCATTTCTTTTACCTCCAATTAAGTTACAGTATATAATAAAACCGCCCGGGCGGTTGCTGTACCCCGAATGAAGTCCTATTTCGTAAAATATACCACATATTGTGGTTGATGTAAAGAAGTAAAACAATATTTTTTGAAAAAACGGTGTAAAAAGGTAACCGTTTTTCTTGACACTTCAATGCCGTTTTAGTATTATTAATATGGAGTATTTTAATGAATAATTTACCTTAAAAATATTTGACCTTACCGGAGGTTTTATGGCGGAACAGATAATCAATGTTGACAGAATGGAGCAGGCGGTCAGCCTTTTCGGCTCATTCGATGAAAACATAAAGATAATCGAAAAAGAGTACGGAGTGGGCGTGGTTTCGCGCGGCTCCGAGCTTAAAGTTACGGGCGAGCCCGAAAACGTGCAGAAGGCTGTCAGGGCAATCAACGGCCTGCTTCTGCTCATCAATAAGGGTGAGGCGCTCAGCGACCAGAATGTGCGCTATGTGCTCTCGCTTGTCAATGAAGACAATGAGGATAAACTTGAGCAGATGACCGGCGACTGCGTGTGCATCACCGCAAAAGGCAAACCCGTCAAGCCCAAAACGCTCGGTCAGAAGAGATATGTTGAGAGCATACGCAAAAACACCGTCACTCTCGGCGTGGGCCCTGCGGGCACGGGCAAAACCTACCTCGCCGTCGCTATGGCGGTAAAGGCTTTCAGGGCAAAGGAAATAAACCGCATCATCCTCACAAGGCCGGCGGTTGAAGCAGGCGAAAAACTCGGTTTCCTGCCGGGCGACTTGCAGCAGAAGGTTGACCCTTATCTGCGCCCGCTTTATGATGCCCTTTTCGATATGCTCGGCTCCGAGAATTTTCAGAAGCATCAGGAGAGGGGAGATATCGAGGTTGCGCCGCTCGCCTATATGAGGGGCCGCACCCTTGACGACAGTTTCATTATCCTTGACGAAGCGCAGAATACAACCACCGAGCAAATGAAGATGTTTCTCACCCGTCTCGGCTTTAATTCCAAGATGGTGGTCACGGGCGATATAACCCAGATTGACCTGCCGGACGGCAAACGCTCAGGACTTAAGGAAGCAATGAGAATACTCAAAAACATTGACGATATAGGAATAGCAAAATTCAACGAAAAAGATGTTGTAAGGCACCGCCTTGTGCAGGATATAATCAAGGCATATGAAAAAAATGAGGAGGAGCGCATAAGAAATGAACGCAAAGGCTAAGGTTATCATTTCCAAAGATGAAGGCGTAAAACTACCCGCAGGTGTAAAACTTCTTGTGCGCCGCTGCTGTATAGCGGTGCTTGAGGAGGAGCAGTTTCCCGGTAACGCCGAAGTGAGCGTCACTTTCACGGACGATGAAAGAATCAGGGAACTGAACGCAAAGCACAGGCATATAGACAAATCAACCGATGTCCTCTCTTTTCCGCTCGGCGAAAACGGAGTTTACGATGAAAACCCCGCAACGGGCGCGAAACTGCTCGGGGATATCGTTATTTCCGTGCCTCACGCAGAATCGCAGGCAAAAGAATACGGCCACTCGCTCCAGAGGGAAATCGGTTTTCTCACCGTTCACTCAATGCTTCACCTGCTCGGTTACGATCACGTGGGCGGCGGGCTTGAAGAGGTGAGAATGCGCGAAAAGGAAGAGCGCGTGCTGACCGAACTCGGGCTTAAAAGAAACGACAGTTATTATATGGAGACAGAGTGATGAAAAGTTTTCTCAAAGGCTTTGTATACGCGGGCAGGGGAGTTGCCTACTGCATCGCGAACGAAAGAAATTTCAGGGTGCATCTGTGCTTTACGGTCTATATGTTCTGCTTCTTGCGACTTATGGATTTTTTTGTGATTTCAAACGCGGAACTCGGCGTACTGCTTGCCCTGTGCGCGCTTGTGCTCGGCTTTGAGTGCATAAATACCGCACTCGAAAGGGCGGTTGACCTTGTGTCTTCCGAAAGAAGTGAACTTGCCCGTATCGCAAAAGACACCGCCGCGGGCGCAGTGCTCGTGTGCGCGGTATTCGCCGTTATTGCGGGCATAGTGATTATGTATCAGCCTGAGGCGTTTTCAAAGATGTATGCATATTACACGGAGCATCCCGGCATGCTCGCGATTCTTACGGTGAGCATAATCCTGAGCCTTGTTTTCGTTTTCCTGCCCTCTTACATCAAGGAGAAAAAGAAAAATGACTAAGACCGCATTTGTTTCAATAGTCGGCTGCCCCAATGTGGGCAAATCCTCTCTGCTCAACAGATTTCTCGGGCAGAAGGTGGCAATCGTCACCCGCAAGCCGCAGACCACCCGTACCAGGATAATCGGTGTGCTCACAAAGGGCGAAACGCAGTTTGTGTTTACCGATACTCCCGGCTATCACCGCCCCAAGAACAAACTCGGTGAAAAGATGATAAAGGCGGTGGGCGAGGGCATAAGCGGTATGGATGCCTGCCTGTTTGTAACCGAGCCGGAGGGCGAAATCCGCACGGCGGAAACCGAACTTCTCGCGAGGCTTCGCAAAGAGGGTGCTCCCGTTATTCTCGCGCTCAATAAGACAGATTCAGTTACAAACAAAGAGGCGATGATGAAAAAGGTGATGCAGTTTACCGCCGCTTATGATTTTGAAGCGGTTGTGCCCTGCTCCGCCCTTACCGGAGATAACGTTGACGCGATTCTCGATGAACTCGGCAAACTTGCTTACGAATCGCCGCATTTCTTCCCCGACGACACCCTCACGGACCAGCCCGAAAGGGTGATTGCCTCCGAAATGATAAGAGAAAAAATTCTGCTCCTGCTTGACCGCGAAGTGCCCCACGGCACCGCCGTTGCGATTGAAAAGATGAGAGAGCGCGAAACGGGCGGCATAATGGATGTTGAGGCGGTAATCTACTGCGAAAAAGAGAGCCATAAAGGCATTATAATAGGCAAAAAAGGCGAAACTCTCAAAAAGATTTCCACAAAAGCCAGAATGGATATGGAAAGATTTTTCGGCTGCAAGGTAAACCTGCAGTGCTGGGTTAAAGTTAAAGAAGGATGGAGAAACAGAGAGGGCCTGATTCACAATTTCGGGCTCGACTGAGGTGAAGTATGTCAATCGTCACAAACGCTCTTGTCATAAAAGTTAATGATTCAGGCGAAAGCGACCGCATAGTCACCCTGCTGAGCGCAGAACTCGGCGTGGTGAGAGCCTTCGCAAACAGGGCAAAAAAGATAAACGGCAGGATGAACGCCGCCACGCAGACCTTCTGCTACGGCGAGTTTACCCTCTATGCCGGCAAAGACAGTTACACGGTTGATTCCGTCACTTCAAAGGAAGTGTTTTTCGGTCTTCGTGAAGATATAGTCAAACTTGCGCTCGGGCAGTATTTCTGCACTCTCGCTCTCGACCTTGTGCCGGAGGGCGAGCCGGCACCCGATTCACTGCGCGTGATACTCAACTCACTCTCATTTCTTGAAAAGGGCAGGCGCTCGTGTGACTTTCTCAAAAGCGTTACGGAACTTAAACTCCTTTCTCTCGCGGGCTTTACGCCCAACCTCACCGCCTGCTCCGTTTGCGGCGAAAACCCGGCGGGCAATGTCGGATTCGATATTGCGGGCGGCACATTTTCCTGCGGAAAGCACGGCAGGGGAGATATCGTAATTACACCGGGCGTGCTCACGGCTATGAGGCACATCATTTCGAGCCCGGTTGACCGCATTTACTCTTTCACACTCACCCCGCAGGATGAAAAACTGCTGGGCTCGGTGTGCGAGCGTTTTGCCGTAAGGCATACGGGCCGAAATCTCAAGGCCCTTGAGTTTTATAACAATGTAAAAGAGGGTGAAGCACAATGAGCAAAAAGGTTGCCAAAACTCCCCCTATGGGGTGGAACAGCTGGGATTGCTACGGCAATTCCGTAAACGAAGAGCAGCTTCTCGCAAACGCGGACTATATGGCAAAGTATCTGAAAGCTTACGGCTGGGAGTATGTTGTGTGCGACATACAGTGGTCCGAGCCGACTGCAGACGGCTTTGCCTATCATAATTTTGTGCCGCTTTGCATGGACGAATATTCACGCCTTATTCCCGCACCCAACAGATTTCCCTCATCCGCGGGAGGTAAGGGCTTTAAGCCTATTGCCGATTACATTCACTCTCTCGGGCTTAAATTCGGTATTCATATAATGAGAGGCATTCCCAGGCAGGCGGTACACGCCGCAGCGCCTACAATTACGCCCGGTATAACCGCGAGGGATATTGCCCTGCAGTATTCAATCTGCCCGTGGAATACCGATATGTACGGCGTAGATTACGAAAGAAAAGGCGCACAGGAATACTATGATTCGCTCTTTGAACTTTATGCTTCGTGGGGCGTTGATTACGTTAAATGCGACGATATAGCAAACACCGAATTTCTTCCGCACAATCCCTATTCCGCGCGCAAAGAAATCGAGATGCTCAGAAAAGCCATTGACAAATGCGGCAGAGATATAGTGCTTTCGCTCTCTCCCGGTCCCGCCCCCGTTTCCGAGCACGAGCACCTTGCCGCAAACGCGAATATGTGGCGCATCACGGGCGATTTCTGGGATGACTGGGATAAACTCTACGATATGTTTAACCGCTGTTATCAGTGGCAGGATTACGTTGCGGAGCACTCGTGGCCCGACTGCGATATGCTCCCCGTAGGTCACATAAAACTCTGCGAGGAAAAGAACAGATACACCCATTTCACAAAAGACGAGCAGATTACTCTTATGACTCTGTGGTGCATATTCCGCTCACCCCTTATGATAGGCGCCGAAATGAGAGACAATGACGATTTCACCCTCTCACTGCTCACAAATGCCGAACTTATCGACGTACTCAAGAATTCGCACGGAGCAAGGCAGTACAGAAGAAATGAGACAGACGGCAAAGGCGAAATAGTCTGGAAAAGCGAAGGGGAAAACTGCGAATACATTGCCCTTTTCAACACGGACGGCAAAGAGAGAAAGATATCATTTGACGCAAAGGGCGAAAAAGTAAGAGATTTATGGGCGCACGAAGATATTGAAAACTGCGGCTCGCTCACGGTTGCTCCCCATGGAGCGAGACTGATAAAGGCAGGTAAGTGATATGACCGAAAGACAGCCTAATTACAGATTTGCGACCGAAGCCCCCGACCACATTATGGTGAGCATCTGGGATGACGCGAAAACAAGTATGGCAATCACCTGGCGCACAAGCACGGCGGTTGAAACAGGCTATGTCCTCTTTAACGAAGAGGGCGGTGAGGTGATGAGGGCGGACGCCGTCAATAAGTTATTCAAAAGCGACGTTAATACTTCATATATCCATTTTGTCCGCCTTTCGGGGCTTAAAAGCGGCACGAGATATTACTACACCTGCGGCGATGACGAGCGCAGGAGCGACGAGTTTTATTTTGAGACCGAGCCCGAAAATCTTACGAAATTCAGTTTCATCTGCATTTCCGACCATCAGAAGGATGACGACCACTATAACCCCGATTATTCATCCCTCAACGCTTTTCTTAAAAAAGCGCTTGAAGAGCACCCGGAGGTAAAATTCATTTTCACCGCCGGTGACAATACCAACAACGGCCAGCACGAAATTCAGTGGAACGCGATGTATGAAGGGCTTAAAGGCATAATCGAATACAGGCCGTATATGATGTGCTGCGGCAATCACGACAACCGCGGCTTTGAGTTTTATTTCCCCGAAGAAAAGAACAGATACTACGCAGAGCCCGCCGAGTTTTTCAACACCCAGCATCAGTTATCATATCCGCAAAACGGACCCGAAGGATGGCAGACCGAAAACTATTCCTTCAATTACGGCAACGCCCATTTCAATGTTTTCGGCGTGAACGAGCCCGAACTTGTAAACGAATGGGCGAAGGGCGATATTGATTCCTGCGGCAAAACCTGGAAATTCGGTGCCTACCATTTCCCGATTTATTACGCGGGCCCCAACCTCTCAAACGATGACGGCTATCCGATGATGAGGGAGTGTATGGAGAGGCTCGACGTGCTCTTTTCCGGGCACGAGCACGGCTTTTCAAGATCTTTTCCCATAAAGAACGAAGAGATGTTTGACAGGCCCTCTCAGGGCACCGTTCACTATGAACTCGGCAACGGAAACTATAATCCGCCCGGCACCAAAATCCTCGCGAAAATATGGCACGCCTCCTATTATCCGCAGGAGGAGAAGGTCGCCTCCTACTGCCTTGTTGAAGTTGACGGTGAAAAAGTTAAATTCACCTCCGTGCTCAGCGACGGCAGAATAGTTGACGAGTGTATAATAGATAAGGAAAAGGACGAAATCATCCCGCGAAGAATTGCCCCCGTATTCGGCCCGGGCAGAACAAGGGTGTTTTACAAGGGCGTCGATCTCGGGCTTGCCGCGTCGGAAATTCCTCCCGAAAACAAAGACGGCGAGTGGTATCTGCCGGCGGGCACGCTCGTTTCCGTAATCGGCGGAGAGACAGTGCGCGAAAAGGACAGTATGACTCTTAAACTTTACGGCAGAACGGTGCGATTCACCTGCGGCAGCGACATCGCCGTGACGGATAAGGGCGAGGAGAAACTCGCGGGCGCAGTTTACAGAGGCAGGTGCGATCAGCTGTATGTGCCGCTTGACTCGATGTGCCGTATATTCGGTATGAAGTGGGCTTACGCCGCGCGCAATAATTTCCTCACCGTTGAAAGCGCAAACGAAAGCCACCCCGTTCCGTATCAGCCTTAATAAAAAGAAGCGCTCATCCAAAACGGATGAGCGCTTTTGTTATGCCGGATTATCTACGGTTTTTTATTTGTGAAAAATACTGTTTACCAGATCCTTGAACAGAACTCTCTGCTTTTTGAGTTCTTTTTCGGTGCTCTGTTCAACCTTCATGAAATCGTCTCCGAGTTTCTTGAAGTCCTGCTTTATGGTTTCCTCCATAGTGCTTTCAAGGTTTTTCCTTATGGTTTCGAGCATCCTTGTGCTTCTCGGATTCTGCTTGAGCCAGGCTACCGTATCCCTGAGTGACTGCTCCGTTGTCATCGGTTTGTAATCAAGTTCTGCCGCCGCCTTCTCGTATGAGAAATTGCAGTTTTCGCAGAGCTTGTTGATTGAAAATTCGGTGATGACGGGCGGAAGTTTCGCCGCTCTGAAGAGTTTGTCGATTACCGGACACATTTTAAGCAGGAAGCCTTTATGCAGCGCGATTTTCGGCGGCTCCTTGCCTTCGATTTTCGCGAGCGTTGCTATAAAGTCCCTAACGGACATTCTGTCGCCGCACAGGAAATAGCACTCTCCGCCTCTGCCTTTTTCAGCGGCGGCTATCATTCCCTTTGCCACATCTCTCACGTCAACGAAGTTGTATCCGCCGAAGTTCAAGGTGCAGGGGAAAAGTCCGCTCAGGTAAAGCTGAATCATGGAGCAGACGCTGTTTGTGCCGTAGATGTCATCGGGGCCTATGCAGCAGCTCGGCTGAACAACGCAGATTTTAAGGCTTTCGTCGCTTTGCTCAATGCAGTACTGCGTGGCGGCCGCCTTCGATTTGCCGTAAGCGTCGGGCAGACGGTTGGGGTTTAAGGTTGAGTATTCCTTTATCGGTGCGTTCCCTCTTGACGGGGGAATGCAGTCAACCGATGAAACATATACAAGGTTTTTCACTCCGCATTTCTTGCACGCGGCAATCACGTTTTTGGTGCCGCCGTAGTTTACCGACCACACAAGGCGGTCTCTGGTGCCTTCAATATCCACAAGGCCTGCCACGTGATAAACCGTGTCGGCTCCTTCAAACGCTTTTTCAAGGCTGCTGTAATCGCAGATGTCGCCCATCACTTTCTCACAGCCGAAGCGGTCGAGTTCTTTACTGTCGTGTCTTAAAAGTACGCGTATTTTTCCGGGCCTTCCTGCAAGTTCGCTTACAAGAGCATAGCCTACATAGCCTCTTGCGCCGGTCACAACAGATAAACTTTCTTTATTATCCATAATAACCTCCCGTATTGGTTTTTCCGTATTATACACTTTTTCCCACATTTAGTCAAATGCCCAAAAAATTCCCGCCGTTTTCCGCCGTTAATCCGCCTCTTCTACTATGCAGAAAATAACCGGATTTCAATATTGAGCAAAAATGAATATTATGCACATATAATGTATAAAATACGGAAATATCGCATAAAAATACAGAAAACTCAAAAAATATGTTGACAAATATACAGAATTATTTTATAATAGTAAAAATTTGCAATCGAGGTGAAAAAGCATTGATTTCGCTTAAAGGAAGAGACTTTTTAAAACTGCTTGATTTTACTCCCGAGGAGATTAATTATCTGCTCGATCTTGCTTCGGATCTGAAATATAAAAAGAAAAACGGTGTTGTTCACCGCTATTGCGAGGGCAAAAATGTTGCCCTTATTTTTGAGAAAACCAGCACCCGCACCAGGTGCTCTTTTGAGGTTGCCGCGGCTGATCTCGGTATGCACCCCGTGTATCTTGACCCCAAGAGTTCGCAGATAGGCAAAAAGGAAAGCATTGCCGACACCGCCAGAGTTCTCGGTAGAATGTTTGACGGCATAGAATACAGAGGCTACGGCCAGGAGATAGTTGAGGAACTTGCCCGCTATTCCGATGTGCCCGTATGGAACGGACTTACAAACGAGTTCCATCCCACTCAGATTCTTGCCGATTTTCTCACCATCAGAGAGCACATCGATTCGCTCAAAGGCATTAAAATGGTTTATATGGGTGACGCCCGCTACAATATGGGCAATTCCCTTATGGTCGGCTGCGCGAAAATGGGTATGCACTTCGTTGCCTGCGCACCGAAAGAATACTTCCCCGATGACGCTCTTGTAAACACCTGCCGCGAAGTTGCCGCTCAGACGGGCGCGACCATCGAATTTGAAGAGGATCCGTCAAAGGCGGTGCAGGGCGCCGATGTAATCTATACCGATGTATGGGTTTCAATGGGCGAGCCCGAAGAAGTGTGGAAAGAGAGAATTGAAGCGCTCCTTCCTTATCAGGTCAATTCCGCGCTTATGGCGAAGGCAAAGCCGGACTGTAAGTTTATGCACTGCCTGCCCGCTTTCCACGACCTCAAGACCGAAATCGGCAAAGACGTTTACGAGAAGTACGCTCTGAGCGGTCTCGAAGTCACCGACGAAGTATTTGAGAGCCCCGCTTCAATCGTCTTTGACGAAGCGGAAAACAGAATGCACACAATCAAGGCCGTTATGGCTGCTACTCTTATATGATGATGAAAGGATGAAAGTATGAAAAAAGCCTATCTTGTTTTAAGCAACGGTATGATTTTTGAAGGCGAGGCCATCGGAGCCGAAGGCGAAGCGGCGGGCGAAGTCGTTTTCAACACCTCGGTTGTCGGCTACCTCGAAACTCTTACCGACCCGTGCTACGCGGGGCAGATTATCGTTCAGACATTTCCCGCTATGGGAAACTACGGTGTGATTGAAGAGGATTTCGTAGGCAAATGCGCCCTGAGAGGCTATGTTGTCAGAGAAATCTGCGACACTCCGTCAAACTTCCGCAGTCAGTATACTCTTGACAGATTTTTAAAAGAGCACAATGTGCCCGGCATCTGCGGAGTTGACACACGTGAAATCACCAGGATTATCCGCGAAAACGGCGTTATGAACGGTATCATCTGCACAGCCCTACCCACAGACCTTTCATCAATCGCAGGTATCGAAACGGGCGGTCAGGTTGCGGCACTGAGCATAAAGGAAAAAGAGTTTTTCCCCGCGCAGGGTGAAAAGAAATATAACGTGACTCTTATCGATTACAGCGCGAAGGACGCTCTCATCGGCGCGCTCACATCAAGAGGCTGTGACGTTACCGCCGTGCCTTACAACACCCCCGCTTCCGAAATCCTCGCCGCAAATCCCGACGGCGTTGTGCTTTCGGACGGACCGGGTGACCCCGCCGAAAACACAGACTGCATCAAAGAAGTCGCGGAGCTTATCGGCAAAGTGCCCGTGCTCGGCATTTCTCTCGGGCATCAGATCGCCGCGCTCGCACTCGGCGGCAAAACCGAAAAACTCACTTACGGCCACAGGGGCGGCAATCAGCCGGTTAAAGATGTGTTCGGCACAAGAACTTTCATCACCGGGCAGAATCACGGTTACGCCGTGCTTGCCGACAGCCTCAAGGGTATAGGCGATGAAACATTTGTAAACGCCAACGACGGCACAAATGAAGGCATGAGTTACCCCGATAAAGACTGCGTTACAGTGCAGTTTGCACCCGGCGGAGATACCGCTTTCATTTATGATAACTTTATTTCGATGATGGGAGGAAAAGACAATGCCTAAAGATTCTGCTATAAGAAAAGTGCTTGTTATCGGCTCGGGTCCCATCGTTATCGGCCAGGCCGCGGAGTTTGACTACGCCGGCGCTCAGGCGTGCCGCGTGCTCAGAGCGGAAGGTATCAACACCGTGCTCGTTAACTCCAACCCCGCCACCATTATGACAGACAAAAATCTTGCGGACGAAATCTACCTTGAAGCCCTCAACGCGGAGACAGTCGCAAGGATAATCGAAAAAGAGCGCCCCGACAGCCTGCTTGCAGGTCTCGGCGGTCAGACAGGCCTTACTATTGCGATGCAGCTCACAGCCAACGGCACTCTCAAGAAATACGGCGTGCGTCTGCTCGGCTCGGATATCAACGCCATCAACAAGGCGGAAGACAGAGAGATGTTCAGGGATACGATGAAGAGCATCAATCAGCCCTGCGTACCCTCCGACATCGCCGAAGATATTGACACCGCGCTCAAAATCGCCGGTGAAATCGGCTACCCCGTAATTGTAAGACCCGCTTTCACTCTCGGCGGCACGGGCGGCGGTATTGCCGATAACGCCGAGGAACTTGCAATCATCGCAAAGACGGGTCTTGACCTTTCACCCATCACCCAGATACTTGTTGAAAAATGTATCTCCGGCTGGAAGGAAATAGAATTTGAAACCATGAGAGACGCAAACGGCAACGCAATCGCCATCTGCTCTATGGAAAATGTTGACCCCGTAGGCATTCACACGGGCGATTCAATAGTTGTCGCTCCCGCGCTTACTCTTTCAAATGTTGAGTATCAGATGCTCCGCACGGCTGCTCTCGATATAGTTACCGCGCTCGGTATAGTCGGCGGCTGCAACTGCCAGTTTGCTCTGAATCCCGACAGTTTCGAGTACGCCGTTATCGAAGTTAACCCCAGAGTTTCGCGTTCCTCCGCTCTCGCTTCCAAGGCAACGGGTTACCCGATTGCAAAGATGACCACCAAACTCGCGCTCGGCTATACGCTCGATGAAATCAAAAACGATATCACCGGCGTCACCTGCGCCTGCTTCGAACCCTCGGTTGACTATATCGTTTGCAAATTCCCCAAGTGGCCCTTCGATAAATTCGCGGGTTCAAGCCGTAAACTCGGCACGCAGATGAAGGCAACCGGCGAGGTTATGTCCATAGGTCAGAATTTCGAATCCGCCCTGCTCAAAGCAATCAGAGGCGCCGAGATTTCATTTGACACTCTCAACGCTCCTCCGCTCACCGACGAGCCCGTAAGGGTGCGTCTCGCCAAGCAGGATGACAGAAGAATGTTCACCGTTTTCGAGGCTATCAAGAGCGGTGTTTCGATAGACGAGATTTTTGAAATCACCAAGATTGACCGCTGGTTCCTTTACAGAATAAAGAACCTTGCCGACTTTGAGGAAATTCTCAAAAAGGGCGAGATGACCGAAGAACTCTATATGAAGGCGAAGAAACTCGGCTACACGGATGATGCTATCAAGAGGCTCTCCGGAGTAAAAGAGATTCCCTCGCTCGATTTCAGTTACAAGATGGTTGATACCTGCGCCGCGGAGTTTGACGCGCGTACTCCCTACTTCTACTCCTGCTGCGATAAAGCCTGTGAATCCCGCACTTTCAAGAGAAGCGGCAAGCCCGTTATTATGGTGCTCGGCTCGGGCCCCATCCGCATAGGTCAGGGTATAGAATTCGACTACAGTTCCGTTCACTGCGTGTGGACTTTGAGAGATCTCGGCTATGACGTTGTTATAGTAAACAACAACCCCGAAACCGTTTCCACCGACTATGATACTGCCGACAGACTCTATTTCGAGCCGCTTACTCCCGAGGATGTTATGAACATCATCAAGGTCGAAAAGCCCATCGGCGTTGTTGTGGCATTCGGCGGTCAGACGGCTATCAAACTTACCTCATTCCTCGATAAGGCGGGCATCCGTATACTCGGCACATCCGCCGACGGCATCGACCTCGCGGAAGACAGAAGCAGATTTGACGCCCTGCTTGAAACCTTCGGTATTTCAAGACCCAAAGGTATGGGCGTAAACACCCTTGAGGAAGCAATCGAAGCGGCGGACAAACTCGGATATCCCGTGCTTCTCAGACCTTCCTATGTTATCGGCGGTCAGAATATGACCATATCGCATACCAAAGAGCACACCATAGCCTATATGGAGAAAATCCTCTCCGGCGGCATCGAGAATCCCGTGCTTATAGATAAATATATGCCCGGTATCGAACTTGAGGTTGACGTCATTTCCGACGGCAAGGATGTTCTCATCCCCGGCATTATGGAGCATATCGAAAGAGCGGGCGTTCACAGCGGTGACTCAATCGCCGTCTATCCGCCCTACAATCTCAATGACAAGTTCCTCAAGAAGGTTTGCGACTGCTCCGAGAAACTCGCCCTCGCGCTCGGCACAAAGGGCCTTGTTAACATTCAGTACCTCATCTATAATGACGAACTCTATGTTATAGAAGTTAACCCCAGAGCATCGCGTACCATCCCCTATATCAGCAAAGTTACAAATGTGCCTATGGTTGACCTCGCGTCAAGAGTAATGCTCGGCGAAGAACTTGCCGAAATGGGATTCGGCACAGGGCTTTACTGCACGCCGCCTTACACGGCTGTCAAAGTGCCCGTATTCTCATTTGAAAAACTCAACGACGCAAACTCAATTCTCGGCCCCGAGATGAAGTCAACGGGCGAAGTGCTCGGCCTCGGCAAAACTCCCGCTGAAGCGCTCTTCAAAGGCCTTGCCGCGGCAGGCTTCAAGGTGCCCTCGAAGAACGAATCGGCAGGCGTGCTCATCAGCGTTGATCAGCACGATTTTGAAGAGGTGCTTTCCCTCGCGAAGCGCTTTGCAGACCAGGATATAGACCTCTATGCAACCACCGAAACCGCCGAAGCAATCGCGTCGCTCGGCATCAATGTGGTGAGCGTGCCCGTGAGCAGCGGCAATAAAGAAATAATCAGCCTTATGGAAAGCGGCAAGGTGAATTACATCATCTACACCGGCGCTGTCAATGATTCCACCGTGCAGGAGTATAACGGCATTCACCTGAGAGCAATGCAGCTTAGCATTCCCTGTCTCACTTCGCTTGACACCGCAAACGCCCTCGCCGAAATAATCGAGAGCGGCTTCACAGGCAAGAATACCGAGCTTGTCGATATCAACGATATGCGTACAAGACGCCTCGAGATACCCTTTGCCAAGATGCATTCCTGCGGCAACGACTATATCTTCGTTGAGAATTTCGACGGCAAGATTACCTGCCCCGAATCCCTGTGCGTGAGCCTGTGCAGACAGCATTACGGAATCGGCGGCGACGGCATAGTCCTTATTGAAAAATCAACTGTTGCCGATGCCAAAATGCGCCACTTCAACCGCGACGGCTCCGAAGGCAAAATGGCGGGCAACAACATCCGCTGCGTGGGCAAATACCTTTATGACAAAGGCTTCCACAGAAACGAATATATAAGCATTGAAACCGCCAGCGGCGTTTACAAACTCAGGCTCTTTGTCCGTGACGGCAAAGTAACATCCGCGAGGGTTGATATGGGCAAAGCGCTTATCACCGAAACGGACAAGAAGGTAACCGTTGACGGCAAGGAATACACCGGCACCTGCGTAAATGTAGGCAACCCCCACTATGTCACCTTTGTTGACGGCATCGACGGGCTCGACCTTGAAAAAATCGGTCCCGAGTTTGAAACCAACAAGGCTTTCCCGCACAGAATCAACACGGAATTCGTAAGAGTAATCAACAAGACGAATATCCGTATGAGAGTATGGGAGAGAGGCAACGGCGAAACTCTTGCCTGCGGCACGGGTGCGTGCGCGAGCGTAGCGGCGGCGTGTGAAAAAGGTCTTTGCGAAAAGGGCAAGGATATTACCGTGAAACTTGCCGGCGGGGATGTGACGGTGAATTATACCGACGAAAGAATCACACTCACAGGGTCGGCAGTGATGGCCTTCGAAGGCAAGTTTGAGTACTGATCGCTCGGCGAATATACGGCGAAAAACGAAAAGACAAATGTTTTACGGACTGCGGGTTTATAACTCGCAGTTCTTTTTTGTGTGCAATTTGATTTGCTATAAGGAATGTTTGATTATTGTCTTTTCTCGGAGCCTTTATTCGCTCGCCGTACCTTAGTACTGTCTTCGCTCATAAATGCGTTGTTTTCATCCTTTTCTGTTTCCTCCCTCAGTGCCTCTGAATTAGTTCCATCAAAAATATGTTTTGCTTGTAATGCCTACCCGTAGGGGCGGATATCATCCGCCCGCCACAAGGATATGCGTGAGCATAATACAATCGGCGCTTTGTGCCCCTCAATTCTGCATTCTTAATTCTGAATTCTGCATTCTGATTGCGCAATATATTGATAAAATACATAAAAATACTTGAAAACAGTGCAATATGTGGTATAATTATTTTTGGATTTTTTTGAGAGGCGGGTTTGTGAAATGAAGAAAATCGGCTTTAATAACGAGATGTATCTCACAAGGCAGTCGGAGATGATTAACAAGCGAATCGGCGAGTTCGGCGGCAAGCTTTATCTTGAGCTCGGCGGTAAACTTTTTGACGACCTCCACGCTTCAAGGGTGCTGCCTGGTTTCGCTCCGGACAGTAAACTTCAGATGCTCAAGAAACTTTCCGAAGAACTTGAGGTTGTCATCGTCATCAATGCCGGAGATATTGAAAACAATAAAATGCGCAGAGACCTCGGCATCACCTATGACGCCGACGTGCTCAGGCTTATTGACGCTTACTCGGGCGCGGGCCTGTATGTAGGCAGCGTTGTTATCGCTCAGTACAGAGACCAGCCCACCGTTGCCGCCTTCAAATCCAAACTCCAGGCTCTCGGAGTAAAAGTTTTCATCCATTATCCGATTGAGGGCTATCCCTATAATCTTTCCCGCATCGTGAGCGATGAGGGCTTCGGCAAAAACGAATATATCGAAACCGAAAGGCCGCTTGTGGTTGTCACCGCGCCGGGCCCCGGCAGCGGCAAAATGGCTACCTGCCTTTCACAGCTTTACCACGAAAACAAGAGAGGCATCCAGGCGGGCTACGCAAAGTTTGAAACCTTCCCCATCTGGAATCTGCCCCTTAAGCATCCCGTAAACCTCGCCTATGAAGCGGCGACCGCCGACCTCAACGATGTCAATATGATTGACCCTTATCACCTTGAGGCCTACGGCGAGACCACCGTCAACTACAACAGAGACGTTGAAGCCTTCCCGGTGCTCAACGCGATTTTCGAAAAAATCAGAGGTCAGTCGCCCTACAAATCACCCACCGATATGGGCGTAAATATGGCGGGCTACTGCATATGCGACGACGAAGTCTGCAAGCAGGCGTCAAAGGACGAAATCATCCGCCGCCTCTTTGCCGCAATGTGCGATGTGAAACTCGGCAGGGGCACTCAGGAAGCGGTTGAAAAGATAATCAGCCTTATGAATCAGGCGGGCATCACCGTTGATGACAGAAAAGTTATCGCCGCCGCTCTTCAAAGGAGTGAAGAGACCGAAGGTCAGCCCGCTGTTGCGATAGAACTGCCCGACGGCAAGATTGTCACGGGCAAAACTTCCAAACTTCTCGGCGCATCCTCAGCCGCGCTTCTCAACTCGGTAAAGGCGCTCGCCGGTCTGCCCGAAGACTTGCTCACCATCGCCCCCTCTATCATCGAGCCGATTCAGCAGCTCAAAACGGGTGTGCTTAAAAACCACAATCCGCGTCTGCATCTTGACGAAACTCTGATTGCTCTCTCAATGAGCGCAAATACAAACCCGGTCGCAAAGAAGGCGCTTGAAGCCGTAGGCGGTCTCGCAGGCTGCGAGGCGCACTCCACGGTCATCCTTTCGCAGGTTGACCAGGATGTTTTCCGCAAACTCGGCATCAACCTCACCTGTGAGCCAGTTTATCAGACCAAAAAGTTATATCACAAATGAGCAGGGATTACCGCTTTGAAAAAGTGAGAATAAATCCGAAGGCTCCGCTGTCAGTTTTTGCGGCGGGGTCTTTTTGCCGTGAACTTAACGAAAGAATTGACGGCACAGCCGCTTTGTATGATGAAGACGGAGCGGATTTTGTGTTTGAAGATAATAATGTGCTCGGCAGAGATGATTTTGCCGTAAGCGAAAGAGACGGAGCAATTGTGCTTTCCGCCTCCGGTGTGCGCGGGTTTATCTACTGCGCGGGCAAAATTCTCAGGAATATCGTGAAAGACGGCAGCGGATTTATCCTGCTCGCTTCCGCTTTCGGTGAATTCAGCCCCTGCAAATCAATACGCGGGCATCAGCTCGGCTACCGCACCACCCCAAACACATACGATGCCTGGAGTTATGAGGACTACGAAAGGTATTACCTTGAACTTATGTATTTCGGCGTGAATACCGCCGAGCATATCCCATATCAGGGCGGTAAATCAAAGCGCAACCATCTTATGAAATACGACGAAGAGGAATTCCTTATTGAAACAAGCGCCTTTATGGATAAAATCGACCTGGATGTTTCACTGTGGCACCCGAATTACGACGGCGAAACAGATGAATCTGCGGCACAGTTAAGAGGTGCGCTTTATTCAAAAATACCGCGCATTGACCATGTTTTCATACCGGGCGGCGACCCGGGCAGTCTGCCGGCGGATGTGTTCGTTACAAGGTGCAGGGCAATATCGGGAGCGCTTAAGAAGAGCCATCCTCACGCAAAGATGTGGGCTTCCGCGCAGGCGCCTCACGAAATACCCGGCTGGGGCGAAACTTTCATTGAAGCGATGAGCGCTCTGCCGGAGGAAATCGACGGCGTAATCTACGGCCCCAATCACGCTCTGCCGCTTGAAGAATTGCGCGAGCGGTTACCATCAAAATATCCGCTGAGATTTTACCCCGATATAACCCACAATGTGAGATGCGAGTATCCTGTTCATTTTGAAAAGAATGACTGGCACTACGCTCTCGCCGCCTGCCTCGGCAGGGAGTGCGCCAACCCGAGAGTGCGCGAGTATGCGCATCTTTATGAAATCACAAAGGACTACGTTTGCGGCAGCGTAAGTTACTCGGAGGGAATCACAGACGATGTGAACAAAGCCCTCTGGTCCTGCCTCGATTATGATGAAAACATGAGCCCCGAAGAAGCGGTTTCGGATTACTGCCGTCTCTTCTTTTTCGGCGCGGATACAGATAAACTTGCCCGTCTTATCTTTGCTCTCGAAGAAAACTGGCAGGGCGCTCCCGATGAAAACAGCGGCATTGACATAACTTATGACGGTTTCCTCGCCGCCGCTTCGCAGACGCCCGCCCTTACGGAAAACTGGAGATTCGTGCTGTTGCTTATGAGGGCGCAGTGCGACAAACTCGTCAGGGACAGACTGATTTTTGAAAAATCTCTGCTCTCCCGTGCAAGGGCCTGTTTTGAATCGGGCAACAGAGCGGAAGGCATAAGAATTCTTGAAACGCCGTTTCCCGAAGAATATATGAAACTCAGAGATGATATTGAGAAATCAGCCGCTTTCCTGTTCCGAAAAATCGGACTTCAGAGCGATGTGGAGCGCTATTTCGCCGATAATCCCGAGCGCGGAGCGGTGCTTGACACAATTGACCTGCCAATAACCGACAGAGCGTTTATCCTGAGTAAAATCAAGGAAAACGGTGAGCGGAATATCCTGCCGCTTTTCATGAGGGGAGAGGACGCTGCTCATCATTTTTCCGTTGCGCTTGACGGCGTGAAGGATGAGCAGCAGGGTGAAGTCTATCATAACTTTATGGGTGACAGACCTTCCGTAAACGACGGCACTCTGCCGGCGGCGCTTTTTGATGTGTTTGACAATTTCACTTTTGTACATACGGTCAAAGGATTAAACGATGGCAAAGCCTATACAATGCGCGCCGTATATCTTGACAGGCGCTCGGAAAACGCCCGCCTTGAAATAAAAGCAAACGGCACTGTGATTTATTCGGGCGCTCAATTCGGCAGAAAAGACAAAGAGTTTGACCGTGAATACGGGCACAGAAACTTTGTCAGTGCGCTTTACGATATCCCCGCGGGCACGGTAAAAGACGGAGCACTGAAACTCGAATTTGCCGAGAGCGATATGGGCGTGATGATATCCGAAATATTCATATACGAGAAATAAAAAATACCGGCAGGGGCAAAGCCCTGCCGGTTTTCTGTATTAAATCTTTAAGCGGCGATTTTCGCCTTTGCCGCCTTAAAGAGAGCGGAGAAAAGATCGAAGATGAAAGCGGGATTGATTGACGCGTCGGGGAATCTGCCGTTATAACCCATTTCATCGGCGATGAAAACGGCAACCTGGCTGTTTTTGACGCTCTTGCCGTCTTTCACAAGTCTGTCGGAGCCGTAAATACGAAGAGGCACATCGACGTTTGAGTGATTGCCCGAGGTGTATTCATAACTCTGTGTTTCTTCGTTGTAGGTTATGCCGCCCGTCTCGTGGTCGGCTGTCACAACCACTATCGTGTCCGAGCGCTCGCTCGCATACGCAACCGCGTTTTCAACCGCCTTGTCAAACTCCATAAGGGCTTTCATCATTCCCTCTTTGTTGTTTGAGTGGCTGTTTTTATCTATATGAGCGCCTTCAACCATGAGGAAAAAGCCGTCGGGGTTGTCAAGGTTTTTGATTGCCATTGTGGTGAGTGTGCTCAGCGGAGCGTCGCTCTTTGAGCCTGTTTCAAAGCAGATGCTTCCCGTGATTGCGGCAAAGGAACGCTCGCCGTTTTCAACTCTCGTGAGTTCGGTTAAACTCTGAGCGTAGGTCCAGCCCGCCGCCTCAAATTCCTCTTTATTCGAGAGGCCGTTGTCGGCAGCCCAGATAAGGTCAAGGCCGCAGTCTTTCTGCTGAGCGGTGATTTCCTCTGCAAGTTCTCTCTTATAGGTGTGAACGCTGAAGCCTGCGGGGGTTGCGCCCGAATTCTGGTCGGATGTCACTATGCCCGCACGCTTGCCCATCGACTTTGCGACTTCACTCAGATTTTTGTAACTGCATACCATCGCGCCCTGACCGTCAATAAGCAACGAGAGCGTGCAGAGATTGCTGTTATATACTCTTTTGCCGCAGGAGAGGGCTGTTGCGCCCGCCGCGGAGTCGGTTGTGCCGCTGAGTGAATCGGTCTGCGAATAGCCCTGATAGGGGAGCGTATCCATAAACGCTTTATAGCCGAGTTCCGCTTTGGTCCACTCTATGCTGTTTTCACCCATTCCGTCGCCTATCATAAGGATAACGTTTTTCACATCGGGTATCACTATAGCCGACGCGGATGAAAGGCAGGTGAGAATCAGCGAAAGGGCAATAATTACAGAAATCAGTTTTATTGTTTTCTTTTTCATTTAAGTCGCCTCTTAAAACTGTATTTTAAGGGCAGGCGCCTTTTAAGGTTGCCTGCCCCGTATGGTTTATTCAGTATTATTTGCGGGGTCCGTTAAAATTGTTTACCGCCTGGAAAGCGGCAATCTTGTCGATTACGCCGAGCAGTACATCGAAGCCCGTGCCTACGGTTTCGGGCTCAAATCTGTCGGAAGTGTCTCTCCAGGTGTGATAATAATAGGTGAGCATAGGATTCTGAGCAGCGAAGGTTACGCTCTTGATGCCCGCTTTAGTCATCGGAGTGCTGTCACAGCCGCCGACGGGGTTGTGGATGCAGCCGCCCGTCTTACTCTCGATTTCAAGCTCTGCAAAAGTCTGCTTGAACATCTCTTCAAGGTCTTTGTCAAACCTTGTAAACTGCCAGTCGTCCTGAATAACAACTTCAAAATAGTCTTTATCCGCAACGGAGTCGATGTTGATATTCCAGGCGTTGTCAAGGATGGGCTCGCCTTTGTGCTGCTCGGTGAAAGCCATTGAGCCTCTCAGGCCCGCTTCTTCGGAGCCGCAGTTGAGATTAATGATGCGGCATCTCGGAGGCATTTTTTCGGGATTTTCTTTGAAATATTTGATTACTTCATAGCCGAGCGCAATTCCGGTTGCGTTGTCCATAGCGCCCTTTGAAGCATTTTTGGGGTCGGAGTCATTCCACATAGCAACGAAGCAGCAGCCTACCGCGCATATGATGGGGATGATGAGCATGAGGTTATAGAAGGTGTTGAATCCGCGCGCGCTCATAACATTGTATGCCCACTGCGCCTCAAAAAGATTGTAGGCGCCGTAAACTATAGCCATAAAGATTGAGAAGAATGCCATGAAGAAATAGCAGACCGCGCCGAAACCTACCTTGCCGTAAGTGGCGATTATGCCCTTGATGGGATCGTTTCTGTGCTTGAACGAGTGCTCGGAATGTTTCCAGCACCAGCTTGTGTCAAGGTGGCCGGAGAGGATGATACTGTAATCATATTCGCCGTCTTCGGGAGTGAGTTCACCGTAAACATTCTGTGAAATCTCTCTCTTGAAAAACATGTCAAAGCAGGGATTGTAAAGGAAAACTGAGAGGATGAGCCAGGCGATAACGAGAATCGCGAAGCCTGCCATCGCGAACCAGAGTGAAGGAAGGTGGCGTGCGAAATAGGATGCAACGCACAGTATTATGCCTGCGTATCCCGCATAGGGTATGCCGCCGATTGACGCTCTGGGAGAAACGGCAAATTCCTCTTTAACGGGTTTAAGACCTATATCCGCGAGTTTTTGAGCCATATAGTCGGCAAATTTTCTTTCTCCGTCGGAGCCGGGAAGGCGGGAGCCTATTTCTTTCTCCGCGTGCTGAACTATGGCATAAGCCTCATCTGCGTATTTTTTGCTTTCCGGTTTCATACATTATACCCCCAAAAAGAATGTAATATTATTTTACAATAATGATACTGTAATTACAAGAAAAAATTGATATTTTTCTTTATATCGGTTCTTTAAACTTTATTTATGTTGACTAAATTTTGTTATTGGTATAAAATTAATTTAGGAAAATATATCCGTTTTTACCCGATAATCCGGAAAGGGGGCGCGCGAAATGAAAAAGATGATATCTGTTATTCTTTCGGTGCAGATTGTATTCTGCGCTCTGGCTTTCTGTTTTCATTCTTCCGCCGCACTTGCCCCCTCGATAGGCAGAATAGAATTTTCGGATGACGGCTATTCCTACAGGTTTCTTGACGAAAACGGCAAAGAGCGTGAGAACAAACCCGCTCCTGCGAAATCACGCGCGGCAAAATCGGGCGGCACGCTGCCTTCATCATACGCCTCATACGATATTCTCCCTGCAGTCAAAAACCAGGGCGGCACGGGCTCCTGCTGGGCGTTTGCCGCAATAACGGCTCTTGAAGCGGACGCCGTAGCAAAGGGATATATGCAGAAGGGCGAAAAAGTATTCTCGCCTTCTCACCTTACCTGGTTTACCTACACTCTGCCCTCTCTGCCGGGCGACCCGCATTTAGGTGAGGGCATGACAAGCAATTCGCCTTACATGACAGGCGGCAACTGGTATTTCGCCGCTTCCACGCTTTCCGAGTGGAGCGGAATCGCTTTGCTTAATGACTATATGTTTTTCCCCTATAATCAGGAACTTATGAGCAATTTCAGCGAGAGCGGAAGGTATGACAGAGGCTCGGGCTTTGTGCTCGACGAAGCAGTCCATCTTAATGACGAAAACAGTATAAAGTCCTGGATAATGGAGCACGGCGTTTGCACCGCCGCCATTTACTATGACTCGAACTATGAAAACCGGACTACGCACGCCTACTATATGGCTCAGGCGATTGACGGCATTAATCACAATATTTCACTTGTCGGCTGGGATGACGATTTTCCCGCTTCCTCGTTTGTTACAACGCCCTCACGCAACGGCGCCTGGCTTGTGATGGACAGTTGGGGCACGGGCAATCACAACAGGGGCTTCTACTGGCTCTCATATGACAACCCGGACTTTGCCTACACCGTAGGCTACGGCGTGAGAGAGTCAGGCGACCTTTTCCGCAATTATTCATATAACGGAGCATATACGGACGGATATATTTATCTTGACGGCACCACTATACCGGTGTCAAATGTCTATACCGCTCAGGGCTATGAGCAGATTACAGCGCTCTCTTTCTGGACTGTTGAAGACGGCGACACCGTAACCCTCGCCGTATATAAAGACCTGACCGGCTCTCAGCCCGACAGCGGCACCTACGCCACCGGCATTACGCTTACAAATCTTAATGCGGGCTATCACACCGTTGATCTGATTAATCCCGTAGATGTTACCCCGGGCAGCAGGTTTTCCGTTTCGGCCGTGATACAGAATAATCAGACTACCCCGAGTATTATTGTTGAAATCGACTCGGAAGATATGACTTTCACTCACGGCCCCGGCGAAAGTTTTTACTACCTCAACAACACCTGGAATGACACGGATAATGAAGAGGGCCTCGGCAATTTCTTTATTCAGGCCTTCACAAAATGCTCTCACCCTTATGAGCAGGTGACGGTACAGCCCACCTGCACGCAGGACGGCAGCGTATCGGATGTCTGCCCGCAGTGCGGCAAGATATACGCTATGACCTCTATTCCCGCCACGGGCCATAATTACGGCGGATGGTCGGATTATCAGGAGAGCGGCTCCAAAGTTTACAAGCAGAGAGTCTGCGCAAACTGCGGAGATATTGACGAAGATTTCTACTACAAAGGAATGAACACGATTACTCTTGAAAAACTGTTGAGGCTGATTTTTACTTCGGTTTTCGATGCGTTTTTCAGGGCATTTTCAAAAAACTGATATAAACAAAAAACTGCCGGATGCTTTTTAGCATCCGGCTTTTCTTTTATATTTCGGGTGTGAAAGAAGGCATCGGTTTGAGTTTGAAAAGATTGTTCTTGTGAAGCGTGTCAATCTTTTCTTTGATTTCGAGGCTGTCGATTTCGCCCGTGCGGATGTATCTGTCAAGCACGGCGTATGTGAAACCGATGTTGTCCTCGTCCGTTTTGCCGCAAAGGCCGTCCGACGGAGTTTTGTCAACCAGCTGTGAGGGAAGGCCGAGAACTCTGCCGATTTCTTTCACTTCCTGTACGGTCAGGTTTGCCAGCGGGCTGAAATCTCCCGCCGCGTCGCCATATCTTGTGGCGTAGCCTATCCAGTCTTCCGAAAGGTTGCAGGTGTTTACCACTCTGCCGTTGTTGCTCTGTGATACCGCGTAAAGAGCGGACATACGGATTCTCGGGGGCAGGTTGATTACGCTCTGGCGGCTCAGTTCAAACGGAATAGCGTTTTTGAGCCCTTCAAACGCATCTTTGATATTCACCTCAAAGTGCTTTATGCCCAGGTGATTTACCAGCATATAGGCGTAATCGATATCGCTCTGCTCGCCGTTTGGCATAAGCACGCCGATTACTCTGTCTCTGCCGAGCGCTTCGGCGCAAAGGGCGGCGCACACACTGCTGTCTTTGCCGCCGGATATTCCGAGCACCGCGTTACAGCCCTTGCCGTTTTCCTCAAAGAAATCCCTTATCCACTGCACGCAGGCGTCTTTTACCTTCAATGCGTCAAACATATTACTTCACCTTCACTATCACTTCGCCGCAGGTGGGCTTGAGGCCGTCAATGAATTTCTGCACTGCGGCTTCGCCGGGCATAGCCTCGGAGCAGCTGTGAGCGGACACGAGCATTGAAGCGGACGCAGTCGCGAATTCAAGAGCCGCGGGCACATCCTTGCCTTTGAGCAGGGAATAAATGAAAGCGCTCGCGTAGCCGTCGCCGCCGCCGAAACCTTTGAGAAGTTTTACGGGGAAGGTGTTTACTTTGTATGCACTGCCGTCATCAAGATAGGCGTAGGAGCCCTCTTTACCGTGCTTTATGATGACAATCTTGTTGCCGTATGAGAACCAGCGGGCGGCTGATTCTTCGTCACTTGCGCACACGCCGTCTATCTTTTCCGTAAGGTCAAATTCCTCTCTCGAGCCGATTACTATATCACTGTTCTTTGCGGCGATTGAGTAATAGATTGAGATTTCGTCAAAGTTTTTCCAGGTATAACTTCTGTAATCTATGTCAAAGATTACTTTTACGCCGTTTTTCTTTGCGAGGAAAAGAGTTTTGAGAGCGGCCTCTCTTGAGGGCGAAGCGCACAGCGCAGTACCTGAGATAACAACCGCTTTAGCGCTCTTTACATATTCCTCGTCCACGTCATCAACGCATACCTGAAGGTCGGCAACGCCGTCGCGGTACATAAGGATACTGCTCTGTGTGGGAGAGAGAATCTCAGTGAAAGTAAGACCGAGGTTTTCGCCGCCGGTGCATCTGAAAACGTGAGAAACATCTATTCCCTCTTTTTTGAAATAGTTGATTACATAGTCGCCGAACTGATCGTCGGAAACTCTTGCTATAAAGCCGCATTTTGCGCCGAGACGGGCAAGGCCTACGGCGATGTTGGCGGGGGAGCCGCCCACGTATTTGTTGAAGTTGCTGCTTTCGCTAAGCGGCATATTCATATCTGTGGGGTTAAAGTCTATTGCAATTCTGCCAACGGGGATAACGTCAATGCTTTTGCTTTCGTCAAACTGGATGTAACTCATATTTACTCACCTTTCTTATGCTTTTCCGGCACAGCCGAATATTTCTATGTGTTTCATGGCGTTTTCGTAAGCGCCCTGTACTTCTGCCGCCTGCAGGTCATAGTAGCCGTTTATTCCGCCCTGCTCATATGTTTTTTTGACCGATGCTTCAACGCTGTCAAAGGTGGCGGTAGCTATGTTTATTTTGTGAATGCCGAGTGAAATGCACTTTCTGAAGTCGTCCGGCAGAATACCCGTGCCGCCGTGAAGCACCAGGGGTACGTCAACGAGCGAGGCGGTCTGCTCAAGGATATCAAAGCGCAGATTCGGCGCCTGCTTGTAGTTGCCGTGAGCGTTGCCTATCGCAACGGCGAGTGCGTCAACTCCGCTTGCCTTTGCAAAATCACGCGCCTGAACAGGGGATGTGCAGTTAATCGCTATGTTTTCGCTGCCGTCTTCACTGCCGCCCACACAGCCGATTTCGCCTTCGCAGTCCGCGTCATACTCCGCGGCAATCTGTTTGATTTTTGAGGTGAACGCGCAGTTTTCTTCAAACGGCAGATGAGAGCCGTCAAACATAACGCTCGTGAATCCTATATCGAGAGCCTGCCTGATTTTCTCCTCTGTTTTGCCGTGGTCGAAGTGCACCGCTACGGGCACACCCGCATTCTTTGCGGCGGCAACCATCAGCGGTCCTATCACTTCAAGAGGGGACTGCTTGAGGCGCACCTCGGCAATCTGGATAATCGCGGGGCTCTTCGTTTCTTCAATCGCTTTGAGCACTCCGAGCACCATTTCCATATTTGCCACGCTGAATGAACCTACCGCGTAGCCCTCATTCTTCGCCTTTATGAGCAGAGGGCTCATTTTTGAGAGCGGCATCTGTCTTCACCTTTTCTTTCCCGTAGTAAGCCATCGCGCAGATGAAACTTGTCAGCGGCAGGGCAAGAAGCATACCCAGGCTGCCGGCAAGCGCCTGCAGGATTTCAAACACGATTATTTCTCTGTTAACCACCTGATGTATATTTGCGTTATACGAAATGAGAAGCAGCACGCAGGTGAGGTTGCTGCCTATATATGCAAGCACAAGGGTGTTAGCCATTGTGCCCATCATATCTCCGCCGATTCTGAAACCCGATTTCATCAGTTCACCGCGCGTGATTGAGGGTGATTTCTGCCTGAGTTCCCAGAGTGATGACGAAATGCTCATCGCCACATCCATCACCGCGCCCAGAGCGCCGACGATAATCATCGCGAAAAGAATCGCTTTCATATCAATCGGGTTGTCGGGATAGAGGCGGTAAAGATAAATCGATTCTTCTTCAAGAAGACCCGTCATATTGAGAAACAGATTTGTTATCAGCGTGATAACTCCGGCGCACGCGACTCCGCTCAGACATCCGAGCAGGGCACAGGCGCTTTTTTTATTGAAACCGCTCACGAGCGAGAGCGTGACTGCGGTTATAAACACGCAGATGATTATGCTCCAAAGATAAATATTCTTATCGCTGAGCACAGCGGGTATCAGCACGCAGAATACCGCAAGGCAGGTGACGCCGAGCGAGACTATCGTTTTGAAGCCCTGTGACTTTGAGAAGAGCATCACGAGAGCGCAGAAGATAACGCCGAGCACAATAAGGGGAGCCACTCTGTAATAGTCGCCGAAATAGTAGCGGACCGTTCCGCTCTCATCGGAGGCGGATTCTATCAGGATTTTATCATTCTGCTCTACTTTCCTCGGGCTGAAAGCGTAAGTGCCGTCAATCTCCTGTATCACCTCAACGGTCTTGCCGCGCATAGAGCCCGTAAGGACCTGCGCGTTGAAAGTGACCTGAGTAAACTGCGCGTCTCCGGTGATATTATTCGTTTTTTCGTCCGTTATCCTTATTACCCGCGCCTTTATCGTATCGCCCTGCGCGGTGCCCTTGAATACGGTGCCCCCGCCGAGCACATAATGATAGCCGGCAAAAACGAGTATAAGCGAAACGGCAAGTGTGATTATCTGCTTTACGGTGTCTTTTTTCATTTTGGTATTACCGGCCGAACATCAGCAGCAGGAAGCCCGCCGCAACGGCAGAGCCGATAACGCCCGCCACGTTGGGTCCCATCGCGTGCATAAGAAGGAAGTTTGTGGGGTTATATTTTCTGCCGACAGTCTGTGAAACTCTCGCGGCCATAGGCACGGCGGAAACGCCGGCGGAGCCGATGAGAGGATTGATTTTACCGCGTGTGATTATATAGAGCAGTTTGCCCAGAAGCAGACCGCCCACGGTGGAAAACGCGAAGGCAAGCAGACCGAGCAGGACTATTTTTATGGTCCTCCACTGGATGAAATCCTGACCGTTTGCCGTAGCGCCTACGGTTACACCGAGCATAATGGTAACTATGTTGATAAGCGCATTCTGTGAGGTGTCGCTGAGCCTTTCCGTCACGCCGCATTCCTTGAAAAGATTGCCGAGCATCAGGAAACCGATGAGCGGAGCGGCTGAAGGAAGAAGCAGGGAAACTACCACGAAAACGGAAATCGGGAAGATGATTTTTTCGGTTTTGCTCACCTTCCTGAGCTGTTTCATTTCAACCTTGCGCTCTTTTTCGGTAGTGAGCAGTTTCATAATCGGCGGCTGAATAAGAGGAATCAGCGCCATATATGAATACGCCGCAAGAGCTATGGGAGCGAGTAACTCACTCGCGAGTTTTGAGGCAACGAGTATTGCCGTAGGTCCGTCTGCGCCGCCTATGATTGCGATTGACGCCGCCTGCGCGGGAGTGAAACCGAGCAGGATTGCTATAACAAACGCAACATAAATACCGAGCTGCGCCGCCGCGCCGAGTATAAGGCTTATGGGATTTGCAAGCAGAGGACCGAAGTCGGTCATCGCGCCTATGCCCATAAATATAAGGCACGGGAAGATAGAACTTTTGACGCCCGCGTAGATGAGTCTGAGCACGCCGTCGTTATACCAGTGCGCGCCCTCAACAGCCTGTGAGGAGTCCATAAGCCCCGCAGGGTCAGCCATAAGCCCGGTTTCGGGCATATTCGCGAGCAGTATTCCGAAAGCAATCGGAACAAGAAGAAGGGGCTCGAATTTCTTGACTATCGCAAGATAGAGGAATACAAGTGAGACGAGGATCATAAGCAGATTCTGCCAGGTAAGAGCGGCAAATCCGGACCCTGCCCATATTCCTTTCACTATTTCAAATATCATAATCGTTCACCCGTTTTCAGCCGACAACGGCAAGTATCGCTCCGGAGTCAACCGTGGAGCCTTTCTGAGCCGAAACCTGTTTTACCGTGCCGTCACAGGGAGAAACGATTTCGTTTTCCATTTTCATTGCTTCAAGGATAAACATAACCTGACCGGAGGTAACCCTGTCGCCCTCTTTTACATTTACGGCAAGAATGTTGCCGGGCATCGGGGCTATCACATGAGCGCCCTGAGCCTGTGCGGGGGCTGATACGGGGGCTGCCGGTGCGGCAGGCGCGGCGGGAGCCTGAGCGGGAGCGGCGTTTGATACATTTACAACGCTCGCCTCTATTTCGTCAACTTCCACCTCATACTGTTTTCCGTTGAGAGTTACGATATATTTCATTTTTCTCCCTCCTGCATAAGTTTTATGCTTCTGAATCCGAGCCTTTCGAGCGGGATTCCGCTTCTGTCGCTTACTATCGCCATTATTACCGCCGCCGTAGGCTCGTCAACTCCGGTAAGCACCGGGTCGCGCGGCACCTGAGGTGCGGGCGGGGGAGCGATAACGGTTTCGGGCGCGTCCGCTTTTTTGCGGCTGAACGCTCTTACAACTCTCGAAATAACCTGAATAATGATTGTAAGAAGTGCAAGTTCAAGCAAAACAACGCACAGCCCCGTGAGTGAAACGAGCAGCGCCTGTTTGAGCGCCATAGGTGCATCGGGATTGATTATGTAAAGAAAATTCATAAGTTTTACCTCAATCGACTTTCTCTATTTCGTATTTAAATGTATATTTCTCTTTCTCATCGCGTTTGTCAAAGAACGCCTCTGCCTGTGCCGGGAAAGCGATATATGAAAGCACGTCTTCGTCGCTCTTTGCTTTCTCGCCGATTTCTTTCTTCGCCGCCTCAAAGCCGGGCGCGAGAGTGTCCGCAAATCTGCCGGTATAAGGCTGCTCGTCGCCGAGTATCTTTTTCATTACATCGGGGTTTATTTCTCCGGGCGCTTTTCCGTATTCACCCCTGACGTAGTTTTTGATTTCCGTTGAAACATTTTTATATCTCTCGCCCGCGAGCACGTTTGCGGCGGCCTGTACTCCGACCATCTGGCTAAGCGGAGTTACAAGGGGAGGATAGCCTAAATCTTTGCGTACATTCGGGGTTTCTTCAAGCACCTCTTCAAGCCTGTCAAGTTCGTTCTGCGCCTTTAACTGCGCCACGAGGTTTGAGAGCATGCCTCCGGGTATCTGATAATGAAGCACGTCCGCCTGAGTGGCAAGCACGAGAGGATTGAGTTCGCCTTTTTCAATTTCCGCGTTTCTGTACTGCTTGAAAAAGTCGTTTATCTTCTGGCACTTTCTTGTGTTTACATCAATCTCATAGCCGTACTGCCTGAGCACATATATCATTGTTTCGGTAGCCGGCTGTGAAGTGCCGCCTGAAAAAGAGGAAATGGCGGTGTCTATTATATCCGCGCCTGCTTCAACGCATTTGAGCAGAGTCATAAAGCCGAGCCCTGCTGTGGCGTGCGTGTGCACTGCGATGGGCACGCTCACATTTTCCTTGAGCGCTTTCACAAGGTCGTAACCCTCTTTGGGGCTGAGTATGCCCGCCATATCCTTTACGGTGATTGACTGCACTCCGAGCGATTCAATCTGCTTCGCGAGTGTAACAAAGGAATCGAGCGAGTGAATCGGGCTTTTCGTGTAGCATATTGTGCCCGACGCGATTGCTCCGCATTTGAGCGTTTCGTCAACGGCGGTTTCGATGTTTCTCAGGTCGTTGAGCGCATCGAATATCCTTATGATGTCAATGCCGTTTTCAACGCTTTTTCTTACAAACATACGCACCACATCGTCGGGGTAATGTTTGTAGCCGAGCAGATTCTGGCCTCTGAGCAGCATCTGGAGTTTCGTTTTGGGGCAGGCCGCATCGATTTTGCGCAGTCTCTCCCACGGGTCCTCATTAAGGTATCTCAGGCACGCGTCAAAGGTCGCGCCGCCCCAGCACTCGAGCGAATAATAACCCGCAGAGTCAAGAGTGCTCAGTATCGGCTCAAAGACCTCAAACGGCATTCTTGTGGCTATCAGGGACTGGTTTGCGTCACGCAGAACAGTTTCCGTAATGTTGATTTTCATCGGTTTTTACCTTCCGATTTTAAAAATTGATTCTTGCCGCAATATACTCCTCAAGTTTTTCTATGGGCATTCTTTCCTGCTCCATTGTGTCTCTGTCTCTCACGGTCACACAGCCGTCTTCGAGCGAATCGAAGTCGAATGTGATGCACAGCGGTGTGCCGATTTCGTCTTCACGGCGGTAACGCTTGCCTATGGAGCCGGTTTCGTCAAAGTCCACCATAAACTTCTTCTGAAGTGTTTCATACACTTTGAGGGCATCGTCGCTGAGTTTCTTTGAAAGAGGAAGCACTGCCGCTTTGAAAGGAGCGACGGCGGGGCTCAGGTGAAGCACCACTCTCACGTCGTTTTTCTCTGCGTCGATTACTTCTTCGTCATACGCTTCGCAGAGCAGAGCGAGCACGGTCCTGTCAAGTCCGTAGGTGGATTCTATGATATAGGGTATGAATTTCTCGTTTGTTTCGGGGTCAAGGTATTCAAGGTTTTTGCCGCTGTATTCCTGATGCCTGGTAAGGTCGAAATCGGTCCTGTTGTGGGTGCCGTTGATTTCGCCCCAGCCGAAGGGAAAGAGGAATTCTATATCGCAGGCGGCTTTTGCATAGTGGGCAAGTTTCTCGTGATCGTGGAAGCGGAGATGCTCTCCGTCAAGCCCGAGATCCTTGTAATACTGAAGGCCGTACTGCTTGAAATAATCATAGAGTTCGGTGTCGGTGCCTTCCTTGCAGAAAGTCTGGAATTCCATCTGCTCAAATTCTATGGTCCTGAAGGTGAAGTTGCCGGGCGTGATTTCATTTCTGAACGCCTTGCCTATCTGACCTATGCTGAACGGGAGTTTGGCTCTCATTGAGCGCTGAACATTCTGATAGTTTACATATTCGCCCTGAGCGTTTTCGGGTCTGAGATAAATGATGCTCTTGGAGTCGTTGGTAACGCCCCTGAAAGTCTGAAACATCAGGTTGAATTCCCTGATTTCGGTGAAATTGTGTTTGCCGCAGTGAGGGCAGGGGATGGAATGGGCTTTGATGTACTCAAACATTTCCTGCTTGGTCATACCGTCGGCGTGAGCGTCGGGGTCGAAATCGTCTATAAGATTATCCGCCCTGTGGCGCATTTTGCATTCTTTGCAGTCAAGCAGAGGGTCCGAGAAACTTGCCACGTGGCCGCTTGCCTCCCATACTCTGGGGTGCATCAGAATATCAGCGTCAACCTCGTAACTGTTTTTTCTTTCCTGGATGAATCTTTTTCTCCAGGTGTCTTTCACGTTGTTTTTCATTCTTGTGCCGAGCGGACCGTAATCCCAGGTGTTAGCAAGGCCGCCGTAGATGTCGCTGCCCGCAAAAATGAAGCCTCTGTTTTTGCACAGAGCAACGATTTTTTCCATTGATTTTTCTGTGTTGTTCATTTTGACCGAATCTCCCGTATTATAATTTATTTTACAGAAAATTTTACATTAAGTACCGCTGATTGTCAACATAGAAGTTGCACAAAAATATTTTAATAATAAGGCGTAAAAATATGTTTTATTCACCTCATTATTGTGATATGATATAGGGGGTAATTGTGAGAAATGGTTCTCTTTGTGAAAAGGACCGTAAAAACCCGAAAAAAGATACTCCGGAGAAGAAAATGAAAAAAATTACAGCTCTTATTCTGTCTGTGCTGACAGTTCTTATAACATTCTCATCCTGCCGCAGGGTTGCACCCGGCGTGGTGGTCAATGAAAAAAATGTGGAAAGCGATGAGTTTGTGCCTCTCGCACCCGGCGTGAGCAAAGAAATGATGGACGCCGCCTACTGGATAAAGGACGGTTACACCGACGTTGTCCTTAACGAAGCGCAGATAAGAAAATTCAACACCGAAAATAATAAACTCATCGGCTCGGCATCATCGGGCAGTTTCTCCCTGCAGAGCATAAAGGAAACGATTTCCGGCATCACGGTAAGGGAGATTATCGAATCAATCAAAATGCCCGACCCGAAAGAGCCTCTTTTCATAAACGGCGCGAAGGTAGGCAACGAATACGCCTACGCTCTCACCGCAAATATCGCGAAGGATGCCGTGCCCGAAAAGGTCGAAGTGAAATTCGGCTTTTCCGTGTGCCGCGACACTATGAGGAAATATCCCACCGCCGATTACGCCAACAACGAAGCGGACGATTATTTCTATGATTCTTTCACTATGAGCGACCTGCTCCCGTTTTCTCCGCTTGCCGTGCTTCACGAGAGCGCCGACGGCGAATGGTTCTTTGTCGCTTCATATGTATGCTGCGGCTGGGTCGCGAGAAACGATGTAGCCATCTGCTCCTCAAGGAGCGACTGGCTCAAACGGCAGTCGCCAGAAGATTTCCTGGTGGTCACGGGCAGGGAAATCCGCCTTAGCGAAGACCCCTACTGCAAAGAGCTCTCAAACCTGCTTGTGCCTATGGGAGTTATCATGCCGCTCGTGAAACTTGCCGATATTCCAAGCAGTATCAACCGCCGCAGCGCCTACGGCTGCTATGTTGTCAAACTTCCCGTGAGACTTGCCGACGGCAGTCTTTCGGATGCCTACAGCCTTATACCGCATAATTCCGATGTCTCGGTAGGTTTCCTGCCGCTGACAAGGGCAAATGTGATTAACCTTGCGTTCAAACTGCAGGGTGACATCTACGGCTGGGCGGGCGCTTTCAATTCAAGCGACTGCTCGGGAATAATCAGGCAGATATTCATGTGTTTCGGTATGCAGTTTCCGCGCGTCGGAAGTCAGCAGGTGAACGCTCTCACCCTTACCTCCCGCGATGTTTCGCAGCTTAACGAAAAAGAAAAACTTGAGGTTATCACCTCACTTCCTGCAGGCTCGCTTCTCTATTTCAGCGGCCACATAATGATCTATCTCGGCACCGATTCCGAAAACGAACCTTACGCGCTGAGCAGCGTGGGCAGCATATCAACCACCGAACTTTCCGGCGAAGTGATGCAGGTCAATACCGTGCTCGTTTCCAGCGTGATAAGAACAGTCAGAAAAACAGGTGTTTCCTGGCTCGGAAGCATTTCAAAAATACTCGCTTTGCAGGCAGAATAATCCGGAAGGAGAACTAAGATGAAAAAGATAATTCTCGAACCTCATTTTGTCAGAAAAAGCACGCACTTTGCTTTTGACGATCCCGCCGTGCCGGCATCACTCGGCGAAAGCGCGCTCGAAGTGCCGGACCTCAGCGATTTTCCGCTGCCGCTTCCCTCAAAGAAATCCGATTACACCTGCTTTGCCAAAGCCGGAAATGTGCTCTGGCTCGGGGCGAGCACGGGCCTTACAAGGTATGACCCGGACGCGAAATATGAGTTTGACGCCGTGCAGTATTTCTCCGCCGACAGAGACCTCAAAGACAATAATGTAAAGGCTCTGCTTCCCTGTGACACGGGCGTATGGGTCAAAACGGACCGCGCCGTAACGCTGATTGAACTGCCTGTTATGAGCGCCGAGGAAATCAGTGATGTGCTCCTTCGCGAAACACTTAAATATGTGTCAAGGCACAGTATGATTAGCCATAAGTATCTCGCGAGGGCAGGCGAGCACGATTCAATCCTGCCTTACGGCTCCTGCGACAATGACGGCGGTTTCACCTCAGGCTTCTGTCTCGGTGAAATATACAGATACGCCGTGATGAAAAGAGAAAAGGGCAAGGATTCGCCCGAAGCGAAAGACGCTCTCGCCGTTGCGCGCAGGGCTCTTGATGCCTGTATGCTGCTTATGTACATTCACGGCAGGGGCAACGGTTTTGTGGCAAGGACTTATTCCACCGCCGATGAGCCCGTGCCCGATGACGGCCTGTTTTTCAGAAGGCAGGGCAACAAAGCAATCTGCCTTGAAACGAGCGATTCGAGAGACAGAGGTATTGTAGGGCTTGAAATTGACTGCTCCGCCCCCGTGCCCGACAGGCTTAAATACCTTTATGAAGAAGACGGCTACACGCTTGACGATATCTATTATAAATGTGACACTTCGAGCGATGAAATCACCCTTCATATGCTCAACCTTTTATTTGCACACAAGATACTCGGCGAAGATGATAAAGACCTCGACGATTTCATCAAAGTCACTGCCTCCGGCATCGTAAATCATATAATCGACAGCGGCTATACGCTCAGGGATTATTCGGGTGAGCCCACCACCTGGGCGAGATGGGACGAGCCCTATTTTACAAAGGAAATCGGCTGGGTTGACGCCGCGCTAAATTCCGCCGAAATGCTCTTTTACCTCAAAGCGATAATGGAGATTACGGGCGAAGAGGGCAGATGGAAGGAAATCTATGATTACCTCGCAACAGAGAGAGGTTATGCCGACCTTCCGGCGAAGCATTTTGACAGGCTTTATCAGCAGAGTATGAGAGATGATATGGACCCCGCCGAAGAGATAATGTACGGCGACCACTGGCTTGCCACCGCCTCTCTTTTCGGTCTTTGCTACCTTGAAAAAGACAACGAAGAACTGCTTGAAAAATACAGAAAGGGCTATAAAACCTGGCGCTCATCCATAGCGAGAGAGCACGACGCCGCTCTTGATTTCCTTTACATTATCGCCTGCCCCGGCGAAGAGATTGACGAGGGCAGAGTCAGGGAATGGTTTATGAGGGCAAATATCAGCCGTCTTGCCGCAGGTGTTTCGCTCAAAGGGCGCCACGATATTCCCGTGAGAACTTTAAGACAGGGCTACCGCGAAATCTCAACCCTGCTTCCGCAGGATGAAAAATTCATTTCAAAATATGACAGAAACCCCGTCGAGTATAAAAACGAAGACTCGGGCGGACTTATGGCGATTGAAAGCTGCTATGTCTACACCCTGTCCTACTGGATGGGCAGATACTTTGATTTCTTAGGTTAAAAGGGGAGGGAGAGAAAAATGAAAGACAGCATTTATTTTATCGGCAACGCTCATCTTGACCCCACCTGGCTCTGGAGATGGCAGGAAGGCTGCGGCGAAGTGCTGCAGACTTTCCGCTCTGCGGTTGACCGCCTCAAAGAATACAATGATTTTGTTTTCACCTGCTCTTCCGCCTGCTACTATAAATGGGTGGAGGAGATTGACCCCGCTCTCTTTTCCGATATCCGCGAACTTGTCAAAGAGGGTCGCTGGGTGCCCGTAAACGGCTGGTGGCTTCAGCCGGACTGCAATATGCCCTGCGCCGAAAGTTTCGCGAGGCAGGCTCTTTACAGCCAGTTATATTATAAGGAAAAATTCGGTAAGATATGCACCGTCGGCTACAATGTGGATTCATTCGGTCACGGCGCGATGATTCCCAAATTCCTCAATAACGCAGGAATGCGCTGTTATGTTATGATGCGCCCGAGCGCGGAGGAAAACCCGGATATGCCCAAAGGGCTCTTCTGGTGGGATTCACCCGACGGCTCAAGAGTGCTTACCTACCGTATTCCCGGCAGTTACGCCGAAAGCGGAAAGAATGCCATAGACGGCGCGCTTGAAAGCCTCAAAGAGGAATTCGGCACGGCAAATCACGGCATGATGCTCTTTTACGGCGTGGGCAACCACGGCGGCGGTCCCACAAAGGGTGATATTGAGCATCTGACTGCCGTCAAAAACGAAGGCTACGGCACCATGAAATTCTCGTCTCCCGAGGAGTTTTTCGAGGAGCAGTGCAACCTTCCGCTTGACCTTCCCGGGTGGGATACCGAACTTCAGCATCACGCCAGCGGCTGTTATTCCGCCACTTCACTTATAAAACAACTCAACAGAAAAACAGAAAACGCCCTTATCGGCGCCGAAAAATGGAGCAGCGTTTCATCCGCTCTTACAGGCGAAAAGGCGGCAACCGAAGAATTTGCGAAAGCGTGGCAGAAACTCTGCTATAACCAGTTTCACGATATACTCTGCGGCTGCTCGATAATGGAAGCGTATGAGGACGCAAAACTGCAGCTCGGTTTTGCGCAGGCAATCGCTCAGGACGAAGAAAACAAAGCCCTGCAGATAATTGCGGGCAGAGTTGATACCTGGCTTGACGGCGTTTCCGATTCCGTTTCGTGCTCCGAGCGCCACCACTGCCGCAACCTCGCTTATCCGAGACCCGTCATCGTTTTCAACTCCCTTTCCCGCAAGGTCATAACGGCTGTGCGCACCTATCATCCCTCATCCCGCGTGACCGACAGCGAGGGCAGAGATGTACTCTTCTCAAATGTGCGCTCCTCAAGGTCAAACGACAGCCACGAAGACACCGTCTTCCTTGCCGAGATTCCGGCTCTCGGCTATGCGCTCTACTGGCTGTGGCATAAGGATTCCGATGCCGTGAGCAATGCTCCCGAAAGCCCCGTGAAAGCGGACTCTTACTCGCTTGAAAACGAGATAATCAGGGTGGAATTCGACAGCGCGACAGGCGGCATTTCCTCACTCGTCACAAAAGCGGACGGCAAAGAGCATCTTGCCCGCGCTTCCCTTGTGCCGACTGTGATTGACAACTCAAAACCCGATACGTGGGCTCACGGAATTTTCAGCTTTCACGATGTTATCGGCACCGCCTCTCTTTCCGAAATCAAGGTGGTTGAAAGCGGCGGAGTGCGCGGCGTAATCAGAGTGAAGCACACATATAAAAACTCATACATTTCACAGGATTTCATCCTCGAAGCGGGTTCACCGATGCTTCGCAGCAAGGTGAGAATTCTCTGGCAGGAACCTCTCACGATGGTAAAAATGCCCGTGAGTATTCCGGGCAAAAATCCTGTTGCTACATATGAAATACCCGGCGGATTTATCAAGAGAAAAGCAAACGGCGACGAAGACCCCGCGCTCACCTGGGGCGATGTGACGGCGGACGGAAACGGCGTTTCGGTTATCACCGATTCAAAATACAGTTATGACTGTGACGGCTGCACTCTCAGCCTCACCGTGCTCAGAAACTCCATTTTCGCCGACCATTTCTCACACAGACCCGAAGCCGATTTCGCTTACTGCGACGAGGGGCTTCAGAGGTTTGAATACGGCGTTTATCCGCATTCCGGTGACGCCGAAAAGAGCGAAGTCAGTCGCCTTGCCGACCTGCTCAACAACAAGCCCGTCGCGGTGCCCGCAGGTTACCACAAGGGCGACCTGCCGCGGAAAAAGAGTTTCATAAATATCGGCAAAGACAACATCCGTCTTGACTGTTTCAAGCAGTGCGAGGACGGCAGCGGAGAATACATACTGCGCCTGAGCGAAACGGCGGGTGTGAAGACTAAAACTTCCGTAGTCTGCAACTTGATTGAGGCGGGATTCTGGGCGGATTTTGAGCCGATGGAAACGAAGACCTTCCGCATCGATGACGAAGGATACATCACAGAAACCTCTTATCTCGAATAATTCGCTCGGTCTTCGGTCGTAGCAATAAGCGCGAAAAACGAAAAGAAAAAGGTTTTAATGAACTGCGGGTTTTACACTCGCAGTTCTTTTTATTGTTTTGCGGTAATTGATTATAAGGATGAGATTATATTTTTCTTTTCTCAACGCCTTTATTCGCTCGCCGTATCCCGATACTGTCTTCGCTCATAAATGCGTTGTTTTCATCGCTTCTTGCGTCCTCCCTAAGTGTCACTGATGTAGCAACATCAAAAACTATCAGTGCTTTCAACAAACACTCACCCCGTAGGGGCGGATATCATCCGCCCGCTTTCGAGGATATGCGTGAGCATTTTTTCAAATACGTTCATTTCAAAATTGTAAAAATCCAATATTGACCTTTCGGAATGTTTGTGATAGAATACTGTTCACACGGAGGCGTAGCTCAGCTGGTCAGAGCGCCTGCTTCACACGCAGGAGGTCAACGGTTCGAGCCCGTTCGCGTCCACCAAAAAACAGGATTCGCTTTTTGCGGATCCTGTTTTTTTATATCGAACCGTTGACCTCCGTCAAACACCGGGGCCCCCGAAAAGTGAAACTTTTTGGGGAGAGGAGGAGCAACGGAGTGAATGAGTTTTCGCGCGGACAGGGACAGCAAGGCGCGGAAACGATTGAACGGAGTTTGTGACGACGAGGTTCGAGCCCGTTCGCGTCCACCAAAAAACAGGATTCGCTTTTTGCGGATCCTGTTTTTTTATATCGAACCGTTGACCTGTTTCGGCAGGTATTATGTATTTCTTTAATTAGTTTTTAATTTACAGAAAATTCTGTTGACAAAATACAGTTTATATTTTATTATATGATAACCATACAATGGAGTAATGTGGGTTATTAAACCCGAAAGGATAGATTATGACAGAAACAGTAAGAATTCCCGTCGTTGCGCTGCGCGGCCTGGTAGTATTTCCGGACCAGCTTCTGCATTTCGATGTGGGCAGGGAAAAGTCAATAAACGCGGTTGAAAAAGCGGCCGCGGACGGTCACAGAGTTTTCCTCGTGACTCAGAAACATATCGCCACCGAGAATCCCAAGATGGAGGATATATACAAATTCGGCGTAATCGCGAAGGTTGACCAGATTATCAAGATTCCCGGCAAGTCCGGTAAAGTAGTCCATATTTCCGTCAGGGGAATCTGCAGGGCAAGGATTCATTCGCTTGAGGATAACGGCAAGTTTCTTGAGGGCAGTGTGATTCCGCTCAAGGCTAAAAAAGTCAGAGAGAGCGAATATGAATACTCCGTAGCCCTTGTCAGAAGTACCAAGGATACCTTCGCCGAGTATTCCGAAAACGCTCCGAGGATACCCGAAGATATCTTTACGGAAGTAATCGAGATGAAAGACCCGGGCAAACTCGCCGATTTCATCGCGGGCAACATAATGCTCGAGGTTGAGGACAGGCAGGCTGTGCTTGAAACGCTCGACCCGGTCGAGAGGCTGGAAGAAGTCAAAATCATCCTCGCGGAAGAATCGTATCTGCTCTCGCTCGAAGCGGAGATAGACGAAAAAGTCCGCGAAAAGATGGATAAGAATCAGCGCGATTACTACCTGCAGGAGCAGATTAAGATAATATCCGATGAACTTAACGGCTACTCTCCCGAAGAGGAGACGGCGCAGTTCAGAGAGAAGATAAGCAACCTTCAGGCACCCGAGAGCGTAAAGGAGAAACTTCTTAAAGAATGCTCAAGGCTTGAAAAGATGACGGCTTCATCACCCGACGCCGCGGTGTCAAGAAACTACCTCGACATCTGCACTGAACTTCCCTGGGGCAAATACTCGCAGGAAAACAACGACACCGAAAACTGCCGCAGGGTGCTTGACAGAGATCACTACGGCTTACAGAAAGTCAAGGAAAGAATAATCGAATACCTTGCCGTTTCTTCAATCGCGCCGGATATCAAGGGGCAGATACTCTGCCTTGTAGGTCCTCCGGGCGTAGGCAAAACTTCAATTGCCCGCTCCATAGCCGATGCCACCGGGCGAAAGTATGTGAGAATCGCTCTGGGCGGTGTCAAGGACGAGGCGGAAATCAGAGGCCACAGGCGCACATACATCGGCTCAATGCCCGGCAGGATAATCGACGCCCTTCAGAAATCGGGCAGAGCAAATCCGCTTATCCTGCTTGATGAGGTTGATAAACTCTCTGCCGATTACAAGGGAGACCCGACTTCCGCTCTTCTCGAGGTGCTTGACCCCGAGCAGAATTTTGAGTTTACCGATCACTATGTGGATCTTCCGTTTGACCTTAGCCGCGTGCTTTTCATCACCACGGCGAATGTCCGCTCCGATATTCCCGCTCCTCTGCAGGACAGAATGGAAATAATCGAACTCGGCAGTTACACGGCGGAAGAAAAATTCAATATAGCCAAAAAACATCTTGTGCCCAAGCAGATAAAACGGCACGGTCTCAAAGCCTCTCAGCTCAGATTCACGGATAAGGCAATCCGCGAAATGATTGACGGCTATACAAGAGAGGCGGGCGTGAGAGCGCTCGAGCAGCAGATCGCGACTGTCTGCCGCAAATGCGCCGTTAAAATAATCGACGGCTCGGCGGCAAAGATAAGCGTGAAACCCGCAGACCTAGAATCGCTTCTCGGCTCACGAAAGTTCAAGGAAGACGATTTCAAACGCGACAGCGAAGTGGGCGTTGCAAACGGCCTCGCCTGGACAAGCGTCGGCGGTGAAATGCTCGAAATCGAGTCCGCAGTCCTCGGCGGATCCGGCAAACTTGAACTTACCGGCTCGCTTGGCGATGTTATGAGAGAGAGCGCGAAAACAGCAGTAAGTTACATCCGCTCAAGAGCAGATGAACTTAACATAAGCAGCGATTTCTATAAGCAGAAAGATATTCACATTCACGTGCCCGAAGGCGCCACCCCCAAAGACGGCCCCTCCGCCGGCGTCACCATAGCAACTTCGCTTGTGTCCGCACTCACGGGCAAAAAGGTGAAAAACGATGTTGCGATGACGGGCGAGATAACTCTCAGGGGCAGAGTGCTCCCGATAGGCGGGCTAAAAGAAAAGTCAATGGCGGCCTACAGAGCGGGTATGAAAACCGTGATTATCCCTTACGGCAACGTGCCCGACCTTGACGAGGTGGATTCCAAAGTCAAGAGCAGCCTTAAGTTCAAGCCGGTCAAAACCGTTGACCAGGTATGGAAGGAAGCGGTTGAGGGCTTTGACGGAAAGGCCGGTGTGCAATGAGATTTGACAGAATAGAATTTGAAAAGTCTTACGGCACCGCGTCCCAGCTTCCCGCGTCGGAAAAGAGCGAAATCGTTTTCGCAGGCAAATCCAATGTCGGAAAGTCGTCGCTGCTAAACAAACTTTTCAACCGCAAAAACCTCGCGAGAGTCAGTTCCTCACCGGGCAAAACGATTACCGTCAATTTCTTCAAGGGTGACGGCGTTTACTTCGTGGACCTGCCCGGCTACGGTTACGCCAAGCGCAACAAGGCGGAACTTGAGCGCTGGTCGGAACTGATGGAAGGATACTTCGGCTCGGGCAGAAACATTTCCCTTGCGGTGCAGCTGCTTGATATGCGCCATGCGCCTACGGAAAATGACTACACGATGCTGGACTTCCTTAAAAACTCGCACATACCCTTTGTGATTGTGCTCACAAAAGCCGACAAACTTAATAAGTCGGAAACCGAAAGCCGCCGCAAGCAGTTTGAAGAAGAACTGAAGGATTACGGCGCAGAAAGAATTGAATTTTCCTGTGTCACGGGGAAAGGTGTCACGGAACTTCAAAAATATATCGAGAAAACTATTGAGGTGAATTAAAATGTATGTTTCGGATTGTATTTCGGCAAATGAAAGAGGCCATCTTACGATAGGCAGTTATGATACCGTGGAACTCGCCAAAAAATACGGCACTCCGCTGTACGCTTACGATGAAAATGAGATAAGAAAGAATCTCAAAGAGTTCAAAAAGTCAATTGACGATGAATATAACGGCAACGGTCTTGTGGTCTATGCTTCAAAAGCATTCTGCTGCAAAGAGATGATGAGAATCTGCATGCAGGAAGGCGTAGGCGTTGACGTTGTTTCGGGCGGCGAGCTTTACACTGCTCTCTCGGTTGACTTCCCCGCAGAGAATATAGTTTTCCACGGCAACAACAAAACTTACGAAGAACTTGTTATGGCTGTTGAAAACAATGTAGGCAGAGTAATAGTTGACAACCTCACCGAACTTGAAACTCTCAACACCATCGCCTGTGAAAAGGGCGCAAACATCGGCATTATGCTCAGAATCAAGCCCGGTATTGACGCTCACACCCATTCCTTCATCAAGACCGGTCAGATAGATTCCAAATTCGGCTTTGCACTTGAAACAGGCGAAGCCCTTGACGCAATCAAGGAAGCAATCGGAATGAGCAATGTTACCCTCAGAGGTCTTCACTGCCATATCGGCTCCCAGATTTTCGACCTTGACCCGTTTGAACTCGCGGCAACTGTTATGCTTGACCTCTTCAAGCAGGTGAAGGATGAAACAGGTTATGTGCTCAAAGAGCTCAACCTCGGCGGCGGCTTCGGCATCAAATACTTAAAGAGCGACCGTCCCAGAGCGTTCAGCGACTATATGCGCAAGGTGGCAACAGCGGTAAACAGTTATTCCGCTGATCTCGGCCTCGAGTGCCCCTTCATCCTTATTGAGCCCGGCAGGTCCGTTGTCGGCGCGGCGGGCATTACTCTTTACACAGTCGGCTGCGTTAAGGATATCCCCGATGTGCGTACATATATTTCCGTTGACGGCGGTATGGGCGACAACCCCAGATACGCCCTTTACCAGTCCGCTTATGAAGTAATCTGCGCAAACAAAGCAGGCGAAAAAAGAGACTGGACCGTAACCGTAGCGGGCAAGTGCTGTGAGAGCGGCGACCTTATTCAGGAGTGGACAAGGCTTCAGCCTGTTGAGCCCGGCGACATCCTTGCCGTACTTTCAACCGGCGCATACAACTACTCAATGGCTTCAAACTATAACAGAATTCCCCGCCTGCCCGTAATCTTCGTAAAGAACGGCAAGGCAAGAGAAGTTATCAAAAGAGAAACTTACGAACAGCTCGTTGAATGTGACATCTGATAAAGTTAGGAAGTGACACTGTGCTTAAAACCGTTGACATCGCTCCCGGCGTCCGCCTTGTATGCGTTAAGACGGACAAATACAAGACCTTTGACATTAATGTTTCCATGGCTCTGCCGCTTGACGAAAACGCCTCGGCAAACGCCCTGCTTGTGAAACTCCTCAGGCGCTCCTGCAAGGCATATCCCGATCTCACCGCCATGAACAGACGCCTCTCCGAGCTTTACGGAGCGTCCGTAGGCGCGTCCGTTTCCAAAATGGGAGACGCCCAGATTCTTACAATCTCCGGCGACTGCCTTGATGACAAGTTTGCGCTTGACGGCGAGAGCATTATCTCGGATTTCATTTCGCTTATCTGTGAAATGATTTTCAATCCCAATATCAAGAGCAACAGTTTCGGCACCGACAATCTTGCCGGCGAAAAGAGGCTTCTTGTGCAGGATGTGCTCGAAGAACTTGATGACAAGCGCACCTACGCCTTCAATAAATGCATTGAGCATATGTGCGAAAACGAGCCTTACGGCAAAATGTCAACAGGCACCATCGAGGAAATCGAAAGCACCAAGATGAACGCGGTTTACGCCGCGTGGAAAAACCTGATTTCCACCGCCCGCATTCAGATTACCGCGGTGGGCAATGTTACCCCGAAAAAAATCGAAACCGCTTTCAAGGCGAAGTTCAAAAAGATTGACAGACAGCCCTGTGAAATCGAAACAATCTTCCTCAAGAAGCCGCAGAGATTTGCGCGCCACGAGGAGAGAATTACCGCCAACCAGGGCAAACTTGTTATCGGCTACAGGACCGGTATGGAAAACAAGTTTGACGGCCTCTATCCCGAGGTTGTTATGATAAACATTTTCGGCGGCGGCACTTATTCAAAACTTTTCACCAACATCCGCGAAAAGATGAGCCTTGCCTACTACTGCAGCGCAATGCTTATCGTAAACAAAGGTATCGCTGTTGTGCAGAGCGGAATCGATACGGACAAAGAAAAAGCCGTTTCCGCAGGCGTTATCAATCAGCTTAACGAAATCAGAAACGGAAAATTTGACGACGAGCTTATTGCTTCCGCCAAAAAGTCAATCCGCGAGGGCTTAACCTTCAATTCGTCCGACGCAATCTGCAGATACTACACAAATCAGATGCTCAATGAAAACATCGAAAAACCCGAAGATTTCATAAAGGGCATTGATTCAGTTACCAAAGAGCAAATCTGCGAGGCGGCAAAGAAAATGGTGCTCGATAAAATATTCATGCTTTCGGCAGATTCGGGAGAGGAGGCAGCGCAGTGAAGATAAATGAATTCAGAGATGAAACTCTCGGCGAAGTTGTCTATACCGCAAAGCATTCCTCCGGGCTTGAAATCAGACTTATGCCCAAAGAAAACTATGACTCCGTGTTTGCTCTTTTCTCGGTAAATTACGGCTCCATAGATACACATGTTCAGCAGAAAAACGGCTCTTTCAAAGCCATACCCGAAGGCACCGCCCATTTCCTTGAGCACAAACTTTTCGAGAGCGAAGAACTTGACGCTTTCGAACTCTTTCAGAGGACGGGCGCCTACGCAAACGCCTTCACGAGTTTTGACCGCACCGCTTATCTCTTCAAGGGAAGCGAAAGAACGGAAGAGTCGCTCGGCTATCTGCTCGATTTCGTTCAGAAGCCCTACTTTACGGCGGAAACTGTGCAGAAGGAGCAGGGCATAATCGGTCAGGAAATCAGAATGTATAAGGATCTGCCCGACTGGGAAGTCTTCTTTAACCTTCTGAGCATACTTTACCCCAAGCATCCCGTGAGCATTGATATCGCGGGCACGCAGGAGTCCATAGCGAAAATCGACGACAAACTTCTTTATAAACTCTACGAAACTTTCTACAATCCCTCAAATATGTGCATCACCCTTGTGGGCAAGATGGACAAGGACGCTGTTTTCAAGCAGATAGATAAGAGCATTATCCGCAAGAAGCAGCCCGTTCCCGAAAGAAAGTTTGACCCCAAAACACCCAAGTCAAAGCAGAAATATATCGAAGAGCGCCTTGCCGTTGGCAGAAAGCAGTTCTGCCTCGGCATAAGGGAAGAAATCGACAAGCCCGAACTCAGCCTTGAGGATGAATATGCTTCCGGCATACTTCTCGATATCCTCTTCGGCAAGGATTCCGATTTCTTCAGAAAAATCGTTGACGAAGGCCTTACCACAATGGAATTCTCCGGCTCACTTTTCAACGGCTACGGCTACAGCGCTTATCTGATAAGCGGTCCGAGCGAAGACCCCGAAAAACTTGCCGATTTGATTAAAAAGGAGATTGCAAAAGCCCAGAAGACGGGCGTGAGCAAAGAGGAGTTTGAAAGAGCCAAGCGTAAATACTACGGCTACGCAGTCAGGGGCTATGACGATATCAACGGTATGGCAAACACCCTCACCGCGCTCTACTATTCAGGCTACAAACCGTTTGACGATATAAACGCAATCAAGAAAATCACCCTCGCAAGAGTCAACAAGAGGCTCAAGAGCATCAATGTCAAGGATGCCGCGCTCTCTGTGATTCTGCCTGCCGAATAAGGAGGATTATTATGTCCGGTGTTACAGAAATATATTTCAAAGGGCTTGAACACGTTTTCCACGTTTCTCCCGTGCTCTTTGATTTCACAATTTTCAGACACACTTTCACAATTCATACTTACGGAGCAATAATCGCTTTCGGCTTCCTTCTTGCCGTGCTTCTGGGCGGCAGAATTGCCTACACCTGGAAGATGAGCCTCGATAAGATGGTCGATGTGCTCATTTACGGCACAATTCTCGGTATGATAGGCGCAAGGCTCTATTACGTCTTTTCAAAATGGAGTTACTACGGACAGCATCCCGCGGATATAATCAAAATCTGGGAAGGCGGTCTTGCCATTTACGGCGGCCTTATAGGCGGTCTTATCGGTGCTTACATAGTGTGCCGCAAGAGAAAGATGAATTTCTTCAATCTTCTCGACTGCTGCGCTATTTCCTTCCTCGTGGGGCAGGGTATAGGCCGCTGGGGCAACTATGTAAACCAGGAAGCATTCGGCACAAATACAACTATGCCCTGGGGTATGAAGAGCGCAAAGACAGCCGAATACCTTTATACCAATTTCAACGAGATTTCCGCCAAAGGAATCGAAGTTGACCCCACAGGCTATGTTCATCCCACATTTCTTTATGAGTCAATCTGGTGTCTTCTCGGTGTGCTTGTGCTTTACCTTGTATGCCGCAAGTTCAGAAGATTCAGCGGCCAGATGATACTCTGGTACGGCGTATGGTACGGCACCGAGAGAGCGATAGTCGAAGGCTTCAGGACCGACAGCCTCTATCTCGGCTCCACCGGCATACGCACAAGCCAGCTTCTTTCAATCATAATCGCAGTTGTCAGCCTTGCTCTGCTCGTTTATTTCACCCTTAAATACAAGAAGAATCCCAAGCCCATCGACGGCATAGATTTTTTCCTTGAAGAGCAGCTCAAAGCAGAAGGCGAGCCCGAAGCCGAAGAGGAGCAGGCACCCGCCGGCGCTGAGGAAATCAGCGAAGCGGATGCCGGAGAAAACGGTGAAGCGGAAGTTGAGGAAAGCGGAGAAGCGGTCGAAGAAACCGAAACACCGGAAGGAGCGCAGTCCGAAGACGATGGCGATAATAATTGACGGAAAAAAGGTGCGGGATGAAAATCTCGCGGTTATGAAGCAGGAGGTTGCCGAGCTCAACGCACAGGGGATTTACCCCTGCCTTTGCGTTATCATAGTCGGCAGCGATCCCGCCTCAAGAGTATATGTAAACAACAAGAAAAAAGCGTGTGAAAACATCGGCATCATCTCGCGCGAGTACGCCATGCCGGAGGAGACAACAACCGCACAGCTTCTTGACCTGATTGATACCCTCAACGCGGACGAGAGCGTGAGCGGAATTCTCTGCCAGATGCCTGTGCCGAAGCACATCGATTCAAAAGCGGTGCTTGAAAGAATTTCACCGGCAAAGGATGTGGACTGTTTCCATCCCTTCAATGTGGGCAAACTCGTTCACGGCGAAAATATTATGCGTCCCTGTACCCCTGCGGGCATGGAAACATTGCTCGACTATATGGGCGTTGAAATCGAGGGCAAAACCTGCGTCATTATCGGCAGGAGCGAAATAGTCGGCAAACCGATGTCTCTGCTTATGACCAACAGAAACGCCACGGTTACCCTCTGCCACTCAAAAACCAAGAATCTCAAAGAAGTGACAAGCAAAGCTGATATTTTAGTTGCAAGCGTGGGCAAGCCTGCTTTTGTGACCGGCGATATGGTCAAGGAGGGCGCGATAGTGCTCGACGTAGGCATTAACCGTGACGAAAACGGCAAAATCTGCGGCGACTGCGTGTTTGACGAATGCGCCGCGAAAGCCTCCATGATTACTCCCGTGCCGGGCGGCGTAGGTCCGATGACAATCACGATGCTTATGCGCAACACAATCACAGCCGAAAAGGCCAGGAAAAATATTCCCTTAAACGAAAAATAATAATTGACATTATATAAATATAATGATATAATGCATTTTGCCGCTTGTCAGGGGCGGGTGAGTTATGCCCGGAATTATCCCGAAAGGATAAGCCCGATGACAGCGAGTCTGAAAAAAGGAATGGTAATTCTAAATGTACGCAATTATCGAAACCGGCGGCAAGCAGTACAAGGTAGAAGCAGGCGATGTTGTCTACGTTGAAAAGCTCGGCGCTGAAGAAGAAAGCGAATACACCTTTGATAAGGTTATCGCTGTAGGCAATGATGACGGTATCACCGTCGGTGCTCCTTATGTTGACGGCGCAAGCGTCAGCGCAAAGGTAGTTAAAAACGGCAAGGCTAAGAAGATCACTGTTATGACCTACAAGCCCAAGAAGAACGAGAAACGCAAACTCGGTCACAGACAGCCGTACACCAAGGTAGAGATTTCCGCTATCAACGCATAAGTTCCAAAGCGATGACTACCGCAAAGTTTTTTCTCGCAAAAAACAAAATCAGAGGCTTTGAAATATCGGGGCACAGCGGTTATGCCGATGAAGGCAGAGATGTGGTCTGCTCGGGAGTGTCCTCCGCAGCAATACTTGCGGCGAACATAATCACCGATCAGTTAAACATCAAAGCAGACATCCGTGAGGATGACGGTCATATTTACTTTCTGATTTCCGGTGAGAGCGAAGCGTGTGACGCAGTGCTCGAAGGGCTCAAAAAACACTTGCTCGCCATTTCAAAGCAATATCCGCAGTTTTTAAGAATACTATTCGGAGGTGTAAAGAATGATTAAGGTTAATCTTCAGCTTTTCGCTCATAAAAAAGGTATGGGTTCAACCCGTAACGGCCGTGATTCCGAATCCAAGAGACTCGGCGCAAAGAGAGCAGACGGTCAGTTCGTTCTTGCAGGCAACATCCTTGTAAGACAGAGAGGCACAAAGATTCATCCCGGTAACAACGTAGGTATCGGTTCCGATGACACTCTTTTTGCTCTTATCGACGGCACAGTTAAGTTTGAGCGTATGGGCAAAGACCGTAAAAAGGTCAGCGTCTACGCAGTAGAGCAGTAATTTGCGGTCGTAGCAATAAGCGCGAAAAACGAAAAGAAAAAAGTTTTGATGAACTGCGGGTTTTTAACTCGCAGTTCTTTTTTGTTATTTTGCGGTAATTTATTATAAGGAATAATTATTATTTTTCTTTTCTCAACGCCTTTATTCGCTCGCCGTATCTCGATACTGTCTTCGCTCATAAATGAAAACTAAGACCGTCAGAAACACAGTCGTCTCACTCGCTTTTTCGCTTCGTGATACTCCTTGTTTCTTCCTTTCACCGCCTCGCTTTATCCG
>JAEEGL011604948.1_pt1 | contig 64951 bp, 59 predicted proteins | sample 9134231 | NCBI WGS metagenome assembly JAEEGL01 (sample SAMN16246548, study PRJNA631951) | gut metagenome | biome: gut microbiome; feature: rumen; material: fiber-attached | host: Bos | place: Iran: Karaj | collected 2018-10
AGACTTGTTAAGAATAAGATTAAGCCTAAAAGAAGTATTGGTGGTCTTGGAATTCTATTTTTAGTATTAGGATTTCCGATTTGGTTTCCGCTTTTGATTACATTCTTTGTATTAGTATTTGTTTTTTTCGTTGTATTATGGGCACTAGTGATTGTGACATACGCAATTGAAATAGGACTATTTGGTGGAGTTGGACTATTTGCAGCTATGGCTTTAGCTCAAATGGCAGATGGTGTATCAATTAAAGGTTCAGTAGGCATGTCAATAGCTTGCCTAGGTGCAGCATTAATATTTATATTCGTATGTATTGCGGCAACTAAGGTATGCTATAGATTAAATAAGTCAGTTTTAACAGGAATAAAGAGAAGCTTTATTGGAGGAAAGAAGAATGAATAAGTTTGGTATTTTCGTATTAATATTCGGTATTATTTTATTAGTAGCTGGTGGTGGAATTGTAGCACTTGCTTATAAGGATGGTGCTTTCAAGCAAGAAACTAAAACAGAAACCTTTGAATCAACTGATGATTTTGATGACATTTATATTGATTTATCAATTTCAAATGTAGATGTTAAAATTGCAGATGATAACAAATGTAAGATTGTTTTAAAGGAAACTGAAAAATTCACTCATACAGTTAAAATCGAAGAAGGTAAATTAACAATTACAAATCAAGATGATCGTCGGTGGTATAATAAGTGGTTCTTTAATTGGTTCTTAGAATTGGGGGTAACAATCTATTTGCCAAAGACTACATATAATGAATTAAATGTTAAAATGTCTACAGGTGTATTAAATTCACAAATTACTTTAACATTTGATAAGGTAACAACAGATCTTTCAACAGGAAATACTCATTTATCAAATGTTACTGTTAATGAAATGAATGTTAAAGGCTCAACAGGAAATGTACTATTAAGTGAAATAAAAGCTCAAAACCTATATGCAGAAGCATCAACAGGAAATGTAGCATTAGTAAATGTTTTAGTTGATAATAAGATGGTAGCTAAAACATCTACAGGAAATATCAAATTTGATTCAAGTGATGCTAAAAACATTGAGGCAACAGCTTCTACAGGAAATATTACAGGTAGCTTCTTAACAGCTAAATCATTTAATGCTTCAACATCAACTGGTACTGTTAATGTTCCATCAACAACTGGTGATCCTTGCGTATTAAGGACATCTACAGGAAATATTCATATAACAATAAAAGGATAAAAAAATAGGACTATTCAGCTTGAATAGTCCTTATTTATTATTAAAATATATTTCATCTATAACCTTTAAATATGGTAATCTTGGAGCGTAGCCTTCCTTTACTAAATGACCATTTTTTAAAAATTCTTCATATGGTATAGATTTTCTTCCTCCTTCAAATGATTCATCCCAATATTTTTCTACTCTATCAAATGTTAGAATATAACATTCGTTATATGGTGCCCAGTAGAATATCATAAATCCTATACCACCATGCTTAATTATATTTTTTAAATGCATTATTTGATGGGGATGAATATTGGCTAAAGGAAATGCTGTTTTATTATGATTTTCTTTAGCTTCAAAATCGATATATTTTCCTCTATATAGTCCGTTATAGTCTGTAGTAGAAGGAGTTTTATAATAAGCTTCTGTTATAACAGCTTTACTACGCATAGGATAGTCAACCTTAACTATTTGGACAGGGGTTGGCTTTTTATGTATTACAGCTATATCATTATTTAGATAATATTCATTTGATTCATTTATAATAGCCTCAAAATCCATACCTAGATTGGCTTTATTTATTACTTTTTGCCTTTGAGGCCTTTTAATTGGGAAATTTAGACCCATAATTTATCACCATTTCTATTATATCAAATAATTTTATTAATAGTAAACGTTTTTAAAATAGTGATATTATAATTTTTTTGATATATAATTAAGATGTTCAAGGAGGGTATTATAATGGCTAAGGTTACAGTTAAATTTGTTGTTAAAGCTGACGCAAAATCTGCATATCTTTGTGGTTCTACAGATAACTTAGGTGCTTGGGATGCAAAGGGTGCTGTTGCTTTAACTAAGACAGATGGAGTATTTAGCGTTTCTAAACAATTTGAAGCTAATTCAACTGTTGAATTCAAAGTATTATGTGGTAAAACTTGGGACAAGGTTGAAAAAGGAAATTGGGGAGAAGATGTTGCAAATCATCAATTTGTAGCAGCTAAGGGCTTAACTGTTGAAGTTGAAGTTCCAAATTTCGCGAAGTAGTATCTAAAATAAGATGTCCTTCGGGGACATCTTTTTTTCTTTTATTGCTTATTGACTTTAGTTATTGTATAATATATTTAAGGAAATTTCGATGAAATGTTAAGAAAAGGAGGTAACTTAGAACTTTTTTAGTTTTATGTAATTATTATGAGTAAAATTAACTTTTTTTCACTAGGTGGATTACAAGAAAATGGAAAAAATTTATATTGCTTAGATATTGATGGCAAAATTTTTGTTTTAGATTGTGGCTTAAAATATCCAACAGCTGAGCTATATGGCGTTGATGTTATAGTTAACGATATTTCATATCTTGTAGAAAATAAAAATAGAATAGTTGGTGTCTTTTTATCACATGCTCATGATGATCATATCGGTGGAGTTAGTTATCTTTTAAAGGAAATAGATTGTAAGGTTTATGCGTCTAAATTTACATTATGTATTTTAAGAGAAAGATTTAAAGAAGATAATTATATTGAAAAGAAGGATCAGCTAGTTGAGGTAAATAGCAGAACAGCTTTAAAATTTGATGAAATAGTTGTCAGATTTTTTGAGGTTGCCCACAATATCCCTGAATGCTTCGGTATCGCTATTAAAACAATAGATGGTTATATTGTTTATACTGCAAATTATAATTTTGATCAAAATTCAAAAATTGACTACGCTCATATGTTTAGATCACTTGCTGTATTTGCTAAAGAAGGAGTACTTGCTTTACTTACAGAATCTCTAGGTGCAAATAACGAAACATCAAGAGGTACAATTTTAGAGGTTAAATTAAGATTAACTAATATAATTTCATCTGCTGATTCAAGATTAATATTTACATTATTCTCATCTGATATTTTAAGAATGCAACAAATTGTAAATATTGCTATTGAGCATAATAAGAAGATTGCAATTATTGGTAGAAAGACTCAAAAGATTGTAAGTCAGGCAATTGAACAAGGCTATTTACGTATTCCTGAAAAGAATATGGCAAATTTAAAATTCATGGATGCTAATAATAAAAATGATGATAAGAATCTAGTTGTACTTGTAACAGGTGAACGTCATGAACCATATTTTATGCTACAAAGAATGGCTAGAGGTATTGATAAGCTTATTCATTTAGAGCCAACTGATCAAATTGTTATTATGACTAAGCCAATGCTTGGTACAGAAAAGATGGCTGCAAGAACACTAGATATTATTTATCATGTAACATCTAGAATTGTTGAATTAAATCCAAATCTTCTTCCTGCATATTCTGCAAATAGAGAAGAGATAAAAGAAATGATTAATATGCTAATGCCTAAATATATCATTCCTATTATTGGTGAATATAGACACCAATATGCTGTAAGAATTATAGCAGATTGTATAGGTTATAAGGATGATCAGGTATTAATTGCTGATAATGGTGATATTTTATCATTTGAATATGGTAAATATGTTGGTGTTACAGGAGATGTTGCATCAAGTGAGGTTCTAATTGATGGTAAAGCATTTAAGGATGTATCTGATGTAGTAATGAGAGATAGAGAATTACTTGCAGAGGATGGCTTGATTTTAATTACAGCTAACATCAATCCAAGAACAAAAACTATATTAGTAGGACCTGAAATTGTAACAAAGGGATTCTCATATAGTGATGATTCATCACTAATTGTTGAAATTAAGAATTTATTTATGCTGGTAGCATCTAAATTCTTAACATCTAAGTTCATAAATTGGAGTGAATTTAAGACGAATATTAAAAATGAAATTTCTCACTATATCTATAAAGAAACAAAGAGAAATCCAATAATTATTTCTGTACTTATTTCAACTGATTTAGATTTAATTAAAAGATTAAATGCTGAACAACAAGCAGCGCAATTAAACTAAGATAAACAAAAGGGGCTGTTAAGAAACTAAAATAGTTTCTGACAGCTTTTCTTTTGCATAAAATCATTGTTACAATAGAAAAATGTGTTTAATTTTGACTTTTATTAACTATTTTAAAGTCTTCCGCTCAATAAAACCAAGCGGAGTTTCTTAACAATGTAATTGTTAAGCTTTTTTACTAATAAAAATATGTAAATTTAGAGCCATTTTTCACTAAGTTTCTTAACAACGTAGTTGTTATTTCACAAAATATATAGAAAAAAGGGCCATTAAGAAATCGTTAGTTTCTTAACAGCCCCTTTTAATTTTCTTCTTTTAATTTTTTTAAATATTCTTTAATTGCCCTTTCATATGAGCCAGTATCTTTTGGTTCATAATATGTTTTATTCAATAATTCATCAGGCATATATTGCTGCTTAACATAATCATTTTTATAGTCGTGTGGATATTTATATTCATATTTTCCACTTTTTAATTCCTTGTTTAAAATATGAGGTGGTATTTTAAATGATGTTAATTCATCTAAATCAGCAATTGCATTATTTATAGCAACGTAAGTAGAATTAGATTTTGGAGAGCAAGCAAGCTCAACTACAGCATATGCTAAAGGTAGTCTTGCCTCTGGCATTCCAAGGCTCATTGCTGCCTGACATGCTGCATAAACTCTAGGACCAGCATTTGGATTTCCAAGACCGATATCTTCATATGCTAAGCACATTAATCTTCTAGTAATAAAATCTAAATCCTCAGTCTTTAGAAGTCTTGCTAAATAGTGTAGGGCAGCATCTGGATCTGAGCCTCTAATTGATTTAATCATGGCAGAAGCAACATCATAGAAGTTCTCACCTTTTTCATCAATTAGGAATGCTTTTTTACCTATTAATGCTTTAGCATTATCTAAATTTATTTCATCTAATAAATTTGTCTCTTCAAGCATATTTAATGCTGTTCTGATTTCACCTGCTGAACAAATTGCTATATAGTCTAAGACATCATCTGGAGTGTCCTTTAGATTTTCTTTTTTTATGGCATTTTTTAGAAGAAGAATAATATCTTCTTTTTTTATTTCATTCATTCTATAAACGTGACATCTAGATCTTACGGCTGGATTAATAGAACGATAAGGATTTTCAGTAGTTAATCCAATAACTATTAGTGAACCATTTTCCATAAATGGAAGTAAGAAATCCTGAACATCCTTTTTCATTCTATGAATCTCATCGATTATACATAATGTTTCAGGATAATATTTAGTTGAGTCAGCTATATCCTTTAATTTTGCTTTAGGGTCTGTAGAGGCATTAAAAGAAAAACAAGATAGAGGATAATTTTTAGAAATTATCTCGGCAATTGATGTTTTTCCACAGCCTGCAGAACCATATAAGATTAGTGAAAAAAGCTTGTTTTGTTCAAGCATTTTTCTAATTACACCAGCTTTTCCACAAAGGTGATCTTGACCAACTATATCGTCTAGATTTTGAGGTCTCATTCTATATGCTAAAGGTTTCATAGTAACCTCCTTTTAATTCATAATTATATTTTATCATACTTTGATATATTTTTCTTAAAAATCTTTAACGAAAATAAAGAATATGATATAATATTTTAAAATATTTTTATTCTTAAAGAATAAATTGGAGGATTTATATGAATTTAAAAGATTATATTACTACAATACCTGATTTTCCACAAAAGGGAATCATGTTTAGAGATATCACATCTTTAATGCAAAATGGAGAAGCATTTAGCTATGCAGTTAAGCAGCTTGCTGAATATGCAAAGTCTAAAGGAGCTACTGTTATAGTAGGTCCAGAGGCTAGAGGATTTATGTTTGGCTGTCCAGTTGCTACTGAGCTTGAACTTGGATTTGTTCCAGTTAGAAAGCCTGGTAAGCTACCTAGAGCTTCAATCTCAGAAGAATATGCATTAGAATATGGTACTAATACATTATCTATTCACGCTGATGCATTAAAGAAGGGCGATAAGGTTGTAATTGTTGATGATCTTCTTGCTACAGGTGGTACAGCACTTGCTGGTGCTCATCTTTGTGAAAGATTAGGTGCAAAGGTTGTCGGTATGGCCTTTGTAATTGATTTAAAGGATTTAAACGGTAGAAAGTTATTAAAGGATTATGATGTATACTCACTTTTAGAATATGAGGGTGAATAATTAAGTCTTTGGAGGTTTTTATATGCAGGATGTTAAGCTTTATAAAGCTCCTGTAAATTATGATGATCTTTATGAATTGACTAAGGATTACATAAAGAAAGAGGAGTCTCAAAAGTTAATAAAGAAAGCTTTTGATGTTGCATCTGAGCTACATTCTAATCAGTTTAGAAAAAGTGGTGAGCCATATATAGTTCATCCTTTTAATGTTGCCTGCATATTAGCTCAATTACATGTAGGACCTGCAACAATAGCTGCAGGCTTACTTCATGATGTTGTTGAGGATACTGAATACACTTATGATGATGTGTTAAGAGAATTTGGTAAAGACATTGCCGACATGGTTGAAGGTGTTACTAAATTAACTCAATTACAATTTTCATCACTTGAACAAAAACAAGCGGAGAACCATCAGCATATGCTACTTGCGATGGGTAAGGATATAAGAGTAATAGTTGTTAAGCTTGCTGATAGATTACATAATATTAGAACACTTGGAGTTTTACCTAAGGAAAAACAAGAGCGTATAGCAAAAGAAACTTTAGATATTTATGCTCCGCTTGCTCACAAACTCGGTATGTTTAGAATCAAGGCAGAACTTGAGGATACTTGTTTAAAATATGTTGATAACACAATGTATAACAAGATTGCAACTCAAATCAAAAATGATTCATCAGCAAGATTACAAAATATCGATCATACAATTGCTGAAATTAAAAAGATATTAGAGCCTTATCATTTCGAATCATTTGAAATAAAAGGAAGAATTAAAAATATCTATTCCATTTATAAGAAGATGGTTACTCAAAATAAGAGCTTTGAGGACATTTATGATGTTTTAGCTGTAAGAGTAATTGTTGGAACAATTGCTGAATGCTATCAGGTGTTAGGTCTAATACATGCTAACTATACTCCAGTTCCAAAAAGATTTAAGGATTATATAGCTGTTCCAAAACCTAATATGTATCAATCACTTCATACAACAGTTATTTCAAATGATGGATTTACATTTGAGGTTCAAATTAGAACTGTTGAAATGGATAAGATTGCTGAATATGGTATCGCTGCTCACTGGGCATATAAGGAAAACGTTGAATATTCCAAGGAAAAGGAACAATTCGAAATTGCTTCTAAGCTAAAGTGGTATGGTGATTTAATTAAGTTTAGTGAAGAAGAAAAGCCTGCTGAATCTAAGGAATATGTTGATACAATAAAAGAAGATATACTACAAGCAAATGTATATGTATATACACCTACAGGTGAGGTTATAGACCTACCTAAAGGTGCAACACCACTTGACTTTGCTTATAAGATTCATACAAATATCGGTAATAAGACAGTAGGAGCTATGGTAAATAACCATATAGTTCCACTTGATTATGAACTTCAAAATGGCGATATTATTTCAATTAAGACTAATAAGAATTCATTTGGTCCATCTGAAAACTGGCTAAAGATTGCCAAAACAACTCATGCTAAGCATAAGATTAAGAGCTTCTTGAATAAGCAAAATAGAGATGTTTTACTTGAACAAGGTAAGAAGGCTTTAGACGATGAATTTAGATTTAGTAAGATTTCTAATTATGATTTAAATGATGAATTTATTTCAAAGTTTAATAAGAATAACATAGATAATATCGAAGATTTATATTTAGAAATTGCTAAAGGAAACATGAGTGTAAAAACTGTTGTTTCAAAATATATTGGTGATGATAATAAGAATATTACTGAAGAAGCAATATCTAAACAAATTGAAAGAAATCAAAGAATATTATCTACAAATTCAGAAACAGGTGTAGTAGTTGAAGGATTAAAAAATCCTCAGCTAAAGCTTGGAAGCTGCTGTAATCCAATTCCTGGTGATCCTATTGTTGGTTATGTAACTAAGGGCTTTGGTATTGTAGTACACCATATGAATTGTATGAATATTAAATCATTCCAAAGAGAAAGATTAATTAATTTGGAATGGGCATCAGATATTGATAGAAAATATCCAGTTTCTATTAAAATTTATGCTAAGAGTAGCATGAATTTATTACTTGAAATAATGAATTGTGTATCTGCAAATAATATGTCTATATTATCAATTAATGCCAATTCAAATCCTAATTTAGAAACTGTAGTTAAATTAAAAGTAATGTGTGCTAATATCATTGAACTTGAAAAGATGATAGTTAACATGAAAAAGATTAAATATGTTTATAACATTGAAAGAGATAATCTATGAGATGTGTAATACAAAGAGTTTTAAAAGCCTCTTGTGAGGTTGAAGGTAAAATAGTTTCTAAAATCGATAATGGTTATATGATTTTAGTGGGCTTAGAACAAAGTGATACTATAGAAGAGGTTAAGCTACTGGCTAAAAAGACAATTGGACTTAGAGTTTTTTCAGATGAAAACGGAAAAATGAATTTAAGTATCAATGATGTTAAAGGTAAAATATTAGCTATATCACAATTTACATTATATGCAGATAGTAAGCATGGCAATAGACCGTCATTTACTAATGCCATGAAATATGATTTAGCAAATGACTTATACGAAAAATATTGTGATATTATCAGTGAATTTGGTATAGAGGTACAAAAGGGTGTATTTGGTGCCGATATGAAGATAGAGCTCATAAATGATGGGCCTGTAACTATAATTTTAGATTCTAAGGAATTGTAGGTGATTTGAAGTGTATTATTTATTTATGGATCAAAAATGTCAAACACTAAATGAATTAGGTTTATTGTTTCAACAAAATTTTGATGCTGCAAAGGAAAACATATTTTCTAATACAAAGAAATTCATAAAATTTGTTAAGAAATGTGATAAGAAACTAGCTAAAGAGGTAGTTGATGTTTTAGTATCTACTAAATATAAAGGTAATGCAGTTACATTCTTAATTTTTATGTTTTGTGAAGACCCTGTAGTTGTTATTAATGGCGTTAATCTAGATTTCAACCAATTTATTGAAATAGTTGGTAGAAATAAGGATAATGTCGCTATTAAAGCATTTATAGAGGATTTTGGTATTAGTAAAACATATGCTAAATTAAATATTGATAAGAAGCTAGCAACAGATGCCTTTTATATTGAAAAATCATTTAATGATGACTTCACCTATAAATATCTATCTTCATATTTAAAAATTGATTATACTGAAAATTTAAATGGTTATATTTCTAATTTATTCATATATGATGAAGAAAAATTTAGAAGAGCTTTAAAGATTATCAAAAATGAAGATTTCTTAATGACCTTAGCTCATAAGACAAATTTTAAGTCTATCTATGAGGTAAGACATTCTTTATATCCTATTTTTGAGGTTTTAAAACTTTTAAGAGCCGAATATGAAGAGGCAGACTTATTAAAGGTAGTAAATGATTCTCATTTCTATTGGATGTTTGATAATTTTGATAAATATAATTACCATAAGAGTGTAAAAGATATCAAAGAGTTCTATGTTAAACTTAAAAAAGAATATCAATCTAAGAAAGCAAAAGATTTTTCTTATGAAATTGAGGTTGCTCAAAAGTTATATAACGAGTATTTATTATTCGTTGCTAAATTTAAAGAAGGCCTAATAACAGTTAATACTAAAAAATATGATGAAAGATTATATGTTTTAGATAAGCCTTATTGTGCAACTTTGATAACTACTGATTATATGAAAAATCATCCGGTTAAGCTTTCTACAGCTGAGGTTGCAACTGAAGAGGAGCATGTTGATATTGAATATGCTAAAGAAGTAAATTTGGAGACTGAACAGGATAAGGAATTTGCTTTAGATGAGGATGAGGTTCAAGAAGAATTTATAGAGAAAAATGAAATAACAAAAGAAGAAATTGCTAAATATAATAAAATATTTAGAAAACAAAAGAGATTTACTTCATTTGCACTTTTAGCTTCATTCTTTGTCGCAATTTTAACTGGACTAGCTGCAGTATTATATTTCTTACCTGAAAATATTATTCAGACAGTAAGAGATATTTTAGCAAAGGCTAATTTAGAATTATTTGTTAAAAATATAAATGATAGTATTATTTATTTTGGAGCAGTAGGTGGTGGTTTATTTGTTGCAATTATTCTAGCTGTTATTATTAACACTAGAAGAACAAAGGCAAATGATAGATTATCAGATTACCTAAATCTTATGCAAGGTGAAAAGGGTAAAGGTAAAAACACAGCTGCTAAACAAAAGAAATTAGAAAAGATTTTAAATGATCTTGCTGGCTATAAGAAAAAAATTTATAGACCTCAAATCATTTTAACAACAATGTTAATGGTTATAGTTGCTACTATGCATGCATGTGGTGTATATGTTTATATTAATTTTATTGTTGAAGTATTCAGTAATGATTTATATAAATATTTAGCATTAGGTGTTCCTGCTGGTGTAGCATTATTATATGGAATAATAAGAAGGAAAAAGGGTGCAATGTCTATGCTATTTATTGATTTAATCGCTTATGGTGTAGCTGTTACATTCCTATATGTACTAAAATGAGAATTTATATGGTAAGCCTTGGATGTGCTAAAAACCAGGTTGATTCAGAGCTTGTACTTGGTGCTCTAAAGAATCAAACTGAAGTTGTAGCAACTCCAGAAGAGGCAGATTTAATTATGGTAAATACTTGCGCTTTTATTGAGCCGGCAAGAAAAGAAGCTATAGATACCATTTTAAGCTTACTAGATTATAAGAAGAAAATGGTTGTTTTAGGCTGTCTTCCACAACGTTATAAAGATGAAATTAAAAAATTAATACCTGAGGTTGATAGATTTATAACTATAGATGAATATTCAAATATTGGTAATATTATTAATTCAGTAATGAATTCAGATTATAAATTTAACGAAATATCATTCTTAGATAGAATTTATTCAACTCCATCATATATGAGATATGTAAGAATATCTGATGGCTGTTTAAATAGATGTGCTTTCTGTGCTATTCCTTTAATTAGGGGAAGATTAAAAAGTAGAACTATTGAAGATATAGTTTCTGAAGTTAAACAAGCAGTATCTGAAGGTGTATATGAAATTAATTTAGTTTCTCAAGATACTACAAAATATGGCTTTGATGTATATAAGAAGCTAGCTCTAATTGATTTACTTTCTGAAATTTGTAAAATTGAAGGCGATTTTAAGGTTAGATTATTATATTTATATCCTGATATTGTAACTGATGAATTAATTGATTTTATTAAAAACAACGATAAGATTATGCCTTATTTTGATATTCCTATTCAGCATTCAGAAGATAAAATTCTAAAGGCTATGATAAGAAGAGGAAATAGAGAATATTTAGTTAATCTATTTAATAAAATTAAGACAGCTATTCCTCATGCAATATTACGTACAACATTAATTGTTGGCTTCCCTTATGAGGAAGAAGCTGATGTTGATAATATGATTTCATTTATAAAAGAAATTAAATTTGATAGACTTGGTGCTTTTACATTCTCTTTAGAGGAGGATACTAAGGCGTGTGAATATCCAAATGTAATTTCTAATGATGAAAAGAATAGAAGATATGAAAAACTAATGAATGCTCAACGTGAGGTGGTTTTAGAAAAAAATAAAGCCTTAGTTGGACAAACATTAAAGGATTGTTTTATTATCGGCTATGATGAAGAATCATATTTTTATGTAGCTAGAAGCTATGCATACGCACCAGATGAAATAGATGGTGTAATTTATGTTGCTGCTAAAAATGAACTTAAATTAGGTCAAAGAGTTAATGTTAAGATTTTAGATTATGATGAATATACATTAACAGGTGAGCAAGTTGAAGATTAATGTAGTATTATATCATCCTGAAATTCCTCAAAATACAGGTAATATTATGCGTAGCTGTGTAGGCTTTAACGCTAAGCTTCATTTAATTAAACCCTTAGGCTTTAAGCTTGATGAAGATAAAATTAGAAGAAGCGCACTTGATTATTACCAATATATCAATTATGAGGTATATGAAAATTTCAGCGATTTTAAAGAAAAGAATAAAGGTAAATATTATTTTTTAACTAGATATGGTCATAAATCTCCATCTACAATTAATTTTAAAGAAACAGATGAAGATATTTATTTAATATTTGGTGCTGAATCTACAGGTATAGCTTATGACATCTTAAAAGATAATTTAGATGATTGTTATAGAATACCTACAACAGATAAGATTAGAAGCCTAAATTTAAGTAATTGTGCAGCTATTATGCTCTTTTTAGCTTCTGAACAATTAAATGTAAATGGTGAGGTAATCGGTCATGAGCCTGATACATTTAAGGGTGAAGATTTTATTGATAATATAGATGTAAATAGTCTAGATTATAAGCATAAGGAGCACTAAAATGAAAAAGGATAAGATAATTAATTGGTCCGTTTTAGGCCTTGCTACCTTGTTTGTAATCTTATATATCGTTAATAAAGAACAAAAATTATCATATATTTATTTAATAATAGGTGCAGTTTTGTGTCTGGTTTATGCTTTCTTAGCTGATCACTCTTTAAGAAAATCTAAGAAGGAAAATACAGAAGAATCACAAAAGGCAGATAAATTATTTAAGAATAAAATATATGAAAATAAAGATTTAAATCCTTTAACTCAAGTTATTTATGATATTTATAATGATAATGTTGAAGAATTTAACGAAATAATTAAAAAAACTGCATGTGATTTAACATATGACTATGATGAACAAGATAAAACTTTTTATTTACAAATTGATTGTGTATTAGGAAATAAAAAAGATGTTTTTGTTGTAGACTTAATGGGAAATTCAAAAGAACAAGCCTTAGTTTCTAAGGAAGGCGAAGAGGATGTTTCTAAATTAACATATGATGAGCTTTTAGCTAAATTAATTGGTCTAGTTAAATCAAATGTTAAGACTAGTGATAAAGTTGATTTTGTAATTAAGTCACCAAAATGGGAATTAGTTTTATATATCGTTTTTGCAGTTGGTATGATAGGTGGTATTATAGGTGTTGTTATAGCTAAACTAACAAATGGCTTTGAAACAAGTGCTATGATTGCTTTAATTTGTGTTTTTTCAGCATTTTTATTGTTATGTGGTGCTGGAATATATGAATATGTTAAAGTAGAACTAAGATTAGAAAATGGTGTTTTTACCTATAGAGGTTTTTTTAAAACTCAGAGTTGTAATGCAAAGGATGTTAAAGCCGTAATGGTTGATACATCTACTAATTCACTAAAGGTTATTTTTGTTGGAAAGAATAATCAAACATTAATAAAATATAGAGATTTAGGAACAACTTTTAAGAGTGGAGAATTAAAAAGAAGTTTAAATTATTATAAGATTCCACTTAGAATTGATTATGTTTTATAAGATTTTTAAAGCTTTCGCTTAGCGAAGGCTTTTTATTATGTAGTAAAAATCATTATTGTATCAATATAATTATTTATTGATTTAATATTTAATAATGTTATTATGGCTATATTATGGATAAGAATGAAACTTTAAAATATTATTTTGGATATGACAAATTAAAAATTGAACAGGAAGAAATAATAGATTCAGTATTAGAAGGAAAAGATACAATAGGAGTACTTCCTACTGGCTTTGGTAAATCTATTACATTTCAGCTTCCAGCTTTAATGTTTGCAGGTATAACTATAGTAGTCACACCACTTATAGCGTTAATGCAAGATCAAGTCTTAGAATTAAAAGAGAAGAATATTTATGCTGAATACATTAATTCACTTCAAACTAAAGAAGAACAAAATGAAATATATGAAAGATTATTAAAATATAAAATAAAGATTTTATATGTGTCTGCAGAAAGATTATTAAATGAAGAATTTATTAATTTAATTAAAAGAATAAAAATTGATTTCTTTGTTTGTGATGAAGCCCATACTTTGCTTTGGAGTGAGGATTTTAGAAAAGCATTAGGATTAATACCACTTTTTATTAAAAAGCTTTCTTATAGGCCTAAAATGCTTGCTTTAACAGCTACGGCAACCCCAAAAACAATAAATAAGATTATTAGATTATTAGAATTAAATAATCCTAATATAATTAAGAATGATTGTGATAGAAATAATATATATTATAGGATAATAAAAACAAATAATAAGGATGAAGAATTAATCAAATATTTGAAGGATAAAAATGAGCATATTCTAATATATTGTTTAACTATAAAAAATGTTATACATGTATATAATTTATTAAAGGATAAATTTAAAGTATTAGTTTATCATGGAGCACTTGATTCAAATATGAAAAAATATGCTTTAGAAGCATATAGAAATAATAAATGTAAAATAATTGTTTGTACAAATTCTTTTGGAATGGGAATTAATATAAAAGATATTAGATATGTTATAGAATATGATATTCCAGCATCAATTGAAGATTTAGTGCAACAACTAGGTAGAGCTTCTCGAGATGGTAAATATGCAGAAGGAGTTGTTTTGTTTAATATCAATGATATTAAAACTATAGAATATTTTATAAATAGTATAGATGATGAAGAAAAAAGCTATAGTGAGATTGTAGATATTAAAAGAGAAAAAATTGATAAATTAGATAAGGTTATTAATTTATGTTTATCAAAAAAATGCATAAGAAAAAATATTGCAAATTATTTCGGTTTCAAGACCAATTTTAAGTGTATGATGTGCTCAAATTGTAAGAAAAGCTAGATTTATAAAAAAATCTAGTTTTTTTTAAAATATTATATTGACTTTAGATTTTCTTTTGGTATAATAACTAATGCAGCACAAAATTGGACCCTTAGCTCAGTTGGTAGAGCAACTGACTCTTAATCAGTGGGTCTGGAGTTCGAGTCTCCAAGGGTCCACCAGTTATAAATATTCAAGAGACATTTTGTAATGTCTCTTTTTTTTGTAATAATGTTTTAATATGTTTATAATTGCTAACTATTATTGTATAATAAATTGTAAGTATTTAAGGAAGGAGCATTAACTATGAGCTTTATTAAATATGTAACAGATAATTATGTTATGCTATATGAGCTTTTAGGTTTATTAATTATTTTATTAATTAGTGCTCATATTCCTGTATTAATGAAAAAATATACAAGAATGGCTATAATTTTGACATTAGCCTCATCTATAGTTCATGTTTTAGAGGTGTGGACTCAAACCTTTGAAACATTTAGTGGTTGGCGTGCTTTTCTTACAGCTACAAAATATACGTTATATCCTTTAATATTATGGATGCTAGTAGAAATAGTTTCGATTGTATTAAGACATAGAAGTATTTCAACAAAATGGAAACTAATTTTGTTAATTCCAGAATTTGTTGTTATACCACTTTATTACACTTCACAGTGGAGTGGCCTTATATTTAAATATACATTAGATAATATCTATACAGCTGGACCTTTAAGTAAGCTTCCTTATGTTATATTTGCAGTATATTTGTTGTTGTTTTTAATTGAGAATAATGTACTTTTAAAGAATTATTCTGCAAGAAATAAAATTATTGTTATTTATATATCTTTAGGGGCAATTCTTGGGGCAGTATTATATTTAGCATTTACTGAAAATGATGATTTTAATCCAATATTTACGTCAGCGCTTGCTTTCTATTATTTATTTGTATATATTTATATGGCAAGTATTGATCCATTAACATCTCTTTTAAATCGTCAAAGCTACTATAATGATATGAAGATACATGCTAAAAAAATAGCGGCAGTTGTATCAATAGATATGAATGATTTAAAATACTATAATGATACATTTGGTCATGAACAAGGTGATGTAGCCTTGATTAGTATAGCTAATATATTAATCAAAGAATTTAAATATCACGCTGGAGTATACCGTGTAGGCGGAGATGAATTTACAATTTTCTATTATGATTTAACTGAAATAGGTGTAATAGAAAGAATTAAGGAAATGAAGGATGAGCTAGAAAAAACAGAATATAGATGTGCCTTTGGATATGCGATGCGAAGATCTGATTTACCTTTAGATAAAATGATTAGTTTAGCTGACTCAAGAATGTATGAGGATAAGAAATTAATAAAGAAAAAAACAGAAGAAATGGAATAGTTCTAAACTATTCCTTTTTGTTTTAAAAAACTATATATATTTTTAATATATGTGTAGCATTATCAAATTGAAAATAATATGAAAATAATATATAATAATAAAGAAATAAAGAGGAAAATTATATGCTTAAAAATATTATTTTAATGCTTAAGGGCATGCTATTTGGGGCGTCTAATTTAATACCTGGTGGAAGTGGTGGAACTACTTTAGTTGTTTGTGGAATTTATGAGGAAACTTTAAGTTCTATAACAAACTTAAAAAAGGAATTTAGAAAATCATTTTTCTTTTTACTTTTCTTACTTATAGGAACTATTATTGGAGTAATAACAGGCTCTTTATTAATTAAGAAGGTTTTACTTGCCTCTATTCCTTTTGTTACATATTGCATGTTTTCTGGTTTTATTATTGGTACATTACCTAATTTAATTAAACCATATATCAATAAAATAAATTGGAAATATATAATTGGATTTATTATTTCAATGGCTTCAGTAATTGGCTTATTATTCTTGGGTTTTTCAATAAATAATAACAGTATTAATTTTGGTGATACATTACAATTTAAGGATTATTTGTTACTATTTATCTGTGGATTTGTTGGTATATTTGCTATGATAGTTCCAGGTGTATCTGGAATCTTAATATTCTTAATTCTAGGATATTATGGAATATTTTTAGATGCTATTAATAATGTATATCATATTCATACAATGCTAGAAGCAATTAAAATTGGTCTTCCTGTTGGCCTTGGTATGATTGCTGGTATTTTTCCTGCATCAATATTGATGAAATTCTTATTGAAGAAATTCCCGATTGGTACTTATTTTTGTATATTTGGATTTGTTGTTGGTTCAATAGTTTGTTTATTTATTAGCTATTTCCATGAATATCCAAATCCTGATAAACTTAATTTAGCATTTGGTATTGTTGGACTTTTCGCATTAATATTAATAAGCTATTTTATAACAAAATTAGCTAATAACAAGAAGAACAAAGTTGAGTGAAATTAACTTTGTTTTTTGTTTGAAAGATAACATTATATGTTATATAATTATTTGGCGGTGGTGCTTTTATGGAAAAGTATGAGATAAATAAGTTCATAACAGAATATAAAAAAAGAATAGAAGATTTATATTTTGCTTTTAATGTTGAACAAAATAAACAAGAATATGATGAATTAAAAAATAAAATAGAAGCTCCAGATTTTTGGAATGATCAAAAAAGTGCTCAAAAAATTATTGCTGATGCTAATTTAATTAAAGAGAAATTAGATTCATACAATTTAGCGAATTCTAGATTTAATGATGTGTTAGAATTAATTGAGCTTTCTGAAATAGATGAACAAGCCTTAGAAATGCTTGATGATGAAATAGAAGACTTTAAAAAGGCTTTTGAGGAAATTGAGGAAAAGGCATTACTTTCAGGAAAATATGATTATAATGACTGTATTTTAGAATTACATCCAGGTGCTGGTGGAACAGAATCAATGGACTGGGCATTGATGCTTTTTAGAATGTATAATAGATATTGTCAAAAAAATGGATTAAAGGTTACAATCCTAGATTACCAAGCTGGTGATGAAGCTGGTATTAAATCTGTTACTATGGCAATTAAGGGTGAATATGCATATGGTATGTTAAAAGGCGAAAGAGGAGTTCATAGATTAGTTAGAATTTCTCCATTTGATTCTAACGCTAGACGTCATACATCTTTTTGCTCATGCGATGTATCACCTCAAATTAAGGAAGCAGATGATGTTGTAATTAAGGATGAAGATATTAGAATTGATACATTCTTAGCATCTGGTCATGGTGGTCAAGGTGTTAACACAACATATTCAGCTGTAAGAATTACCCATTTACCGACAAATATTGTTGTTACATGTCAAAATGAAAGAAGTCAATTAAAGAATAAGGACATTTGTATGAGTGTCTTAAAATCTAAATTATTAGAATTAGAACTAAAAAAACAGGAAAGCGAATTAAAGAATATTAAAGGAGAACAAATGGCTATAAATTTCGGTTCTCAAATTAGATCTTATGTATTTACACCATATACTATGGTTAAGGATCATAGAACTAATTTTGAGAATTTCAATGTTGAAGCTGTAATGGATGGAGAACTTGGTGGCTTCATTGATGCTTATTTAAAATATATAGCTAGTGGTAAATAATGGAAGATTTAAAAAAATTAAAAATTAAAAAGTTTTTAACTCAATACGCTTTTATTAGCTTTGGTGTATTTTTATTAATACTAGGTTTTTTCTATTTCTTAGAGCCAGGTGGAATTGTACTTGGTGGTATGCTTGGTATTTCAATTATCATATCACCAGCATTAGAGGCTGCAGGTAGCTGGTTTACTTCATCTATATTTATTTACATAGTTAACGCAGTTTGTCTAGTATTGGCATTAATATTTATTGGTAAGGATTTTTTCTTAAAGACAATTTATGCCTCAATTTTATCACCTACAATATTATTTATATTTGAAAAAACATTAGATCCTAATTTTTTCTATAATACTATTAGTGATGGTAATAAACAGTGGATATGTCTTGTTTGTGGTACAATACTATCTGGACTAGGTATAGGTATTGCCGTTAAATATAATGGATGTACAGGTGGTATGGATGTTATTCAAAAAATAATATCAAAATATTTAAAGGTACCTATGTCTACAACTATGTATGTCACAGATATGCTAGTTGTTTTAGTGTATGGACTTGGATTTAATCCGTTTACATATAATATTGAAAATGTAGTTTATGGCGTTTTAGGTGTATTTGCTACAGGATATATAGTTGATTTTGTAGCACTAAGTTTAAAGCCAAGAAGAACTATGTATGTAATTACAAAAAATCCAGAAAAAATTAAGCAATTAATATATGATAATCTAAATAGAGGTGTAACATTCAATAAGGTTGTTGGTGGCTATACTGGTGATGACCAGGTTATGGTTATCTGTACAATGGATAAGAATGAAGCTTATAGAATGACTTCAATTGTTAGCCAAGAAGATCCTAAGGCCTTTACCTTCGTAACTTCATGTAAAGAGGTTAGAGGCGAATACGACAGAAAGGGCATATTATGATAGTTACTAATTTAAAAAAATTAAAAAATAATAATTATTTAGTTACTATTGATGATACAGATTATAAATTTGATGAAGAGATTATTTTAAATTATCGCCTAGTAAAAGGAAAAGAATTAGATGAAAAGACTTTAAATGATGCGATAATTAAAAATAATATTGCCGTTTATTATAACAAGGCTTTAAATTATGCTGCTAAATATCAAAAGGGTTCAAATGAAATCTATGATTATTTAAAGAAATATGACCTTGATGATAAGGATATTTATTTTATTATTAATAAGCTAAAATCAATTAAATTAATTGATGATAATAAATTAATAAATAATTTAGTATCTAGCTTAGTAAGAAATGCAAATGGAATTAATATGATAAAAGAAAAGCTTTATCAAAAAAAGTTTAATTCTACTTTAATTGATGAAGCTATAAAATCTATTGATTATGATGAATATTATGAAGCTTTAAATAAATTAGTTATAAAGGCAAAAGAAAAATATAAAAAAGAAGAAAATGATTATAAAAGAATAATTAAAATTAAAAATTATCTTTTACAAAGAGGCTATACCTATAATGATATAGAAACTATTGATATAAAGGCATAAAAAGCCTTTTTTTTATTGCTATTTTATTATATAATAAAATAAATGAGTTCAATTACAGAAAGGAATTTTAATACATATGGGTGTTAGAGAAAAAATTGATGCAAACTTTTTATATTTTTTTGACCAAGGACAAAGCTATAAATCATATGAAGTCTTTGGTGCGCATCTAGTAAAGGATGAAAAGGGTAATAATGTTGCCTGTGAATTCTGCTTATATGCTCCTAATGCTAAAAGAGTGCAATTAGTAGGAGAATGGAATAATTTTGAAGAGAATAAGCATGAACTTTATTGTATAGATGAGAAAGGTATATGGTATGCTAAGCTTGAAGGTAATTATGAATGGCAAAGATATAAATATTTAATTACTACTCATCAAGGTGAAAATCTATATAAGGCAGATCCATATGGCTTTTATACTCAAATTAGACCATGTCAAGATTCTAAGGTTTATGATATTGAAGGCTATAAATGGAATGATGATACTTGGATGTATACAAAAGAAAAGACATATGATAAGCCTGTTTTAGTATATGAAATGCATTTAGGCTCTTGGAAAAGAAAAGGACCTGGAGATAATGATTTTTATATGTTTAACGAAATTGCTCCAATGCTTGTTGAATACTTAAAGGACTTTGGCTATACACATGTTGAGGTAATGCCTATTTATGAGCATCCACTTGATGCATCATGGGGTTACCAAGGAACTGGCTACTATGCAGTTACTCCACGTTATGGTGTCCCTAAAGATTTTATGTATTTTGTTGATTTATTACATCAAAATGGTATCGGTGTAATTATGGACTGGGTTCCAGGTCATATTTGTAAGGACCCTCAAGGTCTATATAGATTTGATGGTACATATCTTTATGATTATCAAGATGAATCTATAAGAGAAAATAAGGAATGGGGTACAGCAAACCTAGATTTAGGTAAAGGCGTTACTCAAAGCTATTTAGTTTCTAATGCGATATTCTATATGAAATATTTCCATATAGATGGCTTTAGAATTGATGCTGTATCAAATATCATCTATTATTTAGGAAATGTTAATAGAGGTCAAAATGCTGGAGCCTGTGAATTTTTAAAGAAGCTTTCTGGTGTATTATTTAATGAAGATGATAGAATCTTATTATGCGCAGAAGATTCATCAAGTCATCCTGGTGTAACAAAGCCTTGCTCAATGGGAGGTTTAGGCTTCAACTATAAGTGGGATATGGGCTGGATGAATGATACATTAAAATATTTTAAGCTAGATCCTATTTATAGAAAATTCCATCATAATCAATTAACATTTAGTATGGCTTATTATTATAATGAACAATTTATGCTACCTTTATCTCATGATGAGGTTGTTCATATGAAGGGATCTTTAGTAAATAAGATGCCGGGTGATCAGTGGCAGCAATTTGCAAATTATCGATTATTAATTGGCTATATGATGACTCACCCAGGAAAGAAACTTTTATTTATGGGTAATGAGCTTGCATCATATGATGAATGGCATTTTGAGGGAGAACTTCCTTGGCATATTTCAAGATTCCCTATTCATGATGCCGCAACTAGATTTGTTAAGGATATGACAAAGCTATATAAGAATACTAAGGAATTCTGGCAATTAGATTATAACCCTGATGGATTTAAGTGGATTGAAGCTGATAACGCAGATCAATCAATTTATGTATTTGAACGTCATTCCGTTGATAATCATGTAATCGTAGTTATGAACTGCACACCTGTTACATATGATAATTATAGAATCGGTGTTGAAGGCGATTATATGTATGAAGAAATTATAAATTCTGATAAGGATATTTATAATGGTTCTAATAGAGTTAACCCAATTCCTATTACTGTCCAAGATGTACCTTGGCAGCATAAGGAAAGATCAATTCTAATGACTGTTCCACCTCTTGGAATTTCAGTTTTAAGACCTATTGAAAAACCAAAAGCAGAAGCAAAACCAAAGAAGACAACAACAAAAACAACAACTAAAAAAACTACTAAAAAGAAGCAATAAAACGTATACAATTAAAAATTATATTTTTAAATATATATTTTTATGGTATACTTTAACATGTAGTTTTTAGCAATATTAAAAGAAAATGGAGATTATTTATGAAATATAATGCATTTGATAATGTGAAAAATTTTAAAGAAGCTTTCGTAGCTGCAGTAGAAAATCACTATGCAGTAGATTTTAAGGATTCTACACCTTATCAACAATATGTTGTATTAGGCGAATTATTAAGATTAAAGATAGCTGACGATTGGAAAAGATCTAAAAAATTAGTTAAAGAAAATCATTTAAAAAGAGTATTCTATTTTTCAATGGAATTCTTAATGGGTAGAATGATTACAAATAACCTAATGAATGCTGGCGTATATCCAGTTGTTAAGAAGGCCTTTGAAGAAATGGGTATCGATATTAACGAGGTAGAACACCAAGAAACAGATGCCGGTTTAGGTAATGGTGGTTTAGGAAGACTTGCTGCCTGCTTTATGGACTCAGTAGCATCTTTAGGCTTACCTGTTTATGGTAACTGTATCAGATATAGATATGGTTTCTTTGAACAAGGTATTAAAAATGGTTATCAAGTTGAACACCCAGATAGATGGTTAAAGGATATCAACGTTTGGGAATTAAGAAAGGATGAGGACTCAGTTGAAATTCCTTTCTATGGCTATATTGATATTCAAAATGAAAATGGTAAATTAAAGGTTAAACATAAAAATGCTGAATATGTTAAGGCTGTACCATATGATATTCCTATTATTGGCGATAACAACCATGTTATTACATCACTAAGATTATGGAGTGCAGAACCAGCAAATACATATCCTGCAACTGACCCATTTGAATATAATAGAAAATTAAGAGAAATTTCATCCATGTTATATCCAAATGATGATACATATGAAGGAAAAGAATTAAGATTAAAACAACAATATTTCTTCGTATCAGCAGGTGTAAGAAGTGCTATCGCATCACATAAGCAAAATTATAGAACAGTTAAAAACCTAGATGAAAAATTATTATTCCATATCAACGATACTCACCCTGCAATGATTGTTGCTGAATTAATGAGAATTTTAGTTGATGAGGAGCATTTAGAGTGGGATGAAGCATGGAATATTACTAAGCATTCATGCGCTTATACTAACCATACAATTTTAGCTGAAGCACTAGAAAAATGGCCAATAGATTTATTTCAAAATTTATTACCAAGAGTATATACAATCATTGAAGAAATCAATAGAAGATTAATGATTGAATTTGCTGAAAAGTTTGGACCAAATTCACCAGAAGCATATAAGATGGCAATCCTAAAGGATGGCCAAGTTCATATGGCTAATTTAGCTATTCATGGCTCATTTAGTGTAAATGGTGTTGCAGCATTACATACTGAAATTTTAAAGAATATTGAAATGAAGGTATTTAATGATTATTATCCTGGTAAATTTAATAATAAGACAAATGGTGTAACTCATAGACGTTGGTTATTACATATTAACCCAGAGCTAGTAGAGGTATTAAATAAGATTTGTCCTGATTGGGTAAAGGATCCAGAAACTGAATTTGAAAAGTTATTACCTTATGCTGATGATCCAAAAATTCAAAAAGCATATTCTACTATGAAGAGTAAGAGAAAACAAGCATTAGCTAATAAGATTTATGCATCTCAAGGTATTTCTCTTGATACAAATTCTATTTTTGATGTTCAAGTTAAGAGACTTCATGAATATAAGCGTCAGTTAATGAACGCTCTACATATTATGTATATCTATAATAGATTAAAGACAGATCCAGCATTTAGAGATAATTATTATCCTCATACATTTATTTTTGGTGCTAAATCAGCATCAGGCTATGTTTTAGCTAAGAAGATTATTAAATTAATTAATACAATCGCTGATAAGGTTAATAATGATTATGAAACAAATTCACTATTAAAAGTAGTATTTGTTGTTAATTATAATGTTACATATGCTGAAACAATTATTCCAGCTGCAGATGTATCTGAACAAATTTCAACAGCTTCTAAAGAAGCTTCAGGTACTTCAAATATGAAGTTCATGATGAATGGCGCTATTACACTAGGTACTATGGATGGTGCTAACGTTGAAATTCATGATCTAGTTGGTGATGATAATATCGTTATTTTTGGTATGAGTGCAAAGGAAGTAACAGATATTTACGCTAATGGTGGTTATAATCCAATGGATTATTATCAAAATGATGGTCGTATTAAGACAGTTATCGATCAATTAACAAATGGATTCTTTGAGAATGTTGCAAAGGATGAATTTGAAATGATTAGAGATAGATTATTAACTCAAGATTCATTCTTCGTATTAAAGGATTTCGCATCATATATTGAAGCACAAGAAAAGATTAATGAATTATATAAGGACCAAAAGAAGTGGCTTCATATGTCTATTGTTAACACAGCTAAGTCTGGCTTCTTCACAACAGATAGAACAATGAGACAATATAATGATGACATTTGGAAATTAGAGCCAATTAAATTAGATAAGTAATTAGGAGGGCAGATGCCCTCCTTTTAGGAGATATTATGGTAGAATTTAAAAAAGAATTAGAAATAGATGAAAAAATAAATAAATTAAGCTCAATTACTAGAATTTTATCTATAATTAGACTAATTCTTGCCATAAATTTAGTAATTTGGGTTATTTGTGCTTTTTCTTATTTAGGAATATATATCTATATAGCTATAGCTTCATTCGTAGTTACACTATTATTCTTATTATTTTCAAATAAGGCATATATATCACTTTCTTTTTACAAAAAGAAAAAGGATGTTTATATTTCACATAAAAGAAGAAGAGAATTAAAACTTAATTATTTTACAGATAATGGTAAGGATTTCTTAAATAAAGATGATTATAAGCTTGCTGATTTAGATGTTTTTGGTAAAGGTTCTTTATTCCAATATCTAAATGTAGCTAAAACAAAGCCTGGAAGAGAATTATTAGCTAATAGCTTAAAAAATAATGTTAATAATCCTAAGGAATATTCTGATACAATTCTTGCAATGTCAAATGAAAATATAGTTGATATAGAAGCTTCACTTTTAGAATTTAAGGATAATGCTAAAAATGTTAATTATGAGGAATATACATCAGTATTAGGTAAAAAAATTGAATTTAATATAATGTTTTTATTACCGTTGTTTTCTTTAATTGCTACTATATCATATTTAATTATTTCAATTATTAATAATTATAATATGCTACCAGTATTATTCTTAGTTATCGCAACAATTGCCCTATCTAAAATATTTTTAGATAATGATGTATTTAGACTAGATGCATCTAAATATTATAGCTTATCAAATGCTTATTATAATTTATCAAAAACAATAATTGATACTAATTTTGAAGATGATTATTATAAAAAATTACAATCTACAATAAATAGTAGACTTACTGATCTAAAAAGATTTAAAACTATATATTCTTGGTTACTTACAAGAAAGAATTTAATAGTTAATTTAGTTTTAAATATATTTGCGTATGACTTCTTTATGATTATTTTTTATAACTCATTTATAAAAACAACTATAGATTTAGAAGAATTGTTTAAAGCTATAGCTGAAATAGAAGTATTAACATCATTTTCGACTATCGCTGTTGATAATGAGATTTACTCAAAACCAACTGAAGATGATAAAATTAGTGCTAAAAATATGTATCATCCACTAGTTAAAAATTGTGTAAAAAATGATTTTACACTTGATGGTGGTGTTGTTTTAACTGGATCTAATATGTCTGGTAAAACTACATTTATGAGAACTTTAGGTATAAATCAAATACTTGCTAACGCTAATGCATTATGCTTTGCTGAAAGCTTTAGTACAAATTACTATAATATTTATACATCACTCAGAGCTAATGATATGCTTCAAGAAGGAATTTCTACATTCTATGCTGAAATACTTAGAATGAAGAAGGCTAACGAGGCTATAAAGAATGAAAAATGTTTAATATTAATTGATGAAATATTTAAAGGAACTAATGCTTATGAAAGAATTAGTGCTTCATTTAAGGTAATTGATAAATTTAATGAATATAAAGCATTATTTATAATTTCAACTCATGATTTTGAACTTTGTGATGCTAAAAATATCACAAATTATCATTTTAATGAAGATTATGATAATGATAATAAGATATCATTTGATTATAAAATAAAAGAAGGTAAATGCTTAAGTAAAAATGCATTATACCTTCTAAAAATGGCAAATATTATTGAAGATTAATTAAATAATTGATTTGGGGGATGATTATGAGTAATTCTATTATGGTTGGTTTAATGGCCTTGGCAAAAATTGGAGTAATCACATCAGACTATAGGTATGATGATCAACTTGTTAACTATCAAATGATAGCAGATTATATAGGAGAAAAAGTTGAATATAATGATTATGGTTATTATGTCACGAATACATTATATTGTGAAGATTTATATACATTCTCAGGGGAGAATAGATATTATGATTTAGAATGGGAAAATGGCTTTTTGATTTTTGACAAAAAAAATCAAAAAATAACAGAATTATCCATGTGTTCTAATTCTCCATATTATGAATATATTGAAAGCTTTAAAATATATGATGAGGCATCGTATGATAAGTATTGTGCGTATTATGATTATGATTTTATTAATGTATTAACCGGAAAAAAAGTATTGAGTTCGCAGATTACTAGAACACAGGAGAAAAATCCTAAAGATTATTATATTAAACGTCTACCTGGCGATGATGCACATTTGGTTTCAAACTCATTTTATTTTACTAAATTAGGAACTATGCATGCTGATAATTATCAAGATACTTGCAGCTTAGTTGCGACAGAAGTCATATTAGGATATTATGATACTTTTTTAACTGATAAAATGGTTGATGAAAAATATGATATTATATCTGACGAAAAAATAGATAGCGATGATATCATGTTATTTGAACAATCACCTGGGGTAGATAGCATTGACTATGGTTTTAATCGTTTTCATGATTATCTGATTGGATTATCACGTGATATTTGTGGAATAGAACCGGTTGGTGGCATGACTCCAGAAGAAACAGTAAATGTAATAAAGGCTTATTTGAATAGAAAAAATATTAACTATGAATTGAATTATTCTGAAGGTAATTTTATAGATACTTTGATGCAAACAGCTATTTCTTTAATAAAATCGGCAATCGATGCTGGACGACCTTTAATTGTTGGTACAAAAGAACATTCTACAGTTGCTTATGGATATGATAATGATTATGTGTATGTTGTGACAGGATGGGGGTATGCTGCTGCAGCATCATGGGATATTTTTAGAGCTGATTTGTCGAATTTGTATGATGTTTCGGCGATAGATATAAAATTTACTAATCTTGTGGAGCATTGTCACTCAAACAATTATTACTCACTATCAACAAATAATTATATTTGCCCTTGCGGTATGTTATTTAAAGAAAAACGTATTAATCCTTCTGAATATCATTTTGAAGAGCAGTATTATTTTTATAATAAAAGCCAAAAAATAATGTATGATGATCTGATGATTGATACGAATCGATTAAGAACAGGTTTTATAAAAGATAGAACTATTAATCTTTCTCCCAAAAGACAAGGTGCTGGCGAAGCGTACTTGGAGTATAAATTCGACAAACCTATAGAAAGAGTATCTTTTGATTTGGCATTTTGGAGTACATCTGAAGGTTTGTCTTCCAGTGATAGTTCAGCTGTTTTTCAATATAAGAATTCTAGTGGAGAGTGGGTGACATATTTGGATTTGTTGAATGAAGCTCATTTGCCTTTTGATAGATATAAGCCTGAAAATTATATTTTTATTTTCGACACGGATGATGTATATGAAATTAGGTTTATAAGTAAATCTACTGCAGTAGGTACACGAAATAAGGGAAGAATATGTATTGGGGAAATGGAGGTGTTGTACTTTGTTTAGAATGAAAGAAAGGGAAAAAAAGTTAATCTTTTTAATCTTGTTTTTATTTTTAATGTCATTATTGTCATGTAAAGCTCAAGAATCATCAGGTATAAGAGTATTTATAAATGAATATGCTGATTATGATTCGATGGTGAATGATGACATAGTTTTAAATAATTATAGAAAAGAAGACGAAATCAGCTTTAACAATTTTGAATTTGATGGACTTGAGTTTTCTAATATAAATTATTATATTGGGGGGACTGATTATTGTGTTTCAGATGGAGTTATTAAGAAAATTGAGGAACATGATCCTACACATTGTTCATGTCTAAAAAATAGAGAAATGTTTATAATATATCAATTAAGTGATAATTCAAAGTTTGCAATCTGCTTTAGAAAAAAGACAAATAATCAGTATCCTGTTGAATGGAAAAATGGAACAAGCGAAAATGAGTATGCTTATGAATCAAGATTTCACTTGTTTGGGAATCATTATTTACATTTAAAAAATTCTTTAAATGAAAATTTAGTTACATTAAGATACAATAATATCGATGATGAAAAAGCGTTAATTATTCAAAATTCTATTAGAGCATATTTTGAAACTATTGCCGACTAAAAAGGTCAATATTAAATTGGAATTTTGTATTATTGAAGATTAATTAAATAATTTAGAGCACCATTAGAATTATTATCTAGTGGTGTTTTTATTTCTAATTTAGATTCTAATTCACTATTTTTTATGGCGACTTTAATGTCGCATAAATTAATAAAATCTAGGTTGGAAGAAGAATCACCAATTCCAACAGTTTTATAATCTTTATACTCATTAATTATAAATTTATAAAAATCAAATTCAGAGTATCCTTTTGGTGCAATTCTTATAATATGTCTTTTTGAATCTTTAGCTATAATATTATAATTTAATTTATTATTATTAATATAATTAATAAAATTATCAATATTATCATTTGAAATAGCTATAAATATATTTGGTAAATTAATATCAAAGGTTTCTAATTTTATCAAATTACCTTTTGGATAGAAAAACTGTAGTCTATCCTGATATTTATAAACGTAGGTATTATTGATATCATTAGACCATAATGTATAAATGTCATCATCAAATTTACTAATTAAATCATCTAATATATTTATTGAACCAATAAACAATTTATTATCAATAAAACCTATATTATTTGATATGGAATAAAAATCAGTTTTAATGCCATATTTTTTAAGTAAATCATCTATTTGGTTATAATAAGATGTTGAAATAATTATCAATTTATTCTCTTTATTAAATTTATTAATATCGTTTATTGTTTCATCTAAAATAATACCATTTGACATAGTTAAAGTATTATCTAAATCTACTAATGCTAGATACATTTTCATCACCTTTTATATTATCGCATTAAGTAATAAAAATTTCAAATTTTAAAACTTTAATTTTATGACCATCTATTATATAATATAATAGATAAGTGGGTGTTATTTTGAATACGATATTATTTAAAATATGGATTTTCAATTTCGATTTTACAACAATATTAAGCTTCTTAGTAGGAGCTCTTTCTGGCGCGCTTATCGTTTTATTACTTTACGCCTTTTTTGTTTTAGCGAGTCTTCGTGATAAAAAATTCATCATAAAGACTGAAGATGACTCACTTACAGTTAAAGAGGTTAAAGATTTAATTGAGGTTGCTCAAAAAACATATAAAGATAAAAAGCTTAGAGGTAAACAAGGAAGAATAGCTTATTGTGCTGGCATTAGTAAGGATTTGGTATATGGTATTGCTGCTAAGTTTTTCCCTAAGAGTAAATATCCTCTTTTAGAATTATCAGTAGATGAATTTATGATGCTTACAATCTATGTTGAAAAAAGATTGGAAGAAATAGTTAATAGACGTGGCTTAAGATTATTTAAGAAAACTAAAATATCTCAAATAATGGTTTGGACAAATGCGACAAATAAGGTTACATCATCTCAAGCCTTTAAGGTGGCAAATGAGGTTAAAACTGTAAGTGGTAGAGTTATGAAGGTGTTAAATGTTATAAATCCTTTAACACTTATTAGAAAAGTAACATTTGAAAAGGCAATTAATTTAATTATCGATAAACTATGTATTGTTGCTATTGCGGTTGTTGGTGAAGAAACATTTAAAATATATAGTAAGACAGTATTTAATAAGACTGTTGAGGTTGATTCAAATATTGATCAGGTATTAAAATCTATCGATGATGATTTTAAGAGTGCATTAACTGAAGAAGAAATTGTTGAGGAAGAAAAGCCTCAAAATGAAAATTATAAATTTATGAAAAGAAGTTATAAGCTTAAGGGCTTTAATGATAGTAAGGTTTTAAAGCTTGATGATGCGAAATTCATGGTAAGGAGTGATGACATTGAAGAAGAAGGAAAATAAAATTACAAGAATAGACTTGGATGAAAAATTTGAGATTCCTCAAGTATTTAGAGGTACTAAGGATGTATTAAGAGGAAAAGAAAATTTCCAAAGAGAAGATGTGGCCTCTCCTTTTCATGGTTCAAATATAAAAGACAAGGTTTCAGTTAGAGATAACGCAGGAATCGTAGATGTTGATTATGGCTATGATTTTGCTAGAGAAGATGCTGATAAGCATATATCAGATGAGGAATTAATTAGACGTCATGGTACTAAGTATTATGAATTTAATAATATTCATAGTAGTGATGATAATGAATTATACGAAGATACTGATTATGAAAGACCAGCAAATCAAGTTAAGGTTGAAAAGAAAAAGCCAACTTCTAAATTATTTAGTTTTATTGAAAGCTCAAATGATGTTTCAAAGATTACTGAAGAAGTAAATCAAGAAATTAATGATAAGCTTAATCAGGTTGAAGAAGATTATAACGATAGTGAGGCTGAATTTAAGCTTAATATTCAAATTGATGACGATAACCAAGATTATAATGAATATGATGCTAAAATGCCTAAACCAACTCAAGTTAATATTCCTAATTTCTTATCTAGTAAAAAGGAAGAACAGCCTGAAGAAAGCATTAATTATGAGGATAATGATTTAGAATTTGATATTCCTAAGATGGACGCTCCAGATATCGAATTTGATGAAGAATACTCAAATCCTGCATTAGATAAGAATCAGACAATTGAAGAAGCTATTAGAAATATGAATAATAATACATATAAATATGCTGAAGATAAATATGCAAATATTAAGCAGCCAGAGGTTCAAAAGCCAGCTCCTGAAGAAGTTGAATACGAACAACAAGGCTTATATGACAATTATTATATTCCTTATGATGAATTATTTGAAAAAGGCGATGGAGTATCAGAAGAGGATACTCAATGGTTAACTGAAAAGAAGGAAATAATTAATTCTGTATTACAATCATTTGGTATTGAAGGTGAGGTAGTTCATTATACAAGAGGTCCTGCCTTCACTAGATATGAAATTGGTCTAGCTGCTGGTGTCAATGTTAAGAAAGTAAATTCTATTTATGATAATTTACAACTAGAGCTACAAGCTAAATCATTAAGACTTTTAGCCCCAATTCCTGGTAAAAATACAATTGGTGTTGAGGTTCCAAATGCTAAGGCAGATGTAGTTCATTTTGGTGATTTAATTTCTGAAAAATGGATGAATGATAATAAACCATTAAATGTTGCCTTAGGTCAAAATATCGATGGATCAATTGTATATAAGGATATTACAGAAATGCCACACTGCTTAATTGCCGGTGCTACTAAATCTGGTAAATCAGTATGTATTAATACAATCTTAATTTCTTTATTAGTTAAGAATTCACCAGATAAATTAAAACTAATCTTAGTTGACCCTAAAAAGGTTGAATTAGGATTCTATAATGACTTACCACATCTTGCAACTCCAGTTATTGATGACCCTGAGCTTGCTGCTGAAGCGCTAAATTGGGCTGTTAAGGAGATGGAAGAAAGATATGAAAGATTCGTTAGAGCTAGAGTTAGAAATATCGAATCTTATTATGAAAAACAAAAACAAGATCCATCACTACCAAATATGCCTTATATCGTAATTGTAGTAGATGAATTTAATGATTTAATCATGCAATGCCCAGATGTTAATTCATCAATTTTAAGATTGGCTCAAAAGGCAAGAGCTGCTGGTATGCATGTAATACTTGCAACTCAACGTCCAACTACAGATGTTGTTAATGGTACTATCAAGGCAAACTTCCCATGTAAGATTGCATTTAGAGTATCATCAAATATGGACTCAAGAGTTATTCTTGATGAAGGTGGAGCTGAAAATCTACTTGGTCGTGGTGATATGTTAATCAAGACAGATGGACCACTTGTAAGAGCACAAGGTGCATATATTTCAGATGCTGAAATTACTAATACAATTGATGTTATTATTAATGAATATGATCCTGATTTCTTATTTACTCATGAAGACTTAAAGGAAAAAAGAAGACAAGCCATGCTTGTGAGTGATTCAGGTGCTGGTAAGGATGTTCAAGAATCAGAAGATTTATTATATGATATTGCCTTAGGATGTATTCAACAAGGTATGTGTTCAATTAACTCAATTCAAAATGCTTTTGGGCTAGGCTTTAACAGAGCTTCTAGAATTGTTACTATTTTAGAAGAAAGAGGAATTGTATCACAAAAGAATGGTACTAAGGGTAGAGATATTTTAGTTGATGTATATCAATTAAATCAAATGTTTGGTAAGGCTAATGAATAACGAAGAGGAAGAGCTAAAATTAAGAAGAAAGCTAGTTATAAAGCCCCTTATCTATTTAGCGATAACAATTATTATATTTATAATATGTTTAATAAATGCTAGAAGATTAGTTTTGTTTTCATTCTTAATATTTAATAATACGATAATAATACCTTTTGCATTATTCATAACTATAATATTATTTGTTGGTATAGAATGCGTTATATTTTATGTTTATAACGCTAAGGATAGAAATGTCGCCATTAAAATTAATGATGTAGCTGATATTCCAAGATTTATTGATTTTATTTTGATGATTTCATTATTTTTGGTAGTATTTATAATTACACCTTGTAATGTATCTGGTCCATCTATGGATGATACATTACATGATGGTAATAAAATAGTATGTAGTGATTTATTTTATACGCCTAATTGTGATGATATAGTTATATTTGATTCATCTAATTATACTGAGACTAAAACAGAGCTATATATTAAAAGAATAGTAGCTAAAGAAGGCCAAAAGGTTGAAATTAAAGATTTGGCATTATACGTAGATGATGTAAAGGTTTGCGACTATATATCAACATTTGAATTTGATGTGTTATATAAATCAAATTTTGAAGGTGTAACAAAGGTAGAAGAAACATCATATATTGTTGCCAAAGATAAATATATTGTTTTAGGTGACAATAGAGGTGTTTCATATGATTCAAGAAAATTTGGAGAAATAAATAGAAAAGATATTTATGGTAGAGTCTTATTTAGATTCTATCCGTTTAGTGAGATTAAAAAAGAGATTAGAAATTAGAATTATTAGGTTTATGGCCTAGAAAGGAATTATATGGAAAAAGATAATTTAAATAATTCTCATATTAATTGGTTCCCAGGCCATATGGCTAAGGCTATAAGAGAAATGAAAGAAAAGATGAGATTGGTTGATTTAGTAATCGAGCTTAGAGATGCTAGAATTCCTTTTTCATCTGCCAATCCTGTTGTTGATGAAATAGTTGGTAATAAGCCTAGATTAATATTGTTAAATAAGGCTAATATTGCTGATAAAAATGTAACAAATGAATGGATAGAATATTTTAGAAATAAAAATATATTATGTTTAGATATAGATTCTTTAACAGGATATAATGTTAAAAAAATTACGAAATATGCTTCTTTAGCCTTAAAAGATGAATTTTTAAGAAGAGAGAAGAAACAAATTAAATCTAGATTAGTAAAGGCTATAATTATTGGTATTCCTAATGTTGGTAAATCAACATTAATAAATACCTTAGCTAAAAGAAAAGCTACAAACGTTGGAGATAAGCCTGGCGTTACAAAAAATCAAACCTGGATTAATGTATCAGAGGATTTAATACTTCTTGATACTCCAGGTATTTTATGGCCTAAATTCGAAGACCAAAGAGTAGCTATAAAATTAGCTTTTGCCACATCAATTAAAGATGAGGTTTTAAATGAGGAACAGATAGCAACCCTAGCTATAGACTTTTTAACAAAGGCTTATCCTAATAATATTATAAATAAATATAATATTAATATAGATGAGCCAAATGTTATAGATCAAATAGCTTTAAGAAGAGGATGCTTAATTAAGGGTGGAGCTATAGATTATTCTAGAGTTTATAAATTAATAGTTAATGACTTGAGGAATAACAGAATGGGAGATATTAGTTATGAGCGACCAAGTGAACTTATATAAATATGAAGAGGAATTATATGATTCTCAAATAGAGCTTGTATGTGGCTGTGATGAAGTAGGTAGAGGCTGTATAGCTGGACCTTTAGTTGTTGCCGCATGCATTATGCCACCACTTTTAAGAATTGATGGTATAAATGATTCTAAAAAGCTTACAGCTAAAAAAAGAGAAGAATTATATAAAATAATAACAAAAGAGGCTATTGCCTATAATGTTGTTTTTATTGATGAGGCAACAGTAGATGAATTAAACATTTATCAAGCTACAAAAAAAGGAATGCTAGAGGCTATCAATGGTTTAAAGGTTAAACCGGAGTTTGCGTTAATAGATGCTATGCCACTTGGAGAGCTTGAGCTTGCCCATAATTCAATTATTCATGGTGATGCAAGATCAGCTTCAATTGCGGCTGCCTCAATTCTTGCAAAGGTTACAAGAGACCATTATATGGAGAAGATGGATGTTAAATATCCTAATTATGGATTTAAAAAACATAAGGGCTATTGTACTAAGGAACATATGCTAGCTTTAGAAAAATATGGACCTTGTGAAATACATAGAAAAACATATTTTCCAGTATCAAAATATTTTACAAAGCAATTAACTTTGGACTTAAATTTGGATTAAAATTTATAAAATATATTATATATTTTATGGATTAAATCCATTTTTTTATTGCTTGACAACACCTATAAAAACCATTATATTTTAAAAATATAGAGGGAGAGTGTTGTTTGTGGCAGATATAATTATAGTAGAATCCCCAAGTAAATCTCACACAATAGAGCATTATCTAAATGGTAAGTATAAGGTGCTTTCATCTAAAGGACACATTTGCGATTTAGGAAAAACTGGCAAAGGTGGACTTGGAATTGATATAGAAAATGGTTTTATTCCTAATTATATAATATTAAAGGATAAGGAAAAGCTAGTTGAGACTCTAAAAAAGGAATGTAAAGGTAAAAACGTTTATCTTGCAACCGACCCCGATAGAGAAGGAGAGGCTATCGCTTTTCATTTAGCTAGAGTATTAAATTTAGATTTTGATAAGCTAAATAGAATATCATTCCACGAAATAACAGCTCGTGGTGTTGAAGAAGGATTAAAAAATCCAACTAAGATTGATTTAAAGATGGTTGATTCCCAAGAGACTAGAAGAATGATCGATAGAATCTTAGGATTTAAGCTATCTAAGCTTTTGCAAAAGAAAATAAATTCTAAATCAGCAGGTCGTGTTCAAAGTGCGGCTCTTTTAATGATTGTTAATTTAGAAAAACAAATATTAGCTTTCGTAAGTGAAAACTATTATGAAATGGAAGCTATAGTTAATGGCTATAAGGCAAAGCTTATAGAAATAAATGGTAAGACAATTGATTCTAAGAATAGAATTACAGATAGAAAAGTTCTAGAAAATTTAAAATCTCGTTTATTATCATTTAGAGTAACTAATATTGATACTAAACAAGTATTTAAGAATTCTAGCCCAACATTTACAACATCAACAATGCAACAGGATGCATCTAATAAGCTAGGCTTTTCACCAACAAAGACTATGAGTGTAGCTCAAAAGCTATATGAAGGTATAAATATTGATGGAACTCCAACAGGTTTAATTACTTATATGCGTACTGACTCAACACGTCTAGCACCAGATTTTGTAAAATCATGTAAGGATTACATCCATACAAATTATGGTATTAGATATGTTGGAGATGTAAAATTTAAATCTCAAAAGAATATGCAGGATGCTCATGAAGGTATTAGACCAACTAATATTGCTAGAACACCTGATTCAATTAAGAAATATTTAACTGATGATGAATATAAACTATATTCTTTAATTTATAAAAGAACTTTAGCTTCATTAATGTCTGCAGCTGTATATGATGTTTGTGAAGTATTATTTGCTAATGTAGACTCAGTATGGCAATCAACAGGTAAGAAGCTAACATTTGATGGTTATTTAAAAGTATATGGTAAATCAGATGAGGATAAGGATGAAAACATCAACTTTAAGCTTGGAGAATTATATAATCCAATGGATGTTGAAATTCTAGATAAGAAAACTATGCCACCTGCAAGATATACTGAAGCCACTCTAATTAAGGATATGGAAGATAAGGGTATAGGTAGACCATCTACATATGCTACAACTATTAAAACATTAAAGGATAGAGATTATATAAAGCTTGAAAAGAGATTTATCGTTCCAACAGAACAAGGTATTTTAACAACAGATAAGCTAGAAGAATATTTTTCATCTATTATTAATGTTAAATATACAGCTGATATGGAAAGTGATCTTGATGAAATTGCTGAAGGAAATAAGACTAAAACTAAGGAATTAGAAGAATTCTGTGATAAATTTATTCCTTTATTTGATGAAGCAAATTCAAAAATGGAAGCTACATACCCAATTATGACAGATGAAATATGTCCAAAGTGTGGAGCTAATTTAGTTATTAGATTATCTAAATTTGGTGAATTCATTGGTTGCTCAAATTATCCAACATGTGACTATATCGCTGAAACTGAAAAGGAAGATGATTATGAGCCAATTAATTGTCCAAAGTGTGATGGCCAAATAGTTAAAAAATATATTAAATCTGGAAAGAAAAAGGGTAAGGTGTTCTTTGGCTGTACAAATTATCCAACATGTGATTGTGCATTTAATGATGAACCAACTACATTAACACCTAAAAATGAAAATTCTATAGTATTAAAGAAGAGTGACGGTTCAACTTATGAGGTTTCTTTAGAGAAGGAAGAACAGCCAGAATTAGAAGAAACTAATGTTATTTGTCCAAAATGTGGTAAGGGTCATCTAGTTCAAAAGATGGCATCTAAGGGTAAGAATAAGGGTAATATTTTCTACGCTTGCTCAACATTCCCTAAATGTAGAGCAACATATAGTGAGTTACCAGATGAAAATCAAACTGAAGCTGAAAACAGCTTAGTATGTGACAAGTGTGGTAAGGGTACATTTGAAATGAAGGTCGCATCAAAAGGTCCAAATGCTGGTAAGCCATTTTATGCTTGTTCAAATTTCCCAAGATGTAAAAATATAATATCTATAGAAGATTATAATAAGAGATTAGAAAAGACATTAAAGTAGGAACAAATTGTTCTTACTTTTTTTCTTGTTTAAAATAAAAATTATATGTTATAATGGATTAAATAGGTGAGAAAAATGGTTACAAAAGGTTTTTTAGATGGGTTCATTAAAAGATTTGAATATTGTAAAGACATTGATTTAAACTGGAACACTAGATTGTTTGAAAAAACAGATAGTGAATCTTGGAGTGCTATTCTAATCGATAGAAGTAAGGATTTAAGAGATAGCTATAAAATCAATGAAGATAATATTAAATCCATCAAGGATGTTTTTAATAATGAATTAACTGATAAGGAATATAGACTTATTGCTGACGCAGCTTTAAAAATATATCAGGATGGATATGATGATTATTATGTATTTAGTATCCTTTTATTACCATGCATAAAATATTTTGAATCTATTAATGACCTAGACTATTTAATTCCATTGATTCATGCTTATTGCTTTGAAGAAGAACAATTTTATAATGATGTAAGAAAAGATTCGATATATAAATATTCAGATATAATTAAATTTAAAAATGAATATAAAAATATAAAATCTAAATATGCAAGGCTTACCATATTTAAATCATATTCTAATGCCTTATCAGCAATTCTAAATGCTAGAGGTACAGATTTTAAACAAATGTATGATTTATATACTGAGGCCCTAGAATTTTGGAATACTAAAGATGTTCAAGATTTAGATGGTGGGGATGAGGAATTCTTATATTTTATCGATAGAATAACTGATACTATCTTACTTTTTGATAATCCTGAATCTTTAAATGAAGAAGAATTAAATATATATGAAGAGCTTTTGATGGAAAATGTTAAGAAGGATGATGATCCAAATTCATATTCTGCAACTAAAGGCTTATTTACCTCATTCTTAAAATTTAGAGATAGAATGACTGATGAAGAATATTTAGAAAAGCTATTAAATTATTTTGACCATTCATATGAGCTTTTAGATATAGATGGTGATCCAAATATTCAACAGGATTTAATCGATGATTGTTATAATATTATCGATTCAGTTTTAGCAACCATAAATAATATAGAAGAAAGAAAAGAATTTAAGGAGATTAGAAAGAGAATGAATCAATTAAGAATTTTCTTAAAATCTATTCCTTATACCTTCTATAATAGTGAAATGAATAGATATTGTTATGAATTCTATAAAAGAGTTTATATGTATATGAGCTTTGAGGAAAAGAAGGAATTCATATTCGAGGTTATTATGTTTAGACAGCCGATAACCTGTATTCATAGCTTAATGGTTGAAAAGATTAGTGAAATATTAACTAAATATATTTTAAAAAATAAGCCAGAATTATTTATTGGTATTCTAAATTGTAAAAATATAGAAGATGTCAATAATTATAAATTTGATATTTTAGAATATGTAAAAGAGAATGCTTTATTCCATGATGTAGGTAAGGTGTTAACTCCACATATTATAAATACTCAAAATAGAGCCTTATGCGAATTAGAATTTGATGCGATAAGAAAGCACCCTGATGGTGGACCAAGCTTTTTAGATAATGATAAGGACTTCGAAAAATATTATGATGTAATGAGAGGACATCATAAATATTTTGATGGCTCAAAAGGCTATCCAGAAAACTTTAATAATTTAGAATCACCTGTAAAAATAATTATAGATATCGTAACTGTTGCGGATGCGACTGATGCGGCAACAGATATTTTAGGTAGAAATTATACAACAGGTAAAACATTTGATAAATTATTAGAGGAATTCATTGAAGGTAGTGGAACAAGATATAATAATATCATTGTTGATATGATAAAAAATGACCAGGCTTTAATAGATGAATTAACTGAAATGACAACTGATGGTCGTTTTGAAACATATAGATATGTATATTCAAAATATATTAATTACTAAAGAAAATAGATTTTTAACAATCTATTTTTTTTATATCGTAAATATGATATACTTAAATAGATATGGAGTGATAAATAAATGGGATTTTTTAGTTTATTTAAGAAAAAAGATAAAGATAAAAGTAAAAAATATAAATTAGGCCTTCATAAGACAAGAGAAGGTGCTTTATCTTCATTAAAGGAAATATTAAGCAAATCAAGTAGAGTTGATGATGAATTATTTGATAGATTAGAAGAAATATTTATTATGGCAGATATCGGTGTTGACACTGTTATATCTTTTATAGATGAATTAAAGGATGAGGTATATCATAAAAAAATATCTGATCCAACATTATTACAAGAAATCATTTTAGATAAGATGTTTGAAATCTATCTAAATGGTGAAATCGTTAATGCAAACCTAAAGCTAAATCCAAATGGCTTAACTGTTGTTTTATTTGTTGGTGTAAATGGTGTTGGTAAAACTACATCTATCGCTAAAATAGCTAAGCAATATAAGGATGAGGGCAAGAAGGTTTTACTTGCTGCTGGAGATACATTTAGAGCTGGTGCTATTGCACAGCTTGATATCTGGGCTGAAAGAGTAGGAGTAGATATTGTTACAAAGCCAGATGGTTCTGATCCATCAAGTGTAATGTATGATGCTATTAAAAAGGCTCAAGCAGAAAAATATGATATTTTACTTTGTGATACAGCTGGTCGTTTACAAAATAAGGTTAATTTGATGAACGAGCTTGCTAAAATGAAAAGAGTATTACAAAAGGAAATGCCTGATGCACCACATGAAACACTTTTAGTAATTGATGCGACTACAGGTCAAAATGGTATGTCACAGGCTAAAGCATTTAAAGAAGCTACAGATGTATCTGGTATTATTTTAACTAAGCTGGATGGAACATCAAAGGGTGGTATAGTTTTAGCTATTCGCCATGAGCTTGGTATACCAATTAAATATGTAGGCTTAGGCGAAAAGGTTGATGATTTAGAGGTATTTGATATCGAGCAATATCTTTATGGATTATTTGCTGATTTCTTTGAAGAATAATTATGGAAAATGATAAGAGACAAGATTTAATAAAATATTATGAGCTTTATAATAGTTTATTAACTGAAAAACAAAAAGAATATTTTGAGGATTATTATTTTTATGATTTATCTATTACTGAAATAGCTCTAAATCATGATATTTCTCGTAATGCTGTATTCGATCAGATAAAAAGAATCAATAAAGCGTTAGAGGAATATGAAAATAAATTGAATTTATCTAAAAAAATTGATAAAATTGCAAAGATGGATTTTGAAAAGAAGAAAGAAATCTTAAAAATTTTAGGAGAGTAGTATATGGCATTTGATAATTTAAGTTCAAGATTACAAATGGGCCTAAGAAGAATTACAGGCCGTGGTAAGCTTAATGAAAATGATATAGAAGAAATGCTAAGAGAAGTTAGATTATCTCTTTTAGAAGCCGATGTTAACTATAAGGTTGTTAAAAAATTCTTAAACGACATTAAAGAAGAAGCTTTAGGAGAAAAAATCTTAAAGGGCTTAAACCCTGGTCAACAGGTTGTTAAGGTCGTTAGAGATGAGCTTAAGAAAACATTAGGTGATGAAGCAGTTGAATTAAACTTCAAGCATGATGGTATAACAGTAGTTATGGCTGTTGGTCTTCAAGGTGCTGGTAAAACAACAGCTTGTGGTAAGATGGCTCTATATTATAGAAAAAAATTAAAGAAAAGACCTATGATGATTGCAGCAGATATCTATAGACCTGCCGCAGTAGATCAATTAGTAACATTAGGTAAGCAAATAAATGTTCCAGTTTGGGAAATGGGAACAAAGGTAAAAGCTGAAAAGATTGTGGAAGAAGGCTTGAAGCAAGCTCGACTACAAAATTGTGACTTTGTTATCATCGATACAGCTGGACGTTTACAAATTAATGAGGAATTGATGGATGAGCTTGAAAATGTTAAAAAGATTGCTCACCCAGATGAAATATTATTAACAGTTGATGCAATGGCTGGTCAGGATGCTGTAAACGTAGCTTTAGCATTCCATGAAAAGCTAGATATCACAGGTATTATCTTAACTAAGCTTGATGGTGATACACGTGGTGGTGCTGCCTTATCTATTAAGGAAATGACTGGTATTCCAATTAAGCTAATGAGTGAAGGTGAAAAGCTAGATTCACTTGAAATATTCTATCCAGATAGACTTGCTGATAGAATATTAGGTATGGGTGATGTTTTATCCTTGATTGATACAGTTACTGAAAATATCGATGAAGATGAAATGAAATCAATGGCTGAAAAGATGATGTCAGATTCATTTAATTATAATGATATGCTAAAGCAATTCAAGATGATTAAAAGAATGGGATCATTATCTAAAATATTAGGCTTCCTACCTGGACTTGGTTCAGTTAAGAAGGCTATGACTCAGGTTGATGATAATGCCTTTGATAAGCTTGAAGCTATTATTGGCTCTATGACTGAAAAAGAAAGAAAGCATCCTGAATTAATTGATAAGGATTTCTCAAGACGTCAAAGAATTGCTAAAGGTAGCGGTAGAAGCATTCAAGAGGTTAATAAATTAAGAGAATCACTTGCTCAAATGAAGGCTCAAATGAAACGTATGAGAGGTATGAGTGAGGAAGATGCTAAGAAGATGCAAATCCAAATGAAAAATGGTAATTATTCTGCCATGGCCCCAACTAAGGTTAAAAAGGGTAAAGGAAAAAATAAAGGAGCATTTAGATTTTAAATCCATGGATATCATGGATTTTAAATCTTTTAATTAAGCTATGAAAATTACTTCATCAATTTATAATTTAAAACAATTAAATAAGGTATTAAGTTATTGTGATGCAGTAATACTTAATACTAAAGAATTATCACTAATATATGATGATCTAGATTTAGATAAAGCTATATTATTATGTAAAAATAATAATGTTTTACCTATTATTGCCTTCAATAAAATGGTATATCCATTTGAATTTGAAGGATATAAAGCAGTATTTGAAAAATATCAAAATGAATTATTTTTAATTACTGATATTGGTCTATATGAATTTGCTAAGGATTTAAATATTAAATTTATTTATAATCCAGAAACTATGATTGCAAATTACCTAGATTTAGAGTGCTTTATGCCATATTTTGAAGCTTTAAGCTATTCAAATGAGGTTCCATTTAATAATGTAGTTGAGGCATACAGTAAAACAAATGCTAAATTATTTTATTTGATATTTGGTCACAAGATGATGTTTTATTCAAAGCGTCATTTAATTGATTTATATGAGAAGCATTCAAATATAAAAATTGATACTAGAAATTTATATATTAGAGAAATAACAAGAGAAGATTATTTCCCAATTGTAGAAAACAATAATGGAACAATGATTTATAGATCTTATTTAATTTCTTATTTAGATGTTTTAGAAGATGTTTTAGAATATGGATATTTAGAATCATTATTTATGGATTTTGATTCATATTTAAAGGTTTTAAAGATTTATAATTCATATAATAAAAAAGAAATTAATAAAGAAGAAGCTATTAATAAAATTAATGAATTAAATTTAAATATTTTAGATGGCTTTAAATATGTTGATAGTGTATATCAGAAGGAGGAATTCTAATGGCTAAATTTGAATTATTAGCTCCTGCTGGTGACTTAGAAAAATTAAAGGTTGCAATACTTTATGGTGCTGATGCAGTATTTATAGGTGGACAAAGCTTCTCATTAAGAAGTAGAGCTTCAAATTTCACAATAGATGATATTAAAGAAGCTTGTGATTTTGCTCATAAACATAACGCAAAAATTCATGTGACATGTAATATTGTTATGCATAATATTGATACTGAAGGAGTAATTGAATATTTAAAACAATTAGAAGCTGCAGGTGTTGATTGTATTATTGCTTCAAGTATTTATATTTTAAAGATGGTTTTAAAGCATACTAAGATGGAAGCTCATGTATCAACCCAGGACTCAGTATCTAATGAATATGCTGTTAAATTTTATGAAAATTTAGGTGTTCATAGAGTTGTTCTAGCAAGAGAATTAAACCTAGAAGAAATCAAAAGAGTAAAAGAAAAAGCTAAGGCAGATATTGAAGTATTTATTCATGGTGGTATGTGTGTATCAATTTCAGGTAGATGTATGCTATCAAATAATATGACAAATAGAGATGCCAATAGAGGTGGCTGTGCTCATTCTTGTAGATGGTGTTATGAGCTAAAGGATAATTTAGGAAATATTTATTCTAAGAATGATAATCCATTTGCGATGAGCTCAAAGGATTTATGTGCAATAAGATTAATTCCTAATTTAATGGATTTAGGTGTAAATTCATTTAAAATTGAAGGAAGAATGAAATCACTACATTATATTGCGACAGTTGTAAATGCTTATAGAAAGATAATTGATGAATATAAAGAAAATAAATCAATTAAGGATTTTAAGGTTTATGAGGATGCTATAGAAAAGGCTGAAAATAGACTTACATCAATTGGCTTTTTAAATGGTATGACAACAATTAATGAACAACTATATGACCTTAATTTATCTACACCAACAAAGGATTTTATAGGTGTAGTATTAAAATATGATGAAGAAGAAAAGATGCTTTATGTTGAACAAAGAAATTATTTCTTGCCAAATTCAACAATTGAAGTATTTACACCAAATAAAACATTTAATATTGATATTAAAGAAATTTATGATTTAGATGGCAATTTGCTTGATGCTGCAAGACATCCAAGACAAATTGTTAAATTTAAATGTGATTATAAATTAGAGCCTTATTTCTTATTAAGAAAGGGCGATTAATATGTACTATATTGATGTTAATAATAAGAGATTCTTATTTAAAACAATTATTAGAAGAAATTCTAGATATCTTAAGGTGAGAGTAATTGAGGATCATTTAGTATTTTCTTCACCAACTAGAATTAGTATAAGAACAATAGAAAAATTTATTAAGGATCATTTTATAGAAATTAATGAAGCCTTATCTAAGCATGAAAAAAGTAATAGTTCTATTCATTATTTAGGTAAGGAATATAATTTAGTTAAAAGATTAGATAGTATTAATTATGTAGAAATAGAAGATAATAATTTTATAGTCCATACTAAAGCATTAGAGGATAAAATTATTGAAGCTACAATATATAAATTTTATGGTGATTTTTTAATTAATTATATGAATCATTATTTTCCAATAGCTAAAAATGAATATAATTTAAATCAAGAAATTAAAATAATTTATAAAAATGTTAAAACATATTTTGGTAAATGCTATTTTAAGAGGAATCAAGTAAATTTCTCTTTAAATCTAGCTAAATATGACCCAATATATATAAAATGTGTTTTATATCATGAGCTTGCTCATTTTTATGAACAAAATCATTCAAATAAATTTTATGCATTATGTGAACAAAAGCTTCCTGGTTTTACTAAATATCAGAAAGCTTTAAGAAGGTTCAAATATAAAGATTTATATTGATTTTTGGTTTCAAATTAAGTATAATATCATACGAGTTAACGGAGGGTTATGGACATGGCCAATAAAGATCAAGTATTTGAATTAACCAAAGAAGGTTATGAAGAAGTCATAAAGGAATTAGATAGAAGAACAAACGTTGAACGTCCAAAAATTTTACAAGCTATTTCTGAGGCTAGAGCTAATGGTGACTTATCTGAAAACGCAGATTATTCAGCAGCTAGAGAAGCTCAAAGTGAAAACGAAGCTAGAATCACAGAACTTGAAAATATTGTTAAATACCACAAGATTATTGAAGATACAACAATTACAATCAAGTATGTTGATTTAAATAAAGAATATACATTAAAAATTGTTGGTTCAAGCGAAGCTAATCCAAAGGAAGGTAAGATTTCAAAGGAATCTCCACTTGGAAAAGCTATAATGAATAGAAAGGTAAATGAAACTTTCACATTCATTAGTGAATCAGGAAGAGAATTAAAAGTAAAATTATTAAAGAAAAACTAATTTTTTAAGAGCAGTTCACAAAAGAACGGCTCTTATTTTTCTAAGGAGAATTATGATAAAAAAGCTTATACCTTCATATTATTATAATTCAATATATGACATAGATTATGATATGCTATATAATAAAGGTATCAGATTGATTTTAACAGATTTAGATAATACCTTAATTAGCTATAAGGAATCTATGCCTAAAGATGATTTAAAGGATTTAGTAAATAAATTAAAGGAAAAAGGATTTGAAATTATTATTGTTTCAAATTCATCTAAGGGCTTAAGAGCTAAAAAGTTCGCTGAAATTTTAGATTTAAAATATACTAAAATGAGCTTAAAGCCTTTAAAAAGAGGAATCAATAAGGCTATTAAGCATTTAGCCTCAAAGAAGTATTTAAAAAGTGAAATCATCTTGTTTGGAGATCAGCTAATGACTGATATTTTTGGTGCTAATAGAGCAAAAATAAATTCTATATTAGTAAAGCCAATAGATAAATTAACTGATATCCTACCTACTAGAATAAATAGAAGATTAGAAATTTATTATTTGAAGAAAATAAAAAAGAAATATCCAGATATTTATAAGGATAAATTAGAAGCTTATGTGGAGGCATCATATGATAATAAGAAAATGTAATGGTTGTGGATCAATCTTACAAGAAGATGATGAGACAAAGCCAGGATTTGTTCCAAAATTAACTTCTGAAATTAAATATTGTAAAAGATGCTTTAGAATTAAAAATTATAATGAATTACCAAAGATCGTTGCTAAAAATTCTGACTATGAAAAGGTAATTGATGATGTAATTAAGAAAAATGGTCTAATGGTATTTATTGTTGATGTCTTTTCTTTAAAGGCAACATTCAATAAAAAGATGATTGAAAAGCTTCATAATAAGGATGTTATACTTGTAGCTAATAAATTTGATTTATTTCCTAAAAGTACTAATCCAGAATCAATTGTTAAATTTTTAAATAATCAAGCATGTGCAGCTGGTTTAAAGCTTCTTGCAATATCTGTTGTATCATCAGTTAAAGGCTATTTTATTGATGATTTAATGAATATTATAGATATGGCAAGACGTGGTAGAGATGTTTATTTTGTAGGCTGTGCCAATGTTGGTAAATCATCTTTAATAAATGCATTAATTAAAAGAAATACCTCAAAATCTGATGATGTTATTTCAACATCTATGATTCCAGGTACAACTCTAAATCAAATTGTTGTTCCATTCTTTGAGGATAATAAGGCATTTATTGATACTCCAGGCTTAATTAATGAGCTTGATATAATTAATAAGTTACTTCCTGTAAGCTATAATAAAATTATTCCTTCAACAACAATTAAGCCAAAAACATATCAAATATTAGATGGTAATACATTATTTATTGGTGGATTATTTTATTTAGATATAATGGCTGAAGAAAAGATATTTTTAACTATTTATGTTTCAAATGATTTATATATTCATAGAACTAAAACAAAAAATAGAGAAAACTTATTTAATAAGGAATTAGGTAAATTATTAACTCCTCCAACAATTGATGAGGTTAATAATTTAAAATATAAGACTAAAGAAATTTTCTTGGATGGTAAGGGTAAAAGAACTATATGGTTATCAAGCATTGGTTTTATATCATGCTCTGATAAGTGTCATATAAAGCTTGGGTATGTAGATAATACGGAGGTTTATATAACTAATGGAATCATATAGAAAAGCTAAAAAATTATTAATTAAGCATTTTGATGACAAACATGAAGCAAGACTTGAGCATATTTTTGGTGTTGTTGAAATGGCTAAATATTTAGCTAAAAAATATAAAGTTAATGTTAAAAAGGCAAAGATTGCTGCCGTTATGCATGATTTTTGTAAATATGATGATGTAAATGAATTAGAAAAGATATTTACAGAAGCGGAAATAGATGAATGTAGACATTATGAATTTTTATATCATGCTTATGGATCTGCCTATATGTATAAAAAATATATAGGTAATGATGAGGATGTTTTTAATGCCATTTATAATCATGTATTTGGAAGACCAGGTATGAGTATGCTAGAAGCAATAATTATGATTGCTGATTATACAGAAAAGAATAGAAAATATCCTTCATGTATAGAAGCAAGAAAAATGCTTTTAGAGGATAAATTTAATGAAGCAATTATTTATTCTTTAGAAAAAACTATGGAATTATGTTTAAAGAATCATCAAAATCCTCATCCAAGACAGCTTGAGGTTTATAATGAATATTTAGAAAAGGTTGGTAAATAAATGAATTTAGAAGAATCAATAGTAGAAGCCTTAGGTAAGGTTAAGGCTTATGATATTATTTCAATAGATACAAAGGAAAAGTCTCCATTTTATGATGAGATGGTTGTAGCGTCTGTTTCAAGTATGAGACAGGTATCTGCAGTTATAACATATATCACTGAAGAGGTTGAAAAGAATGGCTTTAAGGTTAGAGCTGTTGAAGGTAAAGAAACTCCTTGGGTAATTGTTGACTGTTATGATATTATTGTTTTAATATTTACTGAAGAAGAAAGAAAAAGAGTATCTATTGAAAAGATTTATACTGATACTATTAGTAAACAATTATAATGAATTTCTTAGATTATGATAATTTTATATTTGATTTCGATGGAACTATTATGGATTCTATGCCATATTGGGTTTCAAGACCATCATCATATATCAAATATAAAAATAAAACACCTAAACCTGATTTAGATAAGCAAATATATTATTTTGAAACATTAGAGACAGCTGAATTTTTTAAAAAGGAATATAATCTTGATGGTTCAATAAATGATATACTTGCTGATATGAAAAGATGGGTTTATAGTGAATATAAGCATAATAATTTAAAGAAAAATAGTATAGAATTATTTAAATTATTAAAATCGTTAGATAAGAAATTATATGTTTTATCGGCATCAGTATATGAAATAATTGATCCGGCAATAGATTATAAAAATATAAGATGCTATTTTAATGATGTATTTTCTGCAACATCTAATAAGATGTCTAAAGAAAATGGGGATGCTATAAAATATTTAATTAAAAAGCATAATTTAGATAAGACTAAAACTATTATCTTAGATGATTCACCAACAGTTTTAACTATTGCAAAAGAAATTGGTCTAAAAGCTATTGGTATAAAAGAAGATTTTTATATAGATGAAAAAGATAAGATAAAAAAAGTAGCTGATGCTTATTTATCTTTAGATGAATTATATAAAATAATAAAGAGTGAAAATTAATTTTTTCACTCTTTTTCTATCTTAAATAATATATTAAATTCTTTTTCTTTCTTTTCAAATAGATAATCATTAATTATTTTTATTTGATTTAATGTTTTCATTCTTGCTAAACCAATTAAATCCTCTAAAGAATAATTACAGTGAATATCAAGATTATTAATAAGTGATTTATCAATAGAAAGAATATCAGTACTATAATCCTTAGGATATCTATAATATCTAGCTTTTGGCTTATAAGAATGATTAAATGTTTTATCATAGAAGAAATGCAAGATATAACGCATTAGACTATGCTGCGTATAATATCTATAAAATTTCTTTTTATTCTTCATACATCTAGTAAAATAATTATGAGTACCTAAAAATGAATATATTTTTACAAATGGCTGTGATACTAAATTATTCATTTCAATAGAGTAGGCAAATCCATGTGGGAACATAGAATAAATTGTTTTTTTAGATAAATCTATGTTGTCATATATTTTGGTGTATAAGGCATCTATTATTTGTGTTAACTTGTCAACTGGATCTTTTTTAGTGATTTTATATTGTAGATAATTATTAACTTCTTGTTCTAAATTATAGTGAGCAAGCATTGCATATATTAAAAGAAGATGATTTGGATTTGCATCTTTAGCAAATATAAAAATTGCTTCCTTTATAAAATCATAAAAGTTTTCATCTTTTAATTTCATGTTTAATCTATATTTATCTTTTTTAATTAGATTAAGTGTATAAAATCTTCCTAAATCAGAAAATGTAGCATAATTAAAAATGTTATCATCTGATAAGTCCATACTTTGAGTAATATTGTCAGGTATTTTTTTAATAATTTCTTTTAAATTATAATAATATAACATTGTTAAAGCCATAATATTCACCATAAATTATTATATGATATTTAAAGATATTTTTATAGCAATATTTGAATTTTTTTTGTATAATTGTTAATGGTGATTATTTATGAAATTATATACAAAAGAAATGCAAAATAAAGCTTCAAATAAGATGGTTGATATCGCAAGAGATGTTGATTTATGCTTATATAATGTTTTAACAGATTATATGCCAAATGAAATAATGGTAGATGCTTTAGCTTTATATTTAACTGATGATGGTGGATTTGGTAATGGACTTTACATTGATAACTATAATCCACATGCATCTGTATTTGAAATATTTGAGGCATTTAGATATTTAGATATGGCTGGTGTAAAGGCTAATGTAGAACATGAGATGTTTGATCAATTAATTAATAAGGCTTGTAATTTCTTATTTAATAGAGCTGAAATGGAAGATAATAAATGGAATCCAAATGTAGAATCTAATGAAAATTATGCTCATAGTATTTATTTTGAATATAATGATGAGAATAAGAAGCTATTTGGATATGGTCCAACTGCAGGTATCCTAGGTTATATTTTAAAATATGTTAAGTCAACAAAAGCATATTACAAGAAAGCTTTGAAGATGATTGATATTATGCTTAATGATTTCTTTAAAATGGAGTCTTTAACAAAACAAGAATTTATTGGCTTTAATATTTTCTTAAACTCAATTAAGGAAATGAATCTACATACTGATTATCAAAAGAAAATAGAAGATAGATTAATTGAACTTGCTAAAAAGCAAGTAAGTGTAGATTTTACTAATGCTAAAGATATTCATCCACTAGATGCTGCCCTTTATTTAAATGATGAAGAATTAAAATCTAAAATTGATTTAGAACTTGATTACATTATTGATAATATTGCACAGCATGGCTTATGGGAAGCACCAGAGGGCTGGGGATATAATAAGTATCCAGAAGAAGATACTGCCTTAATTAAATGGATTGGTGCTATATCAGCAAAATATTATTTCTATTTAAAAAAATTTGGTAGAATTGAATAGTTGAATTTAATAAAAAAAGTTTTATAATAGATATGAACTAAATATTTCTTCGGGGTTTGGTGTAATTCCATACCGGCAGTATAGTCTGCGAGCCTTTGGGCATGAATAGGTGTAATTCCTATACCGACAGTAAAGTCTGGATGAGAGAAGATAAATTAAATTTCTTTTTGATTAATTATATGCCTCGATAAGAGGCATATTTTTTTAGCAAGAAATATTTAGAAAATAAATATTTTGGAGGTCCTTTATGGAGGAAAAGATTAATCAAAAAAATTATAATAAATATCTAATCACATTTATTATAATAGCCTTAATTGGCATTGGCCTAGTCGTTTTAGGGTTTTGGCTAGACCTACACAACAAAGCTACATTTGTAGCAAACCCAGATGCAGGAGTTACTAAATATGTAACACCATGGTATGTATATTTATTTGAAATATCTGGTGGTGCAGTATTCTTGTTATCTTTTGGTAATTTATATTATTATTTACAAAATAAATATAATTTAAAGAAGATGACAACAAAGCAAATGTCAGTTATTGCTGTATTTGGAGCTTTATCTGTAGTACTTTATTATTTTGCTAAATTTAAGGTTCCATTTTTTCCAAGCTGGCTAGATATTCAATTTAGTGATGTTCCAGCCTTATTAACTACATTTATGTATGGTCCTGCTTCAGGTGTTTTAGTAATTGTAGTTAGATTTTTCTGTAAACTGCCTGGTACATCAACAGTTGGTGTTGGAGAATTTGCAGATTTATTAATTGGTGTAACGTTATGTATTACATCAGGTATTATTTATAAGAAGCATAGAAGCTTTAAGGGAGCACTTTGTGCAATGGCTATCGGTATGCTTACAGCTACAGTTGTTGCAACAGTATCAAACTGGCTAATACTAATTCCAGCCTATAAGGGTATTGCAGGATTCCCACAAAAAGCTTTGACTGGCGCTATGGATACAATCATTAGTGCTGGTAAGGGTGTAGTTACAGATGATAATTTTATGGTATATTATTTATTTGTCGCAGTAATTCCATTTAATTTATTTAGATATACACTTGTATTTGTAATTACATTATTGCTTTATAAGAGATTAAAGAATTTAATTGTTCACTTTGTTGGTGATTTTAATCGTCCAGAAGAAGAATTAGAACAAACTGAATAACTTGTATTAAACCATCAATTGTATTAAAATATTTTTGGTGGTTTTTTATGTTTAATAAAAATGAATGGAAAAAAGAAATTTTTAAAGAAGATTTAAAAAAAGTAATTTTAATAGGACTATTAATGGCCATTTTAGGTGGCATTTTATGCGCTATTTTAGAATATTCTTTAATACTTATACATATTACAATTTCATTTGGTGCCTTAATATATGCAATTCTTATTGGAATAATGATTAGAAGATCGTATATTAATTATCATATCCTATATCCAGTATTAGGCATTCTATTTACCGCTTTAGCTGGCTTTATTACAAGACTTGTTTATCCATTTATTTTTTATTTTAATTTTAGTGAATATTTTAATTATTTGGCATCTACAAATTCATGGCTATATATAATTTTTGGACCGATTTATAGCGTAGCTACAAGATTTGGCGCACAAGAGTATTTTTATGTATGCCTAGGATTTATATTTCATTTAGTAGCATATTTCTTATGTTACAAATTAGCTAAAGGAAATAACTAAAAAAATTTAAAACGTTTTCACATTTATTTACAATGAAAAAGGTTTTTAAATATTGTATAATTATGACGGTAAAAATTTGTTATTATAAAATAAATAAGGAGATGTAAAATTTATGCCATTTATTAGTAGCGTTTACGCAAGAGAAGTTTTAGATTCACGTGGTAATCCAACTGTTGAAGTTGAAGTACAAACAGAAAGCGGAGCATTTGGACGTGCACTTGTTCCATCTGGTGCATCTACTGGTGTACATGAAGCTTTAGAATTACGTGATGGCGATAAAACTCGTTTTTTAGGAAAGGGTACATTAAAGGCTGTTAACAACGTTAACAACATTATTGCTCCAAAATTAATCGGTATGGATGTAACATTACAAGTTGCAATCGATAAGATGATGATTGAACTTGATGGTACTGAAAACAAGAGCAAATTAGGTGCTAACGCAACATTAGGTGTTTCTATGGCTTGTGCTAGAGCAGCAGCTGATTTCTATGGAATCCCTCTATATAATTATTTCGGTGGTTTCAATGCAAAGCAATTACCACTACCTATGATGAACATTTTAAACGGTGGAGCTCATGCTGATTTCTGTATCGATTTCCAAGAAATCATGATCTTACCTGCTGGTGCTTCATCAATTAAAGAAGCAGTTAGAATGGGTGCTGAAGTATTCCATGCTTTAAAGACAATCTTAAAGAAGAATGGATATGTAACATCTGTTGGTGACGAAGGCGGATATGCTCCAAAGCTTGGTTCAAATACTGAAGCTTTCGAAAGAGTTGTTGAAGCTATTAAGGCTGCAGGATATGTTCCTGGTAAGGATATCTTCCTAGGAATCGACGTAGCTGCATCAGAATTCTATAATACAGAAACTAAGAAGTATGTATTAAAGGCTGATAAGGGTGAATTCACTTCTAAGGAAATGGTTGACGTTTATTATGCTAACCTAGTTGAAAAGTTCCCAATAATCACTATCGAAGATGGTCTTGCAGAAGATGACTGGGACGGCTGGAAATATTTAACTGAAAAGTTAGGTAAGAAGGTTCAACTAGTTGGTGATGACTTATTCGTTACAAATACAAAGAGATTAGCTAAGGGTATCGAACTTGGTGTTGCAAATGCAATCTTAATCAAGGTTAACCAAATCGGTACTTTAACAGAAACTTTCGATGCTATTGAAATGGCAAAGAGAGCTGGCTACACAGCAATCGTTTCTCACAGATCAGGTGAAACAGAAGATACTACAATCGCTGATATCGTTGTAGGTACAAACGCTGGTCAAATCAAGACTGGTTCAGCTTCTAGAACAGATAGAATTGCTAAATACAATCAATTAATCCGTATCGAAGATGATCTTGATTTAAGAGGCGAATATAAGGGCGTAGCTAAATTCGAAGGCTTAAAGTCTTTATATAACATCAACTAATTTAACTTTTGTGATTTAAAAGGAAATTAATAAAATGATTTCCTTTTATTCGCGTTTTAAGGAGAAAGAAAAATGATTAATGTTAATGATTTAAAAAATGGCGTTGTTATTGAATATGATGGCAAGCTAGTTCAAATTCTAGAATTCATGCACGTATTACAAAATAAGGTTGCTTATGTACGTGTTAAGATGAAGGATTTAAGAACTGGTACAGTTACTGAAACTGCATTAAAGGGTTCTGAATCAGCATTCAAGAAGTGCTATATCGACAAGAGAACAATGCAATATTTATATAACTCTGGTGATATGTATACATTCATGGATCAAGAAACTTATGAACAAATTGATATTCCTGCTGAAAGATTAAAATGGGAATCAAAGTTCATGCTTGACGGTGATGAAGTACAAATTACTATGTATGAGGGTGAAATTTTAGGTGTATCTTTACCAGATAAGGTTACTCTACAAATTACAGACACTACACCAGCAGTTAAGGGACAAGCTACTGATAGAAAGAAAGCTACTTTAGAAACTGGTCTTGAAGTAACAGTTCCTGCATTCTTAGAAAATGGTACAAAGATTGTTGTTTCAACAATTGATGGCTCATACGTTTCAAGAGCATAACAACAAAGCGTAGCTTCTTGCTGCGCTTAATCTAGCAGCTTAGCCAAGTGGTAAGGCTCCGGACTCTGACCCCGGCATTCACAGGTTCGAACCCTGTAGCTGCTGCCAAAATTGATTTTTCAAGTGATACGAAAGTGTCACTTTTAATTTAAAGGAGATTTTAAAGATGATTGTTAAAAATACAACTGTCATTAAAAAAGAAGAAGTATTAAAAACTCTAATATCAAGCTCTAAAAAGGAATTAATATCAAAATATATTTTAGCTTTTTTAATTTTAGTATGTGGCGTTGGTATTTTAGTTAACGGTATAGCTACAAGTAATACAACATATATTGTTGTTGGTTCTGCCTTTAGTGTATTTGGTTTAGTATATTTTACACTAAACACTATTGCCTTAATTACTGCCCCTAAAAGAGTAAAGAAACAAAATGCTGAATTAGTAGCTTCAGATATTACTTATTCATATATTATTAAAGAGAAAAGTATTACTGCTAGTATTCTAAATTCTTCTAAGAAAAATGAAGTAACATATCAGTTTACAGATATTAGAAATGTTAAGGAAGAACAGTTAAGATATGTTGTTAGTTTAAAGGATAATCAGGTTTTATATATTAATAAGGATTCTTTTGTTACTGAACAAGGCGAAAAATTCTTTTTAAGAGATTTAGAAATAAATAAAACAAAATATAAGCCGTTAAAAAAATAATCTCACATTTTGTGAGATTTTTTTATAGACAAAGTATTGACACCATATATGACACCATTATATAATTTAATAGAGGTGAAAAAATGTCAAAATGGGATAAACTTATTAATAAACTAATGAGTTTATCAAAGGATATGAGATTTTTAGAACTCGTAAAAATATTGGAATTCTATGGTTACCAGTCTTATCAGCCAAAGAACGGATCTAGTCATTATGTATTTAGAAAAACCGGAAAGCCTAGTATCACAATACCAAAGCATGAACCGATTAAGGTATGCTATGTATTGATGGTAAAAAAGATTGTTATGGAGGAAAAAGAATAATATGGATTTGAATGATTATATGAAGCTAAAGTATCCTTTTGAAATTATTCCTGATGAATTTGAAGATGGCTATGTAATTCAATATCCAGATTTACCTGGATGTCTTTCGTGTGGTTCAACTGTAGAAGAAACTATCAATAATGGTGAGGATGCAAAAAAGGCTTGGATTAGTTCAGAATTAGAGCAAGGCAATAAAATACCTATGCCAAATTCAATAACTAAATACTCTGGTCAATTTAAACTTAGAATTCCTAAAGAACTTCATAGAAATCTTTCTTTACAAGCCAAAAAAGAAGGAGTATCTATGAATCAATATTGCTTATATCTTTTGAGTAAGAATTGTGCTTAATGCATTATTCTTATTGATCACATTTTGATAAAATGATTATCAATAATGATATTATCAACTATAATTATAATGATATTGATAAAATCTTGCTAATTTATGTTTTTGGCAAGATTTTTTTATATCTTTATTGTATAATTATTTTAGTTTGTTTAATTTTATTGGCAAAAAAATAAAAATATTTCGTTTATTATAGTGAAAGGAGAAGAAATATGGATTTAGAAGTAATAGTTGATAAATATAAAAAATCTAAAGAAGATAAATATTTTACTAAAATCTATAATGAAACTATAGGATTAGTTAAATCAATTTTATATACATATTCTAATGATAAAGAAACTATTAATGATTTATCACAAGATGTATATATGAAGATAGTTAAGAATATAGATAATTATAATACAAAAAATTTTAGAAATTATATTTATCAAATAGCTAAAACCACAGGAATAGATTATGTAAGAAAAACTCATGAGTTGACAAATCTAGATACAGATTATATCCCTAGTGAAGCTAAGAATCCATATTTAAATTTCGCCTTAAGCCATTTAGATAAGGATTTAAAAGAAATATTTTTGATGAAAACCTTACTTGGTTATACAACTAAGAAGGTATCAGAGGTTTTAAATCTTACTCCAAAGATGGTTAATTATGCTTATGAAAAAGCTAAGAATCAATTAAGAAAAGAATTGGAGGGCATTGAAGATGAAATTAAATAAATTTAATAAGAAATTAAAAGATGAATTTAATGATACTATTGAAGATAAGATAGTAGTAAAAGAAACAAAAAAAGCATTTCATTTTAAATTTAGATATGTATTATTAAGTATTGCCGCTTTAATTATTATAGCTTTAGTCACTGATCATTTAATTGTTGAAGATTATAATTCTAAATTAGTTAATATGACAAGTGTTAATTATCAGGAATTAAAGGTGACAACTGATAAATATACATCTAAAAATGAATTATCAAATGCACTTATATATACTAAGCAAAACATTAGAAAAAAGTCAGCATTAGAAAATATAGGCTCTATGTTTAATATGCTAGCATGTACATCATCAGGAACAAAATATAGTGGTTCATCGGGTGATCTAGAACCTGAAGGTGGAAGTGCTCCAACTAGCGATGTAGAAATTGGAACTGGAACTACTCCGGGTAATAGCTATAATACAAATAATCAAGAGGCTGGAATTGATGAGGCTGATACAGCTAAATGTGATGGTACTTATATTTATAGCTTAACTTATGGATGTCTATATATATTTGATTTAGAAGGTAACGAGCTTGCAAGAGAAACATTTAATTATACTACTAAACAGTTATATGTATATAATGATAAGGTTATAGTATTTCTTGCTGATGGTTTAAATATTTATACATTTGATGGATCTACATTAACACTTTCAAAAGAATATAAAAATCGACTTGTTGACTCTAGACTAGTTGATAATAATTTATTCTTAATAACTATTGAATCACTAAATCTAGATAGAATTAATTATGATAATGCATATTATGATGGTTCAGTTAATCCATATTATTTATATAAAATTTATAGATTAAATTTAAATAATATAGATGATAATAAAGAAGCAAATTTAGTTTCTACAAGTTCTGTAAATATTTATATGTCAGATAATTATTTATATTTTACAACTTCATATTATAATACTTGTACAAATATCTTTATTATAGATTATGATTTAAATGGATATGCTGCAATTAAGGAATCAGGCTATGCCTTAAATCAATATTCATTTTCTGAATATAATGGTATGTTTAGATATGTTTTAACTGATAGAACAAAAACAATATATAATTCGATTTATGTATATGATTTAGCTAATAAGAAATTAGCTGGCTCATTATTAAATCAAATTGGTTTAGAGCGTGAACTGGTGAAATCAGTTAGATTTGAAAAAAATATTTGTTATGTATGTACATATAGAAATACTGATCCATTATACGAAATTGATTTATCTGATCCTACAAATATTACAATAAAATCAGAATTACATGTAGCTGGCTATTCAGGATATCTTCATTATTTTGTTATAAACGATAAAAAATATGTTTTAGGTACTGGATATGATGATAGTGGTTATCCAAAGATTTCTATCTATGAACAAACAGAAGATGATCTTGTTCAAGTAGGTAAAAATCTAGTTATATCACCTTATGAACAAACATTGTTGTTTGACAGCATACAATATGTACCACAAGATTTAGATTATTATAGCTGGAATGCTTTAGTAAATAGCTATAGAGGATATAGATTCTATTTTGTAGATGATGTCCTATATTTTGGTTCACCTATTACTAATAATACATATTCTATATTTAAGATAGATTTAAAAGAAGAAGATCCTATAAGACTTTATAAGGAACATATATATGAGAAAAAGGATCTTGCATGGTACAATAATTTAAGATGCTTTATCGTAAATTCTAAGTTATATTTTGTTGGTAATGGCTCAATTTCAATAGAAGAATTTTAGCTTATTAGCTCTTAGTCTTAAAGACTAGGAGCTTTTTTTATTTTTTTCTTAAAAAAATGAAAACGTTTTATTGACAGTAAAAATAAAAAGTGCTATCATAATGATAGTCAAACTATCATTTTATAAAAAAGGTATATGGAGAAATTATAATGAGTGGAATAAAAGACACGATGAAAAGGGCTATTGCGAAGAAAGCTTTAGGTCTCTTTTTAGAAAAATCTATTACCGAAATTAAGATTTCTGACATAGCGATAGAAGCTGATGTTGGAGAAGCTACGGTATATAGATATTTCAAGACAAAACAAAATCTAGTTTTAAATTCAGCTATGATTTTAGCTCAAAATTTATATAATAATTATTTTGAGCATTTTAAAGGTGAAACTGGCTATGAGAAAATAGCTAGCTTCTATAATCTGTATTTAGAAATTTTTAAAACCAATAAAAGCTATTTTAAATTCTTAAATGAATTTGATGCTTTTATTATTGGTAATAAGAATAAGGTAAATATAGATGAGTATGAAGAAAAATTATTCTTATATAAGGCATTCTTTACAACTAATTATGAACTAGGCTTAAAGGATGGCTCTATAAAAGAGATTGAAGATGTTGATTCATTTTATTATGGATCAGCTCATGCTTTACTTGAGCTTTGTAAGAAGCTTGCAAGTACAGGAATCGTAAGACATGATGAACTTTTAGGAAAAGAAAAAGAAATAAAGGCAGTTATAGATATTGTCTTAAATAATTTAAAGAAGTAGGGGAAAAATATGGAAAAGAAAAGATTAACAAAAAAACAAATGTGGATATTTGCCATCGGTCAATTAGGATGGTCAATACTTGGAGGTATTATTGGTGCTTGGTTAGTATCATTTTATCTACCAACAAAGGATAAAAATGGTAATTTCTTTACAGATACAACATTACCATTTTATACATTAATTAAACCAGGCCTAATTATTGGTGGCTTTTTAACTATTTTGGGTTTGATTACAGCTTTATGTAGAGTATGGGATGCTATTTCAGATCCTTTAATTGCTAATTTAAGTGATAATTCAAAAAATCCTAAGGGAAGAAGACTTCCATTTATGCGTTTAGCTGCAATACCATTTGCAGTATGTACATTACTTGTATTTATGGCACCATCATTATTCTATGGTGGACAAGAACCAACTGCAGCTAACGTTGCTTGGGTTGCTGTAATGCTTGTATTATTCTATACATTTATGACAATTTATTGTACACCTTATAATGCATTAATTTCTGAATTCGGTAAAACACAAGAAGATAGAATGAATATATCAACATATATTTCATTTACTTACTTATTTGGTACATTAATTTCTTATTTACCATTCGTATTTGGTGGTATGTTTAGAGATGCTTTGGGTTATTATTGGAGCTATGTTGTTTGTTTCATTCCTCTAGTAATTATTGCATGTATAGCAATGTTACTTCCAACATTCTTACTAAAGGAAACAGATTTCTTAGATCCAAAGCCAGCTGGAACAAATGCATTTAAGTCACTTTCTTGTACATTCAAGAATAAGAATTTCTTAGTGTTCTCAGGTTCTGATGTAATGTATTTCATTGGTTTAACATTATTCCAAACAGGCTTACCATTCTTTGTTAAGCTAACTATTGGTTTACCTGAAGCTTGGACTATGTATCTACTTGGTGGTATGACATTACTATCTGCATGTTTCTACCCACTTGTTTCAAAGCTAGTTGCAAACTGGGGTAAGAAGAAACTTGTTATTGCTGGTTTCTTAGGTCTTGCTTTAGCATATGTTGTAACTGCTTTATCATATCCAGTAACTAAAGGTCAATTAGGCGCTATGAGCTATGTATTTGGTATTTTAATTGTAATTTTAGCTGCATTCCCAATGGCACTTTTAGGTATTATTCCTCAATCAATTGTTGCCGATGTTGCTGAAGAAGATTCAATTATCACAGGTGAAAAGAGAGAAGGTATGTTCTTCGCTGCTAGAACATTTGCTATGAAGCTTGGTCAATCAATTGCTATGCTAGTATTTACATCACTTGCTATTATTGGTAGTGGTGCTACATATGAAGAACTACAAAACTCAAATGATATTTCAGCTACATGGCAAGGTGTAACAATTGTTGCAGTTTGTGCAGTTGCTTTCTGCGTACTTGGTGCTATAATTTTATTCTTCTATAACGAAAAGAAGGTTATGAAGACTATTACAGAACATCATAAAGCTGAAGGCTTAGAAGATAATTTCATTTCTTCAGAAGTTTTAGAAGATAAAGAAGAAAAAGTTGAAGAAGTTCAAGAAGAAAAAACAAAATAATAATTAAGGTGAGGTGAATTTTGTGATATTAAAATATTTAGTTAATGGAATCGTAAATGAAACAGATTTAAATAATGATTATGTTGAAATATTTAGTGAAACACAAGACAGTAGAGAAATTATTAAGGTTAAGGCCTTAAAGGATATTAATCTATTAGAAGCTAGAATTAATAAGAAATTAAATATCACAAAAGATGATTTAATCTTCTTTAATGGATATCAATCTTGGACTGAAACTAAAGAAAATTATATTACAGAAAAAGAAAGAGATATTACTAAAGCTCCAAAGGGTATTGTTAATAAATTTGGATTAGATAGATATGGTGATTCTATTTTATATAAGTATCATAAGGATAACCTACATGGTTATGATGTATTTTATATAAAAGGAAAAGAAAGTCTATTTAGCTTTAATAATAATTATAATAATGCATGGCTTATTTATGAATTAAATAAAAAGACTAATACTTTAACATTAATTAGTGATGTTAATAATATTAGCCTAAAGGCTGGCGAAGAATTTGTAGTTTATGATTATTATTTATTTAATAATTATGATGAAGGTCTAAATAAATTTAATGAAACATTCCCAAAGAAGAATTTAAATAAGGTCTTTGGTTATACATCTTGGTATAATTATTACCAAGATATTAATGAATCAATCATTTTAAGAGATTTAGATGCAATTGATTCTAGATTTAATTTATTCCAAATTGATGATGGCTATGAGACATTTGTAGGTGATTGGATGGATGTTGACCCTAAGAAATTCCCTAATGGTTTAAAGCCAATTGTTGATAAGATTCATTCAAAAGGCTTAAAGGCTGGTGTTTGGCTTGCTCCATTTGTTGCTGAAACTAAATCTAAAATATTTAGAGAGCATAAGGAATTATTAAAGAAGGATAAGAATGGTAATTTCGTAAGCTGCGGTGGTAACTGGAGTGGTTTCTACTGCCTAGATTTTGAAAATGAAAAGGCAAGAGAATATGTTAAGAAATCATTAGAATATTTTATTGATTTAGGCTTTGATTTCTTTAAGCTAGATTTCTTATATGCAACAGCTTTAGAACCACTTACAGGTATGACTAGATGCCAAACTCAAAATTATACTTATGATTTCTTAAAGGAAGTTTTAAAGGGGAAAATGGTGCTTGGCTGTGGTGCTAATATAATCAACTGCTATAATAGATTTGATTACCTACGTATTGGAGCTGATGTGACATTAATATTTGATGATGTATGGTTTATGCGTCATCTTCATAGAGAAAGAATATCTACTAAAATGTCTTTACAAAATACTATTTATAGAAGCTTTATGAATGATAGATTATTTGGTAATGACCCAGATGTATTCCTATTAAGAGACAACAATATGAAGATGTCTAAGGAACAAAGAAAGTCTTTAGTAACTATCAATTCACTTTTTGGTACAGTTTTAATGACATCTGATAATATTGCAGATTATGATGAAGAAAAGAAAGAATTACTTTCTAAAGCATTTGATTTATTCTATCATGGTAAGGTTTTAAGCTTTGAAAGAAGAAAAGATAATATCTTAATATCTTATGAATTAAATAATGAAAAGATTGATTTAATTTATAATACAAAAAAGGGAGTGTTTGTTAATGGACAAAAGTAGTGTTATTTTTGGCAATCAAATGTCAAAAAAGACAATAAAAAAAGCTAATAAATCTAAAAATAAATATGCTAAAAAATATTGCGATGATTCTAAAGTTGATTATAAAATAGGCTTTGAAAAAATTGATACACTTGATTTTTTAGGTGCTAAAAATATTGTTTTTAGTAAAGAAAATGAAAAATTACCTGACAATGCTTTAATTGTAGGTAATATTAGAATGGGCTTTGGTCACTATAGAATAAGTATTGCGATGGCATCAGCTGCGAAGGCCTTAGGCTATGAGCCATATTGGCTTGATTTAGCATCATTTGATGCTACGGGTTCTAAAATGATTAGATATCAGAATGAGTTATATTCAAAGGCTTCAAGAATTTCTCAAAAATCAAAATTGTTTAATCATTTTATTTGGGAACCACTAAATTCTGAAGGCTTTAAAAAGATTGAATATAACGCAGTAGATCAAAAGAATTCAGAACTACTTGCTCCAATATTTAAAAATATTGATAAGGATGTTCCTTATATCGCAACACATGTATGGCCAGCTCAAGGAGCTATTCATGCTGGTATGACACACGTAGTTAATGCTATTCCTGATAACTGGCCTATGGGACTTCATTTATCAGAAGGTGCTATTCATACAGTTCAAACTCCATTTGCTTATTTAGGCTATAAGATGCTTAATGGATTTGCTAAAAAGCCATTAAAGGGCATTCCTGAGTCAGATTTAAAGATGGTTGGAAGATATGTTGATCATGAATTGTTAGTTAATTTAAAGGAAGATAATCAAAAGAGATTAGATAGAATTAATAATAATGAACCACTTAGATTCTTACTAACTGTAGGTGGTGCTGGTGCTGGCTTTGATATGTATCTAGCAATGATTAAGCATTTACTACCATATGTAAAACAAAAGAAGGTTGTTTTATTTATTAATTTTGGTGATCATAAGGATGTATATGAAAAGATTTTAAAGAAGGTTCCTGAGATGAAGGAATATAAGACATATTTTAATGCTTATGCCGAATTTAAAGATTTTGTAAAAAATGCTTATGATAATAATGTAGAAGGAATTTATTCAATTTGTAACAAGAATATATTTGAAGCAGTATATTCAACTAATTTATTAATGAGAGTATCAGATTTACTTGTAACAAAACCATCTGAATTAGTATATTATCCTATTCCAAAGGTATTTATGCGTCATATTGGTGGACATGAGGTTTATGGTGCTGTTAATGGTCAAGAGCTTGGCGATTCAACATTTGAATGTCCAACAATTAAAGGCATAAATGAAATGTTTGATAGACTTCTTATGGATAAGGAAATACTTGTTCATATGATTAATGAAATTGAAAGATTGAAGGAACAAGGCTATTATAATGGCGCTTATGAGTGCGTTAAATTAGCTGTAGGTAAAAAATAATGGATAATTTCAAAGAAGTTTTTGGACACAAATATGACAGTGCATATTTGACTCCAGCAAGATTAAATTTAATAGGTGAGCATATTGATTATAATGGTGGCTTAGTAATGCCTGCCGCTATAAGCTTATATATTAAAGGCTATTTCAAGAAAAGAGAAGATAATAAAATCAAATTATATTCTAAAAATACTGGTACTTTAGTTGAGGCATCATTTGATGATTTAGAATATGATAGTAAGCGTGATTGGGCTAATTATCCAATTGGTATGGTTTATATTTTAAAGAATAAGGGCTTAAATATCGCTAAGGGCTTTGAAATATTTTTTGAATCAAATATTCCTTTAGGCTCAGGCCTATCTTCATCTGCCGCAATACTAGATTTGACATGCTTTATCATGTCTTGTGAATTTAAGCTTGATCTTGATTTTAAGACTATAGCTTTATATGCTTGTGAGACAGAAAATAAGTATTGTAATTTATCTAGTGGTATTATGGACCAAATGGCCATTGCTTTAGGTAGAAAGAATAATGCTATCCTACTTAATTGTGCAACTAAGGATTATGAATATATTCCATTTGATTTTGGTAAATATAGAGTAGCAATACTTCAAACAAATAAGAAGAGATCTTTAACTGAATCTAAATATAATGAAAGAGTTATTGAATGCAATGAAGGCTTAAAACTATTAAAGGCTAAATTTAATATCAATAATTTATGTGAATTAAAAAATAAAGATTTAGACCAAGTTAAAGAATTAATAAAAGATGAGACTGTATTTAGAAGAGTAAGACATGTAATTAAAGAAAATGAAAGAGTTTATGAATTTAAAAAAGCACTTTTAGAATGTGATGTTAAAGAGTGTGGTAAGATTTTAAATGAAAGTCATTTTTCTCTAAGAGATGATTATGAGGTTACAGGACTTCATCTAGATACAATTACAGAACTTTCAAGAAAAAACAAGTATTGTTTAGGTGCTAGAATGACTGGTGCTGGCTTTGGAGGCTGTGGTATAGCTATTATTGAGGCTTCTAAAATTGATGAATTTAAAGAGGAAGTTTTAAAAGGCTATAAGGAAATTACAGGTGTTGATGGTAACATTTATTTAGTAGATGTTGTAGATGGACCTAAAAAAATATAATTTTGTAATTAAAGAACGAAATATTTCGTTCTTTTTTCTTGCTAAAAAATAAAAATGGTATTAAACTGAAACTAGGATTAAAACTATTACAAATTAAAGGAGAATATACTATGGCAAATAAAGGCTTAAAAGAAGAAAACACAATGCTAGAATTTGAGCTTTCTGATGTAAAAGTAAGTATTGATTTATCAAAAGAAAACAAAAATATTATTGCCACTATTTTACTTGGACTAGATATTGGAATTGAGCC
>JAEEGL010804589.1_pt1 | contig 64948 bp, 38 predicted proteins | sample 9134231 | NCBI WGS metagenome assembly JAEEGL01 (sample SAMN16246548, study PRJNA631951) | gut metagenome | biome: gut microbiome; feature: rumen; material: fiber-attached | host: Bos | place: Iran: Karaj | collected 2018-10
CAAAGATTTACCGCGAGACTATAGACCGAACTACGGGAGAAATCGTCTCTCGCCAGTTGCAATGGGACAACCACTCAAAAGTGATGTTCGACCCATCACTCATTCCTGAAGAGCAAATTCGTTAAACGCAAATCGGTCATTAGGCCGAAAATGTTGTTCTGACGTAAATCCTAATGACCGAATTGGGTTAAACGCTGTTAACGCTCGGCTATTTCAGGTAGTCGTCGAAGTAGCGGGTGATGCGCTCATGCAGGTGCACGCTCTGGTGTCCGCGCATGTTGTGGCCCTGGCCGGGATAGACATAGAAGTCGGGCTGTGTGCCGGCGGCAATACATGCTTTGAGGAACGAGTAGGCATGCTGCGGCACCACGGTGGGGTCGTTCAGACCGATGATAATCTGCAGCCTTCCCTTCAAATCCTTAGCCTTGGGAATGAGGCTGGTGAGTTCGTAGCCCTCGGGATTGGTCTGTGGGGTATCCATATAGCGCTCGCCATACATCACCTCGTACCACTTCCAGTCGATGACCGGTCCGCCAGCCACGCCCACCTTGAACACATCGGGGTAGTTGGTCATGAGGCTGATGGTCATGAAACCGCCAAAACTCCAGCCATGCACACCCAGACGCGTTGTGTCGACATAGGGCAACGATTGCAGGTACTTGACGCCCTGCATCTGGTCGGCCATCTCGACCTGGCCCAACTGACGGAATGTGGCCTGCTCGAAGTCACGGCCGCGATTCTCGCTGCCGCGGTTGTCGAGGATGAACAGGATGTAGCCACGCTGCGCCATGTAGGTCTCCCAACTGCGGCTGCGATAGTGCCAGCCAGCATCCACATTGTGGGCGTGCGGTCCGCCGTAGACATAGACCACTGTGGGGTACTTCTTGGCAGGGTCGAAGTCGGCAGGTTTCACCATGCGGTAGTAGAGCGGCGTGGTGCCGTCGGCAGCGGTGAGGGTGCCGCACTCATAGGTGGGCACGGTGTAGCCCTGCCATGGGTCGGGAGCGGTGAAGTAGCGCGAAGTCTTTCCCGTGCGTGTATCGGCAAAAGCGATGTTGCGCGGCACATCGGGCTCCTGATACACATCGACGAGCATAGTTCCGCTGGTGTTGAGCGAGCCGTCGTGCCAGCCGCGACCGCCCTCGTCGATGCGGGTGCGCTTGCCTGTGTCGATATTCACGCTGTAGAGGTTGCGACCTATTGGGTTAGCCTCGTTACTGGCAATGATGGCAGTGTGAGCCTTGGCATCAAAGCCCAGCAGATCCATTACCACCCAACTGCCGCTTGTCACTTGCTTGAGCATGTTTCCTTGCACATCGAAGAGGTAGAGGTGGTTATAGCCATCGCGCTCGCTGTACATCAGGAACTTGGTGGCATCCCACGGTAAGAACACAATGGGGTGCTGCGGCTCCACATATTTTGGATGCGTCTCGCGATAGAGTTCCTTGAGTCGCTGACCCGTGACGGCATCGTAACTCACCAGGCGGCAGTCGTTCTGGTCACGGTTCAGTTCCTGCATATAGATGGTGTTGCCGTCGGGACTCCAGGCTATGTTGGTGAAATAACGGTCGGTAGGGTCACCGGCATCGAGATACACCGTGCGGTCAGTAGCAAAGTCATACACGCCCACTGTCACCAAGTGCGAGGTGCGGCCCGCCATGGGGTATTTTTCGGGAGCGGGCGTAGCCTCGACGCGTGTGGTATCGTCGAGCTCGGGCACATTCACCAGCGGGTAATCGGCCACCATGCTCTGGTCCATGCGGTAGAAGGCAAGGCGCGTGCCCTGCGGATTCCAGAACAGGCCGCCCTCGATGCCAAACTCGTTGCGATGCACTGCCTGGCCATAGACGATGTCGCGGCTGCCGTCGGTAGTGAGGCGCTGCACACGCATGTGGTCGTCAAACTCCTGACGCTGTGCCGGTGTAGTGACCGAACTGGGCGGGGCCATATTCACCTCGGCTCGGGCTACCCACAGGTTGTCGCCCTCAATGTAGGCCATGTTGCGGCTCACAGGGTGCCACTCGCTCACGGCAGCATCGTTCTTCATCTTGAAGAGCGTCTTGCGCGCCTTGAAGTCGATGAGCACCAGATAGTCACCGTCGATGAGCTTCACGATGGGCTTGCCTGCGTAGGGGAACTCGGCCCACGAGAGTGCCCCGAGATTGCCGTCGTTGGGCAGCGCTGCGCGGGTGATGAGCAGTTTCTCGGCACCAGTTTTGGGGTTGACGGTCCAGACCGTGTCGGCACTCAGCCTCACGGGGGTGTCGCCCCACCAGGCGATGGTGCGGTACTGGGGTATCATGTTGCGGTAGTTGGTACCGCCGAAGTTAAGGTCCTCGAGTGTGAACTGCTTTTGGGCCGATGCCAGCATGGGCAGCATCAGTGCCACAATCATTAAAGCTACTTTGCGTGTCATAGTATCTAAGTTTTTAATTCTTTACAAAATTACACATAAGAATCCAAACACGCAACCCCCGAGGAAGCGCAGGGATGTTTATAATCAGACAATGGATGACAATTGGGTCTGCGGAGTTGTGGAGTTAAGGAGTGGCTTGACGGTTATGTGATAATAGAAAATCACAGGGGAGCGACACCAAGTCGCCCCCCTGCAAAATATCATGTGACTAAAAAACTATTTCGTTATTTCATCACCTTGGTGGTAGAAGTAGAACCATCGGTGTAGCGAGTGACAACCATGTTCACGCCCTTCCACGGTGTGCTCGACACCTGGCCGATCGTGTTCACATAGCTCACGCTCATCACCTCACGGGTGGCGTTCATCGTCACATCGGTAACGCCAGTGATGATCTGGTTGAACATGTTCGAATTGAACTCAACCTCACCCTCGGCTACATAGTAACCATAGTTAGCAGGAATCTCAGCACGAGTCGAAGCCTTGGCCGTAGTCCTTGTGATGGTCAGATAACCGGCCTGATAGCTCCATTGCTGCGAAGTTTCAATATCCTGCACATGCGAACCAATGGTCAGCTGGTAAGTGCCGGGGTAAACCTCGAGCACCTGTGTTCCGCTTTGCCAATATTTGAGGTTGTAACCCTCACCATTTGGCCACTCGCTAACAACAGCATTACCATTTGATTCAGCACCAAAGATGTATTTAGGATTGTTACTCCACGAACTGCCAAGCTGCTTGGAGAACATGAAGTAGCCCTTGCCACTGCCATCGCTGGCTGCAGGAATGGTAACAGTGCCCGTGAAGTTGGCACCATCCTCACAAATGAGGGTGGCCAACGGAGTGTCATAATCCCAGCCACTTCCATTATCAGCAATCACATAGATAGGATCGCTGAAGAGGGGATTCGATTTCTTGGTGAAGTAAGCACGCACCTTGATGGTGGCGGCGAGGTTATCGATAGCATAAGGCTGACCATCCTTGGTATTGATGCGCAGCGCACCGAAGGTGGCGTGCGTTTCACCTGTGTAAGCCTCGGATTGAGGATCTTCATCACCAATAGCACGGCGACCCAGTTCATAGCTGTAGACAGTGCCATCAACATTCTTGTACAGGTTCTCCTTGCTCATAGTGTGGCCATCGCCCAGTGCATCACCGTAGGTCAAGTCCTCGAAGAGGTAGTTTGCAGCTATGCGGTCTTGATGGTCAGACAACTCTTCACGGAGGATATTGGTGTCAACATCACGCCAAGCACGAATCTTGTAGAGCTCGTAACCCTCAGGAATTCCGAGTGCATGGAACTTGACAGGAATCTTGTAGTAAGCGCACCAGTTCGTGCCGTCGAACCACTTGTAAGTGCTCATGAAGGGATTGCCTGCAGTGTTCAGGTCATCGGGAATCTCCAGTTCCATCTTACCCACAGCAGTGGTCTTGAGCGGGCCGCCATAAGTGTTATAGTCGCCACGAGCCTCGGTAGTGCTGCCCTCCACATAGCCACGGGTGAAGAGTTCAACCACAGGAGCATAGGTGAATGCACCACCATCGGTCAAATTAGCGGGATAGTAGTCAACGAAGGTAGCCCAGTTCAGCGGAGCAGTTGCTGTCACAGGCACCTCATCGCCCTTATAGTAGTCGGCTGTTCCTACGGCATTCATCGACACCGTGTAGGTGGCACCCTGGTTACCAGCCATACCAGTCGGATCTTCATCTTCCTCGTCCTCGTCGGTATCACCGCCGTCATAGATAATGGAGCGTGCGTCGCCCTCGTTCCAGCGATAAGCGTCGTAACGCAGAATTTCACCCTTACTGCTCAACATCACCTGGGCACTAAACTCGACATCGCCAGGCTTGTAGTCGTCACTGCAGCCAGTGTCGCCCTTCACCTGATCGAGCGTGAGCGGCTCATTCACCTTAGAGTCGGTCTTATACACATACACACGGTAGGGGTTACTGTAAGCCTCGCTGGTCGAACCATTCAGACCCTGGAATGGGGTAGAAGTGTTAAACCTCAACTGATAGGTGTACATACCCGGATGATCGTTCTTCGAGACATTGGCCACGAAGTTATCCCACAGGTTAATATCGAAGTTGATATAAGTAGTGTTGTTATAACTTGAAGTGGTGTAACTGATACGGTTGTTGGTCAGATTATTGGCATGGTAACCAGCAGTCTTACCGTCATGAGTTCCCACGGGGAAGAGACTCTTGACACTGGCCTGATTCTCTACCACGCTGCCCGTAACCGTGAAGTATTTGCCACTGGTGTTGATGGTCAAGGTAGCAATCGGTTCGGTGACAGTAACGGTTTCGCCATTCTCCAGCTTGGCGTAACTGCGGTTGATGGTCATTGTGTTGCCATCGGTCAAGTAGCTGGACTTGATGGTCCGTGGCGAACTCTTGATTTGAATCTTGTTGCTGTAGCAGTTGTTCTCGTTCTGAGCCTCATAACGGCTATAGACGGTAGCGCTCGACATGAGAGCCATCTCGGCGGGATCTTTACCCGGGATGAAGTAGCTCTCCTCGTTCGACATCTGCAGACTCAAGAAGTGCTCCACATCCTGACCACGGACAGCGTAAGTAACCATACGGCCTGAATTTTCGCGCAACTCATAGACCTCGCTATAGGTCTTCTTCGTGTTACTTGGATCCACAGTCAGCACCACAGGTTTAGCACCCGTAGTATCGGCTTGCCATTCGCCAGTAGTAGCGTTCCTATACAAGCCTTGTGCATTGCGCTCGTAAACAGGAATCCACTTCGACACACCGAACTCGTCGGTAAACACTTCGTAGAGTTGATACTCTTGCTTCTCATCAGGCAAGAACTCATCCATATTGCTGTCCCAGGTGAGTTTGAGCTTGAAGTAATCATCGGCTCGGGTCACGGCCTGTACCGAATCCTGCTGGATCACATATAGACCCATTGTGGGAGCATGTGACTGGTTGTAGTCATGGAAGCATGATACTTGACTACCACGACCATCATTATTACTACTACCATCATCCCATTTCATCATGCGATAGTCAGGCACAAAGAACATCAGGTCGCGAACGTCCTGACAGTCGGCAGCACCCGATTCAACGCCGTACATCATAAACTGGTGACCATGAATATCAGTCTCTTGAGCAGATGTTGAATAAGCAAAAGGAATTGTAATACAATCATGTATCACAGGGAAAGATGTCATTTTAACCAGATTAGAGTACAAGTCATCAATATTAAGTCCAGTAGCATTATTTACAGGACTAAATTGCTCAAACATCTGGAAGAAGAATGGACTACTATTGTTATAATCATAGAATTTATTAAGCTCACCTTGACCAAAATAATTTGAACTATAAAGATACAATGGATACGGACAGAAATCAGCAGCTGGATAATAAGTAGTAGAACCACTGCTTACACCAGCTTTCTTTGAGTTGAATGGCAATCTCAGCTGGCCCTTTGCCAAGAAGAAGAACTTGTTCATCTTGTCGCAAGAAACATTGAAAATCGTACCACGGCTTTGTCCTTCACCCACGCGTTTCGCTTCAGTAACAATGCGAACCGATTTGATTGTAAGTGAAACCACATCTTTCAAATACTGTTCACCAGTGCTTGTTGGGGCAGTATAGGTTGCTCGATCATAATCATCAACCATTTCAACCAACAGCATGGTAACACCTTCATTATCAGGCCTATATTCCGTCTGGTCGAAAGTAGCATAATATGAAGTATAAGTTGAGCTGCTGCCAGTATAAGTATTCTTACCGCAAACTATGTCTTTTTTGGTGTCAATACCCCAACCAGTAGAATTACTAGAATCCCATTCAAAATAGTCCGGATTTTGCAGTTGAGTAGTATTACCTGAAGTACCAGTATACTTGATTTTGCCGATTGCCGGATAGCTCACATCGCTCCAATCTTCGGTGAAGTAACCGTTCTCATCACAACCACGCTTCAGGTTGCCAGGAATGGTCTTGTCAGTATAAACCTTCTTTAACATGGCAATAATCTGCTCGGGTTTGGTAGCAACATCACTTAACTTTGAAGTATGGCTACCTTCACTGTCGGTCCAATCATAGGTAATTCCATCGAAGAACTCCTTGTCACGGATAGCTTCGGGCGAACCAGTAACATTACCAACGCCCTTCAACGGAATTATAGTGGTATCATTACCCACAATCACCGTGAGCGTGCCATTGTAACTGATAGCTGCTTTTGGAGAGAATGTTACAGGAACAGGAGTCGTTTCATTTGGAGTTAAAGTGACACTAGTGCTTGTAAGCGAGAACGGAGGATTGGGGCTAACCATTACGGTAGCAGTCACTTCACTGTCGCTATTATTAGCAATATAAGCTGGCAGTGTCTTGGATCCGTCGACTTCCACAGAGCCAAAGTCAAGCTCAGTAGTGGGAGCACCTTCGGCCATATCCACTACCATGGTCATCTTGGGCAGGAAGTTCTGCTGTACATTATTTATAACAGTGGATCCACTATTATAATTCATATAAAGGATACTGGCTCCAGTAACGGTTTGCCCTACCCACTGGACACTACTAGAAGTGTATTTACCACTACTCAGAGAAGGACAAGAAGCGTCAACCACAAGATTTCCACCATGATACTCGTATGGAGTGCTGAAGGTGAAAGTTGCCATTTGTGTACCATTAATAATTTCGGTGCTGGTAAGCGAGGCAACCACTGTTAAACCTTCGGTTAAGAATGTGGTTGAACTTCCAAAAGAGGCATTATCAGTTTCTCCCAGTTTCAGCGTCACAGTGTTGTTGCCACTGTTGCTACCGGTCGTGGTCAAAGCTGAGTTGGAATGGAATGTGATAGAATGAATCACACTGTTCGGTGTCAGACCGAGAGATCCAGCGGGGTAAATAATCTGACCGTGATTCTGTGCGTCAAGGTAGTGCAAATAAACAGGCAAGTTACCTTGAACGGATCCTTCGGCTACGATTACAGTTTGTTCGTTGATACCATTACCACTTAGGGCTGCTGTAGCGCTGATAGCCGAAGCTTCGCTCTCTTGAGCAGAGAGTGTAAGGGTTCCTGTGTATTCTTTCACAGCTGTGGGCGCAAAGGTGACTGTATAATCACGCGAAGCGCCTGCAGCCAGTGAACCTGTTTCAGTGCTTGACACAGTAAATCCATTTCCGGTCGCTGTAACCACGGGAGTAAAGGCATTTGCCCCCTCGTTGGTGACCGTAAAGGTTGCTGTAGCAGTTTCGCCTTTTTGAACATTACCAAAAACTCCATTGCCGGTAAGTGTAGCTTCGTAAGGAACTGTCACATCCTCATACTCAACATACATTTTGGGCATAAAGGATTGGGTCGCCCCTTTTTTATTGTTGTATCCGTAGGGGGTAGAACCACTCACTCCAAGCCACAATGTAGAATTAGAACTGCTTGGATCACATGAGCCTGTCGTCGTGTTTACAGTTTGGATAATGAGGTTTGTTCCACTTGTATATTGGAATGGGGTATTGAAAGTGAACGTTAATGATTTTTCGCCATAAACGGGCTGAACAGTTGCAGTAGAAGTAGTTCCCGAAATCGAAATTAACGCTGTAGAGGAGAATTGACTTTGAGTGGTAGTGCCTATAGTCGCAGTCAATTCACCCTTGTTGCTTTGAGCAAACTTGATTCCAGCATCGTTGGTATAGAAAGTGATAGATTTAATCAGCGCTTTGTCAGGAATACCAGTTAAATATGATGCAGGGTAAATCATTTGGCTGGTGTTGCTGGATATATCATGATACCAACCATAAACAGGCACAACGCTATTTGTATTGGTATCGTCAGCAATAGTGACCGAAGTAGGCTTAGAGATAACAGTATTTTGATGGAAGGAGTAATAACTGCCACCGGTCGCCGCATCCTTGTTATTGATATAAGCGGTTTGGAGAGTCAGTTGTTTACTGGAAGTGTTATAAGTGAATTCCACATAATCAACTTCCTCGTCATCAGCATTCTCACCTACAAACCAAAATTCATAGTCGGTGCTGTCATATGTATAAGTGCCGTAGTATTGACCAGAGGCAAACCTAACAGTGTTACCTGAAATAGTACCCTTAACCCATGAGTCAGGGAACACATCACAGAATCCAGCAATATAGATGTCGTTGCCATCGAAAGCCACTTTTATAGTGCTGGAAAAGTCTGTTAGGGAAAAACCGCTAGAACTGTTGGCTTTGTAAAAATCGGTTGTGATTTCCCATTCTTCTACCGTAGCGGTTGAAGGTAATGTGACGGCGGTACCTGCTCTGTTGGGAGCGTTGAAAGTTGGACCGCCTTTCGTCCTGTTTTTACTCTTTTTGAGTCCTTTAAATAGCGCCTTTTGAGAAATTTGGCCAAAAGCAGACTCTGTTGTGGTAGAAACCATTTGGGATTGAGTCGCATGGGTCTCAATAGGAGCAATCATTGCCTTTTCGGCATCGACCTCGGTCGCCACTTTTTCGGGCGGGGCCGTGGGCTTCTGTGCTGAGAGGGAGGTCCAGGCCGGGATGGCGAGGGCCGCAATCAGCAAGAACTTTGTAATTCGTTTTGTGATGTTCATAATAGAAAAATTTTTGATATATAATAATTTAAGTGTGTTTAGCTTGAAAAGTGTGTCCAGGCTACAAAAATTTGAATATTTATGCATAAGAACTCCAAACAGTATAACTCAGGAGTGGGAACAATCGCAACAGACTATTCATTCGATACTTGAACAGGTTAATATTTTTGGCGAACACACACCTATAAATCATAGGGAAATTAGGACTTGTGCTCATCATTTCTTATTCAAGCCACATGAATACAGTCTTTTTCAATGTGCAAAATTAATACAAAAACACTGAATACAACAAGGGGAAAGTGAGAGTTTGTGGGATTTTTTGAGCATTTCATACTAGAATTAATAGTATTTGCTGAAAATTTAGCACTATTTAATATTTGTGAATTATTTTTTAGACCGAATCTGGTTAAATGAAAATGGTAGCGTTGTCGGTTTCAACGAATTTATCAGACAATGGATGACAATTGGGTCTACGGAGTTGTGGAGTAAAGGAGGGCCCCTTTGGGGCAGAAATCCGACAAATCCAGGAACAAATCTTTCATAATAATTCTCTGTCGCCCCGATGGGGCTAATTGATTTTATACCAATTTATCACAGGGGCTCACGCCCCTGCCTACTCTCTAGCGCCCCTAACGGGGCTTGGCACATGCATACTGAAAAACCAGAGCCATTGTTTTGTTACCATTTCAAGCAACGGGGCTTGGCAGCTAAGAACAAGAAACCATGTGCTCTGCACTCTTAGCTGCGAGCATTCACCATCTGTCTTTTTGCTGGCGCCACTAACGGGGTTGTCGTTGGAGTGCGTCTTGTGTACTTATGTCTAAGACAGTAAAATCACAGGGGAGCGACACCAAGTCGCCCCCCTGCAAAATATCATGTGACTAAAAAACTATTATCGTTATTTCATCACCTTGGTAGTAGATGTAGAGCCATCGGTGTAGCGGGTCACCACGATGTTCACCCCATCGAAGGGCTGATCGCTCTCAACACCAGCCACATTGTAGTACTTCACGCTAATAACGTTGCGCTTCACTTCAACACCATTGATGCCTACAGGAATCTTATTATCAAGTTCCTCCTCAACTTCGGTCTCCATGATGTAGTACTTATCGCCATCGGCCTTAGAAGACGAATTCTTGGTGAAGTAGATGCGAACAACGAACTTCATGGGAATAGTTTCACCTGTTGACACATCTACAGCGCCAAATGTACCCTTCTTGACATTATTTGTAATTACCTCATCACCGAGGAAATCGTTCTTTTGACAAGCATTCTTATTTACAAAGACGTACTCGCCATTGGCATCAAGATCCAGACGACTCATATAGCCCTTGTCTTCTTCCTCGCCAAGATATTGTGGGTCAATCTTTCGCCAAGCGCGAACCTTAGCAATCTGATAATCGCCAGGCAGGTCGAGTGTGTCAACCAAGAGATAGACATTATAATATCTATAAGTCTTGCCATCAGCGGTCCAGGAGTATTCACTCATGGCATTTTTCACAACCTGAACTCTTACAACGCCGCCAGCTGTCATCTGCTGTGGACCACCATAGGTGTTGTAGTCTGCACGGTCAACACTAGTTGGGTTGAGCGTAGTCTCATTAAGCACTTTAGCACCATGTGGAGCAAAGAGCTCTACCACAGGAGCATAGGTATAAGTATCAGCATCCTTGGCATCATTCACCATGAAGTTGTCCACAAATGTAGCAGTAACATCGGGATAACGACCGTTGGCATCCATCACAAAGTGTTCGGTTTCAGCCGTGTAGTCGGTGTTCATAGCCACAGTGTAATAATCTGCCTGATTACCAGCCTGACCTTGTGGAGACTCATCTTCGCCTTCTGCATCATAAATTGAACGTGCAGTGGCAGCAGTCACTTTATCGGCCCAGCGATAGATGTAGTAGCCAAGGATATCATCCTTACTGCTGTAGCGAGCATCAACATCAAACTTGGTAGCAGCCGGTACATGGCGGTCAACATCAGCTTCCACATCAGCTGCGGTGATGGGCTTCATTACCATCTCAGTCTTGTAAACAGGAACAGCTACGGTGTTACTGCGAGCCTTGTTGCTGGTATTCTCAGCACTTGTTTCTCCAACATAGCTACCTTGATTACTGTATACACCTGAGGTATAAAATCCACCATTAACAAACTCAAGATCTTGCGTCTGGCGAGGATTATTATAACTATCCGTCCAACTGAATATTATATTGGCAGGCAGTGCGCCATTATCACGGGCATCGATACTCCATAAATAAACTTTTTTGTTATTATATGTGTAAATCGGAGTCATCGCAGTTCCAGGCCAATCACCAGCGAATTTGTCATCACCATTCCATGCATAAGCTTTCACATTACCCCAATCAGTATAAGGCGCCTCAAAATATGCAAATATTTGGCCGTCTTTCCATACAGCACAGCTTGGCAGGTTCTGGTCAAGACCAAATGGCTCTTCAGTTTCAAGAGTCACATAGTAAACATACTGCGCAGGATGAGTGTTCTCCTCAACTTTGACGCTGAAGTTGTCGTAGAGTTTCAGGCCAGAGAACACAACCTCGCCACCACTAATGGTTATATTAGAAGTTGCTGGGGTCGAGTGATAGCCATGACCGTAAGGCTTAGAACTGAAGTTGACCTGATCATCTGACCAGTTGCTATATCTAAGTCTGCCGCCACCTGTCTCGGTGTAGTTTTCAACCGTTGCTGTTACAAAGTTCACAGCATTATCGGTGTCAACCACTGTTGCGCCATCAACCGTCTTGAGTGTAGCACGCCAGAACTTGAACTCGCTGCCGTTCTTAATATAATTTGGCTTCACGTTAGTGCCCACAGTGTTGTTGGCAATAAGTGAGTTAGAGTAGTAGTTCCTCTGCTCTGCGGCATCGTAGCGGCTGAAGTAGTAGTCGCTGTTAAGATTGATGCGCAACTGCTCGGCATGGTCGAGACCTGGGATAATAAAGCTCTCCTCGTTCGACATCTGCAAATCCAGGAACTTACCTCTATCCTGTCCTTGAACAACGTAGGTTACCTGCTGACCATTTTGCTGCATAGGCACATAGTCATAATAATCTAAGATGTTGGGATCTGCAAATTCACAAACAACCTCATAGGTCTTATTGCCATCGGCATCAGTGATTACACGATAAAGAGTGTACATGCCATCCTCGTCTGGCATAAAGTCAAGAAGGTTAGACGCCCAAGTTAAATGCAGTTTATAAGTGGGGGTTCCTTCAACGCTAACCTGCTCACCAGTGATTGTATTCTGCTTAATTACGAACAGACCCATCTTGGGAGCATAAGTTTGATTATACTCAAAGTAGTCCTGGATTGACATATCATAAGAACCACTTTCTGTTCCACGACCATCGTCCTTAGTACTGTCGTACCACCATCTCATACGCTGATCGGGCACAAAGAACATCAAGTCGCGAACGTCCTGACAGTCATCTGATATACTGGCAGTACCATACATCATAAAGTGGTGACCATTTTCAACAAAGGGCACATTGGGGCAATCATGGTTAACATTAAAGGATTTCATGTCAACCAAATCCTTGTAAAGGTCAGCCGTTGTTGCAGTCGCATTGGGCATAGCAGGGCTGAACTGCTCAAACATATGACCTAAGAAGAAGTATTTCTCAATAGATTCATCAACATACTCGTCATAACTGCTGCCATCATAAATGTAGCAAGGTTCTGTATAGGCGAAAGAAGTTGCGAATGTAGAACTCTGATGTGCCATATATGCATTTCTGAGCCACTGCAACTGTCCCTTGGCAATGAGGTAGAACTTGTTCATCTTGTCGCAGCTAATATTGAACAGGGTGCCACGATTCAAATCCTCGCCTACGCGCATGGCCTGAGTAACGACTCGAGCCGACTTGATGGTTTTCGAGAAATATTCCCGCAGGCCTTGGTATCCAGTAGATGTCACACTCACCTTGGTAGGATCAAAGTCATCAACTATTTCCAGCAACAGCAAGGTCACACCTTCATAGTTGGGTTTATATTCCGTAGGATCCATGTAAGCATAAGTCACACTATTTGATGTGCCTATCGTCAAGTCTTTATAAGATGGAATATTCCAACCGTAAGTGTCGTCGAAAGACACATATTGACCATCTCTCTTAATGGTACCGGCTGCCGTGTATTGCACATCAGTATTGGGACCCACATAATGACCTGAAGTCACATTATCGTTATAGCCACGCACATAGTTGCCAGGAATATCCTTGTTCATATAAACTTCACGAAGCATAGCGATAATCTGGTCAGGATCTGTAGCAATCTCAGTAAGGTCTGATTCGTTCGTCGGATTATTGATGGGCCACTCATAAGTGATGCCAGCAAAGAAGGTCGAGTCACGCACAGCTTCAGGACCACTCACATTGCCTGCGCCCTTAAGTTTAATGATTGTGGTATCATTACCTGCAATCACCGTGAGTGTGCCATTGTAGCTGACAGCTGCTTTTGGAGAGAAAGTTACAGGAACAGGAGTTGTGTTATTTGGCTCTAAAGTAACCTTAGTGCTTGCCACCGAGAACGGAGGATTGGGGCTAACCGTCACATTAGCAGTTACAGAACTTTCACTGTCATTAGCAATATAGGCTGGCAGCGTCTTGGTTCCATTGACAGCCACAGCGCCAAAGTCGAGTTCAGTGGTAGCAGTACCTGCAGCCTTTTCCACCACCATGGTCATCTTGGGCAGGAAGTTCTGCGTGTTGTTTATATATTCACTACTACTGTAGTACATATAAAGAAGACCAAGAGTATTAGTGGTGGTTTGTCCCAGCCAACTTACAGAACTTTCTGTGTATTTACCGCTGGTTAATTCGGGACACGAAGCATCGACCACAAGGTTGCCACCCTGATACTCGTAGGGCGTGTTGAAGGTGAAGGTCATTGATGTAGTGCCATCGATGATTTGGCTACTGGTCAAAGTGGCAACAGTAGTTAAACCAGAGGAAATGAAAGTGGTTGATGAGTAAGCTGTGTTACTGGTTTCGCCCAATTTCAGGGTTACAGTGTTGTCGGCAGTGCCATTTCTCAAGGTCAAAGCACTGTTTGAATAGAAAGTAATAGCCTTAATTTTGCTGCCAGGATTCAAACCGAGCATATCGGTAGGATAAATCATCTGGCCATGATTCTCACAATCAAGATAATAAGTATAAACTGGCAGATAACCAGTAGCTGTGCCTTCGGCCACAGTCACATTCTCGTCGTTGATACCTGTACCGCTGAGGGCTGCCGTAGCGCTGATAGCCGAAGCTTCACTCTCTTGAGCTGAGAGAATAAGATTTCCCGTATATTCTTGCGCAGCTGATGGTACAAAGGTGACTGTATAGTCACGCGAAGCACCAGCAGCCAGCGAACCGGTTTCAACGCTACTCACACCAAATGCCGCATTGGTTGATATCAAAACAGGTGTGAAGGCATTTGCACCTTCATTGGTTACCGTAAAGGTTGCTGAAGCAGTTTCGCCTAGCTGGACATTGCCCATTGCACCATCGCCCTCAAGTGTGGCAGCATAAGGAACCGAAGGAACTTCATACACAACATACATCTTGGGCATGAACTGTTGAAGCCCGCCCCCACTCTTGTTGTTATATCCGTAATAAGTCGAACCACTTACACCATACCATTTGGTGACATCAGTACTACTTGGATCGGATGAGCCTTTAGTAGTGTTGACAGTTTGGATAATAAGGTTCGTACCCGAGGTGTATTGGAAAGCATCTTCGAAAGTGAACGTCAAGTTGGTGGCACCACTTGCAGGTACTACCGTCGCTGTCTTTCCTGAAATTGTGAGAGGTGACGATGTAGATGAAGGGAACGAAGTGGAACTGGTGGTACCAATCGTAGCCGTTAATACACCACCATCAAATTTGATACCATTATTATCGGTATAGAAAGTGATGGACTTGATCAAAGCACCATTAGGGATACCCGTCAAATAGGATGCGGGGTATATCATTTGGCTAGTGTTGCTTGATATGTCATGATACCAACCATAAACAGGCACAACGCTATTTAAGGCGGTGCCGTTGGCAATAGTGACTGCATTGGGTCTCGTGATGACAGTGCCCTCGTGGTAAGAATAATATTTTCCTTCTTCACCTATTGTAGCTGATTTATTGCATATATACGCAGTCTGAAGAACCAATTGGTGAGAACTTGCATTATAAGAGAATTCAACATAACCCACTTCGTTGTCGTCTGAGTCTTCTCCCACAAACCAATATTCACTACTGCCTGATGTGCCGTAATATTGTCCTGAGGCAAATGTGACAGTGCTGCCTGTGAGTGTACCTTTAACCCATGCGTTAGGCAACACATCGCACAGTCCAGCAATGTAATAGTCATTTCCATCGATAGCAACTTGCACAGTGCTCGAAAAAGCTGGAGTCGTCCAACCACTGTTGTATTTATGCCATCCGGTGGTGATTTCCCACTCCTCGATAGTAGCTGAAGAGGGGACAGTGACTACGGTGCCAGCTCTTGTGGGGGCCTTTAAAGCATTATTAGCAGAACCCTTGTTTTGGGTTCCACTTTTCTTGCTGCGAGGTTTTGCAGGCGCACAAATTGAGTTGACTTCACCAATATTGGGTTCAATGTCAGTGGTCGGCTCTACTGTAGAAACATTAGGATTTTGGCTTCTGAGTTTCAACACCGGAGCAGACTGATTAGCATCATTTACAACTTGATGCTTGGGAGCCTCATTCCGGGGATGCCAATCTTTAGCCACATCCTGTGCTGAGGCAGCGTTCCAGGCCGGGATGGCGAGGGCTGCGATCAGCAGGAATTTGGTAATTCGTTTTGTAATGTTCATAGTTCAAATAAGTTTAAAATTATTGTGTGTTTATAATTATGTGTGTTTATAATTATGTGTGTTTCGTACTTAAACTGTGTGTTCATTCGCACGATATTGCAACAAAAGACTCCTAAATATAATAAGGAGTGAGAACAAACCATACAGACGATTCTCTCGTTACTCGAACAGGCTATGCACTATTGAGAACTTTCGACCTTAAAAAATCATAAGCAAAACGGCACTCAAGTTCGTCAACTCATATTCAAGCATACAGGAATACAGTCTTATCAAAGTGCAAATTTAAAAAACAGTAGGCAAAAAACAATAGGAAAATTGAAAAAAATACAAGTTTGGGTGAATTTTTTAACCTATTTAATGCTATATTCCGTAGGTTAATTGAAGAATTAACATCTATTAAGATACAAAAGGTAGTTTTTAGGGTTTAACCATTTCCAGCAGGAGGGGGGGCAGAAGGGGATAGCCCAGACAATTGATTGACAATTGATTGACAATTGTATTTTCCAATGTCTTTGGAATATTGCTGCACTTATTACACACAGAATACACAGAATGCACGGACAGAAGAGCACATGGATTCTGCGCAATGGAATAATTCAGTGTAATTCTGTGCATTCAGTGTGCATTTGCCAGCCAATGACTATATACCACACAGAACTACACAGAACTACACAGACTAAAGAGCACACAGATTTCACACAAAGAATAATTCAGTGTAATTCTGTGCATTCAGTGTGCTTTTGCCAGCCAATGACTATATACCACACAGAACTACACAGAACTACACAGACTAAGGAGTTGAAGCCCGTTAGGGCTGGGCAGATAACAGGCAGGTGGTGGAGCGAAGCGAAACCCCTGTATCAAGATGATTTTCAATATAATAAGCCCCATTAGGGGCGACAGAAAAAACTTGATTCACATTCTGCCGTCCCTACGGGACTAATACTGTATATGCTTAATTGACAGGGGTTCTCGCCTACGGCTTCACCCCTGCCTAAGTTCTTGACAGTCCTAACGGACTTTTAACCGGACACTAATGAAAGAATAATTCAGTGAAATTCTGTGCATTCAGTGTGCATTTGCCAGCCAATGACTATATACCACACAGAACTACACAGAACTACACAGACTAAGGAGTTGAAGCCCGTTAGGGCTGGGCAGATAATAGGCAGGTGGTGGAGTGCTGGGTGGGGGGGGTCGTGACAGGTCACGACCCTACAGAGCTGGGGTGGGTTAGCGAGCGTCGGAGTGGCGGGCGCCGGGGGTGCGGCGAAGGGTTCGCACGGGGAAGGTGAAATAGGTGTTGGGGTAAGGTTCACCTTTGAGTGTGAAGTGCCACCACTCGCTGTCGAGGGGTTTGAAGCCACTGGCAAGCATAGCGCGGCGCAGAATCATGCGGTTGGCAAACTGCTCGGGGGTGATGTAGCGGCCTGCTGGCGACACGCCTCCGGTGTACTTACCCGTGTCGGGGTTGCCGCAGAAGTCGGGATGGCTCTCGATGCCGAACCAGTCGAAGGTGCCGCCCATGTCAACCTCCTTGCCGGTGCGCATGTCGAAGATGGTGAGGTCGATGGTTGAACCGCGCGAATGCCCCGACTTGGAAGCGATGTACTCGGGAATGAGCACATTCTTTTTGAGTTCGGGATAGAAATAGGGCTTCATGAGGGTGTCGTTGACGGCCTCGGCCCAGCGCACGAAATTGCTCACGGCGCACTGAGGACGATAGGCGTCGAACACCTTGATGCGATAACCCTGCTCCTTGAGCATGTCGCTCGCCTTTTTGAGCGCTGTGGCGGCCTCGCGGGTGAGGAGAGCCACAGGTTCCTGATAGCCATCGATGCGCGCTCCCACAAAGTTGTAGGTGGTGTGATAGCGTATTTCGAGTATTGCATCGGGTACAGCATCGGTAATCATGACGAAACCCGAGGGATCGTCGGGGCCGGTGGAACGGTTATTCTTGTACTGTGCCTGTGCAGTTGTGAAAGAGAGCAGGCAAAGTGCTGTGAGCAACAGTGATTTAGAGAAAGTTTTCATCTGCGTTTCTTTTTAGACGATTTCTTGGAACCAGTTGATTTGTTGTCGTTGTTATTGTCTTTATGGCCTTTTTTGTGCTTGCCCGACTTTTTCTCGGGTTCGGTCTTAGCTTCGGACTTGGTGGGAATCTTGATCTTGTCGCCCGCCTCAATCTTGTCGCCCTTGATGTTGTTGGCCTTGCGCAGCTCTTCGACGGTCACGCCATTCTTCTTGGCAATCTTGTCGAGCGACTCGCCGCGCTTGATTTCGTGATCTACGACCTTGGGCTCTTCCTTCTTGGCTTCTTTCTTATTTTTGCCTTTCTTGCCCTTGGTGTTCTTTGTGTCATCGTCGGCCTTCTGCTGCTTGCCGTTGCGGCCCTTCTTGCCAGTTGAAGCGTTATTGTCCTTCTTGTCGTCCTTGGCAGGAGCGGCATTGTTCTTCTTGCTGTTCTTGGGGGCAGCCTGCTCGGTGTCGTTAATCTTGTAACGGCTACGCTTGGCGGCGGCTACCTCCTCCTTGGTCTTAGGCTTGGGAGCAGGTTTGGTCTCCTTTTTCTCATACTTGTAAGTGTCGCCCGCCTTGATGGTGCTCTCGTCGTCGATGGTGTAAGAACCTTGATAAGATGTGACGGGCTGCTCGGTGGCTGAATAAGATGACTGGGTAGTGGCAGGAGTGTTTTGCGCTACCATCGAGGAAGAATTGCCAGAACGGCGCGACGACGAATCCTCGACCTTGATTTCGTCGTAGTAGTCAGCATTGCTGCGACTGCTGCTGCTCGAAGAGGAAGATAGCGAAGAATTCTCGACCTTGATTTCGTCGTAATACTCCGAAGCGTTGGCATAATTGCTGCTGCTGGTGCCCGGCTCGACAACATCGCGGTTGGCATAGAGGTCGTTGCGGAACTGCGCAATGCTGTCCTCGACCATAATGAAACTGTAGACCTGCTGTGAGGGCAACGCCAGCGAATAGGGGTGCGTGTTGCCGGGAATCACATCGTGACGGTACTGCGGGTTGAGGATGCGGAGTTCCTCCATGGGGATGTTGAGCACCTGCGAGATTTGCCTGAAATGGATGCGACGGCTCACGCTGACTGTGTCGACGATGAGCGGTTTCTTGGCAAGACTGGGGCTGATGTTGTGCTCCTTGTAATAAGTCATGATGTAGTTAGCGGCAATGAAAGCCGGCACATAACCACGGGTCTCGCGGGGCAGGTAGTTGTAAATCTCCCAGAAGTCGGGTTTCTCGGGGTTGCTGGCACGGCGAATGGCCTTGTTCACATTGCCAGGACCGCAGTTATAGGCAGCGATGGCAAGTGACCAGTCGCCATAGATTTCATAGAGTTGCTTGAAATAGGCTGCCGCTTTCTCGCTGGAGCGATAGGGGTCGCGACGCTCATCGACGAGCGAATTCACTTCCAGGCCCACGCCACGGGCAGTGCCGAGCATGAACTGCCAGAGACCGGCAGCACCGGCAGGCGAAACGGCATTGGGATTCATGGCCGACTCGATGACAGGGATGTACCTGAGTTCGAGGGGCAGTCCCTCCTTCTCAAGTGCCTGCTCAAAGATGGGCATATAGTAGAGACTCATGCCGAGCATTTGCTCAACAAGAGTGCGGTTGCGCTTGACATAACGGTCGATGTAGGAGCGCACCACCTGATTATAAGGCAACTCGATGGACGAAGGGATAGCCTTGAGGCGGCGGATGTACTCGGCCTCGTCGACCTCACCTGTCGACTTGTTTTCGACATCCTTGTCGAGGATGGCATAGTTCTGGAGATACCAGTTCTCCATCATGGCCTTGGTGTCGGTCTCGAAACTGGCGGGAAACACGATGTCGTTGTCGGTGATTGACTCCTTGATAGAAAGAATCGACTTCTTGTCGTTGGCCGCAAACAGCGAAATCGCGGCGAGCGACATGATCACGAGAGATTTGAATCGGTATTGTTTCATTGTATCAACTTTTTTGTCGAGTTTAGAAATTGATAGCACACTGCAGTCCAAATCCAGGTTTGGATGCAGGTGCTGAGTTATTGATGACTGCCGGAGCCACATCCATCGACAAGTCGGGCGAGATGTCGAAGTGCGACAGCGATGCATCGACATAGGCATCGACAATGTTGAGCAGATAAACGCCCACAATGCCAATGATGCAGATGTCGCGGTAACGCCGGTAGTAGTCTTTCTTGTTCTTGAGGGTCTTCTTGAGCCAGGCAGGATCGAGATCGCTCTCCTTGACCGTGGGCGGGAAGAAGTCCATGTAACTGCGCGTGTTAGGGTCGCTGTCCATCACATCGCGGTAGGCCTTGGTGTAGTCGTTGAGCATGCGGTTGTTCCATGTGGTGCCATAGCCCAGACCAACGAAAGCACCGACGACGATGGGCAGTTTCCAGTAACGGCGGTTGTAAATCTGGCCCAATCCAGGGCAGAGTGCCGAGAGCCAGAGTGCCCGTATGGGGTCGGGGTTGAAGATGCGCACATTGCCCATGCTCGTGTCGGGGATTGAATCGGCGGTGAGCAAGAGCGTGTCGGGGGTGAATGCCCGTGTTGAATGTGCACTGCGAGCCTGCGCAGAGAGCGAGTCGGAGCGATGAGGTACCCGGGTGCCAAGGGCAAGCGAGTCGGCAGGCACGGTCACAGCAAGTGAATCGGCAGGCATTGCCGAGGAACACAACACACCCAGGCAAAGCAAAAGCGCTAAGCCCAGGGCACGACAATATGTGTTTATCTCACTATATTTCACATAAATAGCGGCTGCTCACACTCGCCATCGCACGAGGAGAAGCGAGTGAACAGCACCTTTTTAACTGGTTTTTAAACGGTCAAAGATAGTAATAATTTTCTCTAATTCATCTTCGTTCTCAAAGGGGAATGTTATTTTTCCTTTACCCGAAGTGTTGCAGGCAAACTTGACAGGAACGCCGAACGATGCAGAAAGATGTTTTTGAAGCACTTCAAAATCTTTGCTGCTCAACTGCTTAGGGGCATTAGTTCCAGTTGTATGCCCCATCATGTCGGCCTGTTGATACTGCTTGGCAAGCTGCTCGACCTGCCTCACCGATAAACCTTTTTTAAGAATCTCGTTATATAATTTTAACTGCAGTGAAGGTTTGTCGATAGAGAGCAGTGCGCGGGCGTGGCCCATGTCGACCGCTTTGTCGCGAAGGCCCAGCTGAACTTCGGCAGGCAACTTGAGCAGACGCAGGAAATTGGCAATGGTTGCGCGTTTCTTGCCGATGCGCTCGCTAAGGCGCTCCTGGGTGAGATTATACTGGTCGATGAGTTTGCGGAAAGTGAGGGCAATCTCGATGGCATTGAGGTCCTCACGCTGGATGTTCTCGATGAGCGCCATCTCGGTGATCTCGGCATCGTTGGCGGTGCGCACATAAGCGGGAACCGATTGCAAGCCAGCGAGTTTAGCAGCCCTGAAACGGCGTTCGCCCGAAATAATCTGGTAGGCATTGGGCGCAATGCTGCGCAGCGTGAGCGGCTGAATGATGCCCAGTTCACGGATGGATGTGGCCAGTTCCTCGAGCGCCGTCTCGTCGAACGAAGTTCGGGGCTGCTCGGGGTTGGGAGAAATCTGTTCGATGGGAATCTCGTTGATGGCCGACGAGCCGCTGGTCTGGATATCGTCCATCGAGATGAGCGAGTCGAGTCCGCGACCCAAGGCGTTGCGCTTATTCTTGTTGTTCATAGCAGAGTAAATTCTTAGACAGTAAAAGATTTGCAAAATTACAAAAAATTGAGGAATCAGCGCTCATTTTTGGCAATGAGTTCCTTAGCGAGCTGCATGTGGCTGGTGGCGCCACGGCTCGAGGGATCGTAGAGGATGGCAGGCAGGCCATGGCTTGGAGCCTCGCTGAGCCTGATGTTGCGCGGAATGACGGTGGTAAACACCATGTCGCCGAAGTGGGTTTTCAGTTCCTCGTAGATTTGGTTGGCAAGCCTGAGGCGCGCGTCGTACATGGTGAGCAGGAAGCCCTCGATGCGCAGGCCCGGGTTGAGTTTCGACTTGATGATGCGCACGGTGTTAAGCAGTTTGCTGATGCCCTCGAGGGCAAAGTACTCGGCCTGAACAGGAATGATGACCGAGTGGGCAGCCGTGAGCGCATTGACGGTGATGAGCCCGAGCGACGGGCTGCAGTCGATGAGGATGTAGTCGTAATCGTTGGCTACATCGTTGAGCACACCGTGCAGCACTTTCTCGCGATTGGGCTTGCCTATGAGTTCGAGTTCGGCCCCGACAAGGTCGATGCGCGAACCGAGCACATCGAGCCCTTCAACGCACGAAGCCACCTGCGCACCACGCACGGGATAGTCGTCGACCAGGCACTCGTAGATTGATGTTGTAAGTGTTTTAGGGTCGATGCCAAGGCCCGAAGTGGCGTTAGCCTGTGGATCGGCATCGATGAGCAGCACTTTTTTCTTATTGATTGCCAACGAAGCGGCAAGATTAATGGCAGTAGTGGTTTTACCCACACCACCTTTTTGATTTGCTATAGCAATTATTCGTCCCATTTTTTTCGTGTAAAAATAAATTTGTGTACAAAGGAATTAAATTTTTATGAGAAAACAGTGTATTTCGTAGTGGAAATTGCCATAATTGTTGACAAATCACCTTTTTTGTTAATAACTCTGCTTGTGCGTTACTAAAAAACATTAAAAGGATGGCAAAAATGAGGCCAAACCCTACAAAAACTTGTGTTTTCAGAAATAAATTTAGATATTTGTAGCATTAATAACGCATAGAAGAGGGCAGCGCAAGTTGAGCCGCCTTCTGTTGTACGCAATTAACTAACCCTATGCTGCTGAGCAGCAGGCAAAAAAATACTTTAAAACAACTATGAAGAAATTATTATCAATTCTTGTTTCGGCAATGCTCGGCGTGAGTGTAGCACAGGCTATTCCCGCCAATCCGCGCCCCTTCGTGGTAACTCAACCCGACGGCAGCCAACTGACCTTGAAAATCAATGGAGATGAACATTACAACTTCTACACAACTGTAGATGGGTACACCGTGATGCAGAACACGGCCGGCTACTATGTGTACGCCAAAAAGGCCGGCAACCAGTTGACAGCAACCACCACCATAGCCCGAAATGCCGACCAGCGCAGCGCCAGCGAGGTGCAGCTGCTCAACAGCATTGGCAAACGCGTGATTGACAAGGCACGCGTTGAAACTGCCAACATGATGCGTGCAACCCGCAACGAGGCTATGAAACGCAGGGTATTTGACTACAGCCAGTTCAAGGGTCTGGTGCTGTTGGTGGAGTTCAACGACTGCAGCTTCTCGCGCAGTGATGTGACGGACTTCTACGAGAAGATGATTAACCAGCCCAACTATACCGGTTACACCAACGAGGACGGTACTTCGAACTATTATGGCAAGTACACCGGCAGTGTGCGCGACTATTTCTACGACAACAGTTATGAAACATTTGACCCGCACTTCGATATCGTGGGCCCCATCAAGCTCACAAACTACAGCGTCAACTCGCCCAACCAGACGAGCAACATGCGCAACATCCTCATCGCTGCGCTGAAGGCTGCCAACGACTCGGTAGACTACAGCCAGTATGACCTGGACGGCAACGGCAGTGTCGACATCTTTTATGTGATCTTTGCCGGCGTAGGTTCAAATACCGGCGAGGCATCCCAGCATGTTTGGCCGCATGCCAGCTACCTGTGGCCCAGCGCCACCTACGACGGCGTGCGTCTGAACCGCTATGCCTGCTCCTGCGAACTTTATTCACAGGATTACAACATTCTTGACGGCATTGGCACCATGTGCCACGAGTTCAGCCATGTGCTGGGGTTGCCCGACTTGTACGACACCGACTATGGCGAAAATGGCCAAGCGGTCACCCCCAGTGAATATGAAATCATGGATGGTGGCGGCTATAATAACACAGGCCGCACCCCCGCTGGCTACTCGGCCTACGACAAATATTCACTTGAGTTTGCCCCTGTTACCGTTATCGACCAGCCAGGAGAATACTCTCTCAACCCTCTGTCGACCCATCAGGAAATCTACAAGATCAACACGCCCGTCAACAACGAGTTCTTCCTGCTTGAGAACCGGCAGAAAACCGGCAAGTGGGATGCCTACATACCAGGTCACGGCATGATGGTGGCCCGTGTGGACTCGACCGACGCGAGTGTGTGGACAGGCAACAATGTGAACGACAACCCCAATCACCTGTATTACGAAATTCTTCGTGCAAACGGATCAGATGTGGCAGGTGGCGATGCCACCGACCCATTCCCCGGCACTAAGGGCGTGACTATGATCACCAATGCCACCCAGGCCAACCTCTTGAGTTGGACCGGCACCGAAAATCCCCTTAGCATCACAAGCATCCAGGAAAATGACGGTGTTATCAGTTTCTCGGTGCTCATGGCCAGTGACATCTTGAGCGATGTGGAAGACTTCGAAACCATGCCCACCAGCACCAGCACCACCGAGAAAGATGTGGAAGGCCACTGGGCAAGCTGGTCGTTCAACAAGAGCAATGTGACAGCCCCAGGCGAAGGCAAGTGCAACGGTGTGAACTCGGTGCAAATGAAACTGCCAAGCACCCTGGAGTGCAGCGACACCTACTATGACGCCTATCAGATATCGGCAAGGGTGTTCAACACTACATCTACCGATGCCAAGCTTACACTGAGTTACTCGACCGACGGCGGCAAAACCTGGCAATCAGCCAAATCGTCGGTAGGCGAAGCAAGTATCATCATCAACAAGAAATCGACCGGCACTCCCACCTGGATGCTCACAACGAGCAAAAACACCCCCACCCGTTACCGCTTCCAACAGATTGCCGGCAACAAGAACTCACCCATCTATGTCGATGACATCATCATTTACTACACCGATAAGGGTAGCGACCTGCTTCAAGGCGATGTGAACCGCGACGGCAAAGTGAATGTGAGCGATGTGTCAACCCTGATTAACATGATTCTGGGCATGACAGAAATGGACCAGGAAGCTGCCGATGTGAACGGCGATGGCCGTGTTAATGTGAGCGATGTGACTGCTCTCATCAACATTATTCTGGGTGTTTAAAAAGAGAAAAGAATGAAAAAGATTCTGGTGGCATTGGCCCTGGTGACAGCCCTGATTCGAGTACACGCTGTGCCAGCATATCCCTATCCTGTGGCTGTCACCCAGCCCGATGGCTCGATGCTCACCCTGCTTGGCCACGGTGACGAGTTCTATAGCTACATCACCACACAAGACGGTTACTCGCTGGTCCAGAACGATGCGGGCTACTATGTCTATGCCATGGAGCGTAACGGCGCCATGACAGCGAGCAGCATGGTGGCCCACGATCCCGACAAGCGCAGCATCCAGGAGCGCCAATTCTTGCAAGGAGTGAGCAAAGGTATCATCGACAAGCGTCAGGCGGCCGAAGCCAGAACAACCCAAAAACTCACCCACGGATCTCCCCAGAAGATATCGAACGACTACAAGAACTTCAAGGGTCTTATCATCCTCATCAACTATACCAATGTGCATTTTTCCCGCAGCGATGCGCAGGATTTCTACATGCACATGTTCAACGATGTGGGCTACGATGGCTACACCAACGAGGACGGAAGTGCGAATCCCGACGGAGTGTTCACGGGCAGCGTGAGGGATTACTATTATGACAACTCCAACGGCATATTTGCACCACAATTTGGTGTTGCAGGACCCTATGAAGTGAACTACAAATCGACCGATGGCCGCAACAATAGCCGCAAAATCTTTGAGGCTGCCGTTCAGGCCGCCATCGACGATGGAGTTGACTTCAGCCAATATGACTGCGACAATAACGGAGAGGTTGACATGGTTTACTTTCTGGTGGCGGGCCACGGCTCAAATGTGACCGGCAACAACAGCAAACTGCTGTGGCCACACATGTCGAGCCTGCAGCAATATACAGGCGACAAATGGGTGACACTCTATGCCTCGTCGACCGAGTTGTGCGGGCTTGAAGGCACCACTGTGATCGACGGCGTTGGCACCGTGTGCCACGAGTTTACCCATGTACTGGGATTTCCTGACCTGTATGACACCGACTATGAAGCTGGCGGCTTGAGCCATCACCCGGGCGACTGGGACATTATGGCAGGAGGCAGCTACCTGAACAACAGCCGCACACCGGCAGGTTACTCGGCATTTGAGAAATATGCCCTGGGATTTGCCACCCCCACCCTCATCAACGATGAAAAGGACTTTGTGTTGCCTCCCTTGGGCGAGACGCACAAGAGTTTCATGCTCCGCACACCCAAGTCGAAGGAATACTTCTTGTTTGAAAACCGCCAAAGACAGAGCAAGTGGGACGCCTACTTGCCTGGCCACGGCATGCTTGTGGTGCGTGTCGACTCGTCTGGGACATGGGAAGGCAATGGCATAAACTCCAATCCTGCCCACAACTACTATGAACTGTTGCGAGCAGGCGGCAGCCGATGGGGAGCTACGGCAAGCGACCCCTTCCCGGGTACCTCAAATGTGTTTTACCTGTCAAACAACACCACTGCCAACCTCAGAACCTGGGATGGAACCGACAATGAATATGTGGTGTACAACATTCAAGAAAAAAACAACAATATCTACTTCTCGACACTGAAAGAGTATCATATTCAGGCCGAGATGGAGGACTTTGAATCGATGCCTGTGACAGCCGCATCGGGCGCCACCGAAATCGAGGGAAACTTCTCGACTTGGGATTTTACAAAATGCAATGTTGTCACTGCAGCCGACTCGCTGTGTAACGGTGTGCATGCTGTGGCTATGACCAATCCCAGTATCCTGAAAATGAACGAGAGCCTCTACAATATAATCTACATGGTAACCGCCGAAATCAATAACCCGACGAGCAGCATGGCCGGATTCACGCTCTCATTCTCGACCGATGAAGGCGAGACATGGGAAACAGCCAAGCCCAGCACTACGATGGTGTTAGCACAAAGTGCAAAAACCTTCTCTTGGATTGTTGATGCGCCTGCTGGTGCACGAATTCGGCTGAGCCAGACTGCCGGCAGTTCATCGGACAAAGTTTATGTCGACGACATCATCATTTACCACCACGGTGAGTATGTACTCCAGTTCGGTGACGTGAATTTAGATGGACGCGTGAATGTGAGCGATGTGACCGAACTCATTAACATGATACTCGGCATTGTAGAGGTCGAAGAAATGATGGCCGATGTGAACTTTGACGGACGCGTGAATGTGAGCGATGTGACTGCTCTCATCAATATAATATTGGGAATCAAATAACTTATTATCATAAATTTAAACTTTAAAAAAATGAATTGGAACAAATTTAAAACAAATGTTGGTTCATTGCTGCTGATGGGGCTGGCAATGATTGTTACCACCAGTCGCCTGCAAGCCGAACCAGCACACCCGCAACCTTTCACTGTGACACAGCCCGACGGCTCATCGCTCACGCTGAAACTGGTGGGTGACGAGTTCTACCACTACAACACTACAATCGACGGCTACACCGTGACGCAAAATCAAAACGGCTACTATGTGTATGTGCAGAAAGCCGATGAAACCTTGATTCCCACACAGGTTGTGGCTCACAATGCCATGCAGCGTGATGCAACAGAGCAGGCCTTTGTTGCCTCGCTGACAAAGAACCTCACTGCTCGCAACAGTGTGAAAAAAGCCCAAGGCAAACGCACCAACCGCGATGCTCAGTCCAAGGAAGAGCAGTTTGACTACACGAAGTTCAGAGGGCTGGTGATTCTCATCAACTACACCGACAAGAAATTTAACCTGACCGATGCCAATGCTTTCTACGACGATATGATCAACACCAAGGACTACACCGGCTTCATGTTCAACGGCCGCAAGCAGGAATGCCCTGGCAGTGTGCGCGACTACTATTATGACAACTCCAACCAGTTGTTCGACCCGCACTTCGATGTGATAGGTCCCGTTAATGTTGACTTCAAATGTACCGATCCGCACTCGACCAACAACGCCGACCAGATTTTCAAGGCTGCCCTTGATTCAATCGACAACGATTTGGATTTCAGTCAGTATGACACCGACAATGACGGTTTCGTCGACATGGTGTTCTTTATTGTGGCAGGCTACTCGGCCAGCTATGGTGGCAACAACAGCAACTACCTGTGGCCTCACATGTATGTGCTCTACGACCCCTCTACCTACTCCTATTATAACTATGATGGCGTGAACATCGGCACCTATGCCTGCTCTACCGAGATATACGGATGGGAGTCCTATGGCTACACCATGCCCGCCGGCATTGGCACTATCTGCCACGAGTTCAGTCATGTGCTGGGCTTGCCCGACCTGTATGATACCGACTATGAAAGTGGCGGATTGAGCAACCATCCCGACGAATGGGACATCATGGCAGGTGGCTCGCATGTGAACTATGGCCGCATACCCGTGGGCTACTCCATATTTGAGCGCTATGCACTGGGATTTGCCACACCCACCGAAATTAGTGGTCCAGGCATCTACACTTTGAACAATGTTGCCACTCACAACGAGGGTTACATTCTGCGCACTCCAGTAAAAAACGAATTTTTCATGTTTGAGAATCGCCAGAAATCAGGCAAATGGGACCAGGCACTGCCTGGCCATGGCATGCTCGTTGCACGCGTTGACTCGACCGATGCTAATGTGTGGTGGAGCAACAGCATCAACAACGATCCCAAACACAACTACTACGAAATACTGCGTGCCGGCAATGGACAGGGTTCAAGCGGCAGCGACCCCTTCCCTGGCTCTGATGGTATCACCGAAATCACCAATGTTTCCATGCCCAGCCTGCGCACTTGGGCAGGTGTTTTGAATCCCTATAACATCTTAGACATTCAAGAGAATGGAGGTGTCATCACCTTTGAAGTGAAGAGTGAGGACGAAATCTCGTCGCTTATTGAAGACTTCGAACACATGGAAGTGGGAACTCCCAGCGGTCCCGTCAGGGGCAACTTCTGCACCTGGGGTTTCGCTAAGAGCACCATTGCAGCACCTGGTGAGGGTAAATGCTTTGACAAGCAAGCCGCCTCGATGGTTACCCCTTCGACAGTGTCTATGAGCAACGCGCTCGGCATTAAACTCTACACGATGGGGGCGACCTTCTTCAACCCCACTTCGAATGAAGCAAAATACAAGCTCTACTACCGCACCTCTCCCGACTCGGCATGGGTCGACACCCAACTGAATGAGGTGGTTGTGCCAGCCCGCTCGCAAGCAACCATCAACTGGTCGGTGAGCAAATTCGGGGATGCCATGTTCCGCATTCAGCAGTTTGCCGGCAACAAGACCGCCAAGACCTATGTTGACAACATCACATTCTACTGCATTCTTGTACCGGGCGATGTGAACCTCGACGGCAAGGTGAATGTGAGCGACATCTCTGCCCTGATTAACATGATTCTGGGCATTCAGGGTGAATCGACTACAGGCGATGTGAATGGCGACGGCAAGATCAATGTGTCGGATGTGACTGCATTGATTAACCTGATCCTGGGCATCACCCCCGAAGAACCTGTTGCCAAATAAAACTATAAAAAAACATCATGCAGACAATATTATTCCACAGCACAATTTTCGGACCCATCCACAGCAGACGGCTGGGCATCTCGCTGGGCGTGAACCTCATGCCCAACGACGGAAAGATGTGCTCATTCGACTGCCTCTACTGTGAGGCAGGATTCAACGCGCAGGGCCCCGGCACCACCGGTGTGCCCAAACGCGAAACCGTGAAACGCATGCTCAAACACAAACTCGAGGAGATGAAGGCCGAGGGCAGTGACCTTGATGTCATCACATTCTCGGGCAATGGCGAACCCACTCTGCACCCTCAGTTCAAAGACATAGTGCATGATGTGATTGTGTTGCGCAACCGTTATTACCCGCAGGCCAAGGTGAGCGTTCTGAGCAACGCCACCATGGCCGGCAAGCCCGCAGTTGCAGCCGCCCTGAAGACGGTTGACAACAACATACTCAAACTCGACTCGGCGATTGCCAGCACATTCAGGCACTTGAACCGCCCCGCCTCGCCCAATGTGCTGCCCGAAGGCGTGATTGAGGACCTGCGGCAGTTTGCCCACCAGTGCATTGTGCAGACGATGATGGTACGTGGCGAATATGAAGGTGTGAAAATCGACAACACCACCGATGCCGAAATCGACGCCCTCATCGAGGCCTACCGCATCATTCAGCCGCAAGAGGTGATGGTATACAGCATCGACCGCAAGACGCCCGCTGAGCATCTTGAAAAAGTGCCCGTCGAGGAGTTGCAGCGCATAGGTGCACGCATCGAGGCTGCCGGTTTCAAGGTCCAGGTAAATGCCTGACCATTAGGATTAACGAATCATGAAACGCATTCAGCGCCCCGCCCCACTACAGCCAGGCGACATGGTGGCCATCGTTTCACCAGCAAGCACTATTGCTCCCGAGTTTGTAGAGGGAGCAATTGCTGTTTTGCGGGGGTGGGGATTTCAAGTGCTCGAGGGGGCGAACACCCGTGGGCACCATGTGGCGGCAAGCGGTGCCATCACCTATAGCGGAACCTGCGAGGAACGCCTGAACGACATTAAGCAGGCCTTTGAAAATGCTCAAGTGAAAGCCATCTTGTGCAGCCGCGGGGGGTATGGCACCATGCAATTGCTCGACCCGCTGCAAGAGGTCATTGCCCGCAATCCCAAGTGGGTTATCGGGTTCAGCGACATCACTGCCCTGCATGCTGCCCTGCACCGTGCGGGCTATGCCAGCATTCATGGGCTCATGGCCAAGCACCTCACCGAGTGTGGAGCGGCCGACCCATGTTCACAAGCCCTGCGGCACCTGCTCACAGGCGGCACCATGCACTATGAAACCGAGCCACATGCCTGCAACCGAACTGGTGCTGCCACAGCGCCGCTGGTGGGCGGCAACCTTGCCTTGCTGCACTCCATGCTTGGCACTCGTTATAATATGATAGAACCAGGTGTGATTCTCTTCATCGAAGACATCGCCGAGGCCATTTACCGCACCCAGCGCATGCTATTGTCGCTGCAACTGGCAGGCATCTTGCCGCGCTTGGCGGGGCTTGTTGTGGGTCAGTTTACGCGCTACCGCGACCCCTTGTTGCCTGAGCAAGAACAAGAACAGACGACGCAACGCAGCGCCATGTATGAGATGATTAGCGAAATGGTGGCGCCTTACGACTATCCTGTGGCGTTTAATTTCCCCATAGGCCATGTCAACCGCAATGTGCCACTGGTCGAGGGCGCACGCGTGCATCTATCGGTCGAAAAGGAAAGGGTGATTCTCACCGAGGTTTAGCAAGCAGATTCTCAAATAATTGAATGTATTGCCATGCAATCATGCTGGCGGCAAACTTGCGCTCTACCGCTTCGTGCAGTTGCTGGCGAGTGATTGGCGCGTTGATGGCCCACGCAATGCCCCTTGCCATGTCGGCAGGGTCGTTGTACATGGCGATGTAGCCCGTGTGCAGGTGCTCAACGATATCGGCCTGGCCACCGCGGCCGAAGGTCACCGGCATGCAGCCGCTCGCCTGGCCCTCGATGAGGGTGGTTGGCAGGGTTTCGTAGCGCGAGGTAGAGAGCACCACATCACCATGTGCATAGACGCTTGCCACATCGCTCACGGTGCCCAGATGGGTATAAGGCAAGGCTATTTGTTCAAGCAGCGACGCATCTTTGATGCCGCCGAAAAGGAGCAGGTGCAGCCGTTGGGCGAGGTCGGGCATATCGCTGGCGATGTGCCTCGTGGTGTCAATCAATTGGTCGAAGCCCTTCACAGGGTCGTCGAGCCTTGCAGCTCCCATCACCATCACTTTCTTGTCAGGGTCAATGCCATAGTCACTGTTGGGCAACCGCTGTGGCGAGAATTGCTCGACGGGAAAGGCGTTGGCAATCACACTGATGGGGGCATGACGCATCAGGCTGCTCTCGCGGCATTTATTCTCGAGCCAATGGCTCACAGGCACAAAGTGAATGTTACCGTATTTCTTGTAAAGTTCAGCTTTGACTCGTTGGGTGCGGGTCGAGAGATCCACTCCTTGACTAACCAGCAGCGGGCAGGCTTGGCACTCGCCCTTGAAGGCTTCGCACTCATAGGCATGATGGCAAATGCCTGTGCAGTTCCACATGTCGTGCATCACCCACACCAGCGGTTTGCCGAGTGCAGCGAGTTTCCCAATGCCCTTGAGCGAGAGCATTCCCTGATTGATCCATGCCAGCACAATCACATCGGCCTGCTGCACCAGCGGGTGCTGTGAGAGGTCGAGTCCGTGCGTAGCGGGGTCGATCATGAACAGCGTTTCGCGCTTGAATCCGTTGCACCTTGCCACCTGCATGCGCTCGGCAAGGAAATTCCATTTGTTGCGCAGTTTGCCACCCACCGTGCACACGGCAGCATCGTCGGACTGCATCTTGTCGATGACCAGCATGCGGGCCTCTACCCCACTGTCGAGCATGGCGTGCAAGAGTCGGTAGGATGCAATAGCCGCTCCGCCAATGATGTCGCTCCTGTTGATGATGACCACTTTCATGTTGAGGGTTTAATGCGAGCAAGCTCGCGGTTTAGGGTTTAGGGTTGAGGGATGAGGGGATATATGGGAATAGTGTTACATGATGGAAAGTTGACGCAGCAGATCGGTAATCTCAACCCGCGAGAAGGTGCGGTGCTCCTTGAGCTGTTTTGCCAGCTGTTCAATGGCATGCCCCATGTTTCGGTCTGAGAAGATGCGCATCAAGTGCGAAAAATAGCGATCGAAAATGGTCTCTACCTCGTCTTTCTCGAGCTGGCACATCTCCTTGCCCTCGTCGCACATGGCGGCAAACAGACTGTTGCGCAACTTGCGGTCGATGACGCCATGATCAAGAATCATCTTGCGGCACATGGTGTTGGCAATGACAAGTCCCACCGTAATCTGGTAGTGCGAGAACAACTCTTGCCATGCCTCCTTGGCATTGAGGCGAGGATTGCCGGCAAAATAGAATTCGGGGGTGAACTGCACGCAGTCGAGTCCGTCGGCATCGACGGTAACGCTATTGAAGAGTTCGGTGGCATCGAAAATAGAGAGTCCTACCGCCATGCCGGCCACGCCATAGCACTTGTCATCGTCACTTCTATATTTCATAACACAACGGTTTCATGAATTTAATTGTTTTTACAGGACTTAAACACAGCAAAAATAGTGCCTGACAGTCATTTTCTGCCAAAGTCGGCAGGAATCTCGCCCCATTCGTCAGTTTTCCACTTGATGATGAAGTTGGTGTAGGTGTGCGTCTGCAGCCATCGCTCGGCACGGGCAATGAGTTGGAACATGTAGGCATTGCGCTCGGTGCGTGCCACGCGGGTGCGGCACTGCTTGTTGCGCACCCACAGCATGGCGTTCCTGCTGTCGCTATAGAGGGCAGTGCGCGTCATGCCTTGCTGGTTGAGCCATCCCAAGCCATGCACAATGGCAAGGAACTCGCCCACATTGTTGGTGGCATCGTCGAAGGGGCCCTGATGGAACAATTCAGCACCTGTGGTGATGTCGACACCGCGATACTCCATGCGACCGGGATTGCCGCTACATGCGGCATCGACAGCAATGCTGCCGGGATAGATTTCGGGAATGGCAGCATAGTTCACCTGGGTGGTGGGGGCATGTGCAATGGCACGCAGCACCTCGCGGGCCTCGCGGGTGGGGCCTTCACGATAGGCGAGGATGGCCTCCTCGCGGGTGTCGAACGACTTGTAGCGGGCACCTGGATAACCCTTGGTGCGCAATTGGCACTCAGTCCAGGTTTCGCAAATGCCTGGCTCAGTACCAACCCACACTACATACCATTTTTGTTTTGTTGCCATGCTTATCGGTCTATTAAAGTGACAAAAATACAAAATTTTAGTTACTTTTGCATCAACGAAACGAAAAAAGCAAGATGGGCGTAATTTTTTTAATAGGAATGGCAGGCTGCGGGAAGACCACGCTGGGCCGTGCACTCGCTGCCGAGATGAATGTGGCGTTTATTGACCTCGACGAGTACATCGAGGAGCGTTGCGAGGCCACCATCAGGCAGATTTTCAAGCAGGCGGGTGAACAGACCTTTCGCGAGATAGAGCGCAAGGCCTTGCTCGAGGTGGCTGCCATGGACGATGCCATTGTGGCGTGCGGCGGCGGCACACCTTGCCAATCAGGCAATATGGAAATCATTAACTCGCACGGGTTGAGCATCTGGCTCACCACCAACGCCCAGCGCATCACCGAGCGCCTGTGCTTGCCCGAGCAAAAGGCAAAGCGGCCCGCCATTGCACACATGACCGACGACGAAATACTTGACTATGTCACCCGCCAACTGGCTGAGCGCGAGCCATGCTACGAACAGGCCATGCTGCGCTTCGACTCCACCCGACTCGAGTCAGTCGAAGAAATCGCCGCCACAGCCCACGCCCTCGCCACCCTGCTCACCTCCCTCTAACCCCTCAAAAATCATTATTTAGCACCCATGCCGTAGAGGCATATTTTTTCCTCGCTTTTGAAAAAGTTTATTATTTTCAGTGTCTACTTTGAAGGTCTAGTACAAGTCTGGTACAGAAAAGGTGTTTTTGGAGCAAAAAAACTCAAAGTTCCCCTAGAAAAGTGGCAGAATTTCTTGTAAATTCCCCTAGAAAAGTGGCAAAAACTCTTGCAAGTTCCCCTAGAAAAGTGTAACTTTGCAGCACAAATCATTAATACCCAACCAAATGAAAAGGAGCACAGAATATCAACTCATTGCTTGGAAGAATAATCCACATCGTAAACCATTGATAGTAATGGGGGCAAGACAAGTGGGTAAGACTTATTTGTTACAGCAATTTGGCAATAATCATTATGACCATGTGGCCTATATAAACTGTGACAACAATCCAAGTGTTGCAAACTTGTTTGCGGAGGACTATGACATGGAACGCATCTTGCTTGCAATAGGGGCTATAGCTAAAGTTCCCATCATTGCTGGTAAGACCTTGATCATTCTTGATGAAATACAAGAACTGAAAAATGGATTGACAGCACTTAAATACTTTTGCGAATTAGCACCACAACATCATATTGCTGTGGCAGGGTCACTGTTGGGCATCACCATGCATCAAGGTGAGTCAGCCCCCGTCGGAAAGGTTGATATAATCAATATGCATCCATTGACATACACAGAATTTCTCAACGCAATGGGTCATGAACAATTGGTTCATATTTTAAAGTCTCAAGATTGGAAAACAATCCAGATGCTGAAGCAAGAATATATCAAATACCTACGAATCTACTACTTTGTGGGAGGAATGCCTGAAGCAGTGCTCCAATACATCGAAACACGCGACACAATGTCGGTAAGAGATGTTCAGAACAATATTCTTTCCATCTACCGGAACGACATGTCCAAGCACGCTTCGCCACAAGACGTAGTGCGCATCACGCAGGTTTGGCAATCAATACCATCACAACTTGCACGAGAGAATAAGAAATTTATCTATGGTGCCATTAAATCGGGTGGTCGCGCACGCGAGTTTGAACTAGCCATACAATGGCTACAGGATGCTGGACTTGTTCTTCGTGTCAATCGTGCTACTAAGCCCAATTTGCCTCTTAAGTTTTATGAAGATTTGTCGGCTTTTAAGCTTTACCTGCTTGATACGGGCTTGTTGGGAGCCTTGGCCAATATACCACCTGAGCAGATTTTAACTAAGGACAACGAACTCAGCGCCAGTAAAGGCGCTTTTACCGAAAATTACGTTGTGACCCAAATAGCAACTATGCGTAATGTGACCATGTGCTACTATAGCAACGACAATCATACTCTTGAAATTGATATGCTTCTGCAAGAAAAAAGCAACATATGGCCTATTGAGATTAAAGCAGAGGAAAACCTGAGGTCAAAGTCATTAAGCACCTTTGCCAAGAATAATCCCAATCTCATCGGATTGCGATTCTCGATGAGCGACTACCGCGACCAAGAGTGGATGCAAAACATACCACTCTATGCATGTGTAACATTCTTTATCTGATAATTATTCGTAATATGAAAACTCGGTTGAAATCATTTATAGTGTTGATTACAATAGTTTTGCTTGGACACGTGTCTCATGCCACCGAGGTTGCAGCACGCGTGAAGAATTACGACCTTTGGAGAGACATACCTGGCATAACTCTGCTTGACAAGGGAAATGAGTATTGGCATGCCGATAAAATTGATAGTGCTTTGGTATGTTTTGTCATTTTATCTAACCGATATAGCGAGAAACAGTCAGAAAAAGAGAAAAAAATCAGTTGCGGAGCAACTGTTGGAGTAGCGAATTTGTATATGAATAAATACTTTGATTATCAGTTAGCTTATCGCTATCTCCTTAAAGCCGAAAAAATTGCAACACGCAACCATTTTGAGAAACAATTGGCAGATATTTATACAACCTATGCAGCATTAACGGAAAAAATAGATAATTTGTACCACAATTTTGAATCTAAAGAAGACTTGTCTTTTTGGAAAAAAGCATATTATCAAGCCATCAAAAGCAATGAATTGCATATAGCCAGCCAAATTATTACCTGCCTGATTTCACTATCTGGTGGCAGCGGACAGATGAATGAAATAGGAAAAGAGTTGCAAAGTTTCAGCAAACTTGACATACCAGACTCTATTCCTCAAAAACAATTTGCCATAAAACTGTGTGAGGGCACAAAAGCCTTTTTAAGCAAGGATTTTGAAAAAGCCTTGGAAATATACGAAGATTTATCCCAAACTCGCGTTGGAAATTTGGATTCTTCTACTTCAAGTGAATATAACTTCGTTGGCATGTTATTAGGAGCAATTACGTTAGACTCATTGCATCGCCACAAAGAGGAATTGCTAAAACTTGAAAACATAGAAAAAATAGCTATCGACAAGCATATCGATGATGCAAAAATTGAAATATTGTGGCTATTACGAAACTACTACTATAATCACGGCAACACTCTTTTGGCAAAAGAATATGAATTGAAATATTTCAAGGCAAAGGATGAATTTATCAATCGCAGCAAGTTGCTTAGCATTGAACAGCAGAAGTTTCTGCTCGAACTTGAGGAAATGGGAGAAGAGGTTAAAGCCTTGGAAGGTCAAAAACGGGCTCGTGAATTAATAATAATAGGTATCGTATTACTAACATTACTTGTTATCGGTGCTTTGATATACTTATGGCGCAACTATCAGAACACTAAACAGCGCAACCTGTTGCTCTTCAAGAAAAACCAAAAGTTACTTGCCCTTGAGGCACAAGAAAAAGAACGCAAGACATTAGTAAAAGCCGAAACGAAGAAGTACAAGAGTAGTCCGATGGATGATTCAGCAAAAGAAGAGTTACTTCAGCAACTTTATAACATAATGCAAAGCTGTAAGGAAATCTTTGAGGAAGGGTTTACACTCGACCAATTGGCAATGCTGGCTGAAGCGAATCCCAACTATGTGTCGCAGGTTATCAATGAAAAGAAAGGGTGCAATTTCAATGCCTTCGTTAACGAATACAGAATCAAGGAAGCCTGTCGACGACTGAGCGACAAGGGACAATTCGGTGACTTTACAATCGAAGCAATTGGTCAGAGCGTGGGGTTTAAGTCACGGGCAAACTTTACTGCCACATTCAAGAAGTTCACCGGCATGACACCCACTGCCTACCAGCGCTTGGCAAATACCGAGAAGTCACCTCAATCAGATTAGGCAGATAATTCCTAATTATTTCATTTTTACCTTGGATTTTAGCAAATTATAAAAGATTTTTACCTTGGATTTCGACAATTTTAATAATTATAAAGTTGCAAATCAAAAGATTAGTTTTTATTGGACTGTTGCAATGTATAAATAGATTATATCATTGTTAATAAGCATATTGCATTGCACCAAATTATAAATTAGCACGCTCTGAGTTGGTGTAGTGTGCCCTATTTTGGCACTGATGTGTAAATCAGTTCGTTTACATACACAAAAAACTTGTCATGTTGTTTGACGAACCTTAATTTTGCCATCGAAATAATTCTTATTGTATCACAACTAAACCTTTTTAATATGGAAAATAAAAACCACCTATTCAGAATCGCTATGGCAATGGCCATTATGGCGTTTACAATCTTGTCAAGCGCACAAACTAGCAATAACGTATTGCAACAAGGCAAAATGAAAGTCTGGCGTGACAGTCCGAAACAAGAATTAAACTTTTCGGCAAACATTTCCAACCAACATCGAGCCAAGTCCCAAATGGTTAATGTAACCATTCAAATGGAATATGATGCTTCTACATGCAGTGCACCATATAATGTAAAATTCTTCAACACAGAGAACTTTTGGGGATTTACGGGATACAAACATTCCATAACGAGAAACTGGCAAACCGGCATCTACTCAGGTCAAATACCTATTGGATGTTATGACATTGAAACTGAATTCATTTCAAATGTTCACGAAAGTACATATATAGTTATTCATGAATTAGTTGACATCCAATCAGATACAACAATAGTAATTGACCAGAGTACAGCAACCAATCATATGGAAATTATTTCTAAAAGACCAGATGGAGTCGTCTTTGACCCAAATATCTATGATGATTCTGGTCAAATAACCTATCAGGGAAATATTGACCATGGTTTCTTTATGAATAACATAATAAGGAAAAGCGATTTCAATGAAATATATGGTGGACTAGGTCTTGTATGCTATGAGAACTTATATATTAATGAATTAAGCGATCGCTTTTTCTACGAAAATTTAAGAATCTTTGAAGATGAAGAACAATCTATCGATTATTACATCAGTTATGCTAGTATGAATTTTCAGTTTCCATTAGAAAACGACCTTGCCGATTGGGAATACACGGAAGAGACATTCCAACCCTCTGCTATTGGCAAAGGTGAGCATGAAGCATTGGGTGTGACAATTGAAAGAGCCTACAATGGTTTAGGAAGATCATTAGGAGCAAGCGCCTTTACAGAAGTCACAAACGAAACTGTTAAAAATTATTATAATTTACCAAAACGCAATGATGGCTATTCAATTTGGTTCAAGCCAATGTATGGGCACGGTGAAGAATTAATTACAAACTACGTTGATTATAACGGTAATATAGTTTTTTCTGATACAACAGTTGAATATTATATGATTTATGGCGCACCTACCATTGTTGAAAATGGAGCCAAAAGTTATATCAACAACGGTCCAATAGCTGATCGGCGTGCTGACTTAAGACTTTTCGGATTTCATAACGAGGATGGTTTAGTTGCTGAACACACCTATCCTGGTAATCCTGCATTCGCTTTTACCGAAGCAGAGAAGACTTCAAACTTTGGTTCGGGTACACCAATTTGCCTTTTCGTCTATAATAATTGGAACAACGAATCTCCTAATTGGCAATTCACCTATATTGGTCGCTATGGTGAAGTCAGAGAGGTTGACCGCCTGAAAGTCGATTTGAATTTATCTGTAAATGGAGATGAAGTCTGCAATGGCATAAACCAATTCAATGAATATCTATATAACCCTGAAAGACCTTCAGGTGAAGTAGATATAACCATGAGCAATGATAATGTTGATGTAGATGGACTGCCAGGCAAGAATTTCGCACAAATGCACATTGACGAAACAAAAGAAGACAAAGATGGCCCATCGCTTACCATGCTTTGGTTCAAGAACGCTGAAGGAAAAATCACCGATCGCTTCGCAAAGAGTCAAGATGGCATCCTAGAGTTCTCGGCAGGAGATTTTAATACCATGTACGATGCTGATGTCTCTGCTTACACTTGGTTTGACTGCCAAAAACCTGATGTTGAGGTGTCGTATGCACCATATGGTGAAAAATCTTGGAATGAACTGGAGGTAGAGGAAGTTCCTGAGAATTTCTATATGCCATGCTTTGGCCACTTCTATCGTGGTTCGCTGGCTGGGGTAACTGGACAAGCACTGAAAGGTTGGTTCGACCTGAAGGTTAAGTTGACTGATGCGGCCGGTAACTGGCAGGAGCAGGTTATCAGCCCTGCCTTCCGTATCGACCAGCCATATACTGGTATTTCTGACATCAACAGTGAAAATGCTCACGAAGTGGCACGCTACAACCTTGCTGGCCAGCGTGTCGATGCCAACAGTCCAGGCGTAGTCATTGTACGTTATAGCGACGGTACTGCCCGCAAAATGATTGTCAAATAACGGGAAACTCACATAAGCTTAACATAATAAAGTCCTTAAAGTTTCTATAACTTTAGGGACTTTTTTTACCTTGTTTTTTGGCAAATTCTTGAGGATTTTTACCTTGGATTTTGACTACTTTGTTGTTATTCGTTGGAAAAAGTGTATTTTTCAACCCCAAAATAATGGAAAAAGTGTGTTTTTTGGCACTTCAAAATTCGGAAAAAGTGCATTTTTGAGCCCCAAAAACTCGGGAAAAGTGTGTTTTTGAGTCCCCTAAACTCGGAAAAAGTGCAATACGGCACCTGTTATTCGTTGGAAAAAATGTAGAAAATCACAAACTTTCGTTGGAAAAAATGCGATAGAATGCTTGTTATTCGTTTGAAAAAGTGCAACAGAAAGCAAATATTCGTTGGAAATAGTGCAGTAAAAGATAATTCACCAGGGAATTGTGACATCATGTTTTGGCTTGCATGGTGCATTTTTTTGAAATGTCGCAAAATTTCAGTAAGTTTGCATTTGATATGGCTGTTCAGTGGCATTATGGGCATGAGCACCTGTTGACTTTATATTCAGAATCTTGATTATGACTATACAAGAAGCACAGCAAAAAGTGGACAAGTGGATTCGCACCTACGGGGTGCGCTACTTTAGCGAACTCACCAATATGGCCATCCTCACTGAGGAGGTGGGCGAGGTGGCACGCATCATTGCACGTCAATATGGCGACCAGTCGGCCAAACCAAGCGATGCCGACAAGAATCTGGGCGACGAACTCGCCGATGTGCTGTGGGTGGTGATGTGCCTCGCTAACCAGACGGGCATCGACCTTGACGTGGCGCTGCAGCGCAACTTCGACAAGAAGACCGCACGCGACAACATGCGCCACCGCCTGAACCCGAAACTCACCTGCCCGCCTGACAAGACACAAGTAGTGCTGAAAAACAAATCATTAACTAAAAAATAAACTCACAATGGAAAATCATTCTCATCATCATCATGAACCTGAAGACAGGTATCTCAAGACCATCGCTGCCAGCAAGGTGACGACCGACAACGACCTGATTGCAAAGCAAGTGCAACAAATACTTGATGAGCACTATGAGGAGAACTGCACTCCCGAGGTGTATCAGTTCCTGCTCAACTGCGTGGATCTCACCACCCTGAGCACGACCGACAGCGAGAAGAGCGTGGCACAATTCACCCAACGCGTGAACCAATACTGGCGCGATTATCCCGACTACAAGAATGTAGCCGCCATTTGCGTCTACTCGAACTTTGCCGAGGTGGTGCGCGCCAACCTTGAAGTGAGCGATGTGAACATAGCCGTGTGTAGCGCCTGCTTCCCTTCGTCGCAAGCCCACATCGAGAGCAAAGTGGCCGAGACCGCGCTCGCCATTCACGATGGTGCCGACGAGGTCGACATCGTGCTCAACCTGGGATACTTTGTGGATGAGGCCTATGAGGAACTTTGCGACGAGATTGCCGAACTCAAGGCCACCATTGGCGATCGCCACCTGAAGGTGATTCTCGAAACAGGAGCCCTGCAAAGTGCCGAGAACATCAAGCGGGCATCCATCCTGGCCATGTACAGCGGAGCCGACTTCATCAAGACATCGACCGGCAAAATCTATCCCGGCGCCTCGCTCGAAGCAGCCTACGTGATGTGCCAGTGCATCAAAGAGTACTTCGAAAAGACCGGCAACATGGTGGGATTCAAGGCCTCGGGCGGCATCCGCAGCACCGAAGACGCCGTGAAATATTATACCATTGTCAAGGAGGTGCTCGGCGAGCAGTGGCTGGTGAATGACTACTTCCGCATTGGCGCCAGCAGTCTGGCCAACGCCCTGTTCCAGTCGTTCACGGGCAAAAACGATGTGAAGCCGTTTTAGTTTTCAGTTTTCAGTTGACAGTTTTCAGTTTTCAGTTATCAGATAGCCGTTGGCTAGAGGCTAGAGGGCTAGAGGCTATTTGCTAGTGGCTATTTGCTAGTGGCTATTTGCTGTAATTTAGATTTTAGACAATGGAACAAACTATTGATATTGAGGCTCGTGCCAATGCGGGCGAGCAACACTTTATGCAAGGCTACAACTGCGCGCAGTCGGTGGTGGCGGCCTTTGCCGACCTTTTTCCTGAAGTCGACACCGACCAGCTGCTCAAGGTGGCGGCCTCGTTTGGGGGCGGCATGGGTCGCCTGCGCATGACCTGCGGGGCCGTGACGGGCATGTTCATGCTCGCCGGACTCGAAAACGGCAGCAGCACCCCCGGCAACCTCGACGCACGCGCCAAGAACTATGCCCTGGTGCAAGAGCTAGCCGCCGAGTTCAAGGAGGAGAACGATTCGCTCATCTGCGCCCAGCTGCTGGGCCTGCGTAGCGGGCAGATTGAGCCCCCGCGACCCAGCGAACGCACCACCGAGTACTACCGCAGCCGCCCCTGCCCCAAACTCGTGGCCTGCGCCTGCCGCATCTTCGCCCGCCACCTCGCCCACAAGCAACAATAAACCAGCAGACTAGCGACTAGATGCTAATTGCTTGCGGCCTGGGGGCTATTTGCTAGCGGCTTTCTGATAGCAGTTATCTGTTTATTGCATATTTCTGAGCAAACCGTGGAGATTTCTCACGGCTTGTGGGACGTTTATGCCTGTTCGTGGGTGTTTTGATTATGTTCGTGATTTTTCTGGTCATTTTCTTCTCATTATAATTAAGGTGTATCAACATTATTTCCTAACTTTGTCAGATTTAACATGTCTACAGCCCGAATAGGACAGAAAAGACACAGGATTATTAAACAAACAATAATAAGACAAAAGAACAGAAGAACAAATGATTATAAGACAAAAGAACAAAAGAACAGAAGAACAAAAGGTCTTGTAGCCGAAACTTATGAACTTTTGTTCTTGTGTCATAAAGAACAACTATATGGATGTTGAAGCATTGATAAAGACCACACTTGACTGCGCTAATAACGTCAGAAAAGCGCTGGCACCTGGCTATCTGGAGAAAGTCTATGAGAACGCCATGTCCATTGAACTGCAAAATGCTGGTCTTAATGTGAAGCAACAATGCCCAATATCCATTTACTATAGAAATGTTTCGGTTGGCAACTATGTTGCTGATATGATCATTAACGACATTCTTATTGTTGAACTTAAAGCAGTAAATGACATTTCCCCAGCCCATGAGGCGCAGCTCGTTAACTACTTGACAGCAACAGGCATTGACAACGGACTAATTATTAACTTTGGGAACGAAGACAAGATACAAATCAAACGCAAGTATCGCGTTTATCGCCCGAAAAAAATGATAAGATAAACAGAAGACAATTAAGACAAAAGAACAGAAGAACAAAGATTATAAGACAGAAGAACAAAAGGCCTTTCAGCCGCAAACTTATGAACTTTTGTTCTTATGTCAAAGAAAAAACTTATGAACTTTTGTTCTTATGTCTAAAACAAAAACGATAACCAACTCATTTATTAACTCAATAAAACTCTTTAAGATTATGTCTAAAAAACTACTAACATTTCTAACCTTGCTAACGCTCTTTTTCGGCGTCGGCTGGGCAGAAACCTATTCTTATTATTTAGGAAAAGCTAAACCTGCAACATGGGTTACAGCATCTTCTTCTGCAACGGTAACAACATCAGACGGTTTTTCTTTTTCACTTGTTTTAAATGGCAGTGGTAGTATTACTAACGCTCTTCAAACAAGTCAAATCCGTCTTTATCAAAATTCAACTTTTACGATAACCCCTCCAACAGGTGAACTTATCACTAACGTTACGTTTTATCATGCAGAGAGTGGTAATAGTGGAACATTAAAAGTTGGTAATGAGATTCTCACTCAAAACTCAATTATTGGAAATAATGGAGGTCAAATCTGGACATGTTCAGGAGAAAGTGAATTAATCATAACTGCAAGTGCCCAATGTCGCGTTAATCAAATAGACATTACAACTACCTCTGGTACAGTCTATAATTTGACAGGGACAGGTGATAACGGAAGTGTCACGTTCGCTGTTGGAGGCTCTACAGTTACTTCAGCTGCAGCTGGTGCAACTGTGACAGCCACAGCTACCGCAAACACTGGTTATCAGTTTAGTTCTTGGACTCAACCTTCGAATGTTACCAACTGGAGTACAAACGGAAGCACGGCCACGTTCACCATGCCCTCTGCACCCGTAACAGTTTCTGCCACTTTCACAGAATCATCTTCTGGTGGTGACGAACATACTGCTACCCTCACAAATGCAAATATTGTTGACGCGGGAGCTGGAACTACTGGCTATAGCGATTGGGAAATGACCGATGAAAATGGTAAAACTTGGAATGCACATGCCATTAAGAATCAACACAGTAATGCAACAAGTGCTTATCATTTCTTGCAAATAAGAGGCTATAACAGTAGTGGTCCATACTATATTCAAGTTCCAGAATATGGCACAAAAATCTTAAGGCTTGAAATGACCGTTTCTAATACCAGTCAGCCGATGACTGGCGGCGGAAACAATGCAACTCTTTTCTTCAGTTCCTCAAATACAACATCATCTTCTGGGACCGGTGTGGCTTCCGGTACAGGTTCAAGCAAAGTCACTATAGATTGTTCTAATCTTAATTTGAATACAGGCTATATTACCGCTAGCGCTGGTGTGCGTATCTGGGATGTTGTAGTTACTTACGAAGAAGAAGTTGCAGGCGCATACTCTATTGAAACTGTTTGCACCCCCACAGTTGGTGGTACAATCAATTGCGTAGGAAGCGCTAATGCTAACGCCCAGGTTACCGTAACCTTTACTCCTAATCCTGGCTATGAGCTGTCAACACTCACTGTTGATGGCAATGATGTTACAAGCGGTGTAAGCAATAATTCTTACACTTTCAGCATGCCAGCACACAATGTGACCATCACCGCCACATTTGCGTTGGCAAAGAACAAGGTTGAATTTACAGTAGCTCCTGCAAATACTGGTGAAGTGTGGCTCACAAGTGGCACCACCTATGACGAGGGTCTCGGTTACTCTTATTCTACCATGGGTACAGTCGTGGGTGTCGCGCTTGCTGCATATCCTGGATATGATGTAAACTCGCTCACCATTACCGACGCCACAGGTGCAACCGTGTCTTACACCACTTATAATTCGGAATGGAACGATGGCAAGTGGGTAACCTACTACACCTTCGTGATGCCTGCCACCGCTGTGAATATCGCAGCCACATTCAAGAGTGGTGACATCTACATCCTTGGTACCGCCAACGACAACCCATGGAATGGCAACAAGGGCGTAAAGATGACCTATGATGCCGGCACCAACACTTACAGCGCTAATGTATATTTCGCAACAACCACAAATACTGGCAAAGGCCAGTTCAGTTTCGCATCAAACCTGAGTGGAAATGATGGCGACGAGAACGGCAATGGCAGCTGGAACAATATTGGCAAGCGCTGGGGTGCACCGTCGCAAGACTACGACCTTGTGACTAATGCCAATGGTGGTAACTGGACCGAGAACAACAGTGATCCTAACCGCTTCGCTGTTCCTTATGGTGTTTATGAAATCAAGGTGAACTGGGGTACAGGTCTTGTAACAGCTACCAAGAAGGACATCACAGTTACGCTTGACAAGGCTGCTGGTCAGCTCGAGACTGGCACTACAGTTAATGTGGTGAGTAACCTCACCTCGCTGCTCAGTGCTTGCAAGAGTGGAGTGAGCGCAACGCTCGCTTACAGCACTAACGATGGCGCTAACTATACCGACGGTAGCAGCTTTGCTGTCAACAGCGCCATGACCGCTAAGGGTAAGGCTTACTATGGCACGATTGAGGCCGAGAGTGATGCTTATGCCTACACTGTTGTTACTCACTATGCCGTAATAGCAACTGCCAACCCAACCGCTGGTGGTACCGTTTCGGTAAGTCCTGCAAGCGCACTTGCTGGCGAAACTGTGACTATTACCGCTAATCCAAAGAGCGGCTATCAACTCACTTCAATCACTGTCAATGGAGATGAAATTGACATCACAAGCACTCCTTATACGTTCACAATGCCCGCACAGGCAACCGAGGTTGTTGCAAACTTCAGCAAGATTCAGTATGCTATCACAAAGGCTGAGACTCACTGCACGGTGAACATTACAGGCGGTGAAAATGTTACTATCACAACAGACGGCGCAACTGCTGGTTCAGGCGATGTGGTGACATTCACCGTTACTCCTATTACCGACAAATATTCTATCAAGAGCGTCAGTCTGGTTTGGGACAATGGTGCAGCAACAACCGCACCCACACTCACCGATGGCGTTTACAGCTTCTACATGCAGGCTCGTCCTGTTGTTATCACTGCCGTTTGCGAGCGTGAGGCCGTAGGCGACGGTTCATTTGTTCTCGTTACCGATGCTTCAACTCTCAAGGCTGGCGATAAGGTGATTATCACCAATAGTAAAACAGCAGGAACCTTCAAAGCAATGGGTGCAAGTCGAGGTAACAATCGTGCAGCTATAGATGTTACCATTACCGAAGATTTGAAGATAACGCCTTCTGCTATTCTTCCAACAGAAGGAGGTGTTCAAGTTCTCACACTTGAAGGTGATGAAAATGGTTGGTACTTCAATACTGGAGGTGAATATCTGTATGCAGGTGGCACTACTAGCAACAACAATAATTACCTAAGCACTGGTTCTCTAACAACAGCAAATGGAAGGGCAGAAGCAACTATCAGCATTGGTGAATCTGCTGTAATAACCTTCTCAGGTGCTAACAGAAATGTCATCCGATATAACAGTGGCAATAATCCAACTATATTCTCTTGCTATGCAGCTACAGGACAAAATCCTGTTTACCTCTTCAAGCAGACCGCTGCCGGTTTGATGGTAGAGATTGACCCCGATGGTGGACAGGTAATTGGTTCGCAAGAGGTTTCTATTGACGCCAACGTTGAAGGCGCAATGGTTCAGTACAAGATTGGTGATGAAGGCGAGTGGAGTACTCCTGCAGCTGGTCCTGTAACTGCCACCATAACAGGCAATGTGGGTGACAATGTGAAAGTTTACGCTAAGGCCACTTTAGAAGACGATGGTGAAACCCTCACCGACGAGACCGATGCTACCTTCACCTTCATTGCGCCCGATGCTCCGACTATCAATCCGGCTTCTGGATCTATGTCGAGCGAGACTCAGAATGTGACCATCACTAGCGACTATGCTGATGGCATTATCGAATACAGCACCGATGGCGGCGCAACTTGGAACACTTACACGGGCGCCTTCCATGTGATTGTTGAAGGCATTGGCGAAAGTGCGACAGTACAGGCCCGCGTAACCGTTAATGGCGTCACCAGTGAGGTAGCTACCGCAACCTACACCCGCGGTGTGCAGCCCGTGGTGTTCTCGCCTGCAAGTGGCACTTACTATGACGACCAGACTTGCCAAATGTTCAGCACTAGCAAGAATGCTCGCATCTATTACACTACCGATGGCAGTGAACCAAGCAAAACGAATGGTACACTTTATACTGGCGAGGTTTCAATGCCTGCTACGGGAACTTACCAGTTCAAGGCTGTGGCTTATATCGGTAATACTGCAAGCACTGTGAGCAGCGCTAACTACAATATTAGGCCTCGTAGCGAGGGAACTGGTTATAATGAAAACTATTTGCTCTTTAACGTTGCAGAACTAAATGCAATGAAGAATAGCTTCTCATCGGGAACTTATCAGACCGATGGTAGCTATACTATGGTTAATCCGGTTCAAGTGGTTTGGATGTCAACTTACAAAAATGTAACCAATGGCTATCCAGAGTATTGCTTGATTAGAGACAATACTGGTTATGGAATGATATATTTTGGTAAGAACAATAGTTCTCATGCGGGTTATAAGATTTTCGACATGGGCGACTGGATTTCTGGCGGATACAATGGAAAAGTTTCTTTGGCTTATTCGCAAGACCATGGACAACTTGACACACATCCAGAGCTTGGTGCCAGTGGAAGTACAGGTAAGAAGATTTATCAGTGGCCAGAATCAGCCTTGAGCAATGCCTCAGTTCTTCCTGAGTATATCACCATTCCTGAGATTCTAGCTAGTGAGACTCCTGGCAACATCGACTATTGGGGTCACTATGTGCATTTGCGCAAGAATACAGTTCAGTTGATTCCAAGTGATGATCCTGGTACTTACACTACTGGTCAAGACAAGGACGGTAAGTGGAGTGGTACTATAACTGATGAAAATGGCAATCAAATTAATTACTACGATAAGTTCTATTTGCAGATTGATAGCACTTGGACAACAACAAGCAACTTCTTCACAGGTCATCCTAACCGCACATTCGATATCTATGGCTTCGTGGCTTGCCACTTGCCAGCAGAGATTGACTATCAGATTGCACCCTTTGCATTCGCGTGGATTGACCAGCCAATCTGCGACCATGAGACCGGTACTTATACCTCTGAGCAGACTGTGAAAATCACCAGTCCTAATGATCCTGAAGCTACCATTTGGTACAAGACCAGCGAAATGGACGACTACCATGTATATACTGGTCCTATCACTGTGAATAGCACTACTACCATTGAGTGGTATGCAACCAAGCAGTCGCAGTACAACGATGTACTCGAGTCGAAGAAGGGTGAAATCACCATGACATTCCAGGAGATTCCTGTTCCTGTCATCACACCCGAGAGCGAAGTGTTTGCCGTTGGCTCAAGTGTTGACGCTAGCATCGCATTTGCTGATGGCGTAACAGTTCCCGATGGCACAGTGATTCGTTACACAATCGATGGAAGCGATCCTAATAGTGCCGATGCATTGACCTATGTTGTGGGCGAAACCACACTGCACTTCACTGCCACCACCACCGTGCGTGCTATCGCTGAGCTTGGCGGTATCTATAGTGCTGAGGCTGAGTCTAAGACTTATACCTTTGTGAAGTCGAACGGCATCGTCTATGACTTAGTGACCAATGTGAACCAAATCACCGAGAACGGTATTTATGTGATTGTAAGCCAAAACTACAATGAGGCTATGAGCAATGTGCAGGGCGAAACTAACCGTGGTGCCGCTGGCGTGATGTTTGTTGAGAACTCTAACAAGGGTCAAGTTTATGGCAACGACGATTTGGCAATATTTACTGTTAAAGAAGGCAATCACGAAGGTGAGTTCCTGTTTGAGACTCATAACAGCAATGTGAACGGTTTCTTGTGTGTGGAAAGCGAAAACAACAACACGCTGCTCACCGAGGCCGAGATGGACGCTATGGGTAACGATGTGGCTGTGGTCACTATCGATGCCGATGGACGCGCTCACATCCGTTACAACTACTCTGGTGGTGACAACCGTTACCTCCAGTATTGGAACCGTGACCGCTACTTCACTACTTACAAGACCGAAGATGCTGACCGTGCAGTCTATATCTACTACAAGAACGCTACGCCACTGGCAAGCATCGAGAAGGAAGGTGTTGTGGGCAATCAGTACACGATTGCCGATGAGCTGATTGTCGTGCACTACTATGATCCCAATGTGGGCGAATATAAATATCTGTGGTGCAAGGACCAGGGCAATGTGTCGATCTCCAAGACCGAGAAGAACAGCGATGACCAGATCGACTACTTGAAGGATGTGACTAAGGTTCAAAATGGTGATTGGGATCAGAGCAACTGGGTTCTGCTCAAGTTTGAGACTAGTGATGCTACATCCATTTCTAATGCCGTGGGCCACTACATCAAGCCTGCAAACATCACAGGTCACTATACCGATGGCGTGAATTTCACTATCACCATGCCTGCAGGACAAGGTTTACCCACCGATGCGGTAGGCGATGCGGTCAAATACACTCCCAATGTATATTGCCCCGTCAACTTCTTGGATAAGAACCTGAACATAGGTGGCGGACAAGGTCCCGTGGGTGTTGAAACTGGGGAACACTACTTCTTCATGAATCCTAAGATTCAGGAGGTGGCCACTGTGACCTATGCTGTGTGGAACGGCACATGCTTCGTGATTCCTGCCAAGGCTGGCGGCAACAACCAGGGCGACTTCGACGGCGCCTTCAGCGTGGATTGGACTTACAATGTCTTTGGTGATGTGAAGACCACTCTCCAAGCAAACACTGCTTACCACTTCCTGGCTGTGCTCAACACGGTTGACGCCAACACGAACGGCAACACCAGCAAGGGCGCCAAGGCGGGCGAAAATGCTGCCGGCACTGTGATTGGCAAGGCAGTTGATCCTCAGCCTGGCAAGACGGTCTATGCACTCAACCTGCAAGGCGGCAGCGAATCTCAGAACATTATCACAGCCATCCAGGATGTGGTTGATGGCACGGGCAAGGCTGTGGCTGGTGTGAAGTACTACAACCTGGCCGGCATGGAGAGCGACCGTCCGTTCGAGGGCGTGAACATCATTGTCACCACCTATACCGATGGTAGCCGCTCGAGCAGCAAAGTTTTGAAATAAAAGCCGCAAGCAATTAGCTATTAGCTATTAGCTGCTAACTCACTAATACCCGAGAGGGGGCAGGCATCAGTCCGCCCCCTCTCTCTTTGTTTAACCCAATTCGGTCACCATAAACAACCAGTCTTTAGCCTATAGCTTCGCCCAGTGGCTGCAACATCCTCTTTTAGGGGGCTAGGGGTTTCCCTCACTCCGCCTCCCACACCTCACACTTTTATTTGATTATGTGGGGAATTTTGAGTAAGTTTGCACGGTCAAAACAATCAGTCACGAGGTTACCCGTCCGTCGCAGGCAGGAGCCCTGACACTAAAAATGTGATTACGATGAAACTTTTCAATAAATCGAAAAAAGAGAAAGAACCTAAGGAAGAGAAACCCTTTGAGCCGCAGACGGGCGGCCTGCGCGAGCGTCTGGCCCGCGTGAAAACCACCCGCTGGGTGCGCTTTGGCATTGTGAGCGCCATCTTCTTTGCATGGGTGGCATGGCTCGGCAACTGGTGGGTGGCACTGGCTTGGCTGCTGCTGGCCGACATCTACCTCACCCAGTTCATTCCCTGGAACTGGTGGAAAGGTTCCAAGAACAAAGCCTTCAAAACCGTGATGAGCTGGGTCGACGCCATCGTCTACGCCCTGGTGCTCGTCTACTTCCTGTTCCTTTTTGTGGGGCAGAACTACCAGATACCCTCGTCGTCGCTCGAGAAGACCCTGCTCACCGGCGACTTCCTGTGGGTGAACAAACTCGTTTACGGCCCCCGCGTGCCGCAGACGCCCCTGCACTTCCCGCTGGCACAAAACACGCTGTTTGGCTGCAAGAGTTACATCGAAGGCTGGCAGTTGCCTTACCATCGCCTCAAAGGCTTGCGCGATGTGGAGCGCTACGACATTGTGGTGTTTAACTTCCCCGCCGGCGACACCGTCACCACCAAGGTTTCGAACCCTGACTACTACCGCCTGGTGTTTGAGCTGGGCCGCGACGCGGTGCATGCCAACAAACAGCAGTTTGGCGATGTGATATGGCGCCCAGTTGACCGCCGAGATGCCTATGTGAAGCGCTGCATTGGCCTGCCGGGCGACCGTGTGAAGATTGTGAAAGGCATCATCTATGTCAACGGCAAGGCGTTGCCCACGCCCGAGTATGCACAGTTTAACTACGCGCTCGACACCCGCGGCTCGCTCATCGACGACCAGACCTTCGACGACCTGGGCATCAGCGGTCGCCATGTCGAGAAACAGGCGCCCGAACCAGGCTTTGAAGAAGATGCCTATCGCATGATATACGCCGAGGATGGCCGCTACCACCTGCCGCTCACCCAGGGCATGAAGAAAGCCTTCGAAGCTATGGGCTTCACCGCCACCCGCGAGAGCGACGACAACCCCGAAATCGACAAGATTCTCACCTATCCGCTGGGCGTGAACTACGGATGGACACACGACACCTATGCCCAGAACGAGAAACATGGCGGCATTTGGGTGCCCAAGAAGGGCGTGCGCCTGCATCTCACACCGCAGAACCTGCCCATCTACCTGCGTTGCATCAAGAACTACGAGGGCAACGAAGTGGAACTGCAGCCCGACGGCACCATCCTCATCAACGGCAAGCCCGCCACCAGCTATGTGTTCAAGATGAACTACTACTGGATGATGGGCGACAACCGCGACAACTCGAGCGACTCGCGCTACTGGGGATTTGTGCCCGAGGATCACATCATCGGCACCCCCATGTTCGTCATCATCTCGTTTGACAAGGACAAGGCCATGTTCCATGGCAAAATACGCTGGAACCGCATCTTTATTGACGCCAATCCCGACAAATGACCCCTAAGGCTGTGAACTGGCAACCGGGCACCCCCGTGGTCGTGGGCAGCATGACCGCCGCCACTGTGCGCTGCTATGCTGTGATGCTGGCTGCTGGCACGGTCTATGTCGACCCTGAGCAGCGCCAGCTGCCCCTGCGGCACTCGCACCACCGCTACAGCATCATGGGGCCAAATGGGGCGCAAAAACTCACCATTCCGCTTGTGGGCAGCACCAATGCCATGCCAGTGCCCATGCGCCAGGTGTGCATCTCAGAGCATGCCAACTGGCGACACCTGCACTGGGGCGCACTCTACTCGGCCTACGGCCGCACACCCTACTTCGACTATATTGCCGACGACCTGCAGCGCCTGCTGCTCGACGACAGCGATCCCAGCCTGCTCCACTTCAACCAGCGCCTCACACATCTCATTATCGATTTCCTTGACTTGCCCATCACAGTCCAACTCCTGGATAGCAGCATTGAGGCTGATGCCTGTTGCGACTTGAGGCAGGTGCTCGGCACCAAGCGCCCCGACGGTTTGCCCATTGCCGATGTGCCATATCACCAGCTTTGGGCCGACCGTCATGGTTTCACGCCCGGGCTCAGCATCCTTGACCTGCTCATGAACTGCGGTCGCGAGAGCATCTTCACGCTCATGAAGATGCCCCAGATCTAACCTGCAACAACTATCGCTTTTTCGGTTAAACAAATCAGGAAAATAACCTCCACTCGCCAATTCATTAGGTTTAGGATATTTTTTTGAGCGACTTGCAAAAATATACTGAATTGAAATGCATTATTAATGAATAATCATTTGATAATGCCCTGTGCTCACATTTTGTTACAAAACTCCCCGAATTTTGACACAATGTAACCCAATAACCGATTTTGGTGATAAAGTTACTACCGAAATGGTGGTTTTATGAGATAATGATATTATTAAATGTGAAAATCAAACCAGAATTACAAAAAATAGTTAATTTCCAGCGTTTTTTTACTCAAACCTATTGCAGTTTAAGAAATCCTTCGTACATTTGCTATGTGTTTTTCATGGTATTAGATTTAAGGTTAATTAAGATTGGTTGTCGGGAGACAATCAATTTTTTTATTTTCACTACTGAAATTACTAATATATTCACTTAGAAAGCCTTATTGTTTTCGGCTAATCCTGATTTTGAGATAAACAATCAATTCTGGTAGGATTTTCAGGTGAAAAAATAAAAGTGCACTTTTTCCCAAAAGCACACTCCTATCATAACCAAAATTCAAGTATATATTTATGTTGTTAGCTTTATGTCACGAATGCATATTGTATTTTTATTAGGTTTGTGTCACAAAGGTACTACTTTTTTCCATAATACCTAACCACTTTTTTTGGTTAGGCAAATAAAAAAGCATAAATCAGCGTTAAATTTTCTTAAATCAACGCTGATTTATCGTTTTTTTCAATCTACGGGTCATTTTTTAGGGTAAAATTCCATAAAATGAGCCGTATCAAAGATTTGTATTTTTTATACTCTACTGGAAATAGTAGGGAGTTTATTTCTGTCGGAAATAAAGGTTGATGGGGGTGCCAGTCAAGTTCCAGCGTTCGCGAATTTGATTCTCAAGATAGCGCTTGTAGGGGTCGCGAATCCACTGCGGCAGGTTGCAGAAGAACACGAACGAGGGCACACGCGCCTCCTTGAGCATGGTCACATACTTGATTTTCACAAACTTGCCCTTCACTGCTGGTGGTGGATAGGCGCCAATGATTTCCTGCATCGCATTGTTGAGTTGCGAGGTGGGAATCTGCATCTTGCGGTTCTTGTAAACCTCGATGGCCGACTCCAACACCTTGAAAATGCGCTGTTTAGTGAGTGCCGAACCAAAGATGATGGGGAAGTCGGTAAACGGTGCAAAGCGATCGCGAATGGTTGCAATGAAGTGGTCGATCGACTGTTGCGACTTGTGCTCGGCCAAATCCCACTTGTTGACCAGCACCACCAGGCCCTTGCGGTTTTTCTCGATAATTGAGAAGATGTTCACATCTTGCGACTCGATGCCGCGTGTGGCGTCGATGAGCAGGATGCACACATCGCTGTACTCGATGGCGCGAATACTGCGCAGCACCGAGTAGTACTCAATGTCCTCGTTCACCTTGGCCTTCTTGCGAATGCCAGCGGTATCGACCAGGTAGAAATCGAAACCAAACTTGTTATAGCGCGAGTAAATGCTGTCGCGGGTGGTGCCGGCGATGTCGGTCACAATGTTGCGCTGCTCGTCCATGAGCGAGTTGATGAGCGAAGATTTGCCTGCATTAGGCCTGCCCACGATGGCAAAGCGCGGAATGTCGTCGTCGACCTCTTCCTCTTTCTTTTCGGGCATGATGCGCACCACCTCGTCGAGCAGGTCGCCGGTGCCGCTACCGTTGATGGCCGAGATCGAGAATGGCGTGCCCAGACCCAGCGAGTAGAACTCGGCCTCACCATAGATTCCCTCGTTGTTGTCGGCCTTGTTGGCAACCACAATCACGGGTTTCTTGCTCCTGCGCAGGATGGCTGCCACATGGTCGTCAAGGTCGGTAATGCCGTTCTTGATGTCGACCATGAACAGAATCACATCGGCCTCTTCGATGGCGAGTTGCACCTGCTTGTTGATTTCTTCCTCAAAGATGTCTTCGCTGTTCACCACCCAGCCGCCGGTGTCAACCACCGACATCTCCATGCCACACCACTCCATTTTGCCGTACTGGCGGTCGCGGGTGGTGCCGCTGGTGTCGTTGACGATGGCCGCACGCGTTTGCGTGAGACGGTTAAACAAAGTGGACTTGCCCACATTGGGGCGCCCTACGATAGCAACGAGTCTTCCCATAATTTCTTGTTTATTCGTTTAATCACGCGTGATAAACGAGGTTTAGTGTTTAAATGTTTAGCGTTTATTCGATATAACCAAAGGCGCGCAGTTTGTTCTCCTGGTTGCGCCAGTCTTTTTCAACTTTCACATACAGGTCGAGATGCACATGCTTCTCAAAGAATTTCTCAATGTCCTTCCTGGCCTCGATGCCCACATGCTTGAGTTTGGCGCCCTTGTGGCCAATGATAATGCCCTTCTGGCTGTCGCGCTCCACATACACCACCGCCATGATGTGAATGTTGGTGTCGCTCTCGTCGAACTTCTCCACAATCACCTGCGTGGCATAGGGCACCTCCTTGTCGTAGGTGAGCAGGATCTTCTCCCTGATGATCTCGGTCACAAAGAAGCGCGCGTTGCGGTCGGTGAGCGCGTCCTTGCCAAAGTAGGGCGGGCTCTCGGGCAGCAGTTCAATGATGCGCTTCATGAGCTGGTCCACATTGAAGTTCACCAAGGCGCTGGTGGGGTAGATCTCGGCCGAGGGGAGCAGCTGTTTCCACTGTTCGACCAGTTTCTCCAGTTCGTCCTGCCCTTTGAGCAGGTCAATCTTGTTGATGACCAACAAAATGGGTATTTTCTCCTTGGCCACCTTGTCGAGGAATTCCTGGTTCTTGGTGGGCGACTCAATCACATCGGTCACATAGAGCAGGATATCGGCATCGACCAGTGCACCGGTCGAGTACTCGAGCATGCTCTGCTGCAGTCTGAACTTGGGTTTGAGCACGCCGGGCGTGTCGCTGAAAACAATCTGGTAGTCTTCACCATTCACGATGCCCATAATGCGGTGACGGGTGGTCTGGGCCTTGCTTGTGATGATCGAGAGTTTCTCGCCCACAAGCAGGTTGCTCAGGGTAGATTTGCCTACATTAGGGTTACCAACAATATTTACAAAACCTGCGCGATGCATAAATCTGTGATATAAAAGTGTTGTAATTTGTCGTTTAAACAAACAAAAAACGCATCGCCCTGAATGCCAGGGTTGTGATGCATTTTTTGCTATTCGGTCATGTTCATCATTTCAGCCGAAATGGTGAATGATGCCTTGAGTTATACCCACAGCGGGGAAATTATCCCCAAATGAGGTAAGCTGCGCCCCAAGTGAAGCCGGCTCCAAAGGCGGTGAGAACAATCTTGTCGCCCTTCTTGAGCTTGTCCTTGTACTCGTCCATGCAGATGGGGATAGATGCCGCGCTCGTGTTGCCCACACGCTGAATGTTGACCAGCACTTTCTCGGGTGCGATGCCCAGTCGGTCGCCCACTGCTTCGATAATGCGCAGGTTTGCCTGATGAGGCACAAACCATTGAATATCGTTGTTGGTGAGGTTGTTGCGCTTCATGATGTCGCGGGTCGAGGTGAGCATGTCGATCACGGCATGCTTGTACACAGCGCGACCTTCCTGATAGATGAAGTGCTCACCGGCATCGATCGACTCATGGGTGGCGGGATAGGCCGAGCCGCCTGCTTTGAACACGAGGTGCTCGAGTCCGCTGCCATCGACATGGAAAATGCCGTCCATGATGCCCAGTTCCTCTTCGGTGGGCTCGATGAGCATAGCGCCGGCACCGTCACCAAACAGGGGGCAGGTGGCGCGGTCATCATAGTTGGTCATGCTCGACATCTTCTCGGCCGAGACAACTATCACCTTCTTGTACAAGCCAGCCGAAACATAGGCTTTGGCATCGTAGAGGCCCACGACGAAACCGGCACAGGCTGCCTGGATATCATAGGCATAGGCTCCGCCCTTGTCGATACCGCACCCGTGAGCAATAATCGAGGCTGTCGACGGGAAACGGTAGTCGGGATTCGAGGTGGGGCAAATCACGAGGTCGATTTCCTCGGGTTTAGTCCCAGTGTCCTGGAGCAGTTTGTTCACTGCTTGAATGCCCAGGTACGACGAACCCACATTCTTCTTCAATAAGCGGCGCTCCTTGATGCCCACGCGTGTGGTAATCCACTCGTCGCTCGTGTCCACCATGCGCGACAATTCGTCATTGTCAAGCACATAGTCGGGCAAAAATGAAGCAATTCCTGTAATTCTTGCGTTCAGCATAATCAGTATGACTTATAGCAAAAAATCAAAAAATATCCTAAACGATGATAGACTCTGCTGTCATTGATTTAGGATATTCTAGATTCTCACATGTTTTGTGATGGAGTGATGCGAGGGTATTGATTAAACTGCCTTCTCTTCGCCCATCACGTTCTTGCCGCGATAGTAGCCGCATTCAGGGCATACGGTGTGATAAACGTGCCATGCGCCACAGTTGGGGCACAGTGCGATTGTTGGAGCTACAGCTACATCGTGAGTTCTTCTCTTAGCTGTGCGAGTCTTTGACTGTCTACGTTTAGGATGTGCCATTTTCTTATTTGTTTTTAGTTGTTATCTTTAAAATTCTTGAGGGCTTCCCAGCGCGGGTCGTCACCAAGAGTGAATGTTTTCTCGTTTTCGTTGTCAGCGTCAGAATCGGTCCTGTTGTCATCATCAAGGTCGGCCTTGTGGGCTCCCAGCTTCTCCATCATCAACTCGTTGCATTCCCCCTCGGGGTGCACATGCTTGATGGGGATGGTGAGCAGCACTGAGTCGCGCATGATGGGCAACAGGTCCAGTTCTCGCCAATGCGAAGGTATGACAAGCACATTTTCACGACTATCGTCATAGTCTTCGCCAAATTTAACGCTAATGTCATAGTCGGTTTCAACCTCCCATTCCATATCGTCGAGGCAGCGGTCGCAGCTGATGGTGATGTGACCGTCAAACTCGAAGTGCAGCTGAAAAATGTCGTTGGTCTTTCGTTCCACGCTCAAGTGCACATTCACATCGCCGTGATGTGCATCAATGGTTTCGGTTTCATTAAACACATCATCACCAAGATGATAATTAAAGTCCTGAACACCAAGCGATAAACTCTTAAGTGGCAACTTGAAAGACGCCATTTTCACTACTTTTTAACGTTAAAATCGGCACAAAGGTATAAACATTCTTGCTAATAATCAATGTTTTTCACATGATTTTTCTAAAAAATGCCAAAAATTCGGTTTCTCATCATTTTTTTGGACAAAAAAAATTGTCGCAATAAAAGTTTTATTATATTTGCAACTGAAAAGCGTGTGAACACTTTCTTGTGCTATTCTTGTGTAGCACTTTTAATAAATCATTTAGTCTAAATTTCCCTAACGTCGCACACGCTCCAATAGCAAGCATGGGAATGTGAACTAGAAGGCTTGCGACGAGTGAAGGCTCTCCACTTACGGCGGAAAGCCTTCATTTTTTCTTCACCTTTTTCAAATTATAATAGGCAATCTACACAACGCGACGATCACAACTCATCGCACATGGCTCGATGCTCGAAAGATGGTTAGAAGAGGGAGAGCTGGCGGTGGATGAGGGTGAAGGACTTGCGGTGGTAGGGGGTGATGCCATACTGTTCGATGGCGGCGTAGTGGTCCTTGGTGGGGTAGCCTTTGTTTTTGTCCCAGTTGTATTGGGGGAAGTCTTGCGCAATGCGCAACATGTACTCGTCACGGTGGGTCTTGGCGAGGATGGAGGCGGCCGCAATGCTCATGTAGGTGCCGTCGCCCTTGACAATGGTGGTGTAAGGCACATCGCGCCAGGGCTTGAAACGGTTGCCATCGACCAAGATGTGCTGCGGGGTGACCTCGAGGGCGTCGAGGGCGCGGTGCATGGCAAGGATCGAGGCGTTGAGGATGTTGATGCGGTCAATCTCCTCGGGCCACACCATGGCCACTGCCCATGCGAGCGCCTGATGCTCGATGACGGGACGCAGCATTTCGCGCTTGCGCTCGGTGAGCTGTTTGCTGTCGTTGATGATGTCGTTATCGAAGTCGGGTGGCAGTATCACAGCAGCCGCAGTGACGGGGCCGGCAAGCGGTCCGCGGCCTGCCTCGTCGCATCCGGCCTCGACGCGCCCCTGAACCAGATATTTAGCAAGTGTAGCCATAGTTTTGTTCATGATTAATGTATAGCACAAATATAGCATATTTAGTTTGACTTTACAACATTTCTCGCCCAAAACTCACAAGAATCATTCACAAGCGTCGTAAAAAAGAGAGATATTTTGGTTTATATGTCAAAAAAGAACTATCTTTGTTGTGAAAAGAACTTTTTGTTTAACCTCTAATAAAAACTCCTGCTTATGAAAAAAATCTTTACTCTTACACTGGCAGCGCTGGCGGCGCTGGGGCTGCAAGCTAAGGTTTACACATTCCAAGACCTTGCCGAATTTGAAAACTGTGGCGTGAGTCAGATCGACGGCGCTTGGGTGATTGCCCCCAACAGCGAAATGGGCAACAAGGACACCTTGACATTTGACGACGGACAGGTGTTGCGCCTGAAGAGCAAAATACAGATTGCCGAAGGCAATGTGCTGAAAGTGCTCAACAACGAGGTGGTGAAATTTGGCGACGGCATGCAGATTGAAGTGCTGGGCGACATCGACTTCGCTCCCGAGGATAATGCCACCTTCACTGCCACCGACGATGCTGTGGCATCGGCCAAGGGTTTCTTTGTGCACGGCGACAACTCGAGCGCAGTGGTCAAGAATGTGCTGTTTGAGTATGTGGGCCTGTCCTACGGCAGTGCAGTGGGCACTGGCTCATTGACTATGAGCGACTGCACCTTTGACAAGTACAACACCAAGAACGCCAGCGGCGCGGCACTCAACTTCTGCGCCCAGTGCGACGGCAATGTGGTGGAAGACTGCGTGTTCAGAGCCAGTCAGGTGAGCGCCATTGCCAACGGCTCCAACACCCCCGTGGGCATCGTCATCCGCAACAACGAGTTTGACAAGAACTCGACACAAAAGCGCAACCGTCCGCAAGTGAACATGTCGGTAGGCGGCAATCACAAGGTGATTATTGAGAACAACAGCGTGATAGGCATTGGCGAAGTGACACTTGCCGGCGGCATCGCCGTGAGCAACCTGCTTGGCGGTGCTTCGAATGAGATTGTTGAAATTCGCAACAACCATGTAGAGAACAACCGCTATGGCATCACCGCTACTGGCGGCATGGAGGTGCTCATTGAAGACAACTACCTGTTGAACAACAACTTCGAGAGCAACCCCATGCAAGGCGGCAGCGGCATCAACATCACCGATGCCAACGGCAATGCCGTAGCCATGATCACCGGCAACCACATCGAGGGCCACTTCTGGGGTGTTTCGATTATTGGTGGCAAGGACATTAACCTGGGCAAGATTGTTGACGCCAAAGAAGGCGAATCGAACCCCGGCAACAATGTGTTTATCAACAACGGCTGCAACGGGCAGCTCTATGACCTGTATAACAATTCTGCCAACACCGTCTATGCCCAAGGCAACACCTGGAATGTGGAGGTGCAGGATGCAGAACACATCGAGCAGGTTGTATTCCACCATAACGACGACCCATCGCTGGGCGAGGTTATCTTCATCCCCGCCAAAGAAACTGTGGGCGTGACCGATGTGAACACCAGCAAACAGATTGCCGGCGTAAAGTACTACAACCTGGCCGGTGTTGAAGGCACCAAGCCCTTCGACGGCGTGAATGTGGTGGTCACCACCTACACCGACGGCACCAACGCCACTACAAAGGTCATTAAATAAGTATTTTGCGACCTAACCGCACTAAAGGCTCTTGCCACACACGGCAAGGGCCTTTTTTTGTGGTCCTTTGGGTATTCTTAAGTTGGCAAAAAACAAATTATTGGGTTTGGCTGCCGTACGATTCAGAAATAATCATTAAATTTGCCTTGAAAAGGGCGAGCAGGCAGTTGGTGCCCTACCCCGCCCCGAAGCAAAAACCTGTTGAGAGATGATAAACTTCACACCCTTTGCCCGCAAGCACTTCATCGACCGATTGCACACGCAACTGCGCTATAAGGACTATGCCGACAGCATTCAGCAAGGCGAACTGGTGAAACTCATTGAGCGCGCCGCCCTGACGACGATAGGCCGCAAGTACAACTTCTCGCGCGTGCGCACCTACAAGCAGTTTGCCAGCACAGTGCCGCTGTATCGCTACGAGGACCTGCGCCCCATGATCATGCGCATGGTGAACGGCGAGAAAGATGTGCTGTGGCCAGGCCGCACCTTCCACTTTGCCCAATCGTCGGGCACAAGCGACGGTAAGAGCAAATACATACCCATCACCACCGCTGCCCTGCGCAAGAATCACTACCAGGGTGCGAGCGATGTGGTGTCGCACTACCTGAACCTGAACCCCGATAGCCGCCTATTCGCAGGCAAAGGATTCATACTGGGCGGTAGTTTTGCCAACGAACTGAATCTGAAGCCTGGTATCCATGTGGGCGACCTCTCGGCCACGCTCATCAACAACATCAACCCCGTGGTGAACCTCTTTCGCGTGCCCAGCAAGCGCGTGGCGCTCATGGAAGACTGGAGCGAGAAACTGCCTGCACTGGTCGATGCCAGCATCAACGAGAACATCACCAACCTGAGCGGTGTGCCGTCGTGGTTCCTCACAGTGCTCAAGGAGGTGCTCAAGCGCAAGGGAGCGAGCTGCATACACGAGGTGTGGCCCAATCTGGAGGTATTCTTCCATGGTGGCATTGCCTTTGCCCCCTACCGCGAGCAATATGAGAAGATTTGCGACATGAGCAAGATGCACTTCCTGGACACCTATAACGCCAGCGAGGGTTTCTTTGCCGTGCAGAGCGACTGGGAAACCACCGCCATGCTGCTGCTGCTCGATGTGGGCGTGTTCTACGAGTTCATCCCCATTGAGGATATCGACAGCAGTACTCCCGAGGTGTACCCCATCTGGGAAATTGAGGCGGGCAAGACCTACGAACTGGTAATCACGGCCTGCAACGGCCTGTGGCGCTACCGCATTGGCGACACGGTGACCATTGAGCAGACCCACCCCGTGAAAATCAAGATAGCCGGCCGCACCAAGAGTTTTATCAATGCCTTTGGCGAAGAACTCATGGTGCACAATGCCGACGACGCCATCACGGCAGCATCGGCCGCCACAGGAGCCGAGGTGCTCAACTACACGGCTGCGCCCGTCTATGCCGGCGACAACACCCACGGCCGCCACGAGTGGCTCATCGAGTTTTCTACCAAGCCCGCCGACCCTGCCGCCTTCATGCGCGCCCTTGACGAACGCCTGCAACAGGTAAACAGTGACTACGCCGCCAAGCGCAGCGGCAACATCTTCCTCGACGCTCCCACGCTGGTGATTGCCGAAGAGGGACTGTTTGACCGCTGGCTGGGCTCAACCGGCAAACTGGGCGGTCAGCGCAAGATACCGCGTCTGAGCAACAACCGCGACACCATCGACGACATGCTAACATTCAACCACTGAAATAATTGTTTATGTGCTATGGAACAATTTGATATAAAGAATTTATCGCCACGCGGCTTCAAAAAAGTAGTCTACATTTCGCTGCTGCCCCTGGTATTCTGGCCCCTGCTCATGATTAGAGGCCACCAGCTGCAAACCAGCACCGAACGCTTTCTGATACTGGCCATGCCCATCTACGCGCTGGCGTCGGGCTACCTGGCACACCGGTGCTACGAAGAGCGGCCCTATGTGGCATGGGTGATACTGGCCGTGCTGTGGCTCTCGTACATTGCCTTTGCTTGCATGATGCTTATACATTAACCCCCTTATTTGAAGACTGATGACGAAACTGAAAGAGTTTTTCAAGAAGATATCCCATATAGTGAAAGATAGCGTGGCATCGCCGTTGCTTGCCTTGCTTTGCAACCTCGCCATTGCCTACATTGTGTACTTCGTGTGCCGCATCGTGTTCCTGCTGGTAAACTACAGTTACTTCAGCGACAACCTGAGCGCCAGCCACTTGATGGAAATGCTGCGCGGTGGTGTGATGTTCGACACCTCGGCCATCATGTACACCCTGTGCATCTACATTGTGCTCATGCTGCTCCCGCTGCACTACAAGGAAAGGCCCTGGTACCAGAAGATGTGCAAATGGATCTATGTGGTGATGAACTCGCTGGCGGTGGTGATGAACCTGTGCGACACGGTCTATTTCCAATACACTTCGCGCCGCACCACAAGCACTGTGTTCACCGAGTTCCAGAACGAGAACAACCTGGCGGGCATCTTCGGCACCGAGATTGTGCGGCACTGGTATCTGGTGCTCATTGCCGCAGCGCTCATCTTCTTCATGTGGAAGTGCTATGTGAAACCCAGACTCCACTACAAACGGCTGAACTGGGTGAAATATGACCTCACCTGCCTCGTTAGCCTGCTGGCGATGGTGGGCTTGATGATAGGCGGCATGCGCGGCGGTTTCACCACGGCTGTGCGTCCCATCACCATCAGTAACGCCAACCAGTATGTGGACCGTCCCATCGAGGCCGCCCTCGTGCTCAACACTCCCTTCTCGATGCTGCGCACTATAGGCAAGAATGTGTTTGACGAACCCAAATACTTCGCCAGCCAGCAAGAGATGGAGGCCATCTTCTCCCCTATTCACATGCCCGACTCGGGTGCTGTGATGAACAAGAAGAATGTGGTGATCATCATCATTGAGAGCTATGGCAAGGAATACATCGGTGCGCTCAACCAGCGCAACATTGGCCCCAACTACAAGGGCTACGCTCCCTTTACCGACTCGCTCATCAACCGCTCGCTCACCTTTGAATACTCCTTTGCCAACGGACGCAAGAGCATCGATGCCATGCCCAGTGTGCTCTCGAGCATTCCCATGATGAGAGAGCCGTTTATCCTCACACCCGCCTCAATGAACGACCTGACGGGCATTGCCAAGATGCTAGCCGGCAAGGGTTACCACACCGCTTTCTTCCACGGAGCGCAGAATGGGTCGATGGGCTTTGAGGCCTTTGCCCGCGCAACGGGCTACAAGGAGTATTATGGCCGCACCGAGTTTAATGCCGACCCCAATTTCAAGGGCGACGACGACTTTGACGGTACCTGGGCCATTTGGGACGAACCCTTCTTGCAATTCATGGAGCAGCACATCGGCACCTTCAAGCAGCCCTTTGTGGCCACCGTGTTCACCGCCTCGTCACATCACCCCTATAAGGTGCCCGAACAATATGCCAACGAGTTCAAGGACGAGGGCGGCAACCCCATGCACAAGTGCATACGCTACACCGACTTGGCACTGCGCCGCTTCTTCGAGAAAGCCAGCCACGAACCCTGGTACCAGAACACCGTATTCGTGATTGTTGCCGACCACACCAACAGGAGCACGCACTCATTCTACAAGACCGACCAGGGGCTCTACTCGATACCCATCATCTTCTTCACGCCCGACGGCAGTCTCACGCCAGGCATCCGCTCCGATGTCATCGCGCAGCAGGCCTCCATTATGCCCACGCTGCTGCATGTGGTGGGCTATGACCAGCCTTACCTGAGTTTTGGCTGCGATCTGCTGAGCACACCACCTGAGCAGACCTGGGCGCTGAACTACAACAACGGCATTTACCAGTACTTTAAAGGCGAGTGGATGATGCAGTTCGACGGCGAACGCGTGAAAGCGATGTACCGCTTCAGAACCGACCCCATGCTGCGCCACAACCTGGTGGGGCAAGCATCTGAGCAGGCACAAATGGAGCGCGAACTGAAATCGATGATTCAGCAATACATGCACCGCATGAACACCAACCAACTCATTTATCAGCCCTGAGGACTTCCGCCGTGCATTGCCAGATGTAAAGAAAATGATTGAAATATTGAATACCAAATAAGAATTTATACCGATGAAAAAACTTCCTTTCGTTATATTCGTTTTCATCATGCTTTGTGCGTTGTGTTCGGGCGTAGGTAGCTATAAAAGTACCGAAAACAGAATAACACGAGATGTTAACAATGCGCTGAAACTCACTCTTGCC
>JAEEGL012660595.1_pt1 | contig 64933 bp, 51 predicted proteins | sample 9134231 | NCBI WGS metagenome assembly JAEEGL01 (sample SAMN16246548, study PRJNA631951) | gut metagenome | biome: gut microbiome; feature: rumen; material: fiber-attached | host: Bos | place: Iran: Karaj | collected 2018-10
GCTGTTCCTTGAGGCGGCGGTCGACGTGCAGTTTAAGTATGAGGCGGACGACCTTACGGGCCTTCGCGTGGTGGTAACGGAGGATGAGGCGGGAGCCAACGTTCTCGGCGAGTACCCGGCGGACGCAAGTCTGATCGACGGCAACGGCCGTTATTACGTAACCTTTGACTACCTGAACGCGGGTCAGATGAGAAAGACGGTCTACGCAACGGTGATGAAGGGCAGTGAGAAGGTCAGCAACACCTTCCGCTACAGCATTGAGTCCTACGTCTATTCCATGACGGGCAGGGAGGGCTACGAGAGCCTTGGCCTGTTGCTTGACGCGATGATGCGTTACGGCGATTCTGCCGCAACATTTGCAGAACCAATTAAATAAAATAGCATGATTTGGTCATGGGAATGTGTCAGTAGACATGTCCCCGTGACCTATTTTTTTAGAAAGTTCTTGTGCTCATCGCATGGGTTATACTATAATTTGGCATAGGAACAGACAAAGTAAAACTGAAGCGGGGAAGGTGCCGTGTTTCAGATTGAGGAAGAGTTAAAGAAGCTCCCGAAAAAGCCGGGAGTGTACGTGATGCGTGATAAGGCAGACGGGATTCTGTACGTGGGGAAAGCAAAAAATCTCCACAACAGGGTGCGGTCTTATTTTCGTGAGAATATCGGGCGGGGACCGGCCATCGACAAGATGGTGTCGCTGATCGCTAGATTTGAATACATTGTGACGGACTCAGAGTTAGAGGCGCTGGTGCTGGAGAATAACCTGATCAAGGAACATTCCCCGAAATACAATACGCTCCTTAAGGACGACAAAACTTATCCGTACGTAAAGGTGACGCTGGGAGAGCCGTTCCCGCGGATCCTGTTCTCGCGCAGCATGAAGAAGGATAAGTCCAAATATTTTGGACCCTATACCAGCGCGGCAGCGGTAAAGGATACCATCGATCTTTTGAATAAGCTTTATCAGCTCCGGACCTGTAATAAGAACTTGCCGAAGGATATCGGAGCGGAGAGGCCGTGTCTGAATCACCACATTAAGCAGTGCCTAGCGCCTTGCCAGGGATACGTGGATGAGAAGGCGTATCGCGTCCAGGTGAACGGAGCGCTGGAGTTTTTGAATGGCAATTACGCGCCGATCTTGAAAGACCTGGAGCAGGAGATGAAAAAGGCCGCTGAAGAACTGGAATTTGAAGAGGCGGCGAGATACCGGGATCTGTACAATAACGTGAAGTCCGTTGCGCAAAAGCAAAAGATCACGGATTCCGGCGGAGAGGACAAGGACGTCATCGCCTTGCATCAGGAGGGGAATGAGGCCGTGGTGCAGGTGTTCTTCGTGCGTGACGGCAAGCTGATCGGCCGGGAACATTACTACATGACACATGTGTCGGAATTACCTGGCGAGGAGCTGTTTGACATGGGGGAAGAAGAGGAATACGCCAAGTTTCAAGAGGCGAGGCGGAAGGTTAAGGCTGAGACGCTGCGCCAATTCCTGCAGCAGTTTTATGCCGGGACGCCATTTATCCCGCGGGAGATCATGATACAGTATGAGGTGGAGGATCTGGAGCTGATCGAGCAGTGGCTGACGGGACGAAAAGGCGGAAGGGTATATCTTCGCGTGCCGAAGATCGGAAGCAAGGAAAAGCTCGTGGAGCTTGCGGCGCAGAATGCGAAGCTGATCTTAGATCAGGACCGCGAGCACTTAAAGCGTGAGGAAGGACGGACGATCGGTGCCGTGAAGGAGATCGCGGGGATCCTTGGACTCTCCGGCATAGAGCGGATGGAGGCCTTTGACATATCAAATACCAACGGATTTGAGAACGTGGCATCCATGGTGGTGTTTGAAAAGGGAAAGCCGAAGCCCAGTGATTACAGGAAATTCCGGATCAAGACCGTGGCGGGGCCGGATGATTACGCTTGCATGAGGGAGGCGCTGACCAGGCGCTTTACGCATGGCCTTGAGGAAGCGGAGGAACTTAGGAAAAAGGGCATGGATGAAAAGCTGGGAAGCTTTACGAGATTCCCGGACATTCTCATGATGGACGGCGGACGCGGGCAGGTCAACGTCGCACTGGAAGTGCTAAAGGAGCTTGGGGTTAACGTTCCGGTCTGCGGCATGGTGAAAGATGACAATCATCATACGAGAGGGTTGTATTTTAATAACGTGGAGATGCCTATCGACGTGCGTTCGGAAGGGTTTAAGCTGATCACCAGGGTGCAGGACGAGGCGCACCGTTTCGCGATCGAGTATCACAGGTCGCTCCGCGGGAAAACGCAGGTGCGTTCGGTGCTTGAGGAGATCCCGGGCGTCGGGCCTTCGAGAAGAAAGGCACTGATGCGAAGCTTTGGAAGTCTGGAAGAGATCAAGAATGCCACGCTGGAGCAGTTGCTGGAGATCCCTGAATTAAATGAAAAAGTGGCACAGGAAATACTAGCCTATTTTCAGAGAATGTGATACGATTAAATATAAGGCTTTTGTCAGCGGATTTCGAAGGCAGGCGGGATTAAGAGAGGCCCGGCACCGGGGTGATCCGCATCACAAAAAGATGGGAGAAATGACTATGGCAAGCGTAAGTTTAACTCGCGTGATCGAGAAAATGAAACTGGAAAACGTTACGCCGGAGATCGACGTACGAAGAATTAAGGTGACGCAGCCGGACATTAACAGGCCGGCACTGCAGATGGCGGGATACTTTGAGCACTTTGACGCAGCGCGCCTGCAGGTCATTGGATTTGTGGAGTATTCCTACATGGGAGGATTGTCTGACGAGCGCAAACGAGAGGTTTATGACCAGCTCCTGAGCTATGAGACCATTCCCGCCGTCGTTTTCTGCAGGGAGCTGCAGCCTGACGCGATCTTTCTGGAAATGGCAAATAAGCATAAGATTCCCGTGTTTGTTACGAAGAAATCGACTTCCGCATTTATGGCGGAGATTATTCGTTGGCTGAACGTGAAGCTGGCACCCTGCATTTCCGTGCACGGCGTTCTGGTGGACGTTTACGGCGAGGGCGTGCTGATCACGGGTGAGAGCGGCATCGGTAAGTCTGAGGCGGCGCTGGAGCTGATTAAGCGCGGTCACCGTCTCGTGACGGATGACGTGGTGGAGCTTAGGAAGGTCAGCGATGACACGCTGATCGGTTCCGCACCGGACATCACAAAGCACTTTATCGAGCTTCGCGGCATTGGCATTGTCGACGTGAAGGCACTCTTCGGTGCTTCCTCCGTAAAGGATACGCAGAGCATTGACCTCGTGATCCGGCTGGAGGACTGGGACAAGGATAAGGATTACGATCGTCTTGGATTGGAAGAGAATTACACGGAATATCTTGGAAATAAGGTGGTCTGCCACAACATTCCGATCCGTCCCGGACGGAATCTTGCGGTCATCTGTGAGTCAGCTGCCGTAAATCATCGTCAGAAGAAGATGGGTTACAATGCGGCACAGGAGCTTTATGCAAGAGTGCAGCAGTCTCTGGCGAAGCGCCGCGATGAAGAGGACGAGGATTTTTTTGAGAACGGGGAATAATCCGCAGGCAGGCAAAATAAATCATTGTGAAGTGAAAGGATGAAGGAGAGAAAAGATGTACGCTTTTGGAGTGGATATTGGCGGTACGACCGTAAAAATGGGATTGTTTGACCAGAATGCCAACGTGCTGGATAAGTGGGAGATTCCCACAAGAAAGGAAAACGGCGGCGAGGCGATTTTGCCTGACGTGGCAAAGGCCATCCTTTCCAAGATGGAGGAAAAGGGCATCACCGCTGATCAAGTGAAGGGCATTGGCGTTGGCGCCCCCGGAGCCGTGGACGAGGAAGGCACCATGGTAGGCGGAGCAGTGAATCTGGGATGGGGCGTGCTCAACATTCCGGAGATTCTGCACAAGTTTATCGACGTGCCCGTGAAGGCCAATAATGACGCGAACGTTGCTGCACTTGGAGAGATGTGGCAGGGCGGCGGCAAGGGCTATTCCAACATGGTAGCCGTGACGCTGGGAACCGGCGTTGGCGGCGGCATCATCGTGAACGGGAAGATCCTGACCGGCGCAACCGGCGCGGGCGGAGAGATCGGTCACATTCACCTGGAGGACAATGAGACGGAGAGCTGCGGCTGCAAGAAGAAGGGCTGCCTTGAGCAATATGCTTCCGCCACCGGCATCGTGCGTCTCGCAAACAGAAGACTTGCCAAGGATGACGCGCCGAGCGCGCTCCGCGGCGGCGAGGTTTCCGCAAAGACCGTGTTTGACGCGGTGAAGGCCGGGGACGCAGTGGCGATCGAGATTGCAGAGCAGTTCGGGGATTATCTTGGCAAGGGCCTTGCGGCAGTTGCGGCCGTCGTAAATCCTGAGGTGTTCGTAATTGGCGGCGGCGTATCTAAGGCGGGGGAGATCCTGCTTTCGTACGTAAAGCCTGCGTTTGCAAAGTACGTATTTTATCCCTGTGGCAAGGCAGAGTTTAAGCTTGCAACGCTGGGAAATGACGCCGGAATCTTTGGCGCGGCGGCATTGATCTTAAAGTAAGCTTGTAACAGACGGGACGTTTCATGATGAGACGGATTTGATGCAGAAAGGTTGGCAGCATGGTTAGTGAGACTGTGATTCAGACGTTAAAGGGCTATACAAATGAGGAAAACGTTCATCTTGGGGAGCCTATGAGTAACCATACGACCTTTCGCGTGGGAGGCCCAGCAGATTGTCTTGTGGAGATCCGCGACAAAGAGGAATTAAAGAAAATCTGCAAATATCTTGGCATGACGGGAATTCCCGTTTTTGTCATGGGAAATGGAAGTAATTTGCTGGTGAGTGACCAGGGCTTTCGCGGCGTGATCCTTCGCATACAGTCCGGAATGAATGAGGTCCGGGTGGAAGGAAAGCGCATCATCGCACAGGCCGGTGCCACCATGGCGCAGGTTGCCAGGGCTGCCATGGAGAACGGGCTGACGGGCTTGGAGTTTGCCTCCGGCATTCCGGGAACCATTGGCGGCGGCGTGATCATGAATGCCGGTGCTTACGGCGGAGAAATGCGGCAGGTGGTGAGGAACGTCGAGGTCCTCAGCAGTGACGGTGAGTTTTGGAATCTGGACAATGAGACCATGGAATTTGGATACCGCACCAGCAGCATCAAGGGAAAGGATTACGTGGTGACGGAGGTGGAGATGGAGCTTTCGGAGGGAGATCCCGCGCAGATCAAGGCGACGATGGATTCTCTCGCGGCGCAGCGCCGGGAAAAGCAACCACTGGAATATCCCAGCGCCGGCAGCACGTTCAAGCGCCCGGAGGGGCATTTCGCGGGCAAGCTCATTCAGGACGCTGGCCTTCGGGGATATGCCGTTGGAGGCGCAATGGTTTCGGAGAAGCATTGCGGTTTTGTGGTCAACGTGCAGCCTGGCATTACCACCGCGGCCGACGTGATGAAGCTGATCCGCCACGTTCAGGCGACCGTCACGGAAGCTTTTGACGTGGAGCTGGAACCGGAAGTGATTTTCCTTGGAGATTTTTAATGCATAATTTTTGGAGTTTATGACATTCTTGGAAGCTTGGGGCGCGTCTTGACCAGCCCTGAGGTTTGAGGAGGTGATCGCGTGAGACTCATTATTGTGACTGGCATGAGCGGCAGCGGTAAAACGACTGCCTTAAAAATGCTTGAGGATGCAGGATTTTATTGCGTGGATAATATTCCGCTGACTTTGGTGGAAAAGTTCGTGGAACTTATCGCAATGCCGGAAAATGAAATTGACAAGATGGTTCTTGGGCTGGACGTGCGTGCCGACCTTCACTTTGAGGAGGCCCATGAGATCCTGAAATCCTTGAAGGAAAAGGGCGTTCCGCTGGAAATCCTCTTCCTCGACAGTGATGACAATAGCCTGATCAATCGCTACAAGGAGACGAGGAGACTGCATCCCCTGGCGCCGTACGGCCGCGTGGAGGATGGCGTTGCCAAGGAGAGGGAGATCCTGGAGGATCTCCGGAAGGATGCGGATTACGTGCTGGATACCTCAAATCTGCTGACCAGGGAACTGAAGGCAGAGCTTGACCGCATCTTTGTCCAGAATGAGACATACAACAGTCTGATGGTGACCGTAACCTCCTTTGGTTTTAAGTATGGTATTCCCAATGACGCCGACCTGGTGTTTGACGTACGATTCCTGCCGAACCCGTATTACATAGACGGGCTGAGGAGTAAGACGGGAAATGACAAGGAAATACAGGATTTCGTGATGAGTCATCCGGAATCCGGAGAGTTTCTGGACAAGCTGACGGACATGGTACAGTTCCTAATCCCCAATTACGTCAAGGAAGGAAAGTACCGTCTTGTCATAGCCATCGGATGTACGGGAGGCAGGCACAGGAGCGTGACCCTGGCGAATGCCCTGTATGACCGGCTGAAAGACAAGGGCGAGTACGGGATCAAGCTTGATCACAGGGATATTTATAATAAACGTGGATAATGACGTGAGGTAACGGAATGTCGTTTTCAAGCGAAGTAAAGCAGGAATTATGCGGGCGCATCAGTCCCGCAAGGCATTGCCAGCTGGCAGAGCTGGCGGCAATCCTTCATTTTTGCGGAGAGTTTGGCAGGGACGCGGACGGGCGTTATGCCATAGGGCTTCAGACGGAAAATGAAATGATTGTAAGAAAATGCTTTACATTACTGAAAAAAACATTTAATATAGAAACGGACAACTGGATCGGTGAAGAACAAATGCTGTCTCTCTTTCAAAAGATTGGTGATCCGGAGGAAACCGTGAGCGCGCTGCTCTTGAAAAATGCCTGTTGTCAAAGGGCATTCTTGCGCGGGGCATTCCTGAGCGTAGGTTCCATCAGCGACCCGAGTAAGGCATATCATTTGGAATTTGTGTGTCCTACAGAGGCCAAGGCGGAGCAATTGCAGGCCGTGATGTTGGGATTTGACGTACCGGCGAAGATCGTGCTTCGAAAGAAGTATCACGTTGTCTATTTGAAAGAAGGAGCGGGAATTGTAGATCTGCTCAACGTGATGGAGGCGCACGTCTCCCTGATGAATCTGGAGAATCTGCGGATTTTGAAGGAGATGAGAAATTCCATCAACAGAAGGGTGAACTGTGAGACGGCAAACATTAACAAGACCGTGAGCGCATCCTCGAGACAGATCAGTGACATCGAATTCCTGAGAGATCATTACGGATTGTCAAGATTGCCGGCGCAATTGCAAGAGATGGCGCAGGTGAGATTGGAGAATCCGGATGCACCGCTGAAAGATCTTGGGCAGCTTTTGGATCCGCCCGTTGGAAAATCCGGCGTGAACCACAGGCTACGCAAACTCAGTGAGCTTGCAGAGTCAGTCAGAAATTAGAACTTTTTGGTTTGTGTTTTGAAAGGAGCAGTAACATGGTAGTAAAGGACATCCTGGTAAATCTTGAACATGGGTTGGAAGCTAGACCGATCGCACTTCTGGTACAGGAAGCCAGCAAGTACGACAGCAAGATCTATATCCAGTCCAAGGATCGCCGCGTAAATGCAAAGAGCATCATGGGAATGATGACGCTTGCACTGGACAACGGAGAAACGTTGGAGGTATCGGCTGACGGTGATGACGAGCAGGTAGCCGTAAAGGGGATTGAGCATTTTCTGAGCGGCAAATAAGATGTCCGTGGCAGAGAAATTGGAGGGTACGGCAGAGCCAATGGGGGCGTTGGTTCTGCCTTTTCTATTTAGCGGGAGTGAAGCATGAAGAAAAAACTGTTGTTTGTGTATAACCCAAAGGCGGGCAAGGAGAAGATCCGGGAGAATCTGGCGGACGTGCTGGACGTGTTCGCGGCGCATGATTATGACCTGACGGTGGTGCCGACGCGAAGGAAGGATGAGGCGCGGGAGGTCGTGAGGGACAGAAGCAAGGATTATGACTTGGTGGTCTGCAGCGGCGGTGACGGCACGCTGGACGAGACCGTGACGGGCATGATCCAGAGCGGTTTCCGTACGACCGTTGGCTACATTCCCGCAGGAAGCACAAATGATTACGGCGAGAGCCTGGGGCTTTCGAAAAATATGGTGCAGGCTGCGGAAACGGCGATGGAAGGGAAAGATTTTGCCTGCGACATGGGAAGCTTTAACGAAGACGTGTTCGTATACATCGCTGCCTTTGGACTGTTTACGGATGTTTCCTATGAGACGGACCAGGCTATGAAAAACATTTTGGGCCACGTGGCGTATATTCTGGAGGGAATGAAGCGTCTATCCAACGTGCGATCCTTCCCGATGAAGGTGACGTGCGGTGACCGGGTGATCGAGGACGAGTTTGTCTTTGGCATGATCACCAATTCCCGGTCCGTGGGAGGATTTAAGAACATTACGGGCAAAAACGTTCAGATGGATGACGGCCTGTTTGAGGTGACGCTGATCAAGATGCCGACCAATCCAGCGGAGCTGAGCAGCATCATGGGTTCTCTTTTGAACCGTGACATCGATTCAGAGATGATGTATTGCTTCCGCGCGTCGGAGCTCACGGTGGAGGCCAAGGAGCCGATCGCCTGGACGCTCGACGGGGAGAACGGCGGGCTGCATAAGGTGGCGGAGATCAAGAATCTGCACAAGACCGTGGTGATCCGCGTGGATGAGGGCGCAGAATAAGAGTGGATTTTGCGGTGATCTCGTCAGTTTTTGAGAAAAGACGTTGATAATGGCTGAATTTTACGATTTATCTTTTCTTTTGAAAAGAAGTATGCTATATTTGTAAAGAATGAGGTTCGGGCTGGCGTGCATTCCGATTTGTGAGGATGGCAGAGCCTGAATAATGATAAAATATTTATATGGAGGGTAAGTACATGTTAGTTTCTGCAACTGAAATGCTGAAGAAAGCAAAAGCTGGTCATTATGCAGTAGGCCAGTTCAACATCAACAACTTGGAGTGGACGAAGGCAATCCTTCTGACCGCTAAGGAATTAAAGAGCCCCGTTATTCTCGGCGTATCCGAGGGAGCCGGCAAGTACATGGGCGGCTATGACGTAGTCGTTGGCATGGTAAACGGTCTGTTAAAGGATCTTGACATCGACGTTCCCGTAGCACTGCATCTGGATCATGGTACCGTTGAAGGCTGTAACAAGTGTATCGAGGCAGGTTTCTCCTCCATTATGTTTGACGGTTCTCATTACGCTCTGGACGAGAACGTTCAGAAGACCACCGAGCTGGTTGCAAAGGCTCACGGCAAGGGAATGTCCATCGAGGCTGAGGTTGGTTCCATCGGCGGCGAAGAGGACGGCGTAATCGGCATGGGCGAGTGTGCAGATCCTAAGGAGTGCAAGGCAATCGCTGATCTTGGCGTTGACTTCCTGGCAGCAGGCATCGGCAACATCCACGGCAAGTATCCTGCAAACTGGAAGGGTCTTTCCTTTGAGACTCTGGATGCAGTTCAGCAGCTCACCGGAGATCTTCCCCTGGTTCTTCACGGCGGCACCGGAATTCCTGCTGACATGATCAAGAAGGCAATCTCCCTTGGCGTTGCAAAGATCAACGTTAACACCGAGTGCCAGCTGGCATTTGCTGCTGCTACCCGTAAGTACGTTGAGGCTGGCAAGGATCTTGAGGGCAAGGGCTTCGATCCCCGTAAGCTTCTGGCTCCCGGCTTTGAGGCAATCAAGGCTACCGTTAAGGAGAAGATGGAGCTCTTCGGAAGCGTAGGCAAGGCTTGAGACCTATAAGAGAATTTACTGATAAGTAATTTAATAAAGAACCCCAGCGCGCACGTGGTGTACGTCACAAAGGCACGCTGGGGTTTATTTTTTCCCGGGGTTATTATTCTTTTCTGCCGGGAAGAAGTTTTTGACAAATTTGCCGTTTAAAAGGGAGGATGCCAAGGAACTTGGTTCCTTGGCATGTATTATGAAAAAGTTATAATTAAAGCAACTGTGGCATTTATGTGTTTTGTGCTTCTCTATGATTTTAGTATATAGGCCGTTCATGAAGAAACAATGTGCGTAAATTAAACGATTCTTAAAAGAATTGTGAACAAAACGTAAACTTGAGCCGCAGCGGAGGAACAAAATAACACATTTCTTTCCCTTGATACTCCATTTCTATTTTCGGGAAAGGGAGTATAATGAGTCATATAATAAAAGGATTCGCGTGATTTTGGAGGTTGTCATGTCTGTTTTTGTAAATCAATTGGGATTTTATGAACGCGGAGAGAAGAGGGCGATCCTTCCCTTTGAGTGCAGGCAGTTTTGGCTGATCAATGAGGCGGGCGAGATTTGCCATGAAGGGGAGACGAGGGAGTTTGGCTATGACAAGGCTTCCGGCGATCAGGTGACGGTGGCGGATTTCTCGGCGTTCACCACTCCCGGAAAGTATTGCGTGAAGGCGGCCAGGGCCGTTGCGGAGTCTGACCAAAAGAGCGTCTCGGTAGAGTATTCTCCCTGGTTTGAGATTGGACCGCAGGTATATGACAAGCTCGGGCATGACTTGATGAAGGCATATTATTACCTGCGCTGCGGGTGCGATCTGACGGAAGAATATGCGGGGCCTTACGTACATAAGGCATGTCACGTTGGGAAGACGGTGCTCTGGGAGGACCACGATGCCGTCGTTGAGGCAACCGGCGGCTGGCATGACGCAGGAGATTATGGAAGATATATTACGGCAGGAGCCTGTGCGCTGGCGCATCTGCTCTATGCATGGCGCATGTACCCCGAGGCGTTTGAGGGGAAGAGTTATGACATTCCGGAGAGCGGCAATGGGGTTCCCGACGTGTTAAATGAGTGCCGCTATGAGCTGGAGTGGTTCCTGAAGATGCAGCGCGCGGACGGCGGCGTCTACCACAAGCTGACGACGGCTAGACATGCGGCGTTTGTGATGCCGGAGGAGGATTTGAAACAGCTCTATGCACTGCCGGTATCTTCGTCGGCCACGGCAGACCATGCGGCCATCTGTGCCATGGCGGCAACGACTTACCGGCCTTATGACGCAGAGTTTTCCGCAAGACTGGAAAAGGCAGCGAAGAGATCTTACGGTTGGCTGAAGGCGCATCCGGAATTCCTGGGATTCCGCAATCCTCCGGGGTGCGGCACGGGAGAGTATGGTGAGTGGGATGACGGATCCAACCGCTTCTGGGCTGCGGCAGAGATGTATTCCCTGACGGGAGAAAAGAGCTATCACGATGATCTAAAGATGTTCCTGCATGAAAAGAAATTCCCGCTAATGGCGCTTGGCTATGGGGAAGTGGGCGGTTTTGGCATCTTGGCGTACCTGCTTTCCAAGCAGGGGAAATCCGCGGATCTCATGGCGAGGTTCTTCCAGGAGATCGTAAAGGACGCGGCGCAGCGCGTGCGCACGTCGGAAGAGTGCGGTTACGGCGTTGCCTTGGCGGAGTGGGAGTATGGCTGGGGCAGCAACATGGGTGTCATGAGACATGGCATGAGCTTTGCCATTGCGGATTATTTCGGATTGGAAGAGAAGGTGAAGGAGGCTGCCAAGACGATTGGCATGCCGGAGAGATTTGTGTGGCCCGGGCATCCCGTGGAGCCTTACGTGCAGGGACCCAGGGAGAAGCGCGGCTGGAGCATGCGTGATCACGCGGCGGCGGAGCTGGATTATCTGGTGGGATGCAATGCCCTGGGAATCAGTTACGTTACCGGCAATGGCGAGAACGCCTATCGCTACCCGCATCTTCGTCCTGCGCATGCAGACGGCATCGAGGAGTGCATGCCGGGCATGGTCAGCGGCGGCCCGAACCGGCACAGGCAGGACGTAAAGGCGAAGGAAGTGATTCCCGAAGGAACGCCCAGCATGAAGAGCTTCGCCGACGAATATGAGGCATATTCCTTAAATGAGATCACCATTTACTGGAACAGCCCTGCCGTATTTACTTTGGCATATCTGACTTCTAAAGAGAGTCGTTAACCATATGGAAAAGCGAGACTTCCGTAATTACAGGAGTCTCGCTTTTTTTAGGCGTTTTTTTAGGGGCAGGCCGACGGCAATCGCGATGACGAGCTTCGCAACGTCACCGGGAATATATGGGATGACGCCTGCCATGAGCGCTGCCGGAAAGGTTAACTTCAACTGATATTGAAGCCACAGGGTGCCAAACAGGTAAAGCACGAGGGTTCCCAAGACGAAGCCAGCCACGTGCAATGGAAGCTTTTCCGGGAATTTTGACAGGAAGAAGCCACAGATCACGGCGAGGAAGAGATAGCCGAGGATATATCCTCCCGTTGGCCCCAGAAGCTTTCCTATGCCGCCGCTAAAGTTTGTAAACACCGGCACGCCGGCAGATCCCAGCAAAACGTAGAGTACGACGCTTAAGATGCCAAGCTTCATGCCCAGCACGTAGAGCGCGAAATATATGCCCATGGTGCAGAGCGTGATGGGAACCGGGCTGATGGGAATCTGAATGGCCCAAGGGCCAAGAATGCAAATCAGAGCCGTCATTACGGCCGTTACGGCCATTTCCTTGGATGTGAACTTCATGATACTTGCCTCCTGTCATCACGTTTATGCCAGGAGTAAGTATAACGCGCACGTGAAGAAATGTCAACCCAAATTCATAAATGGTTAACAAATCGTGCAAAATAATTGGGTCACGGATTATGTCAGTAGACACGTCCCCGTGACCCAATGGAATTCATTAGTTGAGTTCGCCGCTTACGTAGCGTGCCACGATGTTTTGGATTCTCTCGCTGGGGTTGAGGAGATCGCTGATGGAACTGTCGTGGTTTAAGGTGTCGATGATGTAAGCGATGTATTTGCTCAGATCGCAGCTGATATACCATTCTCTCTGCAAAAGCTCGGGAGTCTGGTAGATCAGGTTCGTGGTAAGGATCCTGCTGATAATGCCGCTCTCATAGGCTTTGTCGAACTTGTCAAGGCCGCTGGTGAAGAGTCCGAAGGTGGAGAAGACGAAGATGTTTCTCGCCTTGCGCTCTTTTAAGGCGGAGGCAACCTCCAGAACGGATTCGCCGGAGGAGATCATGTCATCGATGATGATCATGTCCTTGCCTTCCACGCTGGAACCAAGGAATTCATGAGCGACGATGGGGTTTCTGCCGTCCACGATCTGGGTGTAATCCCTTCTCTTATAGAACATGCCCATGTCAAGACCGAGCACGTTGGCGATGTAGATGGCACGCTTCATGCCGCCCTCGTCCGGGCTGATCACCATCATGTGATCGGAATCAATCTGCAGACCCTTTACGTTCTTTAAGAGGCCTTTGATGAACTGATATGCGGGCTGTACGGTCTCGAAACCGTGCAGGGGAATGGCATTCTGTACTCTAGGGTCATGTGCGTCAAAGGTGATGATGTTGTCGACGCCCATGTGCACGAGCTCCTGAAGGGCTAACGCGCAGTCCAAGGACTCACGGGAGGTACGCTTGTGTTGGCGGCTCTCATAGAGGAAGGGCATGATCACGGTGATGCGCCTTGCCTTACCGCCCACGGCAGCGATGATTCTCTTTAAATCCTGATAATGATCGTCAGGAGACATGTGATTCTCATGTCCGCAGAGGGAATAGGTCATGGAGTAGTTGCAGACGTCAACCAAGAGGTAGAGATCATATCCGCGAACGGATTCCATGATCATGCCCTTTGCCTCGCCGGAACCAAAACGGGGAATCTTTGTGTCAATCAGATAAGAAGCCCTCTGATAACCGGAAAACGCAAGGGAATCTTTGTGCTCGCTTTCGCGTTCCTCTCTCCATTTCACCAAATACTTGTCTACTTTTTCCCCGAGACTGCGGCATCCCTCCAAGGAGATGATCCCCAGGGAGCCTACGGGTATGGTTTCCAAGTTTCTTTTCTCTTCGCGGCTTGCCATGAGAAAACCTCACTTTCTTTTCTTTACGGTATTGCGTTTAATTTCTGACACATGCGAACGTCGGGGCCGGTCAGCTTGCAGAGCACAAAACTCTTGGACACTCTGGAAAAGACGCGGTCGGAATAGCGATCCCGTAGTTCGCTCAGGTTCAGGTTGGTCGAGATAATGGTGGAGCGGCGGCGCATTTCCCGCTCGTTTAGGAGAGAGAAGAACTGTGAGGTGACAAAGCTGCTGAGCACCTCCGTGCCTAAATCATCCACGATTACCAAATCATAATTGTATAGGTCTTTGCAGAAATTGTAAAGTGTTTCTTTTGCGTTTCCGTCGAAGGAATAGCGCGCCAAGGTCTCAAAAAGGCTTACGGCGCTGAAATAAACAACGGAAAAGCCTTTTTCCAAAAGGCAATTGGCAATACAGCCGGACAGAAAACTTTTTCCAGTTCCTACGGTCCCGTAAAAAAGAAGATTTTTTCCGCAGGGGAAAGTTTCCGCAAACTCCTTGGAAATCCTCACTGCGCCGCGAAGACGTTCCTGATCTTCGCCCTGACAGTATCCATAGGAAACGTTCTCAAAACGGTCTGTATGCAGGATTCCCTGTAAATTGGACTGCTCATAAAGATAAGTGAGTTCCTGCTTCTTAAAGCACTGACACTTTTCACGAAGCCCGCTTTCCAAAAGGACGTAACCGGTATCCTTGCAGACGGGACAGCTATAGATGGGTTCTAGATAATCCGCGGGATATCCGGCGCCCTGAAGAAGGGCTTTCTTGCGCTGGATGATGCGGGGAATGGGATTCTCCATTTCTTCGGATGAAGAGGGAGAGTCCTCCAAAAGAAGACGGACGCGGCGTGTGGCATAGGTGCCAAGGGCCGCATCCAAATCTTTGAATTCGGGAATTTCATGATAGATCCGTTCCCGACGCTCTTCTAATAGAATTCTGTTTTGATCGCGGGTTTTCTCGTACCCCCGCATGATCTCCTGATGCTGAGAAGGGGAAAGGGACATGTCATTTCCTTTCTGTAATTAAATCGCTTCGCGATAATATTCTGCAAATTAGTTGCTGATCAATTTCTTTTCCAAGTCGTCGAAGTCATAATCGTTCTGGGTGAACTGGTTAAACTTATTGGAAACGGTCTTGCTTACGGACTTCTTATTCCTTTGATGCAGTTCGTCCGCGCGAAGAATGTCGGATTCCTCACGAACGTTTTGTTCCTTCCAGCTCTTTAAGATCCCGTCCGCATATTCAAAACGGTGGGAGTCCGTTGCAAGTACGGTGCGCTGGCAGGCTTCCACGATCACTTCCATGGGGAAACGGTAGTCCTTTACCCAACGATTGATGAATTCCATTTCCTTGCGAGTGGGGGAACTGTTTTTGCCGAGCTCGTTCATGATGACGTAAGTGTTGCGGTCATATTTCCCGATGGTTTCCTTTGCCTGTTCCCAGGTGGTGATGCCTTGCTCAGCCCAATTGATGGCAACCTTTTCAATGTATTTGAAGTCCTTTTTGTCGCGCTCTACGCAATACTGGAGCAGATGATCGATCAAGTCGTCTGAGAAGTGGAGCTCGTCCATAAAGAAGAGGATGGTCTTGATCTCGGTAGGACTGAGCGTTCTGCCAAAATATTGCTGCGCTGCAAATAATAATTCGGATACGTTCTCTCTTTTCTTAAACTCCCGAAGCTGTTCCGTGGTATAGGAAGGCTTCGTGAAGGCAGGCACATCCTCAGATTCTTCCTGCAGGGACGCGCGGGAAAGCTTTCTCTCGGGGAGGCGCACCTCCGCTTCCGGACGGAAGGGAGCAACGCTCTCTACGGAAAGTTGGATGGGCCTTGAAAACTGGGGCTGGATCTCATCGTCGTTCTCTGCCGACAGATTGTTCAGCCTGATCCCGGACAGATTCTTGCCGGAATCAAATTCCAAGGTAAGCACGCCTTGCTTTTCCCAGTAGCGCAGGGATTTCATGACGTCCTTTTCCGTGTGGTTAAATTTGTCCGCAATGTCAGACACGCTGGTCACCAGATTGGCGTTCAGCATGCGGATCAAATAGAGATATACCTTTAACTGGGCGTCATTTGCGTCCTTCATGTATTTGTCGATAAAAAGATTAGAAACTACCGTGAAATCCACGCAACTGTCCTTGTACAACGTAAGTTTAGCCATATCCCCACAACCCTCTGTCATTTCTTTTCTGCCGAATCCCGTCCCGAGATCATCCCTTACCCCGGGAGGTACCTTTGAGTAAGTCAAAGTATAGCATGGCCTTTCGGAAAAGGAAATGGTAAAAACGTCAAAACGGTTAAAACGCCAAAATCCCTGATAAAACGTGGATAAAACGGGATACGTGGATAACGTCGGAGAGGTTATTTAAAAATCGCGGAAAAACAAGGATGGCAAGGACATGGAACGGAAAGGAGTTTTCCACGTTGAAAAAAGAAATATCCACAAACCCGACGGGTAAAAACTTTGTCGAGATTTGTGGATAACGTGGATTATTCTATTCTGACCAAGGATTCCCCGATTTTATAGACGTCTCCCGCCCCCATAGTTATCAACGTGTCATCCTTTGTGCAATTTTCTAAGAGAAATTTCTCAATCTTCTCGAAGGAAGGAAAATAGTGACATTCCTTTCCGAGCGCCTGGATTTCCTTTTGCAGAGTTTCCGAGGAGATTCCCAGATTGTCGGTCTCACGGGCTGCATAAATGTCGGCAAGTACCACCTTGTCGGCCAGGGCAAGTGCCTTTGCGAAGTCCTTCATAAAGGATTTTGTGCGGGAATACGTGTGGGGCTGGAATACGCACCAAAGCGTTCCCGTTTTCACCTTTTGCGCAGTAGAGAGCGTCGCGCGGATTTCCGTCGGATGATGCGCATAGTCATCAATGACGGTCACGCCGTGAAAGCTTCCCTTGTGCTCGAAGCGTCTGTCAGTACCGGAATAGGAATGCAGCGCGCTGGCAATTTTGGAATCTTCCACGTCCAGAAGATCTGCCACGGCAATGGCGGCGAGGGCATTCCCAATGTTGTGCGCGCCGGGGGCGCTCAGTGAGATCCAGCGGTCCGGCTTCTTGGAACAACATGCGGTAAAGCTTGCGCATCCGACGGCGTTAAAGCTAACGTCCTTTGCATAATAATCAGCGGAAGCCTCCGGAGTGGCAGCGCCTGCAGCAGTTTCATGATAGCCGCGGTAGGTGATGACGGGACATGCAAGGCCCCCCGCGATCTCATTTACGTTATCAATCTCGGAATTAATGACAAGCGCGCCGTCTGCCGGCAAAAGCTCTGCAAATTTTCGGAAGGAATGGCGGATGTCCGCCAGATCCTTAAAGAAATCCAGATGATCCGCTTCCACGTTCAGGATGACGCTGATCTTCGGGAAGAAACTAAGGAAGGAATTGGTGTATTCACATGCTTCCAAAACAAAGAAATCTTTTCCGCCAACGCGCGTATTGCCGTGGATCCTGGGATAAATGCCTCCGATGCTGAGCGTGGGATCCGTGCCTGCCTCCAGCAGGATCTCGCTGATCATGGAAGTCGTGGTGGTCTTGCCGTGGGTGCCGCTGACGGCCACGGGCATCTGATAGTTTTTCATGAGCTGTCCGAGGAGCTGTCCTCTGGTCAGCATGGGGATTCCCGCCTCTTGAAGTGCCACGTACTCCGGATTGTCTGGGCGGATGGCCGCCGTCAGGACGGCCACGTCTATGTCATTTGTGATATTTTCTTTTTTCTGTCCGTAAAAAACCTTGATCCCGAGCTGCTCCAGATGCGTGCAGAGATCGCTGGGGGCGCGGTCGGAGCCGGACACGCGAAATCCCGCATTTGCCAAGATTTCCGCAAGGCCGCTCATGCTGACGCCGCCAATGCCGACAAAATAAATGGAGACGGGATGATGAAAATCAATCTGATACATGGCATGATTCCTTTCAAACTTTCAAAGTAAGAATTCTATCCTATTATAATCAATGTGCGTTAAAAAAACAAATACAATTTCAAAAAGCGGTAAACCCATTTGGTGAATTTGTCGATAAAAAATGTGTGATATTTCGGAAAAGTGACGGATATTTACAAAGCTTCCAACAAAATTGAGGGAAAAATAAAATAATTTCGTTAAAAAAGTTGAAAAAAGTGGAAAAAAATTGCAATTTCTTATTCACTTTCACAAAACACTGTGCTATAATGGACAAAGAGTAGAATAAACTTTTTATCCCCTTTTGGGGATTTCTGCTCAATAGGCTGGAAGAGGTGATGACATGATCAAGAAAGAAATGATAGCCATGCTGTTGGCTGGAGGACAGGGAAGCAGACTTGGCGTGCTGACGTCAAAGGTTGCAAAACCTGCCGTAGCATTCGGGGGGAAATATCGCATCATTGATTTTCCTTTGTCAAACTGTATCAATTCGGGCGTGGACACGGTGGGTGTTCTTACGCAGTATCAGCCCCTTAGGCTGAATACGCACATTGGCATTGGTATTCCCTGGGACTTGGACAGGAACATCGGTGGCGTGACCGTGCTTCCTCCGTATGAGAAGAGCACGAACAGCGAATGGTACACGGGTACTGCAAATGCCATTTATCAAAACCTGGAATACATGGAAAGTTTCAATCCGGAGTACGTATTGATCCTTTCCGGTGACCACATATATAAGATGGATTACGAAGTGATGCTGGAGTTCCACAAGGCGAACAATGCCGAGGTGACGATCGCCGTTATGCCCGTTCCCTGGGAGGAGGCAAGCCGTTTTGGTATTATGATCACGGATGATCAAAAGCGCATCACCGACTTTGAGGAGAAGCCTGCGAACCCCAGAAGTAATCTGGCCAGCATGGGCATCTACATCTTCAACTGGAAGACCTTAAAGGAAGCCCTGATCAAGAACGCAGATCAGCCGGCACTGGATTTCGGTAAGCACGTGATCCCGTATTGCCACGAGAACGGAGCGCCTCTGTACGCTTATGAATTCACGGGCTATTGGAAGGACGTTGGAACCTTAAGCTCCTATTGGGAGGCCAACATGGAGCTCATCGACATCGTTCCCGAGTTCAACCTGTATGAGGAGTACTGGAAGATCTATACCAAGAGCGAGATCCAGCCGCCTCAGTACCTGGCAGCAAACAGTAAGGTTGAGAGAAGCATCATCGGCGAGGGAACCGAGGTTTACGGTGAGGTATACAATTCCGTCATCGGTTGCGGCGTCACCATTGGCGCGGGCACGGTTGTCCGGGATTCCATCATCATGAACCACACCAAGATCGGTGAGAATTGCGAGATGCATAAGGCCATCATAGCGGAGAATGCCGAGATCGGAAATGGCGTAAGGCTTGGCATTGGCGATGAAGCACCCAATGAGACGGCGCCTCACATTTATAACCAGGGCATCGTCACCATCGGTGAGAAGAGCGTGATCCCTGACGGCATCACCGTGGGTAAGAACTCCGTGATCTTTGGCGCTACAACGGCTGCTGATTATGAAAATTCCTATCTTGCAAGCGGCAAAACTTTGATTAAGGCAGGTGAAGAATAGTGAGAGCAATAGGTATTATTTTGGCAGGCGGTAACAATCGCAGAATGAGAGAATTATCCCAGAAGCGCGCCATCTGTGCGATGCCCGTGGCGGGAAGTTATCGAAGCATTGACTTTACCCTGAGCAACATGTCCAACTCCCACATCCAGAAGGTGGCAGTGCTCACGCAATACAATGCAAGAAGTTTGAACGAACATTTGAATTCCTCCAAATGGTGGGATTTCGGTCGTAAGCAGGGTGGACTGGAAGTCAGGACCCCCGTGGTAACGGCCTCCAACAGCAACTGGTATCGCGGTACCGCAGATGCCATTTATCAGAACCTGAATTTCTTAAAGAACAGCCATGAGCCTTACGTAGTGATCGCTTCCGGCGACTGCATCTACAAGATGGACTTTGGCAAGGTGCTTGAATTCCATATCGATAAGAAAGCTGACATTACTGTCGTTTGTAGGGAGATGCCCAACGACGTTTGCGTGGAGCGTTACGGAACCGTTCGCCTGAACGAGGACAGCGTGATCGAAGAGTTCGAGGAGAAACCCATTCAGGCAAAGAGCCACATAATTTCCTGCGGTATCTACGTGATCCGCAGACGTCTCTTGATCGAGCTTATCGAGAAATGTGCCGAGGAAGGTAACTACGATTTCGTGCGTGACATCCTGGTGCGTTACAAGGGCGTGAAGAGGATCGTTGGTTACATGATGACGGATTACTGGCGCAACATCGCCTCCGTAGACGATTACTTCAACACCAACATGGAATTCTTAAAGCCTGAGGTACGGGACTACTTCTTCAAGCAGTACCCCGACATTTACTCCAAGGTGGACGACCTTCCGCCCGCGAAGTACAACATGGGTGCCAACGTAAAGAACAGCCTGATCACCAGCGGCTGCATCATCAATGGCGTGGTTGAGAATTCCGTGATCTTCAAGAAGAGCTATATTGGAAACAATTGCGTGATCAAGAATTCCATTATCCTCAACGACGTGTATATTGGGGACAATTCCTACATTGAAAACTGCATCGTGGAGAGCCATGGCACCATCAAGGCAGATTCCAGATACGTGGGCGAGAATGGAATTGAGATCGTATTGGAAAAGAATGAAAGATACGTGATCTAATCATCAGGCAGGGCGTCGCCCAATGATGACGCTTGCCAAAGAGGGGACAGACATAGACAAGGAGGGCAATAACATGCAGATAACAGACGTACGGGTTCGCAAATTATCAAAGGAAGGAAAGATGAAGGCCATTGTTTCCATTACCATTGACAATGTTTTCGTTGTTCACGACATCAAGGTGATCGAAGGAGAGAAGGGCTTGTTTATCGCCATGCCCAGCAAGAAGGCGACGGACGGCGAATATCGCGACATTGCCCATCCCATCAATTCTGCCACTAGAGACAGCATCCAGAAGATCATCATGGAAAAGTATGAGCAGGCACTCTTAGAGCCCGACACCGTTGACGCTGAATAATGGGTCACGGGTGCCGCCCGGCCCATGTTTGTACAAAGGGAACGCATGCCATGGAATGTGTGTTGCGGAGAACGTACCGCGGAAAGTGCGTTGCGGGAAGTAGGCTACGCCAATGGGATTTGTTCCGGAAATGATTGAATTATGAGGCAAGGGGAGACGATAACCGTTCTCCTCTTGCTTTTTTTATGAAATAATTGGTATAATAATATGGTCATTTTGATGTTTGGATAATCATGACGCAAACATGCGAAGAGGGGTTTGCCTAAGCCTTTTGGGCGTCTCAATTGGAGCTTGGCGAGGCGACAGGTGGCGGACTGTCACTGCCGCATTTTCGAATTTGGCGTTTAGACAGTGAAATTATTAGGAAATTAACTGTCCGCGTTTGATTTTGGACATACAGACAGCGTTTTACAACTGGCTCCTTTTGGTTATTGCTATTTAGACAGCAAATTTCTGTCATGACTAACTGTCCAAAATGGATTTTTACAAATGGGACAGAATTTCCAAGACAATTCCACTTGCCTGAGAGGAAAAAATGGAATCCAGGCAAGTGGAAAGGCGAGGAAATACTTGCCTGAGAGGGAAAAACGGAATCCAGGCAAGTGGAAAGACGAGAAAATACTTGCCTGAGAGGGAAAAACGGAATCCAGGCAAGTGGAAAGACGGGGAAATACTTGCCTGAGAGGCAAAAATGGCAGTCCAGGCAAGTGGAAAGGCGGGGAAATACTTGCCTGAGAAGGAAAAATGGAATCCAGGCAAGTGGAAAGACGAGGAAATACTTGCCTGAGAGGGAAAAATGGAATCCAGGCAAGTGGAAAGACGAGGAAATACTTGCCTGAGAGGGAAAAATGGAATCCAGGCAAGTGGAAAGACGGGAGGATGGAAAAAATAGCAGAAATATGCCAACTCTTAAAAGGTGAGTTACTGGAGAATGGATATTCATATGGTTTCTGTCTGAATAACAGAAGAATTGTTCCTAACGCGTCTTTGGGATTTGATGAAGAATTCGCAAGATTGCTTACGACGGAGTACCGCATTTAATTACCTGAGGTAACAAAGAGGGAAAAGGTTGCAACGTGTTTGGATGCCGTGCTGGTTATGAAAGACATATTGGATCAGCAGGGCATTGGAAGCAAAATATGGATGATATGTCAAGTGGAAAAAAAGAAAGTACATTCCATATTAACGTTTGAATCATCATCCAGGGTGATTTATTTGGAACTTACTCCGCAGTCAGGCAAGCCCAATTATGGGAAAGAACTATTATTTGCCGATGAAGAAGAGCTGGCAGGATATTGGAAGGAACGGGGATATTTCATTCAGGACGTAACGAATATATGTAAACCAGGAGCGGATCCATCGTTTTTTATGGATATGATAAAGGGATAGCAGGAGGTTCAAATGTATCCAACAAGAGAAGAAGCCATAGAATTATTAAGGGAGGCGGAGCCTAGGAATCCTGGCCCGTGGGGAGATCACAGCCGCACGGTAGCGCACTGCGCGGAATGCATTGCGGCCCGCTGCGGCATGGACGCCGAGAAGGCTTACGTGCTGGGGCTGTTGCATGACATTGGCAGGCGCTTTGGGAAAAGGCATCTCGGGCACGTTTCCGACGGGTATTCCTACATGACGTCCCTTGGATATGATGACGCGGCCAGGATCTGTCTGACCCATTCCTTTAACCAAGGTAAGCTAGAGGCTTACGTCGGCAATTTTGACACGACGGAAGAAGAGACGCTCCTTATCAAGACCAAGTTGCAGGAAGTCCAGACGGATGATTATGACAGGCTGATCCAACTTTGCGATTCCATCTCCGGCGCGGAGGGCGTTATGGACATTATTGACAGGATGAGCGACGTTAAGCGGCGCTATGGCGATTATGACCAGGAAAAATGGGATGCCAATCTGGCGCTGAAGGACTATTTTGAGAAGAAGATGGGAATGGATCTTTATGAAGCAGTGGATAAAGAGCATTTTAAGCCGTGCGCGGAGTAAAAGCCAAGAAGATAAAAGCCTAGGCAGTAATGGCTATGAAAATAATGGCCAAACAGAGGAAAAGGAAGTTGAAACAGGGCATATGTATATTATCGTAGGCCTGGGAAATCCAGGCAGGGAATATGAAAACACAAGACACAATGTTGGATTTATGACGTTGGATCAGTTGGCAAAGGCTGGCGGGATCGACATACTGGAGAAAAAACACAAGGCGTTGATCGGCAAGGGCATGATCGACGGGAAAAAGGTGGTTTTGGCGAAGCCCATGACCTACATGAACCTGAGTGGCGAGAGCGTTCGCGAGCTTGTTGATTTTTACAAGATCGATGAGACGGCGGAGCTGATCATCATTTCCGATGACGTAAGCCTGCCGCCCGGACAGCTTCGCGTCCGCAAAAAGGGAAGCGCTGGCGGACACAACGGTCTGAAAAACATTATCCAGCACCTGGGGCATGACCAGTTTATCAGGCTCCGGATGGGCGTGGGTGAAAAGCCTGCGACCTATGACATGAAGGATTACGTGCTGGGGCATTTCACCGGCGATGACAAGAAGCTGATCGATGAGGCGGTCAAGCGCGGCGCGGAGTGCATTCGCATGATCATGGAGCAAGGCCCTGACGCCGCCATGAACTCCTTTAATGCATCCGTGAAGGCGCCGGAAGCAAAGTAAACCGGAGGCTTTCTAAAGAACAGGGGAATTGGTCATGACCAGAGATACCCTGGGGGAAAGCACCGCGATAAGCGGCATAATGAAACCTAGTCATGGCAAGCGATAATGTGCGGGAGCAGGCTCGTGACGGAAATGGTGGAGGAAGTAAATGCAGGCGATGTTGGCACCGCTAAGGGAATTGGCGGAGTATGAGCAGATCCGGGAGAAGCTCCGGAAGGGCCTTGGCCCCGTGGCGCTCACCGGATGCGTGCAATCCCAAAAACTGCATATGATCTATGGACTTAGCGATGGCTGGCGCGTGAAAGTCATCGTTACTTACAGTGACTTAAAAGCGAAGGAACTGTACGAAGAATACAAATTTTATGACAAGAACGTCACTTTATACCCCGCGAAGGATCTGATCTTCTTTCAGGCAGACATTCACGGCAACCAGCTCATCCGGGAGCGGATCAAAACCCTGCGCAGGCTGATGGAGCGGAAGAGCACGACCATCGTGACCACGTTCGCCGCGCTGATGGCGCCGCAGGCCATGATTAATCCTGACAGAGATGTCATAAAAATCAGCAAGGGTGGCGTCCTGGAAGAGAAGACATTGACAAGACGCCTTGTGGACATGGGCTATGAGCGCTCTTATCAGGTGGAGGCACCGGGGCAATTCTCCGTTCGCGGCGGCATCCTTGACGTCTTCGACCTGACGGAGGAGAACCCTTACCGGATCGAGCTTTGGGGAGATGAGGTGGAATCCATCCGCAGCTTCGACGTGCTAAGCCAGCGCTCCGTGGAAAAACTGGAGAGCATCAGCATTTTTCCCGCAACGGAATTCGTTCTCTCGGACGATAGGATCCAGGAAGGCCTCGCCAGACTGGAAAAGGAAGCGGAGAAGCAGGAAAAGAAATTCCGGGATCAGTTTCTGACGGAGGAAGCCCACAGGGTAAAGTCCCTGGCGAAGGAATTTGCCGACAAGCTGGAGCTGCGGGGCTCCGTCAATCTGGAAAGTTATTTGAATTACTTTTATGAAGATACGGTGACGCTTCCTGAGATGATCGAGCGTTACGCCGCCGGTGAGAAAACCGGAACCACGGGCGCAAATGTCGGCGAGAAGTCCAGAACCACAGACGTAAACATAAGCGAGAGACCTGAAACTGCGGGTGCCAAGGAAACCGGCGGTAGGAAGGAAAGCGGCGCGGGTACCAAGTCTGCCCAAGTTGCGTACTTCCTTGAGGAGCCCATGCGGGTCAAGGAGCAGGCCGAAGCAGTGGAACTCGAATTCCGTGAGAGCATGGCCCAGAGGGCGGAGAAGGGTTACGTGCTGCCCAGCCAGATGAAGCTCCTGTATTCCGGGGAAGAGGCGGCGTCGCGCCTGCCCCAGGGACGCATCGTGACCTTGGCAGCCATGGATAACAAGGGCGGATATTTCCAACCGTCCATCAAATGTGACGTAAACGTCAGAAATGTGGCGCCTTACAACGGAAGTTTTGAGACGCTGGTAAAGGATCTGAAGAATTATAAGAAAAAAGGTTACCGGGTGCTTCTTCTCTCGGGTTCCAGAACCAGGGCGCAGCGCCTGGCGCAGGACCTTTGGGATCAGGAGCTCACGGCCGTATACAGCGAAAATTCCATGCGCGAGATCCAGCCCGGGGAGGTCCTGACCGCGTATGGTCACGTGGAGCGCGGATTCGAGTATCCCCTCCAGAAGTTTGTTGTTCTGGCGGAGACGGACATTTTCGGCGCGGAAAAGAAAAAGAAGAAGCGCAAAAAGCTCTATCAGGGCCAGAAGATCGGAGGCTTTGACGATCTGAAGGTCGGCGACTACGTGGTGCATGAGAGCTACGGCCTCGGCATTTACCAGGGCATCGAGAAGATCTCTTCCGAAGGGATCTCAAAGGATTACGTAAAGATCGAATACCGCGACGGCGGGCATCTCTACATTCCCGCCACGGGCCTTCACGTCATCCAGAAATATGCTTCCTCAGAAGGCGCAAAGGTGCCGAAGCTCAATAAGCTTGGCGGTAAGGAATGGACGAAGACCAAGGAGAAGGTGCGGGGCGCCGTGGCGGAGGTTGCAAAGGATCTCGTGGAGCTCTATGCCGCCCGCCAGGAGGCCCAAGGCTTTGTCTATGGGAAGGATACCGTTTGGCAGAAGGAATTTGAGGAGATGTTCCCCTTCGAGGAGACGGAGGACCAGCTTGCAGCCATTGCCGACACCAAGGCAGACATGGAGAGCCGCAAGATCATGGACCGCCTGATCTGCGGCGACGTGGGCTATGGAAAGACGGAGATCGCCATCCGCGCGGCGTTCAAGGCCGTGCAGGAGGGCAAGCAGGTGGCCTACCTCGTTCCGACGACGATCCTTGCCCAGCAGCATTATAACACCTTCGTGCAGCGCATGAAGGATTTCCCCGTGCGCGTGGAGCTCCTGTCCCGCTTCCGCACGGCGGGAGAGCAGAAAAAGACCATTACGGACCTAAAGAAAGGTCTTGTGGACATTGTGATCGGAACCCACAGGCTCCTTTCCGCGGACGTGCAATATAAGGATTTGGGACTCCTCGTCATCGACGAGGAACAGCGCTTTGGCGTGGCCCATAAGGAGAAGATCAAGAAACTCCGTGAGAACGTGGACGTGCTGACGCTGACGGCAACGCCCATCCCGAGAACCCTTCACATGAGCCTTGTGGGCATCCGCGACATGAGCGTTCTGGAGGAGGCACCAGAGGACCGCCTGCCGATCCAGACCTTTGTCTGTGAATACAATGAAGAGCTTGTCCGTGAGGCGGTTTCGAGAGAACTTGCCCGCGGCGGACAGGTCTATTACGTGTACAATAAAGTCAATAACATCGCAGAAATCACGAGACGCCTGCAGGAGATGCTTCCGGAGGCGAACGTGGCGTTTGCCCACGGCCAGATGAAGGAAGCCGAGCTGGAGCGCATCATGTACGACTTCGTCTCCGGCGAGATCGACGTCCTTGTGAGCACCACCATCATCGAGACCGGTCTTGACATCCCCAACGTCAACACCATGATCATCCATGAGCCGGAACGCCTTGGCCTTTCCCAGATGTACCAGCTGCGCGGACGCGTTGGACGTTCTAACCGTACGGCATATGCGTTCCTCATGTACCGGAGGGACCGCATGCTCAGCGAGGTTGCGGAAAAGCGACTTGCCGCCATCCGAGAGTTTACGGATCTCGGCAGCGGCTTTAAGATCGCCATGCGGGACTTAGAGATCCGCGGCGCGGGCAACCTTCTTGGAACAACGCAGCACGGGCACATGGAGGCTGTGGGATATGAACTCTACTGCAAGATGCTCAACGATGCCGTGCGAAGGCTAAAGGGCGAACCCACGCGTGAGTCCGAGGGCGATTTCACGACGCAGGTGGATCTCGAAGTCGATGCTTTTATCCCGCCCGAATACATTGTCAACGAAGAGCAAAAGCTTGACATTTACAAGCGCATTGCCGGTATCGAGAGCGAGAAGGAACGGGATGAGATGAAGGATGAGCTTTTGGATCGCTTTGGAGACATCCCCACCAGCGCAAACAACCTTCTGCGTATCGCTTTGATCCGTGAGACGGCGCACAAGCTGTTCCTCACGGACGTAAAGGGTCGTCCGGGGCAGGTGACCTTCACCTTCCGCCCTGACGCGGGCATCGATCCCGCCGGCATTCCGACGCTCCTTGCGCAGTTTAAGAAAGAACTTACCTTCACTGCTTACGGGAATCCGTACCTAACCCTGAAATATCAGCGCACGGGCCTAGTGGAGACGGACGAGGCACTCCTTTTGGAAAAGACGGAATCGGTTTTGAGGGCAATGATGAAATGTTTAGTTTGTTGAATTTGAGTGAACCTAAAGAACGAAATGCTTCGGCTCCGGTCTTCTTTACGGACTTGAATCTGGACCAGATCATGGCGAAGTTGACGGAGGATTGGAACGAGGACGTAAGAAAGCTCTATGAATCCTTCCCGTCGGATCAGGCGTCAGAGGAATACCGGAGGGCCATTTACGGCGACGTAAAACAGGAAGACGTATTTGCCGCCATGATGGAATATGAGAGAAGCATCCGTGACCGCGCCCTGTTTGCCACGCGCAGGGAGAAAGCGGAGGATGAAGCGCAACAACAGACGTGGTACCTTCGGGAGGCGCAGCTTTACGTGGCTTCCCTGGAGGCCTTGCATGCCGCGCTTGGGAAGGCAACGCTTCAGTCAGAAGGATTGAAGGGTCTAAAGGATCTGCTTGCGAAGTTCCTTTCCGACAAAGCGTTTCAGGAGTTTAGCGCGGAAACGTCTGCGCTTTGGCAGGAATTGTCAGGCTTTCGCGTGACCCTCACCTATGAGAAGGAGCGTTTTACGCTTGCGGAGGGAAAGGAAAAGGGAGATTATGAAGCGTTTTTGGAAGAGAGCTTTCCGGAGCACGGCAAGACCTTCAAAAGTCCCTTTCAGGCAGATGAGGATTTCTCGAGATTAGAAGAAGAGATCGTCCGGCTGTTTCGAAAGAAGCACAAAGACTTTTTTGAGAAGCTGGGGGCATTTTATAAAAAGCAATTTAAGTACGTTCACGCTGAAATGGCGCGCCTTGCGACGGAGATGGGATACTATCTTGCATATGCACAGTTTCAGAGGAAAATGGAGGGACGCGGGCTGGTCTTCAGTACGCCCAAGGTCTCAAACATGTTGTCCGCAAAGGGGTTATATGACCTTGCGCTGGCATATGTCAATTCCGAATCCGGAAAAACCGTTGTTGCCAATGACGCCTACCTGGCGCAGGAGGAGAGCTTCTTTGTGCTGACGGGCCCGAACCAGGGCGGAAAAACAACGTACGCCAGGAGCCTTGGACAACTCATTTATTTCACAAAGATGGGGCTCGACGTGCCGGCGCGGTTTGCGGAGGTTCCGCATTACGGGAATCTCTGGACGCATTTTTCCGTGGAGGAGAGCACGGAGACCGGACGGGGCAAGCTCATGGATGAACTTGTCCGCTTAAAACCCATGATGGAGAAGGGCCAGGAGAATGCATTTGTCGTGATCAACGAGCTTTTCACCACGGCAGCCAATTTTGATGCGAACGTCATGGGAAAAAGGGTGCTGGAGTACTTTATCGGGGAGCATTGCAAGGGAATCTACGTGACCCATCTTGGGGAGCTCTCAAAGGCCTGCGACGGCGTCGTGAGCCTGCGCGCGGGCGTGGATGAGAATCAGAAGCTGACTTATCAGATCAGTAGAAGCGAAGCGGAGGAACTCGCCGGAGCAAACCGGCAGGTGGAGAAGTACAGGTTGACCTATGAGCAGCTGAAGGAGAGATTCTCATGAACGTAGGCTTATTATATGATTATAAGGAGTGGACGCCGGTCAATCCCTATTTTGACTGGGCAAGCATGGTGACGGACCTGGGGCTGGACACGCTGTTCTGGGCCGCAAGACAGGACAGCATCGTGCAGTCAAGCAGGGTTGTCTTTGCGGAGCATGAGGATGCTTATGTTGGCTTTGCCGTGAAAAGGGTTGCGTGCGTTCCCTTAAAAACCAGGGAAGAAGTGAGGTACCGCCAGGAGATTTTGCAAGATTGCCTGGCGAATGAGGATTTTGTCGGGAAGCTGTATCTGCATGCCACGCAGATTCTGGATAAATGGGATAAACTGGGCAGAAAGCGCGGCGGCACGGGGATCCGTGACACCAAGGCGGAGCTGATCACGGATCTCCAAGTGCTCCGGCTCCTTACTTCCGGCATGCAGAAGGTGAAGGAAATCCTCAGGGAGTACAAAGAAAACTTGCACTCCAAGGGCTTCCGCGATCTGTATGACCGTTTGGAAAATGAGTTTTCGGAAGACAGACGCCAGAATCTGGAAAAGATCCTGCAGGACCTGTCGTTCTATACGGACGTGACCGTTCGCCAGCCCAAACGCAATGTCTTTTATTCCTACAGTCCGCGCATCCGGATGGAGTGCGGCCTGGAGGACGGATTAAAGATTGGCAGTCTGAAACTAAATGACGTTGAGACCATCGAAAAGAAATACAGCAATCCCTATGGCATCAAAGCGAAGATCCAGGGACAGGTGAACAGTCTGACGCCTGGCGTGATCGCGCTGTACAAGGACCAGGCGATGCGGGAGGACGCGGCGCAGCTGGAATTTGAGGCCGTGAATTACGTATATGCGTGTTGCAGCAACATGGCAAATTCCTTAGGACAGTTTTTCGACCAGCTTCGCTTCCAGATTGCCTTTTATCTAGGAGCCATTAATATCAAATACCAGATGCAGCGACATAAATTGGATTATTGCTTCCCGGAGGTGGGAGGGCAGGAGAGCCTTCACTTCGAAGACCTAAAGGAAATGGTCATGAGCATGAAGCAAAAGGGGGAAACCGTCGGCAATGATGAGAAGCTGGATGGTAAGGCACTGGTGATCGTCACGGGAGCCAATCAGGGCGGTAAGTCCACCTTCCTTCGAAGCGTCGGGATCGCGCAGGTGATGATGCAGTGCGGACTCATGGTACCTGCAAAGCAGTATTGCAGCGGCCTGTATCCCAACTTCTTTACGCACTTTACGAGGCGCGAGGACAGTGCCATGAACAGCGGAAGACTGGATGAGGAACTGCGCAGGATGGATCAGATCGTCAGCAATCTTGGAAAGGATTCCCTGCTTTTATTGAACGAATCCTTTGCCACCACGACGGAAAAGGAAGGCTCCGAGATCGCTTACGGCATTATCCGCGCGCTGAAGGAGGAGGGTGTCCGGATCCTTACGGTAACGCATCTGTTATCCTTCGCGCAGCGCGTATATGAAGAGTCGCAGGCATGTGATGACGGCTACGTGCCGGAAGAAGACGTGACTGCGGCGGGCGGCGCAGCGTGGTCCGGTGTCTCTTTCCTAAGCGCACAGCGTCTTGAGGATGGGACGCGAACCTACAAGATTCTTCCGCATGCGCCCGAAATGACGAGCTTCGGACTGGAATTGTATGACGAAGTTTTGCAATTTGAATGAATCTGAAAGGAGTGCTTCAGATAATCATGGATTTTCAAAGCTTAGTGGACAGTTATGAATGCATGGCGTGCGTGATGTCCGTGGAGACCTATCCTGACGGACGGTACGGGAATATCCGCGTGGTTGCGGGAAACCGTGGTCATGCCGAAAGAATTCAGAACGTGCGGGGACATGGGTTCCAAAAGGACGTTCCCTATGAGGAATGCTTCCAGAAAAACTTGATCTTCGAGGATGACTGCTACAGGAGCGCCGTTTTGCATGAACAGCGTCATTCCTACGTGGACCTGGCCGAACTTGGTTTTTGGCTGGAGGTTTACATGCTGCCGCTTAGTTCAGATCAGGAGAATGTTGGATATTGCGTTTATTCCTATAATCTGCGACCGAAGACCAGCGCGACCACCAGGACGGACGTGGCACCGGAAGTGGCTTCCGCCGTGTTGGATGCCTGTATTAAGCTACATGGGACTAAGGATTTTGAACAATGCATTAGTGAGGTTATTACGGACGTCCGACTGATCTGCGGCGCAAGGCGCTGCTGCATCCTCCTGGTGGATGAGGATGCTGGAACCTGCACGGTCCTTGGAGATTCCGTGCGCGAAGGCTACGTGGCGACCCGCACGCGTGAAAGCATGAACACGGAGTTTTATCACGTCGTGAGTACCTGGAAGGATACTCTTGGCAGCGATTCCTGCCTGATCATCAAAAATGAGCAGGACAGACAGATGCTAAAGAAGCGGAATCCGGATTGGTATCAGTCCTTGCAGAGAGTGGCAGTGGAGACGCTGGTGCTCTTCCCGCTAAAGTATAATGACAAATTGCAGGGATATATCTGGGCATCCAATTTCGATGTGAAGAACGTGCTGAAGATCAAGGGCGTTCTGGAGCTGACCACCTTCTTTATTGCCTCTGAGATCGAGAATTATCAGCTGGTAAAGCGCTTGGAGACGCTGAGCACCATCGACCTTTTGACGGGCAGCAAGAACAGAAACGCCATGAATAACAGGGTGGCAGAGTTTGAGAACCCGGATTTTGTAAAGCCAAAGAGCATGGGCGTCATCTTTGCCGACCTCAACGGACTAAAGGTCATAAACGATCACGAGGGACATGCCTCCGGCGACCGCCTTTTGAAAAAGGCATCTGCCATTTTGCGCATGGTATTTCCGAAGGATGAGATCTACCGCGCCGGCGGAGATGAATTCATGATCCTGTGCCTGGAAGAAACGGCGGAGGAACTGAAGAACCGGATCGCCCGCCTTCAGGAAATTTGTGAGCAGGATGGAGAAGTCAGCTTCTCCGTAGGGTACAGCTTCGACAATGGGCAGATCGACGTCTTAAAGGACATGAGTCTGGCCGATAAGCGCATGTATGAGGACAAGGAGAGGTACTACCAGAAATATCCTGAAAAGAAATACCGCTGAGTGCAGGATGCTTGGAAAATAGCGGGAGAAACGTGGCAGGAGGAACGGTAATTGAGCTGGGGGAAGATTGTTTTTATTGTTATCATCATTCTGTATAATGCACTGAATTGCTTTTCCGTTCACAAGAGTAAGGCGGAAGGGATTACCACGTGGAAGAAGGCTTTATACTATGCGGCGCTTCTTCTTGGCCTTCTATCCCTTCCAGCATTCCTTTTTGACAGGGAAGTCATAGGAATCCTACTTTTGGCGCTGGATTTACTGATCATCTCAGCGTGCGCGTACCATAATGGATTTGTGCTGAAGAAAAAGCCCAATTATTCGCATCACGCGGTCCGTCTTGTAATTCACCTTGGATTACTGGCGGGAGTTTGGTTTTTGTAGGTTTAATCCTCTGTAGCGGTTTACCATGGCCCAGAGCTCCTGCGGGCGCACCATGGCCAGATTTCCAGGGATGGAGCCGGATGCATTGCCGCGGCCGTCGTCGCCGCGACCACCTTGGGCGCAGGCCGCGAAGCCTTGTTTTGAAAGCCTGTCGTACAAGGCATTCACGCATTTGGGCAGAGGATCCCTGCCGTTAAAATACTGTTCCTCCAGTGTGCGTAGCATGGCGCCGAGGAGATTGGTCTGCTCATTGTCCACAACCTGCTCCACAAAGCGCAGTTCCACGGATTCATGGTTAATGGAGACGGCGTCGGTGCCGTTTCCGCGCACCTTGACCTTCCGGCTCTCCGTAACTTCCCTGTTGGGGAAGGGGATGCGCTGATCCGCAGAAATCGCTAATTTGTCAGGAATTTCTATTTTTTCGGAAGTCGCTTCGGCGGCTTCTTTTGCTTTTATGGTAATGTCGATGGGCTTATATTCCTTCATTTGCAGGATCAGGTCGGAAACCTCGAAGAAGGCACCGGAGCTTCCCGCAACCAAAATGGTGGAAATCCCCAGCTCTTCGTAAAGCTGACGCATTCTGGAAAGGAAGGGAATGATGGGTTCCTCACCGGAATGAATGACTTTTTGCATCAAGGCGTCCCGCACCATGAAATTCGTTGCGCTGGTATCCTCATCGATGAGAAGGGTCTTGCTTCCGGAGAGAATGGCTTCCACGGTGCAGGCTGCCTGCGAGGTGCTGCCGCTGGCGTCCTCGGTGGAAAAGCACTTGGTGTCTCGCTTGCTGGGAAGGTTGCGGATGAAGGCACTGATGTCGAGTTGTTTCACGCTCCTTCCGTCCTCGCTTCGAAGCTTCATGGCGGTATCTTCCATGATCACGTACTCGCGTCCGTCTCCGGGCACGTGGTTATAGACGCCGCGCTCTAGGGCCTTTAGGAGTGTGGATTTGCCGTGATAGCCGCCGCCAACGATGAGGGTAATGCCCTTTCTGATGCCAAGACCAGTGATGGTCCGTCCGCCGGGCAGGGAGAGAGTCACGGCATCTTCGGCGGGACTTGCGAATGCCACCGCGCCTTGCATGGGTCTGTCGTCCACGCCGCTCTTCCGAGGGAGGATGGCGCCGTCTGCCACAAATGCGACGAGACCTTGACCGGAAAGCTGTTCACGGATGGCCTTCTGGTCGTCTGCGAGGGCGATCCACCTTTGAATTTCGGCTTTATCTATGGCGGAGTAGCGAAGTGTTTTTGCCGCGCACGCGGGCACGTACTCAAAGAGCATTTTCTTCAGCTCCATTGCCAGGGTCGTGCGTCCTGCGGCAGGAAAACCAGCGGAGAAACGGAGTACGAGGCTTCCGTCAGCAGGGTTGATGGTCAATGCGGAACGCTCCAGGACCTCCTGTCCGCAGGAGCTGACGGAGAGGGTTCCGGATTTTCCAGAGCCGCCTGCCTTATGGCTAAAGCGCCCAAGCTCCTTATAAAAGCCGCGAAGAAGGAAGTCTTGAAGCATGACGCGGCGATGGGGCTCCGCATAGAATTCCTTTGGAAATCCATGCTGATTCGCTGCCACGTGAATGCTTAAGGACGAGGGTGCCGCAAAGGGATCGCCCTGCACGTGATCAATGGAGAGCACGTAGCCCTGAAACGTATAGCGGCCCTTTAAGCTTTTGTATGCCGGATATGGTTTATGATCATTCTCACGAAGGAGCTGTTCTAATCTTCTCATGTTGATACCTCACGTATTTGATGATTTGCGCAGCATGGAAAAACCTAACTGCCATCGCCAGATTAACGATTTCGAAAACTAAGTAGTATCATATCACAAAAATAAAAAAATTGCACGGGTATGACCGTGGTCATGGTTTTTGACGAAAATTATGACCGCGGTCACTTACGTTTTAAATGCACTTCCGATATGATGGAACCATGAAGAACCGCCAAGCAGGAGCCCAGCTTTGTGAGAAGACTGGGCGAACCAGAGAATGGAAAAGCCTTCGACAAGGTTGGGCGCGGTGGCAATGGGAAAGGAATGGAAATGAATTCAAAATTATCGGCTTGGACTTACGTAAAGAATAATAAACGGACGGTTGCGGTGCTGGTCACGGCGCTTGCGCTTTCCTTCATGGCGATGTATGCGGCCTACGTGCTTCTCATCACCACGTCGGAAAGCTTTGAGACGGTGATGACCGAGATGCCGAAAAAAGTCTCTTATGCGTCCCTGGGCGGCAGGGCTTATGGTTTGAAAGGCGACGATTATGAGACGTACGAAGAACTGGAGGCAGCCTATGACAAGAAACAGGCGGATCTGGTCGAAAGCTTGAAAAAGCATCCGGGAATCGAGGATGCCTATTACACTCAGATCATCTCGAGCACGTATCAGGCGGTCATGGGAGCCTATTCCTTCGAAATGCCGCTGATGGAGCCAGGGCAGGTGCAGGGATTCCTGGATCACATGGAAGCGAAGCTTGTACGGGGAAGCATGCCGAAGGAGGCCGGAGACGTTTTGGTAGATGAAACCATCATGAAAAACGGCGGTTATGAAGTTGGCGATTGGTATCAAAAAAACATATACGGAGAAACCTTCCGCATTGTGGGTACCATTCAGTCCAAGGGCCTTGTTTCCGTGGGAGTCCCCAACGGTTACACAAACAATGGCTGGTATATCGTTGTCTACAATGACGAGACGGCAACGGATCTGACGGGAATCTTACAGGAGAACGGAATTGTGCTGGGGGACGGTGACAAGGTCTGGGATGCAAAGGCATATTACGAGGCTTATCGCAAGGACGTGGGAGATACCATAGACATGGTGGTGACGACGCTTTTCGTGATCGTGATGACGTTCCTGGCAATTTTGGTTCTTGTATCGTACGTCTCTTTCATGCGAAACCGCATAAAGGAATATTGCCTCTATGCATCCATCGGTTATGGACGCGGGGAGATCTACGGCATGATGCTGAGGGAGATGATGATTCTCTTTGGACTTGGTGCAGTCATGGGACTTCTGGTTTCCCTTGGCACGGCGTATCTTCTGAACGTAACGGTCATCGAACCCAAAGGCCTGATCGGACACGTGGTTTACGGAGGACATATCCAAAGGATTCTGGGAACCTACGTCTTTCTGATGGGAGTGCTGCAGATCCCCGTACTGTTCGGACTGTACAGGATCAAAACCATTGATGCCATTGAGGATTAAATAGATTTAGGAGGAAGAAGCATTGTTTGAGGTAAAGAATATCTGTATGATCTATGACATGAATACGGACGTAAAGACCCATGCGCTGAAAGGGTTTGACCTTTCCCTGCCGGACAAGGGTCTGATTGGGATCATCGGTCCGTCGGGAAGCGGAAAAAGCACGCTCATGTATTGCCTTTCGACGCTAAAGACGCCCACGGACGGAAGCATAGTCTATAACGGCACGGAGCTTACGGCCATTGGAAATACGGAGAAGGAGAGGCTCAGGAGAAAGGAATTCGGATTTATCTTTCAAAAGCATTATCTGGTACCCTACATGACTGCCATGGAAAACTGTCTCGTGGCAGCAGTGCAAAAGGGAACTGAGGCGCAGAAGAAGGCGGAGGATTTCTTCCGGGATCTGGGTCTTGCGGAGAAGGAATGGAACAAGAAGCCGGCAAAGCTCTCCGGCGGACAGTGCCAGAGGGTTGCCGTGGCAAGGGCCATGATCAACGATCCCAAGGTTATCTTTGCAGATGAACCCACGGCGAGCCTGGATCATGAAAATGCATTTAACGTCATGAAAATCCTGAAAAAGTATTCCGATGACAGACTGGTTCTGGTGGTGACGCATGACAGGAGCATTTTGCAGGATGCAAACCGGATCATAGAGATGTGGGATGGGGAGATTAGCCGATGAAACCATTATCTGCAACAACTTACGTCAAGGAGAATAAGGGAAGGGCCGGAATTGTGATCTTTTTGCTCTTTTTCACGACGCTTCTCTTCCTGGCGGGAAATTATATCGATAGCGTATATTATTACTGGGACAGGGTCATGGAGTATTCCGACAAGGTGTGTACGATCGGGGCCATCTCCTCGGATGAGAACTTTCAGGACTATGCGAAATTCCGCGAGGAACTGAAAAAAGATGACAGTCTGATCGTCTATGACGTATCGGCCTATGGGTATTCGGGACTGCCCTGGATCTGTACGCTGGGATTTGAAATGGGAAGCACTTCCATGGTATTTAACAGCCCGGAGGAAATGAAGGATTGTTTTGAGAGACTTGGGATCGAGGCGGACCTTTCTGACGTGAAGGATGGCAGCGTATGTCTCTCCTCCGCACTGGCAAGGCAGTACGGCCTAAAGAAAGGGGACGTGGTGAACTCTTCCGTATATAAAAATATCAACGGAAGTCATCCCGTTGACGCTATCCTCGAGGACGACAGTTATATTTTGTTTTACGTGGATCATACCGATGAGCCCCTTAGGATGCACGTGATGAGCAAGGAGCTTACGGGACAGGCGTTGAGAGACGAACTGATCCGACGGCAGGGAGAGTATAAGGCTCACGTGGACCTGCCGGTCAGGGCTAGCATTGAAGAGCAGTTTGTGCCGTTTAAGTTGATCTTTGGCGTGGGCATCGTACTTCTTTCTTTGGTACTTGCCGTAATCGTAAATTCCGTCCTCACGGGCCAGTACGTTGCAAGAACCTATGAGTTTGGCGTATACCGGGCCATTGGACTTACGAGGCGTGAAATTTACAAGAAGTGTGCGGCGGAGATCCTTACGATGGACGCGATCGCAATTGTCCTTGGAGCGGTGGTCATTTTCCTGTACGTATTTCTGATGAATGAATTACATTACGTGCCGGCGGGCAAGTTTTTGCCGTATTTCTCATGGATGGGGCTCTATGCATTTCTCGCATCGAATCTGCTGGTGGTGGTGCCGACGATCCTGCTCAAGGGCCGCAGCATGAGCCGCTCAGACGTGACGGAGTTTTAAGGGTAAGAAACGGGTTTATGACGAAAAGAGATTGTTAGGAGGAAATAAGAAATGAAGCAAAAAAGAATGACGTGGGTCATTGTGTTATGTATGGTGTTATGCATGGGGCTTGCCGGATGCAGCGGGTATGCGTCGAGCTACCAGGCAACGGTGCTGATCTCTTCGAATACGGCAAACTCTTCCTCTGTTGAATTCTCAACCCTAAAGGGGACGAAGATTCAACAGATGAAGACGAAGAAGGACGGAGCGACGCTGGAATATAGTGGCAAGCTCGTGGAAGGAAGCATCACCGTATATTATGATGAGGATGGCACGAAGAAGGAGCTCTTTACCGTAAAGGGCGGCGAGAACAAAGAGGGAAGCGTTGTCATCGGGAAAAAGGGAAAGTTGTATTTGATCCTTGAGACGGACGGAAAATGTGAGAGCGGGAAGTTTAAGTTTGAGATCAAGTGATCGCTTACGTGACGGGAGTTATGGAAATGAAGAAGATTCTTGGATTTGTGGGAAGAATGACGTTGCATGGGATCGTGCTGGGCATCATCTGGCTGGATCTCAGTTACGTGATGATCAATGAGTGGGCGGCGATCGCGCTGACCATCGCCTGGATCGCAGGCGTGCGGGTGGTGGAATGCGTCGTGTTTGGTAAAGGCAAGAAAGATGCGGACGGCGCCGTGGATGAAAAGCATGGGAAAGCTAGGACTGCGAAGGTACGCAGCGGAAAGATTTTCTTTGCAGTGCTAGACGTGGTGATCGTTCTCGTTATGATCGTGGCGACGCAGTTTAGCCCGTATTGGAACAGCTCTGTCTTTCGAAAGAATCTGACCTGGGAGGAGAATGGTTCCAAGGTCTTTTCAAAAAAGGATGCCCTGGCGGACTATGAGTTCATGATGAAATATTTGAAGAAGATCCATCCGCTCACCTGCGGCGGACTTCCCGGGGAAGTGGAAACCCGCGCGAAGGAAGTGCGGGAATGGATCGAGGGGCAGGAGCAGATCGAGGGATACGTGCTTGCGAGACAGCTCGAGAGCATTCTCTCTTTGCTTGGCGACGGCCACACTGCGGTGGAGGAGGATTATGACGCCTATCACGTCATGAAGTACGTTTATGAGCATAATAAAGCCGGGCACGTGCTGATCGGGATCAATGACGTTCCGTTTGAAGAGTTCCTGGCAATGCATCCGGACGTTGACAGCTATGAGACGGTCAGCTATGGCGTGAGAATGATCAAGAACCGCGTCAGCAACTTGGAAGGCTTAAAGTATCTGGGTATAGATATTTCCGGAGAAATCAAGTATAATTATCTTACGGAAGACGGCGAGGCAGTCACGGTGAACGTAACGGCCGGGGATTTCCTTGGGCCGGAGGAATACAATGCATACGTGAAAAGCGTTACGGGAGATGATCTGACGGCCGAAGAGGACCGGGGATTCGTCTATTATGACGTTGACGCGGAGCATGACCTGGCCATTCTGACGCTTACCAGCTGTCGTTGTAATCAGGTCTATAAGGATACGGTGGCGAAGATGTTTGAAGAGATACGTGAGAAGGGCATCCGAAACGTCTGCGTGGACCTTAGAAGTAATGGCGGCGGAAGCTCTCTGGTGGCAAATGAGTTTATCAAGTATCTGGACGTCGACGCCTATAAGGAGTGGGGCTGTGAACTTCGCACAGGTCCGCTGCTGATCCCCATGGGCGGAAGAACGGTAAAGAATCCAAAGAAGAGTCCGGTATTTACGGGGAACGTTTACGTGCTGACAGGCGTGCGGACGTACAGCTCCGCCATGGATTTTGCGATGCTTATTCAGGATAACGGCATCGGCAAGCTTGTGGGGCAGCCCTGCGGGAATCTGCCGGGAAGCTGCGGTCAGGTGACAAGCTTTGTTCTTCCGAAGACGGGATTTTATTTCCAAACGTCAACGACAAAGTGGTACAGGGTGGATTCTTCAAAGAATCAGGAACCGCTGACTCCTAATCTGGTATGCCCGGAAGAAAAAGCGTTGGAGGTACTGTTAGAAAATTTATGATCAACGTGATCGTATCGAATGCAATTTTGATATTGCTAACGATTCTGTCCTTGGGGACGACGGATCATCCGGCCATGGTGTTGTTTCTGGGCGGCATGCTGCTCGGATGCGTCACGGCAGAATACGTAAAAGGCGGCGAGGGAAAACAGCTTCGTTTTTTGCAGTTTTTCTTAGCGGTCTTTTTTGCAATTTTTGCTGGAAATTGGTGGAGCTTTCTTGTTTTCGCGTGTTTGATTTGGCTGAAGGCTTTGCAAACGTTTTTGATCATGGACGCAATATATGCGGTGTTGACGGTCATCTGCCTGCATGCGGGAAAGATTGCGGCGGAACTCTCGGAGAGCCTCTGTGGTTTTCCGACGAGTCTTGATGGTCACCCAACGCATTATGAATATCGGCCTGAGAAAATTCTGGCGGAGTGGCTTGTCAGAATTTTGATTGCTAACGTCATCTGCGGCGTCATTCTGCTTTCGCGTCATCTGATCAGAAAATGGGAATTAAAGAAAGAAAATGACAAGCTGAGAATGCAAGGCTACAGCCTTCGCGAGATGCAGGAAATCCAAAAGAACAAAGAACTTGCGCGGCAGAATTTTTATGCGGATAAAAACGCCCGGCTTGTTGAGAGGGAGAACATCAGCCGCAACATTCACAACAGCGTTGGGCATTCCATTACGGCTGCCATCATGACGCTGGATGCGGCGGATGCATTATTCGACAAAAAACCGGAAGAGGCCCATCAGAAGATGAATGACGCAGCGGATCGCATCCGCGGCAGCCTTGGTGCCATCCGGAGCGCCGTGAGGGCTTTGGATGAAGAGGGCAGTGACGTGGCAGTGAAGGATCTGAACTGTTATTTTGATAATATTTTGAATGAGTTCTTGATGGACACGGAGCGGACGTGCGACAGGCTGTATGAGTTTTATGACCTGGAGACGCAACTGCCGCGGGAACATGCGGAGTTTCTGACGGGAGCGCTGGAAGAGTGCCTGACGAACGGCGTGAAGCATGGCGACGCGTCGCATTTTGTCGTGAAGCTTTCCGGAGACGTCGCTCACGTGCGGCTTGACGTTACTGATAATGGCAAAAGCGATTTCGGCGAGGAAAACAGCGACGAGAGGATTGTCAGCGGTTTTGGCCTTAAGAAGCTTAGTGCCTATGCAGAGCGCTGCGGCGGAAGCACCTCATTTTACAATGACGGCGGTTTCCACGCTTCGATCGAACTGCCGATCTCGTAACGGGAATCTGGGCGTCGGAAGATAGAGCCCTCACAGGAGGTAAAGGGAGCAAGAATCTTCTGAGAAATACCTCGCCAGAAGAGTTCGAGTCTCCGTAGGAGGTAAAGGGAGCAAGAATCTTCTGAGAAATACCTCGCCAGAAGAGTTCGAGTCTCCGTAGGAGGTAAAGGGAGCAAGAATCTTCTGAAAAATGCCCCGCCAAAAGGGACGGAGCTTCCGCAGGAGGTAAAAGACTACCTAGAAAGCGGAAAAGGCGTACCGCGTAGTCTTTACGAGGATTTTCACGAGGAAAATACTACCAGGTAGTCTTTAAGGGGATTATCAAAATAAAAACACTACCAGGGAAGCAAAAAGTGTGAATTGCGTAGTCTTTACAAGCATTCTCAAAAGAAAAAGACTACCAAGAAAGCTGAAAAAGCGATTCAGGTAGTCCTTGCAAGAATTTTCAAAAAGAAAAAGACTACGCGGGATTACGAGATCAAGGGAGACAAGCATGTATAAGGTATTATTGGTGGATGATGAAAATATGTTGCTGGAAAGCCTGGAGATCATTCTTTCCCTGAATGACATGGAGATCGTCGGGAAGGCGCATGACGGCAGGGAAGCATTGGACGTGCTGCGCGGCGGGCAGGCGTGCGACGTGGCGCTGGTGGACCTGAACATGAAGGGAATGGGCGGCATTGAATTGATTGGACACTTAAAGCGGAGCTATCCGAAGATCAAGATTCTTGTGCTGACAACCTTTTATGATGACAAGAACATCACGGATGCCATCAGTAATGGCGCGGACGGGTATCTTCTCAAGGACAGCGGCAAGGATGCGATCCTGGGGGCCGTTGCGCAGATCATGCATGGCGTGAGCGTACTCGACCCCAAGGTCATGATGCGACTTACGGCCTTGATGAATAAGAACAAAACTGTGGATCTTTGCGAGGAGATGACGGAGCGTGAGCGCGAAATCGCAACCCTTCTTGCGGAGGGACTTACCAACCGCCAGATCGCTGATAAGCTTTATATTTCCGAGGGCACGGTGAAGAATTACATTTCCTCCATCTATGACAAGACCGGGATTCACGACCGCGTAAAGCTGGTGGTGGCATTGTCGGGAACATTATGATTTGAGCGGGGATCATACGGAGCATTATTGTCGTAACGGAGAGGAAATTGGAGATAAGTATGTTTGCACCTATGGTTGTCCCGTAAATCAGGACGGATGCATTATTTTTAAATTGACGGCAACTCCCCTTGGCAACGAGAATTTCCATAAAGGCGGATTTTGGAAGGAACCTTGACGGAATGGTGACGACGTAAGAAATTTTGCGTAAGATGCATTCCGTTTTGTCGTGTATAGGGGTGAAAGGAGGTGCCTTTCACGTGGAAGATCAAAAAATCGTTCAGCTCTATTGGGACAGAAATGAGCTTGCCATTGAGGAGTCTTCAAAGAAGTATGGAAGTTATTGCAGTGCGATCGCCAGAAACATTCTGTCGTCGCGGGAAGACGTGGAAGAATGCGTGAACGACACGTGGCTTCACGCCTGGAATGCCATGCCGCCCCACAGACCCCAAATCCTTTCGACGTTTCTGGGAAAGATCACGCGGAATCTTTCCTTTGACCGTTATAAACGGCTTCATCGGGCAAAACGTGGCGGACATGCCGTGGAACTGGTGCTGGACGAGCTTGCAGAATGCGTTTCGGGAGGGGATGACCCAGAGGGAGCATGGACGGAAAAGGAGTTGAAGGAAGAGATCAACCGATTCTTGCAGTCCCTTTCTGAAGAAAACCGATATCAGTTTATCCTTCGCTATTGGTATGCGGAGTCTGTTTCGGAAATGGCAGAAAGGTTTCAGAAGACGGAGAATCAGATTTCCGTGAATTTAAGCCGCATTCGCAAGCAGCTTAGGTCTCATTTGAAAGAGAAAGGCTATCGCGTATGAAGAAAGAAACCCTGTTTGAACTATTGGCAGACGTCGATGAAACACAGGTGCAAAAAGCCGGAGAGTACGGAAAAGAAGTGAGCGGTCAGGGGGAAAAAGCCGGAGAGTACGGCAAAGAAGTTAGCGGTCAGGGGGAATGCGACGGGCGCGAGGATGCAAGGAAGAGTGAAGAATGCCAAGGAAAAAGTAACGGCGAAGAATGCCTGGGAAAAAGGGACGACCGCCAGAAAAAACTGCGGCGCAGATTCGGCATGTTTGGAACCATGGCGGCGCTGCTGGCACTTTTGGCAGGCGGCGCGTTATTATGGTCCAAGGTTGGAAGCGGCTTTCCGTGGCGGGATGCCGATGATGCGGACCAGGAGCAGGTGGCCGGTGCTTCGTCGAAGACTGGTGAAAACATTGATGACGGTGAAGCTGGTTTTGGCATTGGAACTGAGAGTAAAATCCTCGAAAGGAACCGCTTGGGAGAATGGGCGGAGGAGGATAAGGCTTGGCTTTCCAAGGTGACCGTCGTGGGTGCCTTACTCCCGGAGCCCGTGGGCAAGGACATGACCACGGAAGAGTTCCTTTCGAGCCGTTTGCGCTTCGAATGGCGCAGTGAGGGATCTTTTTTGGAGAACCGAAAGGCGGCTTATGAATTAAGGGATTCCATGCAGGGATTTTATCATAAGATTAGCAGCGCGCTCCTGTCGCAGGGGGATGAAAACAGCGTCTGCTCGCCGCTGAACGTGTATTTGGCACTTTCCCTCCTTGCGGAGACGACGGACGGAAATTCCAGAAAGCAGATCATGGATTTCCTTGGCGTATCGGACGTGGAGACGCTGCGTGGAAACGTTGACGTACTTTGGAGCAGTAATTACGTTGACACGCCGACGATGAAGAGCATTTTGGCAAACTCGATTTGGATGCGAAACGATATGAACTACGATGGCGAGACGTTGCAGCGGCTGGCGGATACGTATCACGCCTTTTCCTTTATCGGTGAGATGGGATCGGAGGAGATGAATCAGGGGCTCCGCGCCTGGACAAACCGGGCGACGGGAGGACTCCTTGAACAGTACGTAAAGCAAATGAGCATGTCTCCCCGTACGATTTTGGAGATGGTTTCCACCCTTTATTTCGAGGCGCGTTGGAATGATGCTTTTCAGGAAGCGCTCACAAGAAAGGAAACCTTCCACGGAACGCATGGCGATCAAGAGGCAAACATGATGCACAAGACGTTCAGTGAAATGGCGTATTGTTCGGATCAGATGACCGCCATAAGACTTTATTTGGAGGATGGCGGAACGGTATGTTTTTATCTGCCCGAAGAGGGTGTTACCGTAGAAGACCTCGCGGCGGACGTGGAGATCCTTGACGTTGAGCAAAAGTACGTGGAAGCCGGCAAGGAAGCGGATGAGCTGTTCAACTCCGTTGATGATACGGATTATGAGGCCATACAGGAACTGTGGACCCGTCAGACGGAATGCTTTATTAAGAAAGGGTGGATTCCTTCGATCATAAACGCATCCGTTCCGAAATTCAGGATCGATCAAAAGACGGACCTGATCGGTTTCCTGGAAAAGCAGGGGATTACGGACGTGCTTGACCCGAACGTTTCCGATTTTTCGCCCCTGACGAAGGATACAAAGGAAATTTTTCTCAATAAAGCGGATCATGCAGTAGCGGTGGAAATTGACGAGCAGGGCATCAAAGGTGCGGCATACGTGGAAATGGGGCATCTTTATGGCGCTGGGCCATCCAGAGAAAAGAAAGTGATCGATTTTGTCCTAGATCGCCCATTTCTGTTTATTGTGTACTCTGGTGACGGTTCCGTCCTGTTTGAAGGGATTGTGAGGAATGTGGAATGAGACGCATGATTATTTAATGGCGTTATCTTCCCTTTGCGTTATTTAGGGAAATTCCATTTTCGCCCAGGGGGATCTCATGGTCGAGACCAACAAATTTGCCATTTTCCTGCCACAGGACTTCCTTGACAAAGTTATATTTCTCGCCGTCCCAGGTCGTGAAGTCGTCCAGGAGCAGGCCTCCCGTGTCGCCGGAATTGGCATTCAGGCACCAGAAGGTGTGATTCAAATGATAGGTGGAAATGAGCTTTCGCATGCAGGTCATCCATTTGAGATTTGGCTCCCGCATGAAGCCTCCCCACTCGCCAATGAGAAGCGGCGCGGTATTGTCCTCATAGATATAGAACCAGTTGTCGTGCCAACAATCCCTCATCAGGGAGTCGTAGTCGTAATTTCCTTTGAACCACGGCTGTTCATACACGGTGGGACCGTAATCGTGAGGGGAGTAGACGAGCTTGTCCTGATACTTGCCCAGGTCGATGGGAAAGTCTTTGACGGCCCGAAGGTTTCCGCCCCACCAGTTGAAATAATAATCCTTGTCATCCTTGGAAGAGTAATCTCCCTTGGAATTCTTGGGGTAGATTTCCGTGCCTTCCACCATGATCAGCACGTTCGGGTTCTTCGCCAGTACCTTCGATGCGGCAGTTTCTGCCACGTATTTCCAGTTGTTCGCCTTCTTTGAGTCATTCCAGATGGCCGCGGCGTCGCCCTCATAGGGCTTGCCGTGAGGCTCGTTTTTTAAGTCATAGGCAATGATGGTATCGTTGTTTTTGTAACGCCCTGCCATCCATTCCAAGGCGGCGTAATACTGATCGACGGACACCTTGTTCGTGAACCAGAGGTTGACGTTATGTCCGGAAGGATCCGTCTCGGCGCTGTGAACGTCAATCATGACCTTGATGCCATTCCCCTCTGCAAGCGTCAGGAAGTATTCAAAAATCTCCAAAGAATTCATTTTTGTCAGGGATGCGTTATAGGCCTGATTGTAATTCGCCTGGGGATATTTCCCCGCGGCCCACTCGTTAATGAGCTGGGCGCTCATGGGTACGCGGATCAGGTTGAATCCATGATTGGCAACGGCCTTCACCGTGGCATCCAGCTTGGAATTCCACAGACCGTCGAAGACGTTGGTTCCGGTATTGTAGCCAAACCAGTTGAGGCCGGTAAGCCAGACCTCCTTGCCATCCTTGTCCAAAATGCGGCGACCGTCGGTATGGAGCCAATCATCGCCCTGTTTTGCCTTTTCGGCCCTTTTTAAGATTGCTTCCACGTCATTATTTCCCTGCTGATTTCCGTTCTTTCCGTTGTCATTCTTTCCAGTCTTGCCCTTGTCACCTTTGTTGTCTTTCCCTTTATTGTCCTTTTTCCCGGATGACTTGTCATTTTTGGCATTCTGCGCGTTTTGATCCACCTTGCCGTTCTGGATCAGACAATCCTTGCCATTCAAGGTCGCCTTTGTGATCTTTAGGCTGGAGGCCGTACCGAGGTTGCACCCGAGATAGAGCGTTCCGTCGGCAAACAGTTCCGTATTGTAATCAGCGGGAGTGACGGTCAGGTCGTTACCACTGATCACGTAAGACCCATTCCAGCCGCTAACGTTTTTCAGACCCTCGATCGTGAGAACCAAAGTCCAGTTTTTAACGCTCTCACTTGTTTGGTTGAAGAGCGAGAGATTCAGCGTGCGCATCTTCGCGCCGCCATCCTCCCAGGAACCCTCCTCGGAGTAGGTCAGCACGTAAGAAGCATCCTTTGTTGCTTTCTCTTTGGTTGCCACGGAAGACTCTTCGGAGGATTCTTCCTCGCCAAACACCTGTGATTCCGTGCCCTGATCCTCCTCGCTTTGAGAGGATTCCTCCGTCGAAGCTTCGTCGGTTACCTCCTCCGTTGAAGCCTCGTCGCTCACTGCTTCTGATGAAGCATTAGCGACGGCGCTGGATTCCGAGGCCTTCGCCACGGCTTTTCCAGCCTCATCCATGGATCCGTCATCAATGATCGGCGACTCCAGCGTAAACTTTGCCCTGTCACTTTTCTTATCACCCTTCGGCCATAAAAGTATTGCAAATAAAATCAAAACGACCACCGCCATAACGCCGACGGCAATCCTTAAAACCATCTTACTCATGAAAATTATCCTCACTTACGCGTTACGGGGACATATCTACTGACATGCTTACAAACTCTGCTTACAACATACTCGAGGGGATGGCTTGAATAGTATCCCTCGGCCCCGAGTTTTTCAAGTTTGTTAACGTGTCAGTAGACACGTCCCCGTGACCCAGTTTTAAGATATGGTTATATATTAGCGTCTGCCTGCTTTTTCGGGTTCGGGATAAGTTACGCCGAAGGTATCTACGGTTACGCTTTCCATCACCTGATCCTCTAAGGGACGATCACGGAAGTCGGTAGCGGTCTCAGCGATCTTGTTTACGACGTCCATGCCCTCGATCACTTTGCCGAATGCAGCGTACTGACCATCCAGGTGAGGACTGGTCTCATGCATTACAAAGAACTGGCTGCCAGCGGAGTTCGGCATCATGGAACGAGCCATGGAAAGAACGCCGGGGGTGTGCTTCAGGTCATTCTTGAAACCATTGTCGGAGAACTCACCCTTGATGCTGTAGCCAGGGCCGCCCATGCCAGTGCCGTCAGGGCATCCGCCCTGGATCATGAAGCCGCGGATCACGCGGTGGAAGATCAGACCATTATAAAAGCCCTTGCTTACCAAGCTAATGAAGTTATTTACGGTGTTCGGCGCAATCTCCGGATAGAGCTCAGCCTTGAATGCGGAGCCGTCCTTCATGGTAAAGGTTACGATGGGATTTGACATAAGATTCCTCGCTTTCTTGAATTCCAGTTGGAATTCTTTTTATTTTTCGAAATTTTTATTTGCTTTGCGTTGCAAAACAGTTATACTTATTCTAGCCTAAAACTTGATTTCCGTAAAGAGGAAAGGACAAGGGAAATGTATTATTTGCGGTACGTTGTCTTGCGGATGGCGCAGGAGAGAACGCATAAAAACCAAAATGACCTAGGCATTTTAGAAGCCAGTGCTTCACGGGAGAATCCGTGGAACACGTGGATTTCATCGCTTCTGGCAGAGGGAATCCAAGTGATATCTGCTGAGGGGGCCGGTCAGGGTGAGGCTTCCCTTTGGATCACGGACGACGAGAGCTTCGCAAAAGAATGCGTAAGGTGCGGCAGGCCGGTTCTTGGCGTCCTTACGGAGGATAACGCCGGACAGGGCTTTGACGGCGTCTCTTATCTTGTAAGTGACCTTGTCGACGTGGAGCCGCAGTATTTGGAGAAGGTCTATCGCAGGCAGGCGGGAATCCCGTGGGACGTGTTGGAGACGGAAAGGTGCCTGCTTCGGGAGACAACCGCCCGGGACGCGGATGCTTTTTATGAAATCTACGCGGATCCCACCGTCACGAAGCACGTGGAGGATTTGCCGGGGGACCGGGACGCCTTTACGGCCTGGCTCCAGGATTATTCGAAAAGCGTGTATGAATTTCTCGGCTATGGCATCTGGACCGTGTGTTTGAAGCAGGAAACTTTGAGTGAGAGCATGGCAGTCATCGGTCGTGCGGGGCTTACCGTGCGGGAAGGATATGACGCGCCGGAATTGGGTTTCGTCATCGGAAAGCCGTGGCAGGGAAAAGGCTTGGCATATGAGATTTGCCATGCCATATTGGATTATGCAAGGGAGCAGGGGATCCCTGAGGTAATCGCGTTTGCGGAGCCGGAAAACGAAGCTTCGATGAAACTGTTGCAGAAGCTTGGCTTTCAAATGACGGCTTGGAAAAAATTGGATTGGCATAAGACGGACCGTCAAGAGCAAGTATTACAAGACCTTGTAATGCTTACCGTGCACTTCATCTGATTCGTCTTACGGTAGGGATAAATCTAGAAATAATAAGACCTGAGGGAGATTTGAAATGGCTGGAACCATCATGCATTTGGTGATCGCGGACCGGTTGCTGGAGCAGCTGGGGATTGAGAATCCGGGATATTTTTATTGCGGGAATCTTGCGCCGGACGCGATCATGAACAGGAAGAATTACGAGAGGGAGATGAAAAGGCACACGCATTTCAAGGACGGGATCCGTTTGCATGAGCTTCGCATCCCCGAGAATTTCAAGATATACTTAGAGAGACTAAATGCGTTTTATCAAAGGCTTGTGGCAGTACCGGATCAGCATCATGAGATTTATTTTGGATATCTGACGCACATGCTGGTCGACGAATTATACGTATTACACTTCCGTGACAGCTTTGTGGACAAACTGGTGGCGGAAGGCAAGGAGCCAACGGACGAAGAGTTTTTCCGTGCGTATACAAAGGACGTGTACCTGGTGGATCTGGAACTGGTGCGCACCTATCCCTTTCATTACCCCATGCCGGAGACCTTGCGGATCAAGGAATCATATGAGATCCCCGGGCTGGTCGCTTCCCAGGAGCTCCTGGACAGCAAGGAATTTATCATCAACATGAATTTTGACAAGGCTGGCGCTGAAATAAAAAAAGAACAGAACGCCCCGGATGCGTCCTGTTCTGAGGATGAAATTAAAAGTTTTTATTTCCCTGACGTTACCAGTCAGGTATCAAAGGAACTCAAGGTCATGACTATGGAGCAAAACCTTGATTTTATTGAACTTTGCGTTCGCGAAGTGCCAAAAATCTTAAGGGAACGCTATGATCTTTGTTTTTGAACGGGAAGTCTTCCCCACTGGGGAGGACTTTTTTTGTACGCTTTTTATAAGCTTTCGAAGGAGCAGGAACAGTCCAAAGCCAAGCAGCGCGCCAAGCGTGTTCCCAAGAAGGTCGTCCGCTTCAAACATGCCGCGGCGCGTTAGGAGCTGCGTGCATTCAATCAAAAGGGAACAGAGAAATCCGGTAAACAGGATCCTGCGTGAACTCTGCATTTTCTTCCAACCCAGGGGAAGAAGGAATCCCAGCGGCATAAACATGGCATAATTATACAGGATGTTGCGCCAGGAGCCCATGTCGCCAAGGATCAGGGACTCGTAATAGGAATAGAACAGGGGATAGACCTGATCATTTTTCGCCTTGGGATATCTCATGAAAAGGGTTGCGCTCAGGACGATAAAGCAGTAGCAGAAAAAGACGCACCACCATGCGACGCGGCGCCCGGAAAGCTTCTTTTGGCCCTTCATCCATTTCCGGTAAATCACAAAGTACCCGAACAGAAAAAGCGACAATAGCGTCATAACTATGAGAATGCCTACGCTGGCGAAACTAAATGCCAGCGAGAGCACGGTTGAAATATTCATAAAGCTACCTCCTGTTATTCGTAATCGTAATAATACCCCTCCCCAGCTTTTACGGGGGAGACATATTCTTCTTGGGCGTTTTCCGCAATTTTCCGTAGGATTTCCAAAGGCAGTTTGCCGTAGCGCACGTAGCAGTCTGCGGTGCCGCCATCCTCCAAATGCGCGGAACCCAAGTATACGTATTCCGTGGTCAAGGGATCATTATAGTAACCCCAGATCAAGTAAGGGTCTAACTCTTTTAGAAATTCCACGTCCGTTAAGTTGAAGTTCCAATAGACTTGGACGAAAGTTTCATCGTCCCTATAGACTCCATATTCTTCGGTCGGTGCCTCGGAAAGAGGATTTCCCTGTTGGTCAAATCCATACTTGTAGAAGAGCATGTCAAGGAATTCTTGGTTCTTGCGCATGGCCAATCCACCGCTTAAATCCATGGAAGCAATCTCATCCAAGGCGGGATCCCAGTTCTTTTTGGGATACCATTCTTTCACCAGTTGTATGGTATTTTCATACCAATAGGGCACGTCGACATAAAGATTCCAATAGCTATTGTTCTCGCTGGGATAGTGCAGGTTTAGGGTAAATGCCCTGCTGGTCCGGAGCAGGTCTTTTATGCCATGGTGATTCTCAAAATCCTGGTGCAGTGCATTCATAAGCTGCGTAATCTGAGACTGATCGATTACCCTTCTTTCATTCATTAGGGAACTGGAGATCTCGATCATGTCAGGGGACCCGAAGCAAAGAGATTGTAAGGGATAATGCTCCTCAAGATATTCCTTTTTTTCAATGATGGGCTCCAAGAACATGACGTCATCTTGGCTTACTCGATAGTTTCGATAGTAAGAACCCAGTTTCGTCTGAACCTTTACAATGATGCTCGTGACGAAATAATCCTCTTCCTTCTCGGAAACGCAGGCGGAGAGGAGGGCATAAATTTGATCGGGATCGGTGCATTGGACGGGACCGCTCAATTCGTCGCGGGTGTTCTTGCGGCGAAGGATCCCATCTTCCATGAAGTAGAAAGCGTTGTTGGAAGACAGCGCGTTGGAATACAGCGTGATCCCCGTGATGCTGTTCTTGCCAGGAAGCCTTTTGGTATAGCCCGTTACGTCAAACATGGTCCCAAAGAACGCGATGCAACATATTGCCAGGGTAATGACGTATTGGATCTTGTGAGAGAAGGCAGCCTTAAAGGAGGCGTGGAAAATCACGTTCAGGACGCAAAAGGCGAGGAACGTTCCAAGCAGGAGGCCAAAAATCATCCAGCCGGACCGGGAATTGTCCAGTTCCCGAAGAATGATGGCAAAGGTGAATCCGCTCAGTATGGAAAGGATTGCCCTGGAAAGGATCCGCACGGGCTTTGCCTCAAGACCTCTCTCAGCAAGCTCACTGCGCCTCTTTACGTAAAGATGGCATGCCAGGAACAGATTGATGATCATCAGCAAGGCGCCTGCACATAAATGCCAGTAATACGTAGGAATGGCGATGCTGTCAACCGACCAGCGGACCGCCAGAATAAAAGGCGTCATCATTGGCGAAAGGACGTAGAGCGGGTTTGCGTAATAAAGGTAATCAGGAATGTAGTAGTGATCGTAAAAACAATACTGAAGAGCGTAAACGGCAGTCGAACCTGCGGCAACGATCAGTCCCAAAATCAAGCTCATGATTATGGCGTTGATGGTATTTCCGGAAAGCATCACGCCAACGAGACAAACGTGGTATACGATCAAAAAACATAGCGACAATCCAAGCAGATAGAGCAAAATCTGCCCAAGCAAATTGGCACAAAACGCCCCCTTCATAAAGAATGCAAAGAATGCAAAGACCAAAACGCTGCCAACTGCCGCGGGAACCAGCCACAGAAGAAAGCCATTCAGCCAGATGGCGGTGAAAAGCTTTCTGCGTGAAACGGGAACGCTGTGAAAGAGGTCAACGCAGCGCTTTTGAAACAAAAAGCGGAAGCTCTGCAAGCCCACGATCAGTGCGCCGCCAATGACAATGAAGAGCATAAGCCATACGAAAAAACGCGACAGATAGAGCTGGCAATCTTCATATTTCAGGCGTGACAGATCCGTGACGGACATGACATAGTCGAGGTTGTAATTATATACGCCGTTGCCCTTGATGACGTAGCGCTCATAGGTAACGTTCATGCGCCCCACGTAATAAAGCGCGGCCACGGGGCCTGCCAGAAGATTTCCCAGGATGGAAAGGGCAAGCATCCAAGTCTTGTGACGAAAATCTTCCCGCATGATGCTTGTAAGGCAGATGGATTTTTTATTCGTAGATTTTTGAGAAGTCATATCCTTTTACCTCCATTTCACTGATGAAGATTTCCTCCAAAGTCAGGGGCAGCAGCTCCCAGAAGATGGGCTGGAGCTCCATTTGCAATTTCGAGATGTCAGAGCTCTTTCCGCGAAGGGTCAGCGTCGTCAGCGTGCCGATCTGGTTCTTTTTCAGGATCGGGAAGCTTTCTGCGATGCGATCCAAGTGATCGGGTGAGCGGAGCACGCATTGCAGCTTAAAGATGCCGAGTTTCATGGAATCCAGATCCTTCGAAAGAAGAATGCCGCCCTCATGCAAAAGGCCCACGTGATCGCAGACGTCCTCCAACTCCCTCAGGTTGTGGGAAGCGATGACGGGAACCATGCCGCGCTCCGCCATTTCCTTGATGAACAGGCTCTTGATGGCCTGGCGGATCACGGGATCGAGACCGTCAAAGGTCTCGTCGCAGAGCAAATACTTCGTTCCGGCGCTGACCCCAAGCATAACGGAAAGCTGCTTTTTCATGCCCTTGGAAAAGGTATTGATCTTTCGCTTGGGATCAAGCTTTAAAGCTTCCATTAGCGCAAGGAAGCGGTCTTTATTAAAGTTTTGATAGAAGGTCTGGCAGTAGTGGAGCATGTCCATGGGAGTGCCGCCTGCAAAGAAATACTGATCATCGGAGATGTAGAAGATCTTTGCCTTCGCACTTGGATTCTCGTAAACAGGTTCTCCATCCACCAGAACTTCGCCCTCCTCGGGATGGTATATGCCGCAGATGGTGCGAAGGAGCGTACTTTTTCCGGAGCCATTGGTTCCGATCAGACCGAAGACCTGACCGTCGTCAATCGTCGCGGAGACCTTGCTCAGCGCGGTCAGCTCGTCAAATTTTTTTGTGATTTCTTTTATCTCAATCATTCCGTTGGTTCCTCCTTAGACGTCGTTGAAGCATTTCCCATTGACATGTTGCCTTGTGTCGCCGCGTTGCCGCTTGCCGCCGCAATGCCGTTCCCAGCTCCCGCGTTGCCGCTTGCCGCCGAGCCATCCCCGGGCGGCGTGCCTGCTTCGCCGGCATAACATTGCCTTGCCATGGAAAGGACGTCCTCCAGCGTCAGCCCGGAAGACTTTGCCTTCGCAAGGGACTCGCTGAGTTCCTGCCGCGCCGCAACTTGATAGCCCTTTTGCCATTCGGTCCGGTCCGTTACGTAATTTCCGCGTCCCACGATTGTGTAAATATAACCGTCCTGTTCAAGCTGCATGTAGGCGCGCTGAATGGTGTTGGGGTTGATGGAAAGATCCAACGCGAGCGAACGCACGGAGGGAAGCTTTGCATTGGATTCCAATGCGCCGCAAATGATCAGCTGCGAAAGCTTTTCTGCCACCTGCTCGTACAGAGGTCGTTTGTCCCGATAATCAATAACAATCATAATGCCTCTCAATCTGCCGCCGCTGCGGCAAGTTCAAATTTCTATTTCATGAAACAGTCCCAATAAGGTTCAATCTCTTTGGCATGAAACTTAAGTCCAATTCTACTTCACGGAATGATCAAGTTACGAACAATCTCAAGAATCCACAAATGAATGGGATAAATAACATAGAACACGTACTTTGTGAACTTGGTATTCTTGCCCCGTTCTCCGTTATACAAAAGAATAAAGAAGATTACCACAAACATGGCCCATTCGTTGTCGAAGCACAAATCCGTATATAGCGAGGTGCCCATGGATCCCGTGAAATACGAAAGCAGCGCCTTTGCTAACAATAAGCTGCTCCAAACGCCGATTCCGACGCACTGCAGAGCCCTCCTCTCATGGAAGAACCATACGACCAACGTTACCGGCAACAAATAAACCCCGCCTTCTAAGATAAGACTGAAAGCTCCGGTGAGGAACGCGAGTACGACGCTTGGAATTACTTTTTTCCGCTGCTTCATGTTTTCTAAGCACCATACAAAGGCGAACAGAACTGCGAGCGTAAGAAAAATGTTATTTCCGCTGATCAACGAACGAAAAGTATATTTTCCCGTATAGTGATCGACGTTATGGAATACGTAATTCAATACTATGTTTCCGGCTTGCATGATGAGCGCCGCCGTGAAAAGCCTGGTCAGGAATTTTTGACGACTCCTGGTATGATAGAATCCGTCTATCATCAAATACAGAAACAGCGGCGAAACGAATCGCGTAATTACCGGAATCCACTGCGGCCAGAATGGCCAATTCAGGTATTCATGCATTGGCCAGTTTAAGTTGGAGTATAAGTGATCCAATATCATAAAGCATAAGGCGATCAACTTTAATTGATAAGAATTAAGACCTTTTTTCATTTCCGTCTCCAATGTGAATGAGTGTATTAAGCTGCTTAGTACACTCATAATACAGCCGCACAAAAAAATTGTCAATAAGAGAAATTCTAAATATTTCTTAAGATTCATTTTCACATACAGGGGATTTTCGGCACGTTACCGTCAGTGAATGTAAATTTCTAACTATGCGGTAGTAATTGACTCGGGATTTCATTTTTTGACAAAGGAAAGCTGGGAAAAAGAGCCCTTAAAAGAAAATCTTACCGCGGGATTTAAAGTAACTCGCATTTCTGCGGTAGGAAAAATGGGGTAAAAACAAAAATCAAGTTTTTTCTTACCGCTCAAAAAGAAGATTCTGATATTTTGCGGTAGGATTGGGCATGTTCCAAATGGAAAATACCGCAGAAAATGAAGATATAGAGTGTGGTGCGGTAGATTTTGAGGATCTGAAATAAAGGGGCTACCGCAGGAAAAAGAATTTTGCGGATTCCGCGGTAGGATCAGAAAAAAGTCACTCGAGGGTTACCGAAGAAACAGATTTGAGGAGAAAGATGCGGTAAAAAAGCCGTAATGGCGGGAGCCATTACGGCAAAAATGAATCATCAAACGATTATCCGGCGATTACCAGACGATGCGAAGGCGATTACCAGACACTCACCGCATGATCGCCGGTGTCACAGAATCCTGGCGAAGACGTCATAGATTGAAAGGCCGGAGTAAACGTGCAGGAAGAGAAGGAACCAGCTGATGATCAGGTAGGCGGTATGGCCCTTGCCTTGTTTTTCCTGCAGGCTTGTCAGCATGAGACGATAGAGGGCGACGGCGTAGAAGACCGTCATGCCTGCCATCATGCACCAGGCGAAGTTTGCGGCGTCCATGCGGGAACCGGATTCCGCGAGGAAGGAAAACTCCAGTACGCCGAAGGCATAGCCAAGGATGCTAAGCCTCCCTTCCGCAGACTTGCAGAAGTAACCAAGGTTGGTCACCAGAATCCAAATTGGGAAGAACATGCCAAGCAAAACGGAAATCGGAACGTCACAGGTGAAGAAGTGCCAAACGTAAAATGGCTCCGTGATCACAACGGAAGAACCTTTGTCTCTTCCGTAGTTAAATACGGCGATATATTCGGCAATCAGATAAGCGCAGGTGGGCAGCGTGGCGAGCGCGAGCCGCCAAGCGGTTCCCCAAATGGCCTTGAGCTGGGAAGAATTTCCGGATTTCCCGGATTTCTTTTTTCCGTGCCGTTCTTTTTGATCGGCATTTTCTAAAAGCTGCTTTTTAAATGCGGCGATCAGATCCAGCAGGATCACCAGAACGCCGGCGGGCAGAAGCATGTACATAAAGGTCGGCTTTGCCAATACGGAAAGGAGGGACGCAATGCTAAACCATAGGTAGACAAGCTTTCCCTGAAAGAAGGCAGGACGCTCGTTGCGGTATCTGCGGATTATGTCAATGCCGGCCATCATGGCGATCATGCCAAAGCCCTTTGACGCTATGTGGGTAGGATTGTGAAGGGGATTTGGCGAGAAGGATCCGGTGTACGGATCGGAAAACCACGCCATGATCAGGGGGCCGGCAAAGGACAGGGCCGCGCCGCCAAGCGCCGCGAAGGCAAGCCGCTTTTGACCCGTATGACATTTTAGGAAGCCATACAGGAACCCCGTCATGACGCCAAAGGCAAAGAGCCCAAATAAGGCGAAGGACAGTGATGCTGCATCCCAGAGGGGCACGCCAAGGCGTGATTCAAAGGTCTTCGTGACTAGGTGCCAGAGCATGTGAGGTACCCTGAGCCAGGCCTTAAAGAATTCCTCCGGGTTCAAATAAAAATTCTGCGCAAAGATTGCATGCGCCTTCATGTCCTGCAGACCCTCCACGGTGCAGAAGGCGTAGGCCACCTTATAATATACCACAAAAACGAGCACCGCCAGACCGCCGCAGGCAAGACCTGCGCCGTGGGCTGAGGAAGTGTTGGATTCATATCGGATCAGGGACGGATCCTTTGCATTCTCTTTAAAGTAATTGCGAAAGGCATTCCACAGTTTTTTCATGTTTGCTTGTTTCCCTCTTGCGTGCACGGGGCACGACTTGCGATTTCAGTCTAGTCAACTACCAAGATTGTAAGATAATTTGCGGGTTACGTCAATAAAACGAAGCAGAAATAAAGGGAGGGGAAAGTTAAAGAATGGATTAACGTAGTTTAAGAATTGTTTAAGGCGATTTACCTCACGTACTTTGCGGGGTATAATGTTCTTGAGGAGGTGACGACGTGGGGAAAAGGATGCGTTTTTTTATAGTGCTGATCATGGTGATGATGCTTGCGGGATGCGCAGGGAAGGAAGCGGAAACGCCGGAGCGGGAAGCAACGGATTCGGGGAGCGTAGCATTGCCTGTATCCACGGAGTACGTATTCTTGACGGAAGAGGAAACGGAAGAGGAAAAAGCCGTTTGGAAGGACAATGCCCTGGATGATTACATAGCTGTCCTGAACGTGCCGGTAACGGCGGAAAAGGTGGAGGGAACAATTAACGGCGGCATGGGAGGACGATTCTTAAGCGAGAGAGGTTGTATCTTTCATAAGAATCATATGTTTCCCATTTCCAAAAATGATTGGTACGGGATCAACGGGTATCTGCCGGACGGCGGTGAGTATCAGGCAAGACTGGAGCTTGACAAGGTGGAAGGAGAATATGGCTATTTCACGCTCGGAAACCTTTCCGGGAAGAAGGGGAGCGTTGCGTATAAAAAGGTCTTAGGAGAAAGAAATGATATCACTGAGCTTTGGCTGTATGAACTGGACGAAGATTTTAAGACAGTCCGCAAGGTGAAGACGGAAGAACCCTTGCAGCTTCAGATTGATTCCTTTATGGGGGATGCAGAGGGTAATTTTCACGTACTGCATTGGATGCCACCCACGAAAGCGGAATACTTGATTTACTCTTCGGATGGAAAGTGCGTTTTTGATGAAATACTGAATTTTTCTGCAAAGCTGTCTGCTTTTGGCGAGGGACAAGTTGCCGCATGCATGGATTCCTCCAACGAGGAACGTCGGCTGTATGAGGCGGACCTAAAGATGGGGAAACTTCGGGAGCTTACCGTTTCAGCGGAAAAGCCCCTTCAGGGCGGCATGGAAGTGACGGAATTTGTTCACGTTGCCGTACCGATCGACGAGAACGGCGCCCTTTGGTGCACGACGGAGGGCGTTTTCACCTACCACGTGCAGGACAAGGAGAAAAAGTTAATCTATAAATGGTCGAATCACGGGATCCTTCCCCAATTGATCAAGGACGTGCTTGTGACGACGGACGGTACGGTGGAGATATTATACGAAGACAAGAGCGGATTGAATTTCATTGTATTAAAGCCGAATGATCACAAGGAGGAATTAAAGTCGATCACAATCGCCGTTTCTCCCGATAACAAGAACGTTTATTTGAGCGCTGCGGCTTATTTTGTGAAAAAATATCCGCAGTATGCCATTCACATCAAGGATGATTATGACAAAACAAGCCTTCTGACGCAGCTTGGCGCGGGTGACGGACCCGTTCTCGTGGACACGGAGCTGACGGGTTTTGAGGATTTGGAAAATCTTTGGCAACCCCTGGACGGATTTTTGGAAGCCACCGGCATTGCCGAAGAGCTCATTCCGGAAACCAAGGAGTTGGGAAAAATCAAAGGCGTTACGTACGGCATTGTGAACTGTTACCGCATTTCGACGCTCCTTGTGGCGGAGGAAGGCCCCAAGGACTGGGATTACAAAGGCATGGTGGACGCTTTGGAGAACTATGACGGGGCTGCGTTCACGTATCAATTCATTCAGTCCACGGTTGACTGGAGGGAAAAGTTTTTCGAATTCTTTAAGAATGGCGTGGAGGACAATTACTTTTTGAATCCCGAAACGGGAGAAATGATCTTTGAAACGCCGGAATTTGAGCGCCTTTTGAAGGTTTCCCAAAAGGCAAAGAAATGTCCGCCCTACGACGAAGGAAAGGCGATCAAGAACGGAGGCGCCCTTTTCGAATGGTACGTCGTTTTAACGCTCAATCAAGTTTTTCAGCTTCGAAGAAGACTGGAAGCGGAAGGGGAGAGGGTCATCGGTTATCCGACAAGGAATGGCGCAAGGCATTTCGTTGAAGCGGTTTATCCCCTTGCCATGCGCTCTACTGCGACGGAGGAGGAAAAAGAAATCGCATATACCTTCATGAAGGTGTTCTTGTCCAAGGAAGCCATGATGGAGGAGTACGGTTATTTGCCGGTACGAAAGGACGTGCTGGAGGAGAAATTGAAGAAATATGAGGAGCAGATCGCCCTTGCAAAGGAATACGGGTATTATGACCCCATCATGTCTCCGGAACTTGACCGTGAAAAGGATTTGAAGTTCCTGGAGGAACTGCTAAGTAACAGCGTTCCCAAAAAGGAATTTCCCGCGCCGTTGAAGGCCGTATTTGATGAAGAATTTGGTGCGTACCTTGGAGGCGGGATCAATGAAAAGGCGTTGGATTCTCATCTAAAGAGCCGCGTCTGGCTGTACCTGGAAGAGCAAAAATGATCTGACACAGTGTTTTGGGGAGGTGATGCGATGGTGAAAAGGATTCGATTCCTATTTACGTTGATCGTGACGCTTGGGGTAATGCTGGCGGGTTGCGAGATCAGAGAAAGGATGACGAGTGACGATGCAGCATCGCAAATGCCAACGAAGCAAATGGAGAATGTTTTTCCAGAGACGGATATGGTCGCAAAATTCGTCACGCTCTCGCGAGAGAAATACTCGGAATACGGTAATGTTCATTTCTTCGCTGACAACCTTCTGTGCAGGTCGACGGTGTTAAAAGAATATAACGTTTGTGGCGTAGGGATGTTTGATAATGCGGGAAACGTCAGCAATTTGATCGATCCCTCCAAAGGCGTAAGCGAACCGCCATATGAATCCGTGCTGACCTTCTGCAATTCCGAAGAAGGGGAGGTTCATGCCGTTATTGCTTCGCAGGAGACAAAAGATGGGGAACGGTGGCAATACGGTAATCTGTGGTTGGTGCGATATGATAAAGCAGGCATGGAACAAAGCCGTGTGTCCATGCAGGCTGAGAATAACGACGTTGAAGATCTTCGGAATGCCGTTATGGAGATGGACAAGGATGGTAATTATCTGATTGCCCAAAAAGATATATGGATCTATTCCGCAGATGGCTCAAGGAAGGGAGAACTCCGATTAGGCGAAGAAAGTGACGTGCGCTTTTTGACGAAGGCGGCAGATGGAAACGTTTATGCTGTCATTATGGACGCGAGGGGAAGCTCGCTGGGCCTTGTTAACGTACGACAGGGCAGGGTGGAAGAAATCGCAGGTGCACCAGATTCCATGTTGGGCATTGGAGCGACAGACCGCGAGAATGCGCTTCTTATCTATGATCAGGAAGGGCTATGGCAGTTTGACCTAAAGGGAAAAACAATGACTCCGATGCTTTGCTGGACGGATCGCGGCATTTACGGCAGAAACGTGATGGGTGTTAGGCAGTATGCGGAGCGAATTCTTGCGTATTGTAATGACGTGGAAACCGTGGAAATGATTATTTTGAAACCGGGAGAAGAGAAAAAGAAAGAACCGCAAAAGCTTGTGATATACAGTTTGTATGATGACATTTATCTCTCACCGGTCATTTCAGCTTTTAACCGTTCCCAATCAGACTGGAAGGTGGTTGTAAAGACTTACGGCGAGGCTCAAGCTGGCGCGCGGGATTCCCTGAATAAGATGATGATCAGCGTTCTTGGATCTGATCCGCCGGATTTGATTAATATTGATTACGTGTTCGAATCAAGCGTTTCTCCGACAATGTCGGACTTGACGGAGCAAGGTTACGTTGAGGATCTTGGACCATATTTAAGTAAGAGCACGGAAATTTCTGTGGCTGACTTGGAGCAGAAGGCACTGGACTGTTGTACCATTCGTGGGAAACTGGTGGCGATACCGCGCATGTTTTCCCTACAGGCATTGATGGTTAGCGAGGAGGAATGGCAGGGCCAGGATTGTTGGAGCATTGCGGATTTGATTGCTTATGACAGGGCACGCCCGGCAAAGGAACTTCTTTCGAACTGTACGTCTGGTGAACTCTTAACATTGATCGCGTATTATTCCATTAGTGACTTTGTGGATTTAAATGGCAAGGAGGTAAACTTAGATACGCCGGAATTTCGTGAACTGATGGAACATGCTGCCACGTATCCTGCTGATGAGATTGGAAAGCGGAGCTATGATGTATTTAAGTTTCAATGGCAACCTGTAAAAAGGCCACTCATGCGCGTGGCTTATTATTCTAATTTCGCAAGCATTCCGGAGTATGGTTGGACGTATTTTGGAGGGAACGGGAAGGTCATGGGATTTCCCAATGAGGGCAGAAAGTTTTTGACGTCCATAAAGCCGCAGAACAGCTTGCTTTCCATATGCGCAAAGAGTAAGAATAAAGAAGGCGCATGGAAGTTTATTGAGTTTATGCTAAATTATGATCAGGATTGTTTGGGGCCAAAGATTCTTGGTATTCCGGGATTCCCATGCAATAAGAAGATTCTTCAGAAGCAGATGGAGCTTTTGTGTGCGGAGGATGGGATACTAAGGGGCATTGGAGACGCAAATCATCCGGAAGATTATTATTTTCCATACTCATTTCGTTGCTTTGATGAAGACGGGCAGACGTATGAAGTACCGCGTAAGCCGCTAACGGAAGAGGAAGTGATTCTTTATTACAAGATATTGGAAGGCGCCAGCTACGATTATTGTTGGTACGCGGACGTAAGGACAATCCTTCAGGAGGAGAGTGAAGCTTATTTTGCCGGACAGAAAGGCTTGGACGAAACCATTGACGTTATGGAGAAAAGGATTCGCCTTTATCTGAGAGAACAATAATTATTACGTGCTCCTTATTTCCACAGTTCTCCCCAAACTTCATTGCAGAGGTCGATGCAATAGGAATAAGAGAAATTAGAGTCCTGGCTGCGGATTTTGTTGTCCGCGGCCAGTTCTTCGTTATAGGCGGAGAGGGGATAGGTGGTGACGCCGTCCTGTCCTGGCGTGAGATGGCAGACGAGGGCCGTGACGCCATAGTCTGCGATGGCAACTTCCCCGTCTTCCGTTCGGGTGAGGGTGATCTGCGCCATGCCGCCCACCATGCGGTTGGCGATGCCGCTGCCGGAGGAGGACGTCCAGTTGACAAAATTCCCAAGGGAATAATAGACCAACATGGAATGACCGGTCTCCTCATCCGTGAGGAGCTCGATGGGCTCGATCACGTGGGGATGGGTGCCGAGGACAAGGTCCACGCCGTTCTCGAAAAAGAGCTTTGTCCATTTTTCCTGGGAAGCGTCCGCAGTCAGGCGGTATTCCGTGCCCCAGTGCGGGCAGACAACCGTAAAGTCCGCCATGGATTCGGCGTATTGAATGTCTGCGATCACTTTATTCTTATTGCTCAGCAGATCCACGGCGTAGGGCATGTCTGACGGAAGCGCAATGCCGTTTGTGCCGTAAGTATAATTCAAAAAGGCAATCTTCATGCCGTCTTTTTCAAAAATATAGAGCGGATCGTCCGGATTGTCGTGGAGCCCCAAAACCTGAATTTCCGGATAATTGTTCTCCCAGAACGAAAGACAGTTCGTAACGCCGTCCTTGCCCTGGTCCATGGCATGGTTTGTCGCGTGGCAGATGACGTCAAAGCCAACCTCCACGAGATCCGTGCCCAACTCATAGGGCGCATTGAACCTTGGATATCCGCTAATGCCAAGCTCCGCCCCGCCGAGGATCACCTCCTGGTTCACCAGTGCCAGGTCCGCCGCGCTGATCAGATCCTTTGTCTGCTCAAAAATCGCATCGTAGCTGTAGCTCCCGTCTTCGCGCTTCGCGCTCTTTTCCACCGGCGTATGTAATAAAATGTCTCCTACCATCAAAAGAGTGATTTTATGCTCCGCCGTTTGCGGGGGAAGCTTCTCTGAGCTGGCAGGATCATTTTTGCTTGAAGCATTATCTGTGTCAGCAGGGGCGGTGCCCTCAGAAGTGCCGTCTGGGTCAGCAGGGTCAGTAGTCTTAACGGTATCACGTTGCTCAGCCTTGTCGGCGGTCATGGACGTGCTGCCTGGATTGTCAAGGTTTGGCTTTGATGAATTACAACCTGCCATGCAAAGCAGGACTGCAATTATCACAATATAAATCTTAGTCTTATGCATAAGCATTACCTACTTTAATATTTTTATCATAATTCCCGTCACTGGTCATGGTAACTTATCTATCTGTACCATACCATGAAGATTGGAGAAATACAAGCGGCGGTGTTTAGGGTGAATTCCGTGCGGAAGATGGCTTTGGCAAATAAATAAGCGCAGGCTTCTTCCATTAGCCTGCGCTCGCTGTTTACGTAAGTCGTTTATCGATGCCCGGATTTTATGCCATTTGTTTCTTAAGTGCATATTTCTCGAATTCTTCCACGGGCATGGGCTTGGCGAAGTAATATCCTTGGAAGAGCCTGCAGCCCATGTCAGACAAGGCTTGATATTGCGCGGGGGTCTCAACGCCCTCCGTGAGGGATTCGATGCCGAGGGCCTCCGAAAGGTGAATGACGTTCTGGATGATGGTCTTGGCCTTGTATTCGTTCTGGGACTTGCTGAGGAAATTCATGTCGATCTTTAAGATGTCAACAGGCATGTCCTTCAGCATGTTCAGGGAGGAATAACCGCTTCCGAAATCATCCATTTCCACGATGAAACCAGCGCGTTTTAGGTCGTGAAAGATTTCCATTCTCTTTTCCACGTCCGTCATCATGACGGTCTCGGTGATCTCAATGCGAAGTCTCGCGGGATCAATGCCAAATTCAGCCACCAGGGACTTGAGTTCGTTGGGAACGTCCATAAAGTAAAAGTCGCGGGGCGAAATGTTGACGGAGAGGAATAAGGGATAATCCTTCCAGCGGGCCAGCAGTTCGCAGGCACAGCGCCACATGTATTTGTCGATCTCGCTGATCATGCCGTTTTTCTCAAAGACGGGAATGAAGGAAGCGGGAGCAAGAAAACCGTAATCGGGATGGATCCATCTGGCCAGCGCTTCCGCACCGACGATCTCGCCGTCGGGATCCACGATGGGCTGCAGGAAGGGCTGGAGCTGCTTTGTGGCGATGGCGTCGCGAAGCTGGGACGAGATCTTTTGGTCCCAGAGAACCTTGTTGCGCATGGTGTCATCGTAATAGGCAATGTGCTTTTGGTAATCATCCTTGATGGAAGTCAGTGCCAGGTGCGCGCGGTCAAACATAACGGACACGTCCAGATTCTTTTCCGTGACAACGTAGACGCCAAGATGGATCAAAACGTGATGGGAAAGATTTCCTTTCGTTACTTCAAAGTTCGTGAGGGAATGCTCAATGCGGTGCGGGTCAAATTCATCGATGGGCAGGCAGACGCCAAAGGTATCTCCCGCCAGCCGTCCGCAGACACAGTTTTCGGTCAGGCCGCGCTGGATCCACTCGGCAATGCATTGCAGGGCGTGGTCGCCGAAGGCGTTGCCGAAGACGTCATTTACGATCTTGAAGTTTTTCACGTCCACGAATACGATCACGTGCTGCGTGTCAGAATGCGTCAGGAGAAGCTCGCGGATCTTTTGATAAAGGTATTCCTTGACGTAAAGCCCCGTCAGGGGATCATGGGTGGAATTATAGAGCTCCTGCTGGAATTGCTTTTGCTCCTCCGTGTTGTCGCGGATGCTTAGAAACGAACCTGCCATTTTGCCGTTGGCATCGTTTAAGCCGCGCTTTTCCAAGTAGTAGTATCGGACATTCTCGCCCGTGCCGATGACGTGGCGGGAACTCCACTCGATGCCTCCCTGATCATAATTGCCAAAGAGCTCCGTAAGCTTCGCGTCCGTCTGATCCAGAGTCTTTTCATCCAGTCCGGTCAGCTTTAGGGCAGGGGCGTTCGCCCAGATGCATTGCCCGGAGGCGTCGAAGAAGTACAGGGCCTCTGACATGTCCGAGGCGATGCCGGCGAGCATCTGGTCCAGGAGCCGCAAGGGCCTGTAATAAATGGCGAAATAGAATACTACGATGCCGATCACGCCGAAGCCAATCATGGAACGGTCTACGGGCGTTCTGGAGAAGATGAAGAAGGTCTGCCAGATTGTTAGGAACACCAAGGAAGTAAAAATAATGGAATACCGCTCGGAATTGATGCGGGAGGAGCGGAACGTCTTCAGGCCGAAGATTAAAATGGAGGCGGCAAGAATGCCGTAATCCAGGACGCGGTGGAAGGTTTGGCCCCAAAAAGGTACCAGACGGTAATATGGAAAGCTGTCGACGAGGATCGGTTCCGTGGTAAAGGCGTGTCCGAAGAATGGATTAAAGGCGTACTGGATCACGTCGAGGCACAGAAGCCCGTAGACGAGGTTTTTGAGCTTTTTGCCGGGCCACTTGAGAAAGCAGTAGTCAAACGTAAAGCGGAGCAAGGCAAATACCACAAAATCCATGCCAAGGAAATAAATATAATAACCGATGGTGGGGAACAGTTCAGAGCCGGAGGTGATGATGATCAGATGTCCGATCACCGGCATGATCAGGGAACCCATCAAAAGGGCGACAGAGGTACCAATCGCCTTGCGAGAGCGTTTTGAAAGATAAACGCAAACTCCCAACGCGACAATGAGAATCATGAAGATGATCGCAAACGTTGTCCTCATGCAGGCCTCCTGTCACAACTGTATACAAACTCATGATAATTATACAATGGTCAAATGAAAAACTAAATTCCACTTGAACCTTGAAAAATGGCCTGTATGGCGATTTTGAGTAATCTTTTTGATGAAATCCTCTTTGACAGGCCTGAAAAACGTGCTAAAATCGGTGTATCAAATCTGTTTGTCTGCA